>Ga0209698_10002358_pt1 | contig 21464 bp, 18 predicted proteins | sample LitLauG_LLR_2012_FD_187203 | JGI IMG/M metagenome (GOLD analysis project Ga0209698, IMG submission 187203) | Freshwater sediment microbial communities from Pennsylvania, USA - Little Laurel Run_MetaG_LLR_2012 (SPAdes) (version 2) | ecosystem: Environmental > Aquatic > Freshwater > Creek >...
GTCCGGGGTCGCGCCCCTGGGCGACCGCGGCGTCGACGCGGTCGGCCGCCGCGAGCGCGCCCGGCGCGTCGACGTGCAGGAACGCGTGCAGCGCGCCGTCGCCCTCGGCGATGGCCGCGAGCGCCGCCTCGGTCACCGCGCGTGCGGTGAGCTCCCCTGAGCGGACCATGCGCGCGGTCTCGATCGCGCTCCTCACGGCGCCTCCCCGAGGATCTTGGGGACCACGAACCGGTGATCCTCGACCTTGGGGGCCTGGCCCAGGACCTCGTCGCGGTCCAAGCAGGCCGCCTCGACGTCGTCGCGCACGACCGTGCGGTCGGCGAAGGGGTGCGCGGTCGCGCCGATGCCCTCGAGGTCGAAGGTCGCGAGGTCCGCGGCGTGGTCCAGGACCGCGCGGAGCTGCTCTGTGTAGCGCTCGAGCTCGTCCTCGCTCAGCGAGAGGCGCGCCAGGGCGGCGACGTGGGCGACGTCGTCGCGCGAGAGCGAGGTCATCTCGCCCCGAACGCGGACTCGAGGAACCTGGTGACCTCTGCCTCGATCAGCGGCGCGTCGTAGTCGAGCGTCGCCACGTGGAAGCTTTGCTCGAGCCAGACGTGCTCGACGGGCCCGGCCGCGCGCGCGGCCAGCAGCTCGGAGTTCGTCGTCGCCACGACGTGGTCCTGGCGGCTCGTGAGCACGAGCACCGGGCAGGTGACGCGGTCGAGGTCGGCCTCGATGCCCTCGAAGCCGACCATGAAGCTCTCGGCGGCCTCGAGCGGGACCTGGTCGTAGCCCCGCTCGTCCTGGTCGGGCATCGCGATGTCGTTGGCGACCCCGGGGAACGTCGTCTCCCCCGCGGCGAGCAGCTCGCGTCCCGCGGCGCGCAGCGCGGGGTCGATGGGGCCGACCGCGGGGTTGACGACGGCGATCGCGACGAGCTCAGGGTGGTGCTCGGCGAGCCAGACGCTCATACCCCCGCCGAAGGACAGCCCGACGGCCGCGACCGACGAGGTCCGCGCCGCGAGGTCCGCGTAGGCGGCCTCGACCGCGCCGATCCAGTCCTCGAAGCGGACGTCGAAGAGGTCCTCGAGGGACGTGCCGTGGCCCGGGAGACGGGGGACCTCGACGGTGTAGCCCTGGTTGGCGAGGGACTCGCCGAGAGGGCGCATGGAGTAGGGGCTGCCGGTGAAGCCGTGCAGGACGAGGACGCCCTCGGGGCCGCCGGCGGCGCTGAAGGGCTCGCAGCCCGGAGCAACAGGGGAGGTCACGGCGACTGATGCTATCGGCGCCGGTATCCTTCGCCCGTGCCGGACGACGAGATCGAGCAGACCTACGAGTTCCTCAGCGACGAGTGGCTGGACGCCGTCAAGGCGCTCCGCGACGAGTACCAGGCCGAGGGCATGACCGCCCCCGTCGAGCTGACGGTGAATCTGGTGGTCACCGAGGTGCCGTTCTCCGAGGACGACCTCGACGCCCACGTGGACACCTCCGAGGGCGGCCTGGTCATCGAGCGTGGCCACCTCGAGCGTCCGGACCTGCACATCACGGTCGACTGGGTCACCGCCAAGGCCCTCTTGATCGAGGGCAACCCCCAGGCGGCGATGGGCGCCTTCATGGAGGGCAAGGTCCGCATCGAAGGGGACGTCTCCAAGCTGCTGAGCTTCCAAAGCGGCGTCGCGCAGTCCGGTGCCCACGATGCCGCCGCGCGGATCCGCGCGATGACCGCCTAGCGCCCGGCCGCTCAGATCGCCGCGGACTCGAGGCCCTCGGCCAGCTCGCCGCGAGGGGTCCGGCGCATCGCGAACGACGCGAGCAGCGCGAGCGCCGCGGCGACCGCGCCGATGAGGAACGGGATCCGAAACGTCGCGAGGAGCGCCGCGTGGCTCGATGCATGCGTCAGGCCGCGGTGCTTCATGATCCCCTGCTGGACCGTCGCGAGCACCTGGATCCCCGCCACCTCGCCGACCTGCATCGCGAGGATCTGGGCGGCTGACATCACCCCGAAGTCCGTCTCGTCCACCTCGTTGGCCATCGTCGAGGACGTGGACGGCATCGCGACGCCCATGCCGAAGCCGCTCAGCGCGAGCGCGACCAGCAGCAGCGCGAGCGCCGTGTCGGGCTGCAGCGCAGAAAACAGGAGCATCGAGCCGACGAGCGCGGCGGTGCCCACGATCGCCGAGGTCCGCTCCCCGATCCTCACCGCGGCGTAGCCCGCCGCGGGCGATGACAGCGCGAAGGCCAGCGGACGCGCGATCGAGAACAGCCCGACCTTGGTGATCGAGAACCCGAAGCCCAGTTCCATCAGAAGTGGCGCGAGGAAGAACGCGCCGAAGTACGCGAAGTTCCCCGAGGAGCGCACGATGATGGGCATCACGAAGTTGCGCCGCCGGAAGTACCTCGGCGGGATGAGCGGGTCCTGCGCGGTGCGGATCCGCACGACGAACACGACCGTGCCGGTGACCGAGGCGATCCAGCACGCCCACGCGCCCGGGCTGAGCCAGCCGATCGAGTGGCCGAGCGAGAGCCCGAGCATCAGCGAGGTGACCGACAGCGACAGGGACCACGAGCCGATCCAGTCCATCGACCGGAACGCATGGCCGGCGCGCTCGCGTGCGGAGGCCTCGGAGCCCTGGCCGCGGTGCGGGAGCAGCACGGCCACGACGCAGGCCGCGACCACGAGCAGGCCCAGCTGCAGCCAGAACAGCGCGCGCCACCCGAAGTACTGGATGATCGGCGAGCCGAGGGAGACACCGAGCACCGGCCCGCCGGCGCCGACGAGCGACCACCAACCCATCGCCTTGACCCGCTCGTCGTGTCCGAAGGCCTCCATGATCAGTGCCATCGAGGCCGTCCCGGTCGCCGCGCCCTGGATGCCGTCGAGCGTCCTCGCCGCGATGAGCAGGCCTGCGGTGGGGGCGAGCGCGGTCGCCAGCGCGGAGACCATCGCGCCGATCAGGCCCAGCAGGTACAGGCGGCGGTGCCCGAAGACGTCGCCGATCTTGCCGAACATCGGTGCGGCGAGGCCGTAGGCGAGCAGCGGGCCGATCATCGTCCAGGTCAGCACGGTGATCGAGGTGTGCAACTCCCCTGCGACGCGCGGGAGCGCGACGATGAACACGGTGAAGGTGAAGTTGAGCGCGAACAGTCCCGACAGCAGCGCGCCGAGGACCCACCAGCGATGTCGCTCGGAGGCGACCGCGCGCTCTCGGACGCGCGTGGTGAGCAGTGCGATCCAGTTGAGCTCGCTGGCCGCCTCGGAGCCCGAGGTTCCGAACGCGGTGGCGGCGGGGTCGGTCCTCGCGTCGAGCAGCTCGTCGGGGTCGACGAGCCGGACGTGGCCGCCGGACGGGCCCGGCGGGGTCACTGCAGGAGCTTCGGCAGCCCTGCCTCGAGCTCCTCGATGGTGAACCGATCGCCCTTCTCGAGGGTCTCGGTCATCGTCCAGTTCTGGAAGAGGCGCACGACACCGCCCTGCACGAAGAAGACCTTCCCCGACGCGGGGCAGTTCTCGGTCGCGAGCCACGCGACGAGCGGCGAGATGTTCGCGGGATCCCACACGTCGAAGGACGCCACGTCCTCGGGTGCCGCCACCACGTCGGCGAGGCCAGGGGTGTTCTCCGTCATCCGCGTGCGCGCTGCAGGGGCGATCGCGTTCGCCCGCACGCCGTAGCGGCCGAGCTCATCGGCGATGATCACCGTGAACGCGGCGATCCCGGCCTTGGCCGCGCCGTAGTTGGACTGGCCGATGTTGCCGAGCAGCCCGGAGGTCGACGAGGTGTTCACGATGCTCGCCTTGACCTCGTGGCCCTCCTTCGCGCGCTCGCGCCAGTAGGCGGCCGCGTGGCGCGAGGGGACGAAGTGGCCCTTGAGGTGCACGCGCATCACCGAGTCCCAGTCCTCCTCGGAGAGGTTGACCAGGACGCGGTCGCGCAGGATCCCGGCGTTGTTGACGAGCACGTGGAGGTCGCCGAAGTGCTCGACGGCGCTGCGGACGAGATTCGCGCCACCCTCCCAGTCGGCGACGTCGTCGTGGTTGGCGATCGCCTCGCCGCCCATCGAGCGGATTTCTTCGACGACCTGCTCTGCCGCCGAGGTCTCCTCGGCCTCGCCGTGCAGCCCGCCGCCGAGGTCGTTGACGACCACCTTTGCGCCTTCGGCCGCGAACAGGAGTGCGTGCTCGCGCCCGATGCCGCGTCCCGCTCCCGTGATGATCGCGACGCGACCTTCCAGTGCACCCATCGCTGCCTCCTCCCGTACGTCGCCCAAGCCTAGTGAAGCCGCGACACCACTCCCCGAGGCCTAGCGGCCCCGCGCGTAGAACCTCGTCCAGAACTCGTGGTCCCTCGCATGTGCGTGGTAGTGGTCCGGGATGTTGCGCATGTGGTCGTCGATGCGGTACCCGTCGGGTCCGAAGCGCAGGTCCGCGACCTCGCGAAGGCGCTCGTGCAGCGTCGAGAGGACGTCGTCAGGTGGCATCGGCCCATGGTCGCGCCAGACGACCATGGGGACCTCGCAGATCTCGCAGTCCGCGATCCAGCAGAGCTCGTCTTCGAAGTACCACGCCGAGATCCTCTGGGCCTCGCACAGCTCGCAGCGCGGCACGTCAGCTGCCGTAGAGCACGACCGAGGAGCCCTTCGGCACGAGCGTTCCCGCCGCGGGCACGGTGCGCCAGTGGTGCGAGCCGGTCGACCCGTGGACCGCCACCACGGTCAGCCCGGCCTGCAGGATCCTGTTCTCCGCCTGGGCGAAGGACAGGTTCCCGAGGGCGGGGACCGCGACGGGGGCACCCTCGGAGACCACGAGCTGGACGGTCTTGCCGGGCTGCAGGGGGACGTCGGGGCCTGGGTGCGTGGCAATGACGTTGCCCGCATGGACCCTGGTCGAGAAGGTGTGGACGACGGCCACGACGAAGCCCGCGTGCCGGAGCACGCCGACGGCCTGGGTTCCGGCCATCCCGGTCACGTTCGGGACCGGGACCGGCGGGGGCCCCTTGGAGACCTGCACGGACAGCGTCGATCCGTACGGCGCCGTCGGCGGGTTCGGCGAGTTGCCGACGTAGACCGCGATCGTCTGGCCGGCGGCCACCGACGAGGAGAACACCGCGAGCTGGGCGGGGCACGCCGCGTGGAAGCCCGCCCCGACCAGCGCCGAGAGGGCGGCGGCGCACGGCTTTCCGACGACCACGGGGATCGACACCGGTGGCGGTCCGAGCGAGGTGATCACGTGCATGGTCCCGCCCTGGGCGATGAGCTTGCCCCCACGGGGGCGCTGGGCCACGATCGCCCCCATGGGGAGCGTCTTGGAGTGCTCGGCGCGGTCCACGGTGACGGTGACGTGCCGACCCGCGAGCTGGGTGCGCGCCGCGGCGACCTGCACCCCGACGAGGTCGGGGGCTCGGAACCGGACGATCGGCGCCGTGTGGGTGGCCAAGAGCACGCCGGCCACCGCGGCGGCGACGATGACGAGCGCCACGAGCACGTAGGGCCAGCGGCGTCGCGGTGAGCGCGTGGCGTGCGCCGCGGGGACGTCCCCGACGACGGTCGAGTCGACGCCCGCGGGTCCGAGCACCTGGGTCAGGTCCGCCCCGCTGACCACGGTCGTCGCGGCGGCGGCGGCCGCGGCGGCCGCGAGGTGTGCCTGGGCGGGCGTCTGGACCCTCGACGGCGGCGGTGCGCTGACCCGCGGGGCTGCGGCGACCACCTTGTGCTGGCCGGTGAGCTCCTCGGGCGAGGGCGGGTGGAACCCGAAGGCGGCAGCCGCGACGACCTTCGGCGTGCGCAGTGGCGCGGGCTCGGGCAGCGAGCGGGCGAGCTCGACGAGCCGCGCCTGGAACTCGTCGGCGCCGAGGCGCGACAGGGGCTCGGGGGCCGCGGCGTCGCGGAGGATCCCCGCGACGGGGCCGAGCGCGGGGTGCATCGGCAGCTCGGCGCCCACCCGGGCGTGCAGGGTCGCGACCTGGGTGTCCGCGGTGAACGGGACGATCCCGGTGAGGCACTCGTAGAGCACGAGCGCGAGCGAGTACACGTCGGCCTTGCCGTCGACCTGGAGGCCCTGGGCCTGCTCGGGCGAGGCGTAGCGCACGGTGCCGATCAGGCCCCCGGTCGGCTCGGTCCAGGCCGCCTCGGCGAGCGCGCGCGCGACGCCGAAGTCGGCGATCCTGACGCGCCCGGCGTCGTCGAACAGCAGGTTGGCGGGCTTCACGTCGCGGTGCACGAAGCCTCGTGAGTGCGCGTAGGCGAGGCCGTCGGCGGCCTGGGCGCCGATCGAGACGACCTGCTCGACCGAGAGCCGGCCGCGCTGGTCGAGCAGGTCGCGGAGCGAGCCCCCCTCGAGGTACTCGGTGACGAGCCAGGCCTCGCCGTCGACCTCTCCCCAGTCGTAGACGCTGAGCACGTGCGGGTGGTTCAGCCCCGCGGCCGCGACGGCCTCGGCTCGGAAGCGCTTTTGGAACGCCGGATCCGCCGACAGCTCGGCACGAAGTACCTTGACCGCCACCTCGCGGCGAAGCGATCGGTCCTCGGCGAGGTAGACCGTCGCCGAGGCTCCGGCCCCTACCGTTCGCGAAAGGACGTACCGGTCGCCGAGGACGGCGCCGGTCGTGGAGTCGTGGGTGCTCATCAGGTGCCGGCTCCGACGATACCGACACCTTCGCCGCAGGCGGTGGACGACTAGGGCTCGCCGGTTGCCAGCAGCGCCTCGAAGCGCTCCGCGGGGACGATCGGGACGCCGATCTCCTGGGCCTTTGTCAGCTTCGATGCGCCTGGCGCGTCGCCCACGACGACGCAGAAGGTCTTCTTGGACACCGAGCCCGGGGAGGTCCCTCCTCGCGCCTCTATCTCGGCCACCGCCTCGTCGCGGGTGCGCCCGGGCACGGCGCCGGTCACCACCACGGCGCGCCCGAGGAGCGTCTGGGCGACCTCGAGGTCGCCGCGCGGCTCCTCGGTGCGCAGACCGTGGGCCACGAGGCGGTCCAGCACCTCGACGTTCGCGGGGTTCGCCATGAACGTCGAGACGCTCTCTGCGATCACCTCGCCGATCCCCTCGATGCCCGCGAGCACCGCGACGTCGGCGGCCCGGATCGCCGCGAGGCTCCCCATCGCCGTGGCGACCGCCCGCGCGCCGGTCGGTCCGAGGTGGCGGATCCCCAGCCCGACGAGCAGGCGGCTCAGCGGCTGGCCGCGCGAGGCGTCGATGGCCGCGACGAGGTTGGACGCCGAGGTCTCCCCCATCCCCTCGAGGACCGAGAGCGCGCCGGCATCGAGCTCGTAGAGGTCGGCGACGTCGGCGACGAGCCCCGACTCGATGAGCTGGATCACGCGCTGCTCGCCCAGGCCCTCGATGTCCATCGCGGCGCGCGACGCGAAGTGCGCGATGCGCTGGACCCGCTGTGCGGGGCAGTCCAGGTTCGTGCAGTAGGTGTCGGACTCGCCCTCGAGGCGCACGAGCGGGCCGCCGCACGCCGGGCACGCCGTCGGGAAGCGCCAGGGCCGGGGGCGTCGGCCCTCGCCGGGAACGTGGCCGACGACCTCAGGGATCACGTCGCCGGCTTTGCGGACGATGACGACGTCCTTCGGGCGGACGTCCTTCACGGCGACCTGGTCTTGGTTGTGCAGCGTCGCCATGGCGACCGTCGAGCCGCCCACGAAGACCGGCTCGAGCACGGCGTAGGGCGTGGCGCGCCCGGTCCGGCCGATCGAGACCTCGATGGCGAGAAGTCGGGTGGTGCGCTCCTCGGGGGGCAGCTTGCGCGCTATCGCCCACCGCGGCGCCCGAGACGTCGCCCCGGCACGTGACCGCAGCTCGAAGTCGTCGACCTTGACGACCACGCCGTCGACTTCGTAGCCGAAGTCATGGCGATGCTCCTCGATCCACGCGCACCGCTCGAGCACGGCATCGAAGCCGACGACGTCGACGGTCTCTTGAGCGGTGCGGAACCCCGCAGCTCGCAGCGCGGCGAGCGCCCGTGCGTGCGACGTCGTCGCGAAGCCCGTCGACGCGGCCCCGAGGAGGGCGCCGAGCTGGTAGGCGATGAAGGCCAGGGGACGCGTCGCGGTGACCGCGGGGTCCTTCTGGCGAAGCGATCCCGCCGCGGCGTTGCGCGGGTTCGCGAAGCGGTGCAGCCCCGACGCCTCCTGGCGCTCGTTGAGCGCCTCGAACGCCGCGATCGGCAGGTAGACCTCGCCTCGGACCTCGAGGAGCTCGGGCGTGTCGCTCGCGGCCAAGGAGAGCCGCTGCGGCACGCTGTCGAGCGTCGAGACGTTCGCGGTCACGTCCTCGCCGACGACGCCGTCCCCGCGCGTGGCGGCCACCTCGAGCCGGCCCTCGACGTAGGTGATCGACATGGCGAGCCCGTCGATCTTCGGCTCGACGGAGAAGTGCAGGTCCTCGAGGCCCTCGAGGGAGAGCACGCGCGCGAGCCGCTCGGACCAGGCGCGAAGCTCCTCGTCGTCGAAGGCGTTGTCGAGGCTCATCATTGGCTCGCGGTGCCGGACCGGCTCGAACAGGGCGCTCGGCGACGCGCCCACCGACGACGTCGGCGACGACGTGGCGGCCAGCTCGGGATGGTCTGCCTCGAGCTGCCGCAGCTCGACGACCAAAGCGTCGTAGTCGGCGTCGGGGATCGTGGGCTGATCGCGGACGAAGTACGCCTCGTTGTGGCGGGCGATCTCCGCTCGCAGCTGCGCGGCGCGATCCGCAGGCGACGTCACGTGACCGAGATCCCCCTGCGCGCGACCACCGCCGCACCGAGGACGAGGTCGGGGTCCGCCGCGTCGTAGAAGACGGCGAGCTGTCCGGCGGCGACCGGTCGCACCGGCCGCGAGAGGGTGAGGACCGGCGAACTGCCGAGGGTGAACCGCGCGTGCACGGGCTCGCCGTGCGCCGAGGTCTGGACGTAGAGCTCCTGGCCGTCGCTCGGGATTCGCCGCGCCCATCGCAGGGAGCCCGGCGCCAGGAAGAGATCGTCGACGACCGCCTCGTCGCGTCGTGCGACCGTGATCGTCGAGGTCGCGACGTCCACGTCGACGGCGAACCGCGGCTCTCCGTCGGGCCCGTGGCCGAGTCCTCGCCGCTGGCCGACGGTGACGAGCTGCGCGGCGGGCACCGCGCCGATGGATTCACCCGTCCCCGCGTCGACGACCTTGGCCGCACTCAGCTCGGTGCGCGACGCGAGGAAGGCGCGCCGAGCGCCGCGGGGGATGAAGCAGACCTCCTGGCTGTCGGGCTTGTCCGCGGTGCGCAGTCCGAGCGCGGCTGCACGTGCGCGCACGGCGCCCTTGGTCATCTCGCCGACGGGGAGCAGCACGCGCGACAGGGCCGCGGCGCCGAGGAAGCCGAGCACGTAGCTCTGGTCCTTCGCGCGATCGCTCCCCCGGCGAAGCTCCGCACCGTCGGCTCCGGGCGTCACGCGGGCATGGTGACCCGTCGCGAGCGCCCCGAAGCCCAGCCGACGCGCGCGGGCGAGCAGCGAGTCGAACTTGATCTCGCGGTTGCACGCGACGCAGGGGTTCGGCGTCTCGCCCCGCGCGTGCGCTTCGACGTAGGGAGCGACGACGGCGGCCTCGAACTCGTCGGCCAGGTTGAAGACATGGTGGTCGATGCCCAGCTCCTGGGCAACGCGACGGGCATCGTCGACGTCGCTCGCCGAGCAGCATCCCGAGTCCGAGTCACCTCCCCACAGCCGAAGGGTGCAGCCAACCACCTCGTGGCCGGCGTCGGCGAGCAGCGCGGCGGCAACCGAGGAGTCCACCCCTCCGGACATCGCGACGAGCACCCTCACCGAGTCATTGTGCCAGAGCAACGTGACGCGCTCTCCGGGCTACGGCGTGCCTCCGCGAAGGCCGTGCACGGCCGTGAGCACGATCGCAGCGGCGCGCTCGACTTGCGCCTCGGTGGTCTCGGCACCGAGCGTGAGGCGCAGCGACCCGGTCGCTTCACCGTCGTCGATGCCCATCGCGGCGAGCACGTGGCTGCGGCTCGCCGCGCCGCTGGCGCAGCTCGACGCGGCCGAGACGCACAGGCCCGCCTCGTCGCAGAGGAACACCAGCTCCTCGCTGCGGACGCCCTCGACGAGGACGTGGCAGGTCCCAGGGAGTACCGCGGCGCCCTCGACGGTGGCTCGGATGCCGGGGGCGCCGCCTACGAGCAGGCCGGCAAGCAGGTCACGACGCTGCGTGGCCCGCGCCACGGACCGCTCGCGCTCGGCGCACGACAGCCGCAGCGCGACAGCCAGCCCGACCGCGGAGGCGACGTCGGGGGTGCCGGCACGCCGGCCCCGCTCCTGGCCGCCGCCGACGACCAGTGGTGCCAGCGCGACCTCCCTTCGCAAGCACAGCGCGCCGATACCGACGGGGCCGCCGAGCTTGTGCGCGCAGATCGAGACGAGGTCCGCGCCCTTTGCGGCGAGCGCGAGGTCGAGCCAGGGTGCGGCGGCCACCGCATCGGTGTGCACCACGGCCCCAGGAGCGAGCTCGTGGACGAGCTCGGCGATCTCGGGGATCGGCTGGATCGTGCCGACCTCGTTGTTCGCCGTCATCACCGACACGAGGTCCGCGCCCGAGGCGAGCGCCTCGCGTGCCGCGGGGACGTCGACGACGCCCGCGGCCGTGGCACCGAGGCGCACCACCTCGGTGGGCGTTGCCAGGAGCCCTCGAGCCAGCCGGTCCGCGGCGTCGCCCACCGCATGGTGCTCGATCGACGAGACCACGAGCCGCGCGCCGCGCCCACGGCGGGCGCGGTCGCCGGCAACCCCGAACACCGCGAGGTTGCACGACTCGGTGCCACCGCCGGTGAACACCACGCCACCGGGGAGGGACCCGGTGAGCGCGGCGACCTCCTCGCGCGCGTCGTCGAGCGCCGTGCGCGCCGCTCGCGACGCGCGGTGCGATCCCGTCGGGTTCCCGACGACGCCCGTGTTGTAGGGCGCCATCGCGGCGAACACCTCGGCGCGGCGCGGCGCGGACGCCGCGTGGTCGAAGTAGAGCGTGTCGCCAGCGGCGGCGGCCCTCGGCCGCGTCGGTGTCACGTGGCGGCCACGTAGAAGGTCTTCGCGTTGGTGAACTCGCGGATCCCGTGCTCGCCGAGCTCGCGCCCGTAGCCGGAGAGCTTGATCCCGCCGAAGGGCAGCTCGGGTGTGGAGGCCACGATGGAGTTGACGAACACCATCCCCGCCTCGATCGACTCGATGCCCTGGTGCTGCTCGTCGCGGTCCTCGGCCCAGATCGAGGCCCCGAGGCCCCACGGCGTCGAGTTCGCGATCCGCACGGCGTCGGTGAGGTCGCCGGCGCGGATGACGACCGCCACGGGACCGAAGAGTTCCTCGCAGCCCGCGCGCGTCGAGGGATCGACGTCGGTGAGCACGGTCGCGGGGTAGTAGAAGCCGGCGCCGCCGGGCACCGTGCCCCCGGCCGTCGCGGTGGCGCCCTTGGTGACCGAGTCGTCGACCTGACCTGCAAGCTCGTCTCGCTGTGCGGCCGAGACGACCGGCCCGAGCACGGTGGCGGGGTCGAACGGGTCCCCCATGACCGCGGCGTCCATCGCGGCGGAGAACCGCTCGGTGAACTCCTCGGCACGAGAGTCCACGACGATGAAGCGCTTGGACGCGATGCAGGACTGGCCGTTGTTCTGGAGCCGGGCGGTCACCGCGAGCGGCACCGTGCGGTCCAGGTCCGCGCTTTCGCCGACGACGAACGGGTCCGAGCCACCGAGCTCGAGCACGCACTTCTTCAGGCTCTGTCCGGCCACCGAGGCGACAGCGCGACCCGCGCGCTCCGACCCGGTCAAGGTCACGGCGGCGATGCGCTCGTCGGCGATCACGCGCGCGACGTCGTCGACGGTCGCGAACAGGTTCGTGAACACCCCCGTGGGGAAGCCGGCGCGGTCGAAGAGCTTCTCGAGGAACTCCGCGGTGCCCGGGACGTTCGAGGCGTGCTTGAGCACGCCGACGTTGCCGGCCATGACCGCGGGCGCGGCGAAGCGGATCACCTGCCAGAGGGGGAAGTTCCACGGCATGACCGCCAGGACCGGCCCCAGCGGCTCGTAGCGCACGCCGCTGTGCCTCGCCGGCGAGGGGATCTCCTCGGTGGCGAGGTAGCGCTTCGCGTGCTCGGCGTAGTAGCGCATCGTCAGGGCGCACTTTGAGACCTCGCCCTTGGCCGATGCGAAGGTCTTGCCCATCTCTGTTGTCAGCAGCTCGGCGACGGCGGGCAACTCGCCTTCGAGCAGCTCGGCCGCCGAGACCATCAGCTGCGCGCGGTGCTCGTAGCTCGTCGCGCGCCACTCGAGCCACGTGCTGTGGGCTCGGTCCAGACGGCGCTCGATCTCCTGGGCGTCGTGGTGGTCGTAGCGGGACACCTCTTCGCCCGTTGCCGGGTTCGTCGCGACGTAGGCCATGTCCCCATCATGGCGCACGCCGCATGCACCGACCCGGCGAGCGCGGCCGAGGCGCCGGCGTGGAATGCTCGCGGCGTGGAGCCACTCGCCCGGGCCAAATCCGCGCTCGAGGGCGCGAGCACGGTCTGCGTCCTGAGCGGCGCGGGGATCTCGACGGCCTCGGGGATCCCAGACTTCCGCGGACCCGAGGGGATCTGGACCAAGGACCCCGACGCCGAGATGCTCTCGAGCTTCGACACGTGGGTCGCCGACGCCGAGGTGCGGCGTCGGGCGTGGCGGCGGCGCGTCGAGACGCGCGGCGAGCGCCCCCGCCCGAACCCCGGCCACCTCGCCCTCGTCGAGCTCGAGCACGGCGGCCGACTCGACACGCTCGTCACCCAGAACATCGACGGGCTGCACGCCGACGCGGGGAACGACCCCGCCCGCATCATCGAGATCCACGGCTCAGCGCGCGACGCGGTCTGCCTGCGCTGCGGCGACCGGCAGCGAATCGAGGCGGTGCTCGACCGCGTCGCCGGCGGCGAGGAGGACCCCAGGTGCGCGGTCGCCGTCGGCGCAGGTGCGTGCGGGGGGACACTCAAGTCCGCGACGATCTCGTTCGGTCAGTCGCTGGTCGCGGCCGATCTCGCGCGCGCCGAGGCGGCGGCGTCGCGCTGCGAGCTCTTGCTGGCAGTCGGCTCGACCCTGTCGGTGTGGCCGGTCGCAGGCATGGTGCCCATCGCGTCGCGCGCCGGCGCGACCATCGTGATCGTCAACGCCGGTGAGACGGCGATGGACGAACTCGCGGCGGTCGTCGTCCCAGGTGCGCTCGAAGCCGTCCTGCCCGAGCTCGTCGCGGGACTCACGCCCCGATAGCGCGCTCGCTACTCGGCCGCGTCGGCCTCGTCGACGATCACGTTCTCATCGCGGTGCCGCGGCCGGAACGCGAACCACCAGACGCTCGCGATCGCAGCGAGCGCGCCGATGACGCCGATCGCCGGCTTTGCCACGTTGCGTGAGTCCTCGCCCATGCAGCCAGCGTACCGAGTGCGCAGGGTCCCGGGACGCTCGCGCGCCCCGGGACCTGCCGCTACGCCGAGGTCGAGGCGGCCTCGATGGACAGCTCGAGGGTGACGCGGTGGCCCACGACCAGGCTCCCGTTCTCGAGTGAGCCCTCGAAGGTGACGCCGAAGTCCCGTCGGTCGATCGTCGCGGTCGCCTCGAAGCCGACGACGGTGGTGTCCGGGATCATGTGCGGGCCGGCACCGAGGAACTCGAGGTCGAACACGACCTCCTTGGTGATGCCCTTGATCGTCAGGTCCGCGGTGAGGTCGTAGTGGCCGTCGCGCGTGGGGGTGACCGACTTGGAGACGAGGGTCAGCTCGGGATGGTTGTTGCTGTCGAGGAAGTCGGGCGACAGCAGGTGCTCGTCGCGCTGCTCTTGGTGCGTCGTGATGCTCTGGGCCTTGACCTTGGCGGTCACCGAGGAGGTCTCGGGTGTGTCACCGATCGTCACGGTGCCCTCGAACTCGGTGAACACGCCGCGAACCTTCGAGGCCACGAGGTGCCGTGCGACGAAGCCGACGGTCGAGTGGATCGCGTCGACCTGGTAGACGCCGGGGGCGGGAAGGGTGGTCGAGTCGAAGTCCTGGGCGGTGGTCATGGGTCATCTCTCCTTCGTAGGGGTGCGGTCACTTTAGTTGCCGTAACAGATATTGTGACACAAGAGAGATGATCGGCGCGCCGCAAGCGGCCCCGCCGGAGGAGTTCGTTGGTACCGTGAGCGCCGTGCAGGACCCCACCCCCACCCCGTCGATGTCGTCGTGCCCCACCTCGGACGAGCGCGTGCTGCTCTTCGGGCTGCTCCTCGAGACCCACGCTCGCCTCGAGCGCCAGCTCGGCCAGGCGCTCGAGGACGCGATCGGGCTCCCCCTCGCGTGGTTCGAGGTCCTGATCAAGGTCAAGCGGGCCGAGGGGGGCTACCTGTCGATGTCCGAGCTCGCCACCCAGACCGTGTACTCCTCGGGTGGGACCACCCGGCTCGTGGACCGCGTCGAGGCCGGGGGGCTCGTGGTCCGTGGCGCCTGCCCCAACGACCGGCGCGCGGTGCACGTGCGGCTCACCGAGCACGGCGAGGCCACCTTGGCGCGTGCCCTCGAGGTCCACGCCGAGCAGGTGGACCTCTACATGACGTCGAAGCTCACCGACGAGGAGCGGACGTCGCTCGACGCCACGCTCCGCAAGCTCAACGGAGGCCCCGCGACGTGCAGCTCAGCGGCGGAGCGGGCGGTTGCCGGAAGGCTCTGAAGGACCACTCACCTGACCAGCGGCAGTCCCGCGACTCGACGCGCGACTGCTGGACGGTCAGATCCCAGTCAGGCTCCACCGGTCGGGCGCCGGTGCGCACGAGACCGGTCGAGACCTGCGTCTCAGACCTTCACGAGCCAGGCCGACACCACCCCGGCCGCGGCGGCCGCAAGGTGGAACTGGACAGGTTCTCCGACGCCGGCGCCAAGGTTGACCTCGTCCGCCAGCACCTCCCTGGCGAGCTCGGCGCGCTCTGAAGCCGACAGTTCGATCCCGTCGAGCCAGATCGCCACGTGGTCGGCGACGTGCAGGCCACGGTCCTTTCGCAGCTCTTGGAGGAGCCGGACGAGCTCTCGAATCGAGCCGCGTCGAACGAGGCCCTCGTCGAGCTCGAGGTCAAGCGCGACGACCACCGCGCCCTCGCGGGAGATCGCGAATCCCGACTCCGCGCGCACGCGCAGCTCGAGGTCCTCGGCGCCAAGCTCGAAGGAGGCGCCGTCGATCTCGACGGTCACAGACCCACCCGACTCGAAGGAACGCGCTACGTCGGCCGCATCGAGCGAGCTCAGCGCCGCCCGCAGTCCTTGGGCGCGCTCGCCGAGCTTGGGGCCGACGGCACGGAAGTTCGGGTGCACCTCGTAGGTCAGGATCCTCGTGAGCTCCTGGGAGAACTCGAGGCGGTCGACGTTCAGCTCCTCTTCGACAATCCCCTCGGGCGGCGCGGGCGTGCCGGCAGGGAGGAACACAAGCGCGCGGCGAAGCGGCTGGCGCACCTTGATGCCCGCCTCCGAGCGCGCTGCGCGTCCGAGCGTGACGATCTCGCGTGCGACCTCCATGCGCGACTCGAGCTCGGCGTTGACCGCGGCAGGGTCTGCGGACGGCCAGTCAGCGAGATGCACGGAGTCGTCGGGCGCGACGTCGCAGAGCGCCTCGAACAGGTAGTCGCTGAGGAACGGGCACAGCGGGGCGAGGAGCACGGCGACGCGCACGAGGACCTCGTGCAACGTGGCGTGCGCGGCGAGGGAGTCAGAGGGCGGGGCGGACGGGTCGGTCCTCCAGAATCGGCGCCTCGACCTGCGGACGTACCAGTTCGAGGTGTCCTCGACGAGACGCCCGATCGCGCTCGCCGCCGCGAGCGGCTCGTAGGCGTCGAGCGCGTCGGTGACCTCCTGGGTCGTCCGTTCGAGCCTCGAGAGGACCCACTGGTCGAGCTCGGGGCGCTCGGCGCGGGCCGGAACGCCGGCAGCGGGGTCGAAGCCGTTGAGCGACGCGTAGGTCGTGAAGAAGCTGAAGGTGTTCCACAGCGTCACGAGCGTGTCGCGCATCGACGCATCGATGGCGGCCATCGACGTGCGAGTCGGCGTCCACGGCGACCCCTGGGAGAACATCCACCACCGCAGCGCGTCGGCACCGCGCGTGTCGAGGATCTCCCAGGGGTCGATCACGTTGCCGAGTGACTTGGACATCTTCCTGCCCTCGTCGTCGACGATGTGGCCGAGGCACAGGACGTGGCGGTACGGCCCCTCCCCGAAGACCAGCGAGTTGACCGCGAGCAGCGAGTAGAACCACCCTCGGGTCTGGTCGATGGCCTCGGCGATGAAGTCGGCCGGGAACGCGAAGGCCTCGGCCGAGCCCTCCACGTGGGGGTAGCCCCACTGCGCCGCAGGCATCGAGCCCGAGTCGAACCATGCGTCGATGACCGGCGCGACCCTGTTGGCGACCTCCCCGCACGTAGGGCACGCAAACGTGACCTCGTCGATCGCCGGGCGGTGCGGGTCGACGCCCGTGACGTCGCGACCGCACAGCTCGGAGAGCTCGGCGCGGGAACCGATGCAGGTGAGGTGGTTGTCCGCGCAGCGCCACACCGGAAGCGGCGTGCCCCAGTAGCGGTCGCGCGACAGCGCCCAGTCGACGTTGTTCTCGAGCCACTCGCCGAAGCGCCCGTCGCGGATGTGCTCGGGGTGCCAGTCGATCGTGGCGTTCTCTGCGAGCAGCTGGTCCTTGTGGCGCGTGGTCGCGACGTACCAGCTGGGCTTGCCCCAGTAGATCAGCACCGACTTGCAGCGCCAGCAGTGCGGGACGGAGTGGACGTAGGGCTGGCGGCGCAGCAGGGTCCCCCGTCGCTCGAGCTCGGCGTTGATCTCGTCGTTCGCCCCTCGAACCGGCTTGCCCTCGAGCCATCCGATCGCGTCGGTGAACTTTCCGTCAGGTCCCACGGGGTTGAGGGTCGCGAGGCCGTTCGCCCGACCGACCTGGCGGTCGATCTCGCCGAAGGCCGGCGCGAGGTGCACGATGCCGGTGCCCTCGTCCACGGTGACGTAGTCCGCCGCGACGACGACACCCGCGTCGCCGCCTTGCACCTCGAGGTCCTCGAACGGGCGGCGGTAGCGCAGTCCGACGAGTGCGGACCCCGGCAGCGTCGCGTCGGCGACGGTGGCGTCGCCGAAGACCGACTCGACGAGCCCCTCGGCGACCACCATCCCGTCGACCACGGCGTAGGTGAGCTCGGGGTTCACCGCGGCGCCGACGTTGCTCGGCAATGTCCACGGCGTCGTCGTCCACACGACCAGCGACGTCGCGCCCGCGGGGAGGTTCGCTGCGTCACCCGTCAGCGCCAACCGCACGTACGCAGACGGGTCCTCTTCGTCCGTGTACACGTCGGGCTGGCCCAGCTCGTGGCTCGACAGCGGCGTGCCGCAGCGCGGGCAGTACGGGAGGACCTTGAGGTCCTCGTAGAGAAGTCCCTTGTCGAACAGCGTCTTGAGGTGCCACCACACCGACTCGACGTACTCGGGCGCGTAGGTCCGATACGCGGCGTCGAAGTCGACCCAGTACCCGATCCGCCTCGTGAGGCTCTCGAAGTCCGCGACGTATGCCTCCACGGACTCGCGGCACAGCTCGACGAACCGGGCGACGCCGACTTCCTCTTCGATGGCCTTCTTCCCGGAGATGCCGAGCCGCTTTTCGACCTCGACCTCGACGGGGAGGCCGTGGGTGTCCCATCCCGCTCGCCGCAGCACGTAGCGGCCCCGCATCGTCTGGTAGCGGCAGAACAGGTCCTTGTAGACGCGCGCCCAGACGTGGTGCAGGCCGGGGCGTCCGTTTGCCGTGGGCGGCCCCTCGTAGAAGACCCACGGCACGGCACCCTCGCGCCGGGCGACCGAGCGCTCGAAGACGTGGTGCTCTGCCCAGCGTCCGAGCACGCCCTGCTCTGCCGTCACGAAGTCGGGCTCGGGGCTCACGGGGCGAAACACGGCGTCTCCATCGTCTCTGCGGTCGCATGAGCCTACTGATCCGCGCGCGCGGGCCCCGCCCTGCGTGCTTCTACGATGCCGTCGTGGCCGACGGCGCGCTCACCATCGAGGCAGCGCCGTTCGACGCGCCCGGGCCCCAGAGCATCGTGCTCGCCGCACGCGACGAGTTCGACCGCCTCTACGGGCAGGGCGGGCGCGGCGCGCACGACCTGTCCGCGGGCGACTTTGACCCGCCGCTCGGCGTCTACCTGGTCGCGCGGCTCGACGGCCACCTCGCCGGCGGGGTCGGCCTGCGCCCGATCGCCGACCGCGCCCTGCGGTTCGGGGAGGTCAAGCGGCTGTGGATACGACCGGACCTTCGCCGTCGCGGCGTCGCGACGAGGCTGATGGCCGAGGTGACCGAGGCCGCTCGTGCGCGCGGGTACGCCGAGCTGTACCTCGAGACAGGTCCGCGCCAGCCCGCGGCGAAGGCCCTCTACGAGTCGCTCGATTGGCAGGTGGTCGACGACTTCCCGCCCGGCGCGCACACCCACGACGAGGGCACGAGGTTCCACCGGTCGCTGCTGGCGTGATCGACGGGCGCCGGGGCCGCGCCGGGCGCGACCCGACGGCCCGGACGGCACCAACCTGACCCCTGCCCCCCGTGCGGGAGGGTCAGGCGCCATCCCAGCGGGCCATCTCGCGCTCGAAGCCGGCGAGCCCCATCGGGCCGAGGCCCAGAGCGTGCCGATGGAACGCCTTGAGGTCGAAGCTGCCGCCAAGGCGCGAGCGCGCTGCGGCCCGGACGTCGAGCCACGTGCGCTCACCCACCTTGTAGGAGATCGCCTGAGCGGGGTTGCCGAGGTAGCGGTCGACCTCCGAGACGGAGAACTCGTGCTCGACCAGGGCGCGCTCGTCGAGCAGCGCGATCGCCATCTGCGCGGTCCACGGCCGCCCACCGCAGTCGCCGAGCCCCCCGAGCTCGCCGAGGTCCGGGGGGGCGTCGAAGCCGAGGTGCAGTCCGAGGTCGACGACGATGCGCGCTGCACGCAGGCCCTGGCCGGTGAGGTAGCCCAGCTCCACGGCCGCGTCGTCGAAGAAGCCGAGCTCCTCCATCAGGCGCTCCGCGTACAGCGCCCAGCCCTCGCCGTACCCGCTCGTCCACCCGTCGAGGCGCTGGAAGCGGCTCAGCCGGTCGTTCACCCTCGAGCCGGCGAGCTCGAGGTGGTGTCCCGGCACGCCCTCGTGGTACCAGGTCGACACGTGGCGCCACCAGGGGAACCTGGTCATGCCGAGTGTCGGGAGCCACGTCGTGCCCGGTCGCGAGAGGTCCTCGCTCGGCTCGATGTAGTACGGCGCGGCCGCCGAGCCCGCCGGCGCCTCACGCACGTCGCACCGCCGAATCCTCTCGTCGATGTCGAAGTGCCTCGTGTCGAGCTGCTCGATCGCGGTCTGCGTCAGCGCTTCGAGGCGGCGCAGCATCTCGTCAACGCCGAAGACGCAGTTGGCGTCGTCAGCGTCGAGGCGCTCGGCGACCTCCAGCAGGGAGTCGGCCCCGGGAGCGAGCAGCTCGGCGAGCTCCCACATCCTCGCGTTGATGCGCCGGAGGTCCTGCCATCCCCACTCGTAGAGGTCGCGCAACGCCGGCGCGTCCCCGAGGTAGGCGCGGCACCAGATCGCGTATCGATCCGGCCCGCTCGCGTCCAGCTCGGTCGCCCTCGGCGCCAGCGTGGATCGCATCCACGCCGCGAGCGACGCGCAGGCGTCATCTGCGGCGGCGCCGGCCGCGCTCAGCGCGGAACCGTTCCTGGCAAGTCCCTCGGCACCACTCGCGACGCCGGCGAACGCCCCCCGGGCGTAGGTCTCGGCCTGGTCAGCGACGCCGATGACGTGGCGGAGCGACGGCAGCTCGCCACGCGCCGCGAGCACCTCGAGGCCCTCACGCCAGCTGCGGATCGCGTCGGGCACCGCACCGAGGCGCTCGGCGACCACGTCGGCCCCCTCCTCGGTGTCGACGGCCATCAGCTCGAAGACCTGCCGGATCTCGGAGATGGGCGACCACAAAACCGAGAATCTCCGGGCGGCCTCACCCGACGTCACGACCTCGAGCCACGAGCCGAGCCGCTCGCGCATCACGTCCACGGCGATCCGGTCGACGTCGTCGCTCGCGTCGATCACGTCGAGTTCGGCGAGCACTCCGGTCGTGAACGTCGCCTCCTCGTCCCAGCGGTCCTGGGAGAAGCTGGGAAGGAGGTGGTCGTAGCCGGGGACCCCGCTCGTCGTCGCCCGGATGGGATCGATCGCGGCCCGTTGATCGATGTAGCCGTCCGCGAAGGCGAAGACCGCCGATCGTGGCTTGCCCAGTGACATCGCGCACCCCCGCGCTGGCCCTGGCACGGACCCTACCCGCGGCTTCGGGCCAAAGGACACTAACGAGGCGTGTTCGGGGCGGCGACAATTCCCCCATGAGCATCCTTGGTGCGCGGCGCCGCCCGTCGGGCGCTGTTGCCCACGAGACGACGCGGACGGCTCCTCGCGGGCCGGTGGACCCGCGGCTCCTCGCGTATGCCGCCTCGACGCGACGGTTCCTGCGCGGATCCGTGGCCATCGGCGCGCTCGGCGCCGCACTGGCGATCGCACAGGCATGGCTCCTCGCGGCGATCGTCGCGGGCTCCTTCGTCCACCATGACGCCCTCGGCGCGCTGTGGGGGGCCATCGCAGCGCTCGGCGCCGTCGTCGCCGCCCGCGCCGTGCTCGCCTGGGCGACGGAGCGCGCCGCGCACCGATCGTCAGCCTCGGCGAAGTCAGAGCTTCGCGTCGCGCTCGTCGAGCGGATCGCCGAGCTCGGCCCAGCCGGCATCTCGACGACAAAGGCTGGGTCCCTCGCCCAACTCGCCACCACGGGCGTCGACGCCCTCGACGACTACTTCGCCCGCTACCTGCCCCAGCTGTTCCTCGCAGTCCTCGTGCCGCTCGCGGTCATTGTCGTGATCCTGGGGTTCGACTGGCCTTCTGCGCTGATCATCGCGTTGACCGTTCCGCTCATCCCCGTCTTCATGGCCCTGATCGGCGCGGCGACCGCGCAGCGCACGGCGCGGCGCGCCGCCGTCCTCGATCGCCTTGCCGGGCACTTCATCGACGTCGTCGAGGGCCTGCCCACCCTGCGCGTGTTTCGGCGGGCCCGCGCCCAGGCGGCATCGATCGCCAGGGTCACCGCCCAGTACCGGACCACGACGATGGCGACCTTGCGTCTCGCCTTCTTGTCCTCGCTCGCACTTGAGTTGCTGGCAACCGTGTCGGTCGCGCTGGTCGCCGTCGTGATCGGACTGCGCCTGCTGTCCGGCCATCTCGGTCTTCAGGTCGGCCTCTTCGTGCTCGTGCTGGCACCCGAGGCCTACATGCCGCTCCGCCGCCTGGGCGAGTCGTACCACTCGAGCGCCGACGGCGTCGCCGCGGCGGGGGCGATCTTCGACGTGCTCGACCGCCCCGTCCCCCCCGTGGGAACTCGCCGCGAGGTTCCCGCGCTCGCGGCCTCCTCGCTCGTGGTCCGCGACCTTGAGGTGACCTACCCGGAC
>Ga0209698_10002359_pt1 | contig 21452 bp, 17 predicted proteins | sample LitLauG_LLR_2012_FD_187203 | JGI IMG/M metagenome (GOLD analysis project Ga0209698, IMG submission 187203) | Freshwater sediment microbial communities from Pennsylvania, USA - Little Laurel Run_MetaG_LLR_2012 (SPAdes) (version 2) | ecosystem: Environmental > Aquatic > Freshwater > Creek >...
TGCGTAGATTGGCGCACCCCATCCGGCCGGCACACCTTCCGCCACCACTTCCACAATGGCGCCGGCCGAAGAACCGCGTTTTCGAACATCATCGAGAAACGTCGCCCAATGCGCCGCAGCCTCGGCGTCCGGTGAAAAGAACGAATTGCGTTCAACTTCCGCCCAGTCCCATCGCGATCGGTCTATTTTGTGCGGTCCAACTTGGATGAGCGCGCCGCGGATGGCGACGTCGGGCACTAATTTCCGCGCGATCGCGCCTGCCGCAACCCGCATAGCAGTTTCGCGCGCCGACGCTCGCCCGCCGCCGCGATAGTCGCGGATGCCATATTTTGCCATATAGGTGTAGTCGGCATGGCCCGGGCGGTATTTTTGCGCGATGTCTCCGTAGTCTTTCGATCGCTGGTCGACATTGCTGATTTCAAGTGCGATGGGCGTGCCAGTCGTCAATTGTTCACCGCCGCCGGGTTCCGCGAACACACCCGAAAGGATACGCACCGCGTCGGGCTCTTGCCGCTGCGTGGTGAACCGCGACTGCCCCGGTCGGCGCTTGTCGAGCCAGGGCTGGATATCGGCCTCCGATAAGGGTAGCCGTGGCGGACAACCATCGACGACACAACCTATTGCCGGCCCGTGGCTCTCGCCCCAGGTCGTAACACGCAAGAGGTGACCGAAGGTGTTGTGTGACATCAGAACGTGCCTCTAGCGTCGCACCAAAATAGCCAAGGGACCAGGTTCGGCGTTTGGTAGCAGTCGATCATAACAGTCGGACGCTACCGTCCTCGATAAGCATCACCTTATCTTGTGGTACGTCGAGATGCAGGATTGCCTCCTTGGGCAAACCGAGCACGTGACCGCGAAGACATCGCATGACGCCGCCATGAGACACGACCACTGTCGGTCCGGTGACCGTGGCCAGCCAAGAAATAACCCTGTCCATCACCATCGCGTAACTTTCGCCGCCAGGCACCACATGATCGTAGCCGGCCTTGGCCCGCGCACGGTAATCGCTGCCATCCTCACGCTTGATCTCCGCCCAGCTCATCCCTTCCCACGCCCCGAAGTTGATCTCCAGAAGCCGGTCGTCGGTTGCAAAACCGTCCAGTGGCAATCTTAGCGCTTGGCGCGCGATTTCCATGGTCTGACGGGTCCGAGTAAGGGGGCTTGCAACATAGTACATTGACCGCGGGTTCGACAGCAGCTCCGCGAGCACCTTACCATTGCGTTCCGCTTGCGCGCGACCCGTCGCATTGAGCGGAATATCCAACCGGCCTTGAAGCTTGCCGGCAGCATTCCATTCGGTTTCACCGTGACGCAGGAAATAGATTGAGGGCTTGACCATATGCGTGAACGTTCGCTCATTCTAGAGTTGGAAGGGGGCCGACAGTTATCGATCAGGAGCCAGACCCGTTGCACTCACGCCACCTGGCTCGGCACTCCCACCAGGCTCGGCTTGGTCACATCTTCAATTCACTTGCCGCCTAGTTTGGCCTTCACGGCTGCGCCGGCTGCGGAAAAGTCCATACGTCCAGCGAACCGATCCTTGAGCAAGGCCATGACCTTCCCCATTTCTTTTTGGGATGTCGCGCCCGTTTCCTTGATGCTCGCATCGATCGCGGCCATCACTTCGTCGTTGGTTAGGCCCTTTGGTAGGAACTCCTCGATCACGGCGATTTCGCCCAATTCCTGCGCGACCAGGTCATCTCGATTACCGGATTTGAACTGAACAATAGAGTCCCGCCGCTGCTTGACCATCTTGGCCAAGGCTTCGACAAGCTCAGCTTCAGTTGCTTCGCGTTTGCCCTGGGCGGCTAAGTCAACGTCCTTTATTTTCGCGCTGATCATCCGCAGGGCCGACAACCGCGGCTTGTTGCCCGCCCGCATGGCCGCTTTCACAGCTTCGGAAACTTCACTTCTCATCGGTTCTCCTCGCGGGACATTCCGCTAGATTTCAGCCTGCCCTGTGGCAGCCGAGACGCCCCCGAGCGGTCCCGCGCAGCTCGTCCTCGGAAGCGTTTTCAAGGTACTTGATCCACCGCCTTACCATCAACCCATCGAATGCGAGTTTGATGTAAGTTCCTATTATGTCCAGAATACAAGCGATAAATGATCCGAAGTTCCTTTTTTGTTCTTGACCCGTCAGCTCAAGCAGCATAGCGTTCCGGCTCGGTGGTTGGGTGAGGGTGGCGATGAGCGTTGTGGATCGCATAGAGGCCGAACGGCGACGCGGGCGTGGCGCATCGTCGAATGCTAGCGGCAGGTACGAGGCAATCTCCCGAGTCGAAGTTGATGACGGTTGGGGCAGTTTGGAAACTCTCGCTCGCATCGAGACTCGTGTTCAAGTCGAGGAAGCGCGCACAATTATTTCGACAAATCAATCCCCCGATATCAGCTTCGACCAGTCCATCAATCCCTACCGAGGTTGCGAGCATGGTTGCAGCTATTGTTACGCAAGACCGAGCCACGCCTTCATGGGCTTGTCGCCAGGCCTGGATTTCGAAAGCCGATTGTTTGTGAAACCCAACGCGGCGGAATTGCTGGAAAATGAACTCGCACGATCGTCCTATAGAGTGAAGGTGATCGCACTGGGGACGAATACGGACCCATATCAGCCCATCGAGCGTCGTTGGGAAGTGACACGCGAGATACTCAAGGTTCTGGCGCGCACCCATCACCCAGTAGGTATCGTCACAAAATCCGCGCTCATTCTGCGTGACCTGGACATTCTGGCGCCAATGGCTCGCGAGGGACTCGTCAAGGTCGCGCTTTCGGTGACATCATTGGACCGGGAGGTGGGTCGCAAGATGGAGCCGAGGGCGCCGACACCGGCAAAGCGCATTGAGGCGATATTGGAGCTTTCCAAGGCCGGTGTGCCCGTGTCGGTCATGGTCGCACCGATCATTCCTGCGATTAACGACGCGGAGATCGAAGCGATTTTGACAACGGCGCGGGAGGCCGGGGCGTCCGAAGCTGGCTACGTCTTGCTTCGGTTACCGCTCGAAATCAAGGAGTTGTTTCGCGAGTGGCTCGCCGCGGAGTTCCCAGATCGGGCCTCGCGAGTCGTATCGATCCTGCGTCAAATGCGCGGTGGCAAGGACTATGATGCGCGCTGGTTCGAACGGCAGAAAGGAACTGGGCCCTATGCAGAGCATATCGCCGCACGATTTCGGCTGGCGCTGCGCCGGCTCGGCCTCAACGAGAGACGCCAAACGGTTCGCAGCGATCTCTTCGTGCCGCCGGTTGGAAGAGGGTCGCAGCTAAGGCTGCTTTGATTTTGGTTCGGTAGAGACCCGGAGATTGTTGACTGGGTTGAGCGGGATAAATCTGATGAAAGGACGAACCGGGCGACGGCGTTCCAAGGCAGCGAGGTACGTCGCTGATTGCGAGGTCGAACGAACCAGGCTTGGCGCCCTCGCAAGTGGTGCCATTGTCGTAGGTGTCGATGAAGCGGGTGTGGGGTCCTGGGCCGGCCCGGTTGTCGCCGCTGCCGTCCACCTGAATTTGGAAGCCGTTCCCGTAGGCCTGGCCGATAGTAAGCAGCTTTCGGCTGCTCGCCGCGAGTTCCTTTTTGATGCCATCATGGCTGGCGCGCTGGTCGGAGTGGGAGTGGCGGAAGTCGATCGCATCGACCGGTGCAACGTGTTGGCGGCCAGCCATTGGGCCATGGCCTCGGCCATTGCGGCACTGCCGTTCGTGCCGGACCTGGCACTCGTGGACGGTCTCCACATGCCGGCTTTAGGCTGTGCCGCCGAGGCGTTCGTGAGGGGGGATGCGAAAGTTGCGTCCATCGCGGCGGCTTCGATCGTGGCCAAAGTGACGCGTGACCGGCTGATGGACGATCTCGGCTTGAAGTATCCGGGCTACGGTTTTGAGCGTCACAAAGGGTATGGGACACCACAACATCAGCGCGCACTGGGGCGTCTCGGCGTTGTCGTCTGCCATCGACGCTCGTTCAATCCGATCAAGGCCCTGCTGGCTCTGCCGGCTACAAAGAGTGAGTGAGCGCGTTAACCCATTGTGACGTGCGTTCGTATAACTATGAAAGATGCGATGGGGCAGACCGAAGGGATTGGGTGGCGTATGCATCGATTTGAAAGGGATCGCGCAAGACACTCACCGATCGAACCCAGTCGCATCCGCATTGGTGAATGCATCCACGAGCTTGCCGCACTACCTGATGCAAGCGTCGATCTTGTCTTTGCCGATCCGCCTTACAACTTGCAGCTCGATGGGCAATTGCTGCGGCCCAACAATACGGTCGTGGACGGTGTTCACCAGGACTGGGACAAATTCCTGAGTTTTGCGGACTACGACAGGTTCACACGTGCCTGGCTCGCTCACTGTCGGCGGGTGTTGAAGCCAAACGGCGCCCTTTGGCTGATCGGATCCTATCACAACATCTTCAGGCTTGGCACCGCGCTCCAAGACTTGGGGTTTTGGCTGCTCAACGACGTTGTCTGGCGCAAGACCAACCCGATGCCCAATTTCCGCGGCCGGCGGTTTACGAATGCCCATGAGACGCTTATCTGGGCCGCTCGGTCACCAGTTTCCCGCTACACTTTTAACTATGATGCCATGAAGGCGCTGAATGATGATTTGCAGATGCGCTCTGATTGGTTGCTCCCGATTTGCTCAGGTTCTGAGCGGCTCAAGGCGACCGATGGGCGAAAGGCGCATCCCACCCAAAAGCCAGAGGCGCTTTTGCATCGCATTCTGCTCGCAACGTCCCATCCTGGCGACACGGTGCTCGATCCTTTCTTTGGAACGGGAACAACCGGCGCGGTGGCCAAACGGCTCGGCCGGAACTTCATCGGCATCGAGCGCGATCCAACCTATGCACACCTTGCCGAGGCCCGCATCGCGTCCGTCGTACCGCTCGCCGCGACTGCCCTTGATGGCGCCCGCGAGAAGCGCGCCGAACCACGGATCGCCTTCGGCACGCTTGTCGAACTTGGATTGATGGCTGCAGGCAGCATGGTGTTCGACGAGCGCCGCACTCACGCAGCCGAGGTTCGCGCCGACGGTACCCTCGCCCACGGCCACCTCAAGGGCTCGATCCACAAGTTGGGCGCTGCTCTACAAGGCCGAGCTGCGTGCAATGGCTGGACCTATTGGCACTTCGAGCGGGCCGGTGGCCTGATACCCATCGACGACCTTCGCCACCAGGCCCGACGACAGCTGGGAATAGCCGCTGAATGAAGCTTCGCCGCCAATCTTGACCGACTAGATCAGGCCGGCCGCAAGCAGCTCTGCTCGCATTTTTGCCGGCATCGCGGCAAAGCCGGTGTCGCTCGTTTTGAGGTCAGCCGGTGCTTCATCGGCTGCAAGATAGCGCCAGCCTTGGAAGGGTCGGCGCGGAACGGGGTGAACCAGCTGAAGCTCCGGGCAAAGGATGATATCGCACCGTGCGATCCCGTCCTCGCTCGTGGTCGCTCGCAGATCGACCACCTGCTGACGAACCAGCACCGCGCCCTTGATCACCCAATAGAGCGAACCGCCGTCAAGTATGTCCTTGCGCCGCTTCGGGAACATCCGCGTACGGTGCCACAACACCGGCTCGCGCCCCGCTGCGACCGCTTCGGCGGTGCGGTCGCGTTGCCATTCCTCGAGGTCTCCGACCGAGTTCGCCCCGACGCAAAGTTTGATGAGATGAAGCGCCATACCAAACCTCTCGTTGGCCTCGCAAGGCATGCAACATGCCGCAATCCAAGCCCAGTGATGGGCACTGACCGCACGTCGCGCAACGCGGGATCCGTGTTTTCCACAAGGCCCGCAACGAATGGGCCGAGCGTTCGATTGGATGGCGCCTCCGGGCTACAAGTCTAGCCACCTATGGCTCGGTTAGCGACCCAGCCTTGGAAGGAGATTTTGGAGCATGAACGCGCGAAAGTCGATTGGTTCGACTGGATCGCTCTCGATTGCCTATAGATCGCCCTTTCATTTCGGACGCTGCGCATCATATGTGCGGTCTGCGCAAAGAATAGGCAGCCAGACTCGGTTGCCTAAAAAATGGATTGCATATTTGTTGGGACCTCGTAGCCTTCGATTCCGAAATCGCACCTGAGAGGTGTGCAGAAACGTGGAGGCGAGATGGTCGCCGCGGCTAAGTTGGGTACCTTGACCGCCCTGAAAGATCCGCAACAGGCAGGGCCATTCGACGGCTATGACCCCAAGCCCTATTTTTGCGAGTTGCTGGGTAGCGAATCGCAGCCGCACAAGGACTTGGTCGGCGTTTGGCAACGTCTCCAAAAGCTCGATGTCGCCACCCTTCTGCGGCGCGCCGCAGATGCCGAACACGAGTTGTTCGATCTAGGCATTACCTTTACCGTCTACAGCGAGAAGGATGCCATCGACCGCATCCTGCCGTTCGATGTTATTCCCAGACTCGTGCGGGCCGCGGAATGGCGCACCCTCGAGTCCGGCGTCACGCAGCGCGTGCGAGCGCTCAATATGTTTCTTTGGGATGTCTACCACGAGCGGCATATCTTGAAAGACGGCATCGTGCCAGCCGAACTGGTTCTCAAGAATGCCAACTACCGCCCGGAGATGATTGGGTTCGATCCTCCCCTCGGCACCTACATACACATAAACGGAACAGATCTCGTGCGCGACCAGCGCGGAGCGTTCCACGTCCTGGAAGACAACGGCCGCTCGCCCTCGGGCGTGAGTTATGTGGTTGAAAACCGTCACATGATGCAGCGATCGTTTCCCGATCTTATGCATGGGCTGCGAGTGAAATCGGTATCGGACTATGGCGAAAGGCTGCGGGCCAAGCTCATCGAGGTCGCACCCAAGGGTGCCGCCTCCCCGACGGTCGTCCTTTTGACGCCGGGCGTCTACAATTCAGCCTATTTCGAGCACATTTTTCTTGCCCGGGAAATGGGGGTTCCCTTGGTCGAGGGACGCGACCTTGTCGTCGAGGACGATCACGTTTTCATGCGAACGGTTGCCGGCCTCGCGCCTGTCGACGTCATCTACCGACGTATCAACGATGACTTCCTTGACCCCGAAGTCTTCAATTCTGAAAGCACACTCGGCGTCGCGGGACTGATGCGAGCCTCGAAGGCGGGTCACGTCACGCTGGCCAACGCGGTAGGTACCGGCGTTGCGGATGACAAGGCCGTCTATGCCTATGTGCCGCGAATAATCGAATACTATCTCGGCGAAGACCCCATCTTGCCGAATGTCGAGACACATATCTGCGGCGAGTCCGAAGGATTGGCCTATACGATTGAGAATATCGAGAAGCTTGTGATCAAGCCAGTGGGCGAGTCCGGCGGCTACGGCATCGTCGTCGGCCCCAAGTCATCGGCAAGCGAACTTGACGTGGCGCTTGCCCAGCTCAAGGCGAATCCGGCAAATTTCATCAGTCAACCGATGGTCGATTTGTCCGTGTGCCCAACGCTGACCCGTTCGGGCGTTGCGCCACGCCATGTGGACTTGCGACCCTACGCCGTCACCGGCAAGGACACCTGGGTCCTGCCTGGAGGCCTGACGCGCGTAGCTCTCAAGGAAGGCTCAATTATCGTCAATTCGTCGCAAGGGGGTGGCACCAAGGACACATGGGTGCTGGAGGAGGAGGCAGTATGAGCTTGCTCGCCCGCAATGCCGAGCAGCTCTTTTGGCTTGCCCGCTATGTCGAGCGGGCCACCAGCCTCTCTCGGGTCATTGAGACGCATTCCTCGCATGGCAATGGCAGCACCGATGAGGGCACCTGGGCTTGGCTCGTGGCGCTTTATTCCAATGCGGAACCGTTCGCCAAGCAATTTGCCGATGCCAATTTCAAGAATGTAATCCAGTTCTACGTTGCGGATACTGACAATCCCGCCTCGGTTCGCTTCTCGGTTAAGGCGGCCCGCGAGAACGCCCGCGCGCTTAGGGCGGTAATCCCGACCGATATGTGGAGTCAGCTCAACGCCTTTCACCATCGGCTTCTAGCCATGAAGGAATCCGATTTCGATCCCGTGGGCGTGGCTCGCACGTGCGGTGTCATTAAGGTTGGTTGCTATGCGCAACTCGGGGTCGCCGACAGTACGCTGTACCGCGACGAAGGCGAGCGCTTCTTCAAGCTCGGACTCATGCTCGAGCGGGCCGACCAGACCAGCCGCCTGCTCGATGTCAAATTTGCGCAGCTCGCGGCGAGGCCCGATGCCGGCGGCACCATCGCCGATACAACATTTTGGGCGCTTATATTGCGCTCGGCCGCCGCCTACCAGGCGTTCCGCCGACACGAGCCGCGCGGCGCTGATCCCGCGCGAGTTGCGCATTTTTTACTGACCAATCAAAGCCAGCCACGCTCGGTGGCCTATTGTGTCAACTCGATCAAGAACGTGCTGGAGGACTTGAGGCGCATCTACGGCCTGCGCCAGGCCCGCCGGGCGCTTGAAATGGTCCACGATCTCGAAGCTGGCGTGCTGGCAGCGGCGACGGACACCCAATTGGTCGCACGGCTGCATGCGATCAACGATTGGCTCCAACAGCGGCTGATCGAATTGACGAGCGAGCTGAACGAGGCGTTTTTTGCCTTGGAGGAGCCGAAGTCGGCGCCGTCGCGACAAACCCAGTCGCAAACTCAAACTCAAACTCAAAGTACGCCGTAAGTGCCATCGGGAATTCCGGCATCGTCCAACCAGCAGGGAACCAAAACCCGATGACGCTTCACGTCAGCCTGACCCATCGTACCGCTTACGCCTATGATCGAAGCATCATCATGGGGCCCCAAACCGTTCGGCTGCGACCCGCACCGCATTGTCGCACGCCGATCCTTGCTTACTCATTGAAGGTGACACCTGAAAAACATTGGCTGAATTGGTTGCAGGATCCCTTCGGAAATTTTCTCGCCCGCGTGGTGCTCCTCGAGCCGACCGAAGAGTTTTCGGTGACCGTCGATCTCATAGCTGACATGGCGGTGATCAATCCCTTCGACTTCTTCGTTGAGGAAAGTGTCGAGGCCTGGCCATTCGAGTACGATCCGGTCCTCGCGGCCGAGTTGAAGCCAAACATGGAGCCGCTACCAGAAACGCCCAAGCTTGCGCGCTATGTGCGCGATCTGGGCGTCACGAGCACCGTGACCATTGATTTCCTGTGCGACCTCAATCGCAAGCTGTCACAGGACATTGGCTATTTGATCCGTATGGAGCCAGGTGTGCAAACACCTGACGAGACCTTGACCCGGGCCTCGGGCTCATGCCGCGATAGTGCCTGGCTACTGGTTCAGATCGTGCGCAGGCTCGGGCTCGCTGCTCGATTTGTGTCAGGCTATCTCATTCAGCTGAAACCCGACGAAAAGCCCCTCGATGGACCCGCCGGCGCCACGAAAGACTTTACCGATTTGCACGCCTGGGCCGAGGTATACGTGCCGGGCGCCGGATGGATCGGGCTCGATCCCACCTCGGGCCTTCTTGCGAGCGAGGGCCATATTCCACTCGCCGCGACACCCAATCCTTCGAGCGCGGCTCCCATCAGCGGCGCGCACGACAAGGCGGAAGTCACATTCGCGTTTGACATGCGGATTGATCGCATCTTGGAGACACCACGCGTCACCAAGCCCTATGATGACAAGCAGTGGGCCGAGATCCTTGAGGCTGGCAAGGCCGTGGAGGGCCGACTGACGTCGGGCGATGTGCGCCTGAGCATGGGGGGCGAGCCCACCTTTGTCGCCATCGAAGACCCCGAGGCAACCGAGTGGAACACGGCGGCCGTCGGACCGACGAAACGGCGCTTTGCCGAAGATCTGATCCGTAGACTTCAGAACCGCTTCGCGCCCGGCGGCCTTCTGCACTATGGGCAAGGTAAATGGTATCCTGGCGAGCAGCTGCCTCGCTGGGCGTTCGCGCTCTATTGGCGAACCGATGGCGAACCGCTTTGGGAGAATGCATCGCTCATTGATAGCGAAACCACCAGCGCGCCGGCCGACATCGCGACGGCGGAACGATTTACGCAGCAGCTGTGCGCACAATTGGGACTGAAGAGCGATAGTGCGATCCCCGCCTATGAAGACTCTGCTTACTTTCTGTTGGTGGAGCAGAAGCTGCCGCTCAATCTTGAGCCCGGTGACAAGCGCCTGGCGGACCCCGCCGAACGGGCCCGGTTGGTCAAGGCGCTTGACCCTGGACTCAATATTGCCCGAGCCTATGTGCTGCCGGTGCAAGTGTGGCAGACGCAGGATCGCGGGAGGCGCTGGGTTACCGAACGCTGGGCGTTGCGGCGTGAACGCCTTTATCTCCAACCTGGCGATTCGCCGGTTGGCTTCCGGCTTCCTCTCAACTCACTGACCTTCTTGTCGGCGACCGATTTCCCTCATGTCTGGCCCGCGGACCCCTTGGGGCAGCGCGGACCACTCCCGCCCCGTCGTGCCCTCTTGCAACAACGCCGTACCGTGACGCTCGATGCCGAGAGATTGGCGCCGCTTCCGGCAGCCGAAATCACCGGCGCGGTACGAACGGCATTGTCGGTCGAGCCGCGCGACGGACATCTATGTGTATTCATGCCGCCGTTCGAAGATGCCGAGGACTACGCCGCGATGGTTGGTGCGATCGAGGCCGCGGCGGCCGAGATCAAACAGCCGGTGCACATCGAGGGGTATCCACCGCCCTACGATCCGCGGTTGAACGTTATAAAGGTCACACCCGATCCAGGTGTCATCGAGGTGAATATTCAGCCCGCCCATTCCTGGGACGAGGCGGTCTCCAACACCGAAGCGCTCTATGAGGAAGCAAGGGCCGCTCGCCTTGGCACCGAGAAATTCATGCTCGATGGCAAACATACCGGCACACAAGGCGGCAATCACATTGTGTTGGGTGGCGCGCGACCCGCCGATAGTCCGTTCCTGCGTCGGCCGGATCTCTTGGCCAGCCTCGTTACCTATTGGCAGAACCATCCGTCTCTGTCCTATCTGTTCTCGGGATTGTTCATCGGTCCGACAAGCCAGGCACCGCGCATTGACGAGGGTCGCCACGACAATCTCTATGAACTGGAAATCGCCCTAGGTCAGGTTCCGCCCCGCGATCGGGGCATTTGGACACCGCCGTGGTTGGTCGATCGGATCTTCCGCAATCTCCTGATCGATGTGACGGGCAACACGCATCGGGCGGAGATTTGCATAGATAAGCTCTACTCGCCCGATGGCCCCGCTGGTCGGTTGGGGTTGGTCGAGTTCCGCTCATTCGAGATGCCGCCACATCCACAAATGAGCTTGGCTCAGCAATTGCTGTTGCGCGCTTTGATCGTTTGGTTTTGGGAGAAGCCCTATCAGGCCAAGCTGATCCCCTGGGGCACGGCCCTTCACGATCGTTTCATGCTCGGCTATTTCGTTTGGCAGGATTTTCTTACGGTAATTGACGATCTCAAACGCGCCGACCTTCCTGTATCGGCCGATTGGTTTGTTCCGCACCGCGATTTCCGGTTCCCAGGTTGCGGGATCGTCGAACATGCCGGGCTCTCGCTGGAGATTGGACAGGCGCTCGAGCCTTGGAACGTCCTTGGCGAGGAGGGCGTCATTGGCGGCACGGCGCGCTATGTGGATTCGTCCGTCGAGCGGCTGGAAGTGCGGGTCACCGGCCTGACGGACGACCGTTATACCGTCTCCTGCAACGGGTACGAAGTGCCGCTTACTCGAACAGGGGTCACCGGTCAGCGCATCGGCGCGGTTCGCTTCAAAGCCTGGAGCCCACCCTCCAGCCTGCATCCCTCAATTCCTGTTCAGGCGCCCCTCACCTTCGATATCGTCGATACGCGTTTGGGTCGGTCGATTGGCGGCTGCCGTTACCATGTTACGCACCCCGGCGGCCGGGGCTTGGAATTGTTTCCGATCAACGCTTATGAAGCCGAGGGTCGGCGTCTCGCACGATTCGAAACGATGGGCCATTCGCCCGGCGCCATAAACCTCAAGCGATTTGGGGTTCACCCCGATTTTCCCTTGACGCTCGACCTGCGTCGCGCGGCCGCAGCCCATATACGAGGCTGATTAGAGATGCCTTCGCGTTGGAGCGTTTTCTCAAAAGGTCTCCAGAGCTGGACAACGCGCAAAGTGTCCATATTGTCAGACGGCCCAGAAACTCCTTCGCGCCAGGATGAGGTCCGGCCGCCTATTATGAGCAGCATTCCCCAGCCACGCGTCGAGCCCGTTGTCGGCATTGCCACAGGTTACCGGGGCGGCGCTGGCATCTATGACGAGCTATTAGGCGCGGCCGGCGCGGTCCAGTCCCATTGGCTCCCGTTGCTGGCTTCGCTGGACGCGCTGGGCCCCAAGGCGCGCGCTGAGCGAATCGATCGGCTGAATATGCGCGTGCGCGAGACCGGCATCGCGCATGACTTGTTTGTCGATCCGAACGAGCCCGCGCCGCACTGGCGTCTTCAATTCATGCCGCTGATCTTGCCGGCCGCCGAATGGCGAGAACTGGAGAAGGCGGTCATTCAACGGGCTCGCCTGTTCGAAATGATCGTTGCGGACGTTTATGGGCGTCAGCAGCTGATGGCCGCAGGCCATATCCCGCCGTCGTTGGTTTTCAGCGATCCATCGTTCCTACGCCCGTGTTACAGCTTGCCGCCGCACGGCGGCTATCTCCAGTTCTTCTCGATGGACATCGCGCGCGGACATGACGGTCGCTGGCGCGTGATCGACACCCACGCCGAGACACCAGCGGGTATCGGCTATGCGGTTGCCAACCGCACAGTCCACACGCACATCGCCGGCGAGATGTTCACCGCCACCAACGCACTCCGCCTGGCGCCATTTTTCGAGGAGTTGCAGTCGTCGCTGACCCAGCGCATCAACCGTGCCGATCCCACCATTGCTCTGCTCACTCCGGGACCCCATCACAACGATTTTTTTGGCCACGCCTATCTTGCGCGCTACCTCGGCTTCCTGCTGGTCGAAGGCGGCGATCTAAGGGTCGATGGCGAGCGTGCATTCCTCAAGACGCTGGAGGGCCTCAAGCCCATTGACCTTATCGTGCGATGTGTGACGGGCAGCGCCGCCGATCCCCTGGAACTTGACCCCTCGGGTTTCCTTGGTCCTGTGGGTTTGGTGCAGGCCGTTCGACGGCAACCCGATCTGGTTGCCAACGCACTCGGCTCCGCGGTTGCCGAGAATCGCGGCCTTGGACCATATTTGCCGGCACTTGCATCGATCCTGTTGGGCGAGGAGCTGCTCATCGGCGATGGGGTCAAGTTCTGGCTGGGCGATCCCAAGGCCCGGGCCGAGGTATTCGCAAATTTGGATCTTTACGTCATTCGGCCTGCGCACGAGCGCACAGCTCGCCCTGGACGCGCGATGCCGGGTCGAGATCCGGCCCGCATGTCGAAAGCTGCTCGGGAAACTCTCAAAGTCGAAATGGACTTGAACGGGGCTGCATTCGTCGCCGAGGCCAAGATCGGGTTTGGAACCACGCCGTCATTTGGCCCGGACGGACTAGTCGCCAAACCCTACGCGTTGCGACTTTTCGCGGCCGCGACTCCCAACGGTCCGGTGGTGATGCCCGGCGGCCTCGCGATGACCGTCGATCCGCAGGCTGCGGTGTCGCTCAGTGCTCCAGATGGCGAATCTCGCGATGTTTGGATCGTAAGCGACGGGGCTGTTCCTCCGTTCCACAGCCTTTGGCGTCCCTCAAGCGAGACTGCGCGCATCCAGCGATCACCCCGCGAGTTGCCAAGCCGAGCAGCCGACAACCTATTTTGGCTCGGCCGCTACGTCGAGCGCGCCGATTGGACCCTTCGCGTGTTGCGCCAGGCCCTCGGCCGGCTCGAAGAAGGTAGCGGCGCCCGATTGGATTTGGGCCCAGTGCGCAAGTCGCTTGAATCGATCCTAGCCAAGGATGCGATCTACAGGATGGCGTCCGCCCCAGCGACCGATGCACCCTTGATCCAACACCTCGCTCGGCTGTTGTTGACGTCACGGGACTTGTCCTTCGGTGTGCCGGAGACGCTCGGACACATTCACCGCATTGCAAGCCTTGTGCGTGACAGACTTTCACAGGAAGCCTGGCGGACACTCAACAGCTTTCAAGCAAGGCCCGGTTGGCAGGCCGCGAACTCGCCAACGACCATTGGAGAAACGATTGACCTTCTCGACTCGGGTCTGGGAGCGCTCTCGGCTTTCAATGGCTTGATGCACGAGAACATGACCAGAAATTTCGGGTGGACCTTTCTTGACATGGGCCGCCGGCTTGCCCGAGCGACTGGCGTGGCCGACCTGATCCTTGCCGTCTTTGCACTTGCTGAGCGCGAAGAAACCGATGCCGCTTCGCTCGCCTTTGTCCTCGATGTGGCTGATAGCTCAATGACCTATCGAGCGCGCTATCGGCAGACGCCGGCGCTGCCTTTGGTGCTCGACTTGTTGCTGGTGGACGAAACCAACCCGCGCAGCCTCGCCTTCCAGTTGGCCGCGCTGTCGAACCATATCGAGGAACTACCACTTGGTGGACCCTATTCGGGTCGTATCGAGGAGAGCCGCCAACTCCTTTCGCTGCTCACCCAAGTGCGTGTCGCCGAGGTGAACAGGCTGTCCGAGCCGGCGGCAGATGGGACGCGCACGGGGCTTGTTGCGTTGCTCACCGAGCAAACCCGCAAGCTGCCTGAACTTTCGGACGCCATTGCCCGCCGTTACTTTGCTTTGGCCGAGAAGGAGTCGCGCTGGGTCCGCAGTGGAGGAATGCCGTCGCGATGATCTTCAACATCAGCCATCGCACCAGTTACCTCTACGGGACGCCCGTTACCCAATCGCAGCACGTCGTGCATTTGGCGCCGCGTAACCTGCCCCGCCAAACCGTCAACAGGCATAGTCTTTTGATCGAGCCCGCCCCTGCTTCCAGGTTCGACCGGACGGACTATTTCGGCAACCAGGCGACAGTGCTCATAATTGAAGATGAGCACAGCGAACTTGTCGTGCATTCACGCAGTTTTGTGACGATCGAGCCATTGCCACCAATCGACCTTTCCCACAGCAGTGCATGGGGCGAGGTGATCTGGGCTGCCGTCCAGGGAGACGGCATGTGTGATCTGTCGGTGCACCAATTTGTTTGCCAGTCGCGACATACTCCGATAACGCCGGAAATATTGGCGTATGCCAAGCCATCCTTCCCCACCGGTCGGCCGGTGCTTGAAGGGGCAATCGACCTCACCAAACGGATACACTCCGAATTCATTTTTGATGCAACGGCTACAGATATTTCAACTCCAATTGCACAGGTATTGAAGGCACGCCGCGGCGTGTGTCAGGATTTTGCTCACCTGTCGCTGGCTTGCTTGAGGTCCCTCGGACTGCCCGCCCGGTATGTCAGCGGCTATCTGCTGACCCGGCCCCCACCGGGCAAAGTCAAGCTGCAGGGAACCGACGCCTCCCACGCCTGGGTCTCGCTGTGGGCGCCCGAGGTGGGATGGGTGGATTTCGACCCAACGAACGGACTGATGCCAAGTGACGAGCACATCACCGTCGCCTATGGGCGCGACTATGACGACGTGAGCCCAATTAGCGGCGTTCTGCTCGGGGGTAGCAGTCAGTCCATGTCGGTTGCCGTCGACGTGGTCGAAGCCGCCGCGTGATCGGGCGGCGTGCCAAAACTCGTGTCAGCGATCTGGTGCGTTGTTCGTCAGCAGATCACTGCAACGCTTGTAGGTTTGGATCCAGGGCTGTCGCCGCTCAAACTCCGCACTAGCGGCAAAAACGCCTGCATCGTCGTAGCGCCGGCCGACGATCTGCAAGCCGACTGGCATGCCATTGTCGGCCAGACCCGCCGGTACGCTTGCGGCCGGGTGGCCGATGAAATTGATCAGATATGTCATGCACCAGCCGATCAGCGGGTCGATCGGCTCGCCATTGATCTCGCTGGGCCCGAGCGTGTTTCCATCGGGCGCATTGGCGACCGGCAGACAAGCCAGGGTCGGAGAGACCAAGAGGTCGTAGCGATCGAAAACCCGGCGGAAGGCATGGAACACATCTGACCGAGCGGCTTGGTCGGCCAGGAATTGCGCAACCGTCAGGCTCCTTCCGATCTCGTCCCAGTGCCAGAATTCCGGGGGGAAGTCATCATGGCTATTCCGCACAAGGTCGAAGCCTTCGCGCTTGAAGCCTTCAAGCGCAGCAACCTGCTTTGGAGCGATGAAACGGCACCACACGTCGCTCAATTCGCGTTGCGAGTGATTGATGCCGATATCGACCTCTTCGACGTGCGCGCCAGCCTGCTCGAACGCGGCGATCGCCTTGTCGACAACGGAGGTCACGCGGCGGTCAACCGGGAAAATGCCGTAGTCGCGCGTGTAGGCGATACGCTTGCCGGCAATCGGCGCGTGAGTTGCGCCCACGAAATCAACTGCCCCTTCGACGCTGAAGGGGTCGCGCGGGTCGAAACCCGCAAGTGCGGACATGGCAAGCGCACTATCCTCGACGGTTCTTGTAATCGGCCCTTCGAAAATGAAGGGCGCGACGCTGGCGAACGCATCGGCGCCGCCTAGCAGCGGCACGCGACCGAACGCCGGCTTATAGCCGTACACACCACACCAGGACGCCGGTATGCGGATTGATCCGCCTCCATCGGTGCCCTCGCACAACGGCAAGAGGCCTGCTGCCACGGCACCGGCGCTGCCCCCTGAGGAGCCACCCGTGTTCTTGCTGAGATCGAATGGATTTTTCGAGGGGCCAAACAAATAATTGTCGCAAGTACCCCGGAAGCCAAAGACTGGGCTGTTGGTCTTGCCGACGATAATCGCGCCGGCCTTCTCGATGCGCTCGACAAAGGTGCAAGACGTTCTGGCCACATAGTCCTTCAAGCCTCGAATGCCCCCAAATGTTGTTACCCATCCCGGCTTGAAGTCGAAGCAATCCTTCATGGCCACGGGCACGCCGTGCAGCGGGCCGACGCTGTCGCCGCGAAATATGGCCTGCTCCGCCGCCTTTGCCGCATCGCGTGCCTCTTCCAAGTGTAGAATTACTAGGGCGTTGATCGTGGAGTTGTGGGCCTCGATTCGGGCGATGGCGGCATCCATGACTTCGACCGGCGAAATCTCCCGGCGACGGATCTTCATTGCCAGCGTCGCAGCCGAGTCTAATTTTGCAAGGTCTTCGACGATTGGCATGGTGTTCTCCCGCAAAGTGTGGGCCCCTTGTTGTCTCAGGCGGAGGCCTTGGTCATGATCGAACGGATGTTTTGCACAGAGGTTCCTGGCCGATCATATTCTGGTGGCCGCAACTCGCCGCCCATGAACACGTGCGGCCGACGAAACTGCATCCGGCTCGCCACCGGCTCCAGCGCAGCGAAATGGAGTTCGCGGGGAGCTGCGCTGGTGACAATGCGCTCGACGTTGCGCGCCGTGATGCCACCGCCGGGCATCACGATGATGCGATCGCCAAACCGGCGGATCAGCTCCGCGATCAGCGGCAACCCGTCAAGGGCGCTTGTCTCCTGACCAGAGGTCAGTACACGGTCGACACCTAAATCAATGAGCGTCTCAAGAGCGGCGAACGGGTCAGGGGTCATGTCGAAGGCGCGGTGAAACGTCACCGAAAGCGGCCGGGATATCGCGATGAGCTCGCGTGTCCGTGCGACGTCGATGGAACCGTTCGCCAACAGGACGCCGATGACCAGGCCGTCCGCACCCTCGCTTTTGGCTGTTTCGGTGTCGGCACGCATCTCTTCGAATTCGTCGTCGTCGAACAGGAAATCACCGCCTCGGGGTCGGATCATGACATGCAGGCCGATGCCGCCGACTGTGCGCGCCTGCCGGATCGCGCCTCGGCTTGGCGTGACGCCACCCTCGATCAGATTGCCGCAGAGCTCAACGCGGTTTGCCCCAGCGGTCTTAGCGGCTCGAACTCCGGCCACATCGTCCACGCAAATCTCGAATATCATCGGCGCGCTCCGGTTTGGCGGTTGCATCTTCTCAAGACTTGCAGGGCCCGGTCGGCCTGTTCCACTTTTTGGTGCAACTACAGACTGATAACTTGCCCTTCTCGGATGGACTCATCGGCGGCGAGCACGATCTTGAGACTCGCGACTGCGTCATTCATGTGGTCGGTAAGATCGAGATCCTCCTCGATTGCCTTGAGCACAAAGCGCTGCTCGCGCTCGCACAAGGCGTCATGGTCTGGCTCGTCCGTCATGTCGATGCGCTCATCGGGCTTGGTTGAATCGGTATGGTGCCACAGGATCTGGTTGGTTTTGCTATGGGCGTTGATGTCGTCCGACTTTATCGCAATTGCTGTCTCGGCCATGACGATCGAGACCGAGCCGTTGGGACCGATCACGTCTTTGACGAAGAATGCGGTTTCGCTCATCATCGGTCCCCAGCCCGCTTCATACCAGCCGACCGAGCCGTCCTCGAAGATCAATTGCAGCATGCCGTAGTTCTGTTGGGCAACCTCATTGCTTAGCTGCGCACCGATGGCGTGTACCTTGGTGGGCCGTGCCTCGGTCATTTGGCACATCACGTCGACATAGTGCACGCCGCAATCGACGATCGGAGTGGTCGACTGCATCAATCGCTTGTGGGCGTCCCAGGTCGCGCCCTTGGACTGCTGATTGAGATTCATGCGAAAGACCAGGGGCGTGCCGAGCTGCCGGGCAATCTCGATGAACTTGATCCAAGACGGATGGTGCCGAAGGATGTAGCCAACGACCAACTTGCGGTGGGTACGTTTGGCGATCTCGACGACGCGCTCGGCGTCGGCGACGGTGGTGGCGAGCGGCTTTTCAACAAACACATGTGCGCCCGCTTCCATGGCCGCGATGGCGAAGGAAGCGTGAGTATCGGTGAGCGTATTGATGGACACGACATCCGGCCTCAAACGAGCCAGCGCCGACTCAAACGCGTCGAACCTGGCCACGTCCCTCAGCAAGGGGGGCAAAACTCGGCTAGCGATGCGCCGCTCGCAGACTCCCACCACCTCGAATCCTGGAATTCTCGCATAAGCGGTGGCATGGCTCATGCCCATGGAACCCAAACCGACGACCAACACCCTCTTCATCGCCATGACTGTCCTCCCTGGATCGCGGCCGACTACCATTGCAATTTTGAGCGCCGGGGTCGATCCTACGCCGGGCCGCCGCCATAAAAATTGATGACGACGTGAGATGCCTCGGCAAAGAACAGCCAACGCTCGACGATGACGCCAATGCTGGCGCACATAGCCGCAATCAGTATCGCCAGGACGGCAGCGCCACCGCTCAGCACGCTAGTCAGCAAGCTCAGCAATATGGGCACGCCGAAGAGCAACGCTAGCACCAGTTTCCGCAATGTTCGCACATGCCTGCGAGCCACAGCATAGCCCATCTCGCGCATGACGAAGTTTGCCTGGGAATGCGGCGATTCAAGCTGGTGCACCTTGCCGAAGCGGCCGAGGCCGGTCGCCGACCCAGGGTTGGCGAGCGGTGGAGCTAGATCAATCGCACGCCAATAGGCAATCTTCAGCGCCCCGGCCGCCACCAGCAGCCCGGACGCAAGCATGCCAGCGGGGCGCGCGCCAATTCCAGTGACCGCGAGGATTAGGCAGAGCAGCACCGCGCCGGTAGCCAGCGCCAATGCAACATATACGGGCGCGGTTAGTGGCTGCTTCCACTGTCGGATGGTGGGTAGGCTCTGATAGATCATGCCCGTTGCGTAAACTGTGACAGGTGCGAGCACAGCGACCGCAGCCCCTGCAATTGTGGTGAGGCCATCCGTCCGTCCCAGGATCACCCACCCGAAACCGAGCAGCACGGCCGGGGGGTAAACCGCAATCGCTAGAACCCCCTCGCGCGATAACCAACTCGATCGCCATTGCGACAGGGCTCGCCAGGCCCGCTCGGGTCGACCAAGATGGAACGTCGACGACAAAAGCCCGAGCGTGATGAGCGCTAGGGCAAGCCCCAACCCCAAGAGGCCAAACAGCCGGTCTTGCGGCAGTGCCCCGGTCGCCATGCCGAGGCCCATGAGGCAAAGCAAGCCGTAACCCGCGCCCGATGCGGTCGTGAATAAAATAACGGAATAGGCCGGCTGCATCAATGCGAGCCTTGGCCGGACAAAGCCCTGTCAATCCAGGCGAACAGCTGGTCCACGGCCGAACCCGCCAACGGTTCTGGACGAACAGACTCGGCTAGGGCCCCTGGACCCGGCCGCTTGGCGCGTGGTGGCAGATATTTGTTCGTCGGCAGATAGCCGATCTCCGGCATGAGATCGAAACCTTCGCGCTCCCTGACGCTTGTAGACACCAAGCTTGTTGGATCGCCGAGGTCACCGAAGGCCCTCGCCCCCGTTGGGCAGGCGCGCACGCAGGCCGGTACGCGATCCTCGACAACCAAGTTCTCATTGTAAATGCGGTCGATGCAGAGCGTGCACTTTTTCATGATGCCGTCGAGATAGTCATATTCACGTGCGCCGTAGGGGCAAGCCCATGAACACAGTTTGCAGCCGATGCAGGTGTCTGGGTTGACCAGCACGATGCCATCCTCGGCGCGCTTGTAGGATGCCCCGGTCGGGCAGACCGTCACACAGGCCGGCGTTTCGCAATGCAAGCACGAGCGGGGAAAATGCACTGTGCGCGCCGTGTCGCCCTCACCCACTTCATATGTATGGACGCGGTTTAGCCAAGGCCCGCGCGGATCTTTGCCGTAGGCGTCCTGATCGACCAGGGGCGCCGAATATCCCTGAGCGTTCCATTCTTTACACGACGTTGCGCAGGCATGACAGCCGACGCAGATATCGAGGTCAATGACGAGGCCGAGCTTCTTCGTTGTCGGCGCGGGAAGCGTTGTCATAGTGGGATCTGACGGGGATCTGGAAGCGCAGCAAAACGCGGTGCGATCATCCGCTCGTCGCTAACGCTACATTTTTCGATACTAACGCGCAGGTCGTACCAAGCCGCCTGACCCGTAATCGGGTCGGAGTTGGAATAGCGATAACCACTCGCGTCAGCCGGCATCAGATCCGCTATGAGATGATTGAGCAGAAATCCGCGCTGTGATTCTGGCCCGTCCAGGGCGAGCCCCCAAGCGCCGGATCGTTTGCCGATGGCATTCCAAGTCCATACCGTTTCGGGGTTCATGCCGGTCATTTTTCGGATCTGACATTTGATGCGGCCGGTTTCGCTCGCGAGCCAAACCCAATCGTCGTCGCTGAGCGCGTGCTTGGCGGCAAGGGCAGGGTGCACAAACAGCCGATTTTCATTGGTGATTTGGCGCAGCCAGGCGTTTTGTCCCCCCCACGAATGGTACATGTGCATGGGACGCTGAGTGATGGCGTGTAGCGGAAAGTCTCCCGTGCTTGGCGTTGTGCTTCCCGGAGGGGCGGCGAGCGGCGCCGACAACGACCCATACCAGAACGGTAATGGGTCGAAATAGGTCCTTATGCGCTCTCGATGCTGCTCAGGTGGCTGAACGGTTCCGTGGCCGTTTGCTGCAAGGCGAAACCGCTGCATCGTCTCGCAATAAAGTTGCATGATCACCGGCTCCGAGGCACCGATAAAGCCCACGCTCACCGCCCAATCG
>Ga0209698_10002360_pt1 | contig 21451 bp, 18 predicted proteins | sample LitLauG_LLR_2012_FD_187203 | JGI IMG/M metagenome (GOLD analysis project Ga0209698, IMG submission 187203) | Freshwater sediment microbial communities from Pennsylvania, USA - Little Laurel Run_MetaG_LLR_2012 (SPAdes) (version 2) | ecosystem: Environmental > Aquatic > Freshwater > Creek >...
TCTTTGAAGAAACCGCGATCGTCTTCGTACACGTCGGGCACGAAAATTTTCGCCGCGTCGAAGATCGTATCTACCTTAGCGATGGCCATGGGTCATCCGCTTCGTTCGACCTCGAGCGCGCCCCTCGGCGCGCGCAGCGCGCCGAGTATCCGTTCCGCTATCACGGTCTCGTCGAAACGCGCGCGCGCCTCGCGCTGCGCGGCGACGACGCCGGCCCGTAGTTCGCGGTCGGTTACGAGCATCTGCGCGAGCGCGGCCACGGCGAGCAGGTCGGCCTTCGCCGCCAGGAGCACCCCGGCGCCGTCGAGCACCGCGCGCGCGCTCTCGGTCGCGTAGGCCAGCACCGGCACGTCGAACCACATCGCCTCGAGCAGCTCGATGCCGGTGCCCTCGAATTCGTCGAGCGAGACGAAGACGTCGGCGGCGCTCAAGATCGCCTGATACTGAGCGCGCGAGAGGTCGCGCGCGACGAGCACCCGGTCGGCGAGTTCGAGCTTGCGCACTTCTTCGAAGAGGTTCAAGAAAGTCGCGTCGTCGTGGGGATAGGTCGCGACGATCGTCAGCCGAGCCTCGCGCTCGAACGTCAAGTAGTGAAGGAACGCGACGAGCAACTGGTTGAGGTGCTCGATCGAGACGACGGGCCCCGCGTAGACCAGGTTGTGCTTGCCGTCGCGCAGCGCCGCGGCGAGGGTCGCGTCGGGGACGGCGTCCCACGCGCGCGGATCGAAGCAGGGCGGTAACAGGTCGGCCGCGATTCCCGCTTGCGCCAGCTCGCGCTGCGCCGCGAGCGACGACGCAAACGTGCTCTGCGGCGGTAACGGCACGCCGCCGAAGCCCGCGCCGGGCGGCGTCGCGCCGGGCGCCGTCGCGTGGCAGACCGCCGCCGCCGGCATCGCCTCGACGTGCGTTTCGGCGGTCGCGTGCAGCAGCGTCGGATCGCTGCCGGGCCGCGTGACGATCAGGTCGCCGCGCGCTTCGATCACCGCGACGCCGCGGCGCCGAATCGCGGCCGCAAGCGCGGCGGCGTACGGCTCGATGCCGCGCGGCACGTTCGACGCGACCATTTGCCGCACGCATTCGAGCGATTCGAGCCGCGGCGGCGGCGCCTCGCCCGTCAAACCGAAAGCGCGCTCGTAGCGCTCGATGACTTGCGGCCACGCACCCGCCTCGCGCGCGTAGGCGCGTCCGAGTTCGCCCAGGCGATCGAGTTCTTCGGCGGGACCGTACTCGATGCGGTGCAGCGCTTCGAGCCACGACGCGCTCGAGTCGGCCAGGTAGCCCCCGCCCGATGCTTCCACCGCGCTCGCCGTCGGCAGACATTCGCGATGCACGACGACCGGGCGGCCGTACGTCCACGCTTCGTAGATGACGCGCGAAAAACTCTCGTTGACGCTCGGCTGTACGAGCGCGCGGCAGTTCGCGAGCAACGCCGCTTTTTCGGCTTCGTCGACGGCGCCGAGATCGACGATGCCCTTGTGCGGATCGCCGTAGGCGACGGTCCGTTCGCCTGCGAGCACGAGGCGAATCTTCGAGGCCGGCTGCCGCCGCTTGAACTCCGCGAAAGCGACCGCGATCGCCGGCACGTTTTTCGCGGGATCCTGGCGGCCCAAGTACAGCACGTACTCTTCTTGCGACGGCACGAAATTGCCGACGCGATCGGCCGGCGCGGGCGCGTCCTCGAGAAACTCGACGCCTTCGCCGACGACGGTCGATTTCGGCACGATCCCGGGCCCGAACAGTCGCAGCGCCAGCTCGTATTCGCCCGCGCTGTTGAAGAAGAGCCCTTTGGCGAGATGGACCGTTTCGGCCACGCGCGTCAAATACGCGTAGGACTCGTCGTGCAGACACGGCTGCAGGTAGGCGCGTTCGGCAACCGCCGGCAGTCCGTTGAGCGTGGTGCCGTACAGGTACGGCATGAACAGGACGTGGCGGTAGACGTGCCCTTCGTCGGCCAGATACGCGTAGAGCGCCGGGCTATTGATGTTCTGCTCGCAAAACGTCCGCGCGTCGTCTTCGCCGAGCGGCGAGACCGAGGGCCGCAGGGCGCCCGGCCGCAAGCTCATGAGGATCGCGTTGACGCGCTCGAAAGCGCGCCGGTCGCGGCGCGCGACCGGGAAGCGGCGGATCGTCAGCAGGCCGTGATGTTCGGCTCCGCCGCGCAACGCGTTGCGGCTCCAATCGTCGTGGAACGAAGCGCACCGCGTGGTGAGCACGTCGACGGCGTGCCCGCGCTCGGCGAGATGGTGCGCGAGTTGCCAGGTCTGCTGTTCGACGCCGCCGCGGAGATTCGCGCCGAACCACGGCGTGACGATCGCCAGGCGCGCGAGCGGGCCGTCAGCGTTGCGAACGGAACGCTTCAAGCTCGTCGCGCAGCACCTGCATCTGTTCGATCAAGTGGCGATTCAAGCTGATCTGCTCGCGCAGCGCCGCGATCAACGCGACGTTGACGTGACGCTGGTCTTTGAAGAGAAAGGCCAGCGCCTTGAGGCTCGCGTCGCGCACTTTCGCCACGTTGAACGGGAATGTGGCGCCGATGTTCGAGGGCCAGCGCGTGCGGACTTGCGTCTTGAGGTCCGCGATGTTCGTGTACGCTTCGAGCGAGTTGATGAAGACGTTCGAACGCAGCGAGAGGGCGTTGAGCGGAAGCGCTCCCGCGGGGCGGTCGCGAATGTCGGACACGCGCTTGCGCAGCCGCGCCATGAGTCCGTCGACGTCGACGCCGGAACCGGCCGATTCGATCATTTACCTGCGTTTTTTTCCCGCGACGGCGCTTTCCCGCTACGCTCGCGAGGCCGACAGGGCGGCTCGCTCCAAGCGCCGCAGGGCCTCCGCGATCTCCTCCGCCGAGATCACCAGGGGCGGCAGGAAACGCAGCGTATTGTCGCCGGCGGTCGCAACCAGGAGGCGTTCTTCGTCCCGCGCCAGGCCGGCGATCGTTTTGGCCTCGTACGGCGCGCGCACGGGCAATCCGCGCATCAAGCCGCGGCCGCGCGGAACCCCGAAAAGCCGCGGAAAACCGCTCGCGACCGCGCGCAAGCCGGCCTCGAGTTCCTCGCCGCGCGCGAGCACGTTTGCGTCGAGCGCGAGCGCATCGCGGACGCGCAGGTGCGCCAGCGCCGCGGCGCACGGCACGGGCGAACCGCCGAAGGTCGTGCCGTGATCTCCGGGAGCGAGGCCCGAGGCGACCGATGCATCGATGAGGACCGTCCCGATCGGCAAGCCGTTGGCGAGCGCTTTGGCCATCGTGACGACGTCGGGTCGCACGCCGACGCTTTCGAAAGCGAACAGCGTCCCGAGGCGTCCCACGCCGCATTGAATCTCATCGAAAATTAATATCGCGCCGCGCTCGTCGCACAGGCGGCGAGCGGCTGCCAGGAAGGCGGGGTCGGCCGGGTTGACGCCGCTTTCGCCCTGCACCGGTTCGACGATGAAGGCCGCCGTATCGCGACCGAGCGCGCGCTCGAGCGCGGCCACGTCGTTGAACGGCGTGAAGGCGAAGCCGCCCGGCAGCGGTTCGAACCCTTCATGGTACGCGGGATTCGCCGTCGCCGCGAGCGCGCCGAAGGTTCGCCCGTGAAACGATCCTTCGCACGCCAGAATCGTGCGGCGCCCGGCGTCGCCGTTGCGATAGGCGCGTTTGCGCGCGAGTTTGATCGCGGCTTCGTTCGCTTCGGCGCCGGAGTTGCAGAAGAAGACGCGTTCGAATCCCGAGCGGCGCGCGAGTTCGCTCGCGAGCGTGCCCGCCGGCTCGTGGTCGAAGAGATTGCTCGCTTGAACGAGCGTCGCCGCTTGCGCCGCGATCGCCTCGGCGATCGCCGGATGGGCGTGACCGAGCGCGCAGACCGCGATGCCCGCCACCATGTCGAGATAGCGAACGCCGCGGTCGTCGATCAATTCGCAGCCCTCGCCGCGCACGATCGTGATCGGCGCGCGCGCGTAGTTCTGCAGCAGGTGCGGATGCGGCGCGATCACGTGCGGTAGCGCGCGTTGATGCGCACGTAATCTTTCGAGAGATCGCAGCCCCACGCCGTGGCGCGCGCCTCGCCCGTGCCGAGGTCGAGCCGGATGGCGACCGCCGTGCCTTCGAGTTCGCGATGGCTTTCGGCTTCGGAAAGCATCTCGATCGCCCCGCGCGCCACCCACGGTTTGCCGCCCAGGAACAGCGACCAGGTATCGGGATCGATGCCCGCGCGCACGCTGCCCGCGGCGGCGATGATGCGGCCCCAATTCGGATCCTCGCCGTAGAGCGCCGTCTTGACGAGGTTCGAGTTGACGATCGCGCGCGCCACGGCGCGGGCTTGCGCGTCGTCGCGGGCGGAGGTGACGTCGACCGTCAGCGTTTTGGTCGCGCCTTCGCCGTCGGTCACCATCGCGACCGCGAGCGCCCGCGTGACGGCACGCAGCGCGGCGCGGAAACCGCCGGGCGCGGGCCCGTCGCCGGGCGGCGCGAACGCGTAGCACGCGTCGTTGGTCGACATGTCGCCGTCGACGGAGATCATGTTGAAGCTCGCGTCGGAGGCCTCGCGCAGTTCGTCGCGCAGCGCCTCGCGCGACATCGGGGCGTTCGTCGCCACGAAGGCGAGCATCGTCGCCATGTCGGGTGCGATCATGCCCGAACCCTTGGCGATGCCGCCCACCACGTAGCGCTGCGCGCCGTCGTAGAACGCGTAGGCCGCGAGCTTGGGTTCGTTGTCGGTGGTCATGATCGCCTCGGCGGCGTCGTAGGCGGCTTCCATGCCTTCCTCGAGATCTTTGACGGCGCGTTCGAGGCCTTTGTGGACGCGATCCATCGGCAGGTGGACGCCGATGACGCCCGTCGAGGCGACGATCACCTCGCTCTGCGCGATGCCGAGCAAGGCGGCGGCTTGCCGCGCCGTCGCGTTCGCGTCGCGTTCGCCGCGTTCGCCCGTGCACGCGTTGGCGCAGCCGGCGTTGCAGACGATCGCGCGCATCGACGTGCCGCTCGCCGCGATGTGGCGCTCGCTCACCAGCAGCGGCGCGGCTTTGATTTCGTTGGTCGTGATGACCGACGCGCAGACCATCGGCTCGGCGAACGCCACGACGGCCAAATCGGATTTGCGTTTCTTGATGCCGGCGTGCACGCCCGCGAGGCGGACGCCCGGCACCGCGCCGAGCCCGCCGCGCAATTCGATCAGCGATTCAGACGCGGACGGCGCGATCATGGAACGACGACTCCTCGGGCAGACCCAGCATGACGTTGAGGTTTTGCATCGCTTGACCGGCGGCGCCTTTGCCGAGGTTGTCGAGCGCGGCGACGACGCGCACCACCCGGCCGAGGCGCGAGACGTGCAGTTCGACGTCGTTGGTGGCGGCGAGCGCCTTGACGCTCGGCGCGCGTTCGGGCGGCAGCACGTGGACGAACGTCTCGCCGTCGTACGCGCGGGCGAAGGCGTCGCGCAGCGCCGCGTCGTCGGGCGTCTCCGCAAAGAAGGCGTAGCAGTCCGCGAGCATGCCGCGCGACAGCGGCACGACGTGCGGCGTGAAGACGAGCGGCGCGGCGATGCCCGCCCGGGCGAGCTGGCGTACGATTTCCGCCTCGTGACGGTGTCCGCCGAGACCGTAGGCGCGCACGTCGCCCTCGACTTCGGCGTACAGGTTCGCCGTCGCGGGCGTGCGGCCCGCGCCGCTGACGCCGCTCTTCGCGTCGACGACGAGTTGCACGATCGCGTTCGCGAACGGCGCGAGCGGCAACAGCGCGAGCAGCGTCGCCGTCGGATAGCAGCCCGGATTGGCGACCAGCGTCGCGCCGCGCACGGCCTCGCGATAGCGTTCCGGCAATCCGTAGACCGCGCCGCCCGCCTCGTCGAGCCGGAACGCATCGGAGAAGTCGATCGTGCGCGTGCCCCGCGCCACCAGGTCCGGAACGTATTCACGCGCGAGTTCCGCGCCGCCGGCGAAGACGACGACGTCGCCCGGCTCGAGCGCGGCCGCGAGCGTGCCGGGCGGATCGAAGGAGCGGTCGCAGCGGCGTAGCGCCGCGAGTTCGGCGACCGGCCGGCCCGCGTGCGACGCGCTTTCGAGCACGCCGAGTTCGAGATGCGGATGGCGCAGCGCGAGTCGCGCGAACTCGGCCGCCGCGTAGCCGGCCGCGCCGGCGATGTGCACGCGCGTCATTCCGCGACGCCCTCGAGCGCGGCGAGCACGTTTTCCAATTCGGCGATCGCTTGCGCGACGGCCGCGGGCGCCGTGGAGCCGGCCGTGCGCTTGGCGCGCACCGAGGCACGCGCGTCGAGCGGTGCGACGAGCGGCTGCGCGAGGCCGGACGCGTCGGCCAGTGCGTCGAGGTCGGCGGCGGCGAGCGGCCGCCGCGCCCGCTCGGCTGCGGCGACCGCGCGGCCGACCAATTCGTGCGCGTCGCGCGCGCCGACGCCGCGAGCCACGAGCGCGTCCGCGACGTCGGTGGCCAGCGTGTAGCCGTCGGCGGCGCGCGCGTTCATCGCAGCCGCGTCGAAGGACACGCGTTCGAGGGCGCGCGCAAACGCGTCGAGCGCCGCGAGGCCGCGTTCGGCGGCGCGGATGGTGACGGCTTTGGTCTCCTGCAAGTCGCGGTGGTACGAGAGCGCGACGCCCGTCGTCGTGCCGAGCGCGGCGGCGAGCGCGCCGTTGGCGGAGGCGGCGTGCGCGCGCACGAGTTCGAACGGATCGGGGTTGCGCTTTTGCGGCATCAGGCTCGAGCCGGTGGAGGCGTCGTCGGCGAGCCGTGCGTAGCCGAACGCGGGCGCGCACCACACGACCAGTTCTTCGCTCGCGCGCGACGCGTGCCCGAGGGCGCGCGCCAGCGCGTGGACGAGATCGAGCGCGGCGTCGCGGTTGCCGATCGCGTCGAGCGCGTTGCGCGACGGTGCGGCGAAGCCGAGTTCGCGCGCCGCGGCGCCGCGATCGAGCGGCAGCGTCGAGCCGCTGCACGCGCCCGAGCCGAGCGGACAGGCCGCGCGCGCGTCGCGCGCGACCCGTGCGAAGCGTTCCGCGGCGCGTGCGAATCCCTCGGCGACGGCCGCGAGCCAAAACGCCAGCAGGATCGGTTGCGCCGGTTGCCAGTGCGTCGTCGCCGCGAGCACCGTCTCCGCGGCGAGCGCCTCGCGGGCGTGCGCGAGCGCGACGCGCGCCGCGGCGACGCAGCGCGTCTGCCCGGCGCGCGCGCGGTCGGCGACGTAGAGCGCGAGGGTCGTGGCGACTTGGTCGTTGCGGCTGCGGCCGGCGTGCAGCGAGCGGCCCGCCTCGCCCGCGAGGTCGCGCACGCGCGCGTCGATCGCGCCGTGCACGTCTTCGGCGCCGTTCGCGCGCGCCGTCGCGGCGAAGCTGCCGCCGGCGATCTCGGCGGCGACGATCGCGAGCGCTTCGCGCAAACGCGCGGCGATCTCGGCCGTTACGATGCCGCCCGCTTCGAGCGCCGTCACGTGCGCGCGCGAACACGCGACGTCGAAAGCCGCGAGCGTCAGATCTTCTTCAAGCGAGGAGCCGAAGGCCAGCAGCGCCGCGTCGGGCGGCGCGGCGAAGCGGCCGCCCCACTGCAGCGGCGTCGTCACGCTAGCCAGCCGGCGTCAGCGCGTCGCGCGACACGCGCGCGCCGAGTTCCAGCGGCAGGCCCCACAGCTCGATGAAGCCGCCGGCCGCGTCGTGCCGGAAGCGGTCGCCGGAACCGTAGGTGGCGAGCGTTTCGTCGTAGAGTCCGAACGGCGACCGCGTGCCGTCGACGACGGCGCTGCCGCGATGCAGTTTCACCCGAACGCTGCCCGTCATGCGCCGCGCGAGCGCGCCGTTGAAGGCGTCGAGCGCGGTGCGTAGCGGCGAGGGCCACAGACCGTCGTAGGCGAGTTCGGCGTATTTCTGATCGAGGCCGGCTTTGAAGCGCAGCTCGTCGCGCGTGAGCACGAGCCGTTCGAGCGCTTTGTGCGCGGCGATCAGGACGAGCGCGCCCGGACATTCGTACACTTCGCGTGACTTCACGCCGATCACGCGATCCTCGATGAGATCGATGCGGCCGACGCCGTGGGCGCCCGCGCGGGCGTTGAGCGCGGCCACCATCGGCGCGCCGCTCAGGCGGTCGAACGCGGGCACGCCCTCATCGAACTCGACGACGACGTGCTCGGCCTCGGCCGGTTGCCGCTCTGGCGGGGCCGTCCAGGCGAACGCGTCTTCCGGCGGCGCGGTCCACGGATCTTCGAGCACGCCCGCTTCGATCGAGCGGCCCCACAGGTTGGCGTCGATCGAATACGGTTTCGCGAGCGTCGATGAGACCGGCACGCCGTTCGCGTTTGCGAAGCGGATCGCGTCGGGCCGCGAGAGCGGTTCGTCGCGCAGCGGCGCCAGCGTCTTGAGCGCCGGATCGAGCGCGCGCACCGCGAGCTCGATGCGAACCTGATCGTTGCCTTTGCCGGTGCAACCGTGCGCGACGGCGTCCGCGCCGTAGCGGTGGGCCGTTTCCACGAGCGTCGCCGCGATCAGCGGCCGCGAGAGCGCCGCCGAGAGCGGATAGACGCCTTCGTAGAGAGCGTTGGCGCGCAAGGCCGGCAGGCAGTGCTCGTCGACGAAGCGTTCTTTCACGTCGAGCAGCACGGCGTCGTGCGCGCCGAGCGCGAGCGCTTTGGCACGGACTTCGTTCTGCGCGGCTTGCGCGCCGGCGCCCGCGGTGCCGTCGCTTTCGCCCAAGTCGAGCGTCAGCGCGACGACGCGATGCCCGGCCAGGACGAATTTCTTGAGGAGAACCGACGTATCGAGTCCGCCCGAGTACGCCAGCACGATCGTGCTCATCGCCGTTCTATCGCTTTCTTAGAGAGGATCGCCCGAGCGCATGTCTTCGAAGCGCTGGCGGACGACGGGGAGTTTTGCCGGATCTTCGAGGATGACGAGCACCGTGTCGTCGCCGCCGAGCGTGCCGAGGATCTCGGGCCAGGCCGCTTCGTCGATTGCCGAGGCCACGAGCATCGCGCTGCCGGGCGGCGTGCGCAACACGATTTGATTGAGCGTGCCGGCGCAATCGCGCACGAGTTCCGCGATGACGCGATGCAGACGGCTCGCGTACGGCACGCCCGCGCTGCGTTCGACGTACTTGAACTGCGTGCCCGAGCCGTTGCCGTCCTTGAGCGGGACGCGGACGAGCCCGAGGTCGCGGATGTCGCGCGACACCGTCGCCTGCGTCACTTCGTACCCCTGCTGCTCGAGGAAGTGCGCCAACTCTTCCTGCGAATGAACGGGGCGCGTCGCGATCAGCGAGAGGATCGCGCGTTGACGGGTGGATTTGACGTTGGTCATACGGGCATCCCTCGCATGTCGGTCAAGAGCGCGACGAGCAGCGCCTTCTGCGCGTGCAGGCGATTTTCGGCTTGATCGAAGACGACGCTTTGCGGCCCGTCGATGACGTCCACGCCGACTTCCTCGCCGCGGTGCGCGGGCAAACAGTGCATGAAAATTGCGTGCTTGGCCGCGTGCGCCATGAGCGCCCCGTCGACGCGGTACGGCAAGAGCGTGGCCGCGTTGCGTTCGGAGAGGTGTTCTTCGCCCATCGACGTCCAAACGTCGGTGTAGACGACGTCCGCATCGCGGACCGCGCGCACGGCGCTCGTGTACGCGCGCGCCGACGCGCCGGCCGGTTTTCCCAAACGCTGCAGGTGCGCGAGGAACGCTTCGCTCGGACGGTGCGTCGGCGGCGCTCCGAACGAGACCGAGACGCCCGCGAGCATCGCCGCCTCCGCTAGCGACGCCGCGACGTTGTTGCGCGCGTCGCCGACGTAGGCGAGCCGCAGGCCGGAAAGCGTGCCGAAGCGCTCGCGAATCGTCAAGACGTCGGCCAACGCCTGACAGGGATGCGCGGCTTCGGAGAGGCCGTTGACGACGGGCACCGTCGCCGCCGCGGTGAAGCGCTGCAGCGGTTCGTGCGCGTGGGTGCGCACGACGATCGCGTCGACGTAGCGCGAGAGCACGCGCGCGGCGTCTTCGGGCGTCTCGCGGGTGCCGACCATGAAGTCGCTGCCCTGGGCGATCAGCGCGTGGCCGCCGAGTTGGGTCATGCCGACCTCGAACGAGACCCGCGTCCGCAGGCTCGGCTTCTCGAAGAGCATGCCGAGGGTCTTACCGCGTAGCAGCGGGAGCTGGTCCGCACGGCGCGACGTCTTCAAATGCGCCGCCAACCCGAGAATCGTGTGCAGCTCGGGCGCCGAAAGGTCGGCCATGGCGAGAATGGACCGCCCCCGCAGGGAGACTTCCGCGACGGATGCCAGCATGAGTATGCATATTTATGCATAATATGCATGAAAGTGCAATAGGACCGGGGAAAAGGGTTTGCTTGAGAAAGAAAAGTAGGGACTCTAGTCGATATTTCTGCTAATGCAGCTGTTACTAGCGATAAAACGACTGGCAGAGTCTTTCCATTCTAGCTGTCATATGTTATAATTCTGCGGTGTCAGTTGATTTATCTACTATCGGATCTTCCCTTAGGAAGGGCAGGCTAGCAGTCGGCCTGAGCCAAGTTGAACTTTCCCGGAAACTTGGTATCCCTCAAGGAACGGTTTCACGAGCCGAAGTAGGCCGCAATTTACGAGCCAGCACATTGATCGAAATAGCTCGGGCGCTCGATCTCGAGCTCGTGTTAGTGCCGCGTCGCTTGCGCTCGTACGTCGAAGTGATGATCGACGGGGCCCACTCATACGACCATGCTGCCATTTATACGGGTGCGGGCGACGAGCCGTACTATGAAGGTGATCGGGACGAAATAGGCGAGCGTACGTTGGACAGATCACCCAGCGACGTGCGGCGTTCTTCTTGAGCGTCAGGAGCTTGGCGAGGGTGAGAAATCGACGTGGCAGCCCAATTGAGCGTCACCTTACACGGTCGAAAAGTCGCGACGATTACTAACACTCCCGGCGACACTAATGTCGTCGCTATCGACCGCGACTTCGCGAGCGATCCGCAAGCGCCCGTACTCAGCTTCAAAGCTTTTCGCGATCCTGTGACGCGAGCGTTTCGATCCGTGATTCGACCGACCCAGACTGTCGTCCACCCATATTTTGCTAATCTTCTGCCCGAGGGGCCACTCCGAAAGTACATTGCACGACACGCGCGCGTTAAACCGATTAGGGATTTCCCGTTACTCTGGCTACTTGGAAACGATCTGCCGGGCGCGCTTATCGTGCGGGATGACCAGGGTGCCGTACAACCTCCGCCCGATCACGGTCGGAAAGAAGATGATGCCGACAATCCTGCCGCTACGGTAAGGGCATTCCGATTCTCTCTCGCCGGCGTTCAATTGAAATTTTCTGCGAGCGGCGATGCGGAGCGCGGCCTTACGATTCCGGTTGACGGCCAAGGCGGAAGCTGGATTCTTAAGCTTCCCGATCAGCGTTTTGCAGGAGTCCCTGAAAACGAATATTCGATGATGACTTTCGCCCGAGAGGTCGGAATAGACGTGCCGAAAATAGGCCTCATCGCGGCGAGTGAAATCGAAGGCCTCCCCGAGGATGTAAGGTTTTCCGGTCACGCATATTACATTAAACGATTCGACCGTGGTCCGTTGGGCGAACGGATCCATATGGAAGACTTCGCGCAGGCGAACGTACTGTATCCTTCGGAAAAATACGAGCGTTTTAATTTCGACATGCTGCTGACGCAGGTCGCCGATCTCATGGGGAGCGATACTGCAATGACTTTATTACGACGGATCATTTTCAATATCGGTATCGGGAATGGCGACATGCACGCGAAGAATTGGACTATACTTTACCGTGATGATCGGACGCCATCCCTTGCTCCGGCATACGACTATCTTTCCACGATCGTGTACATGCCAAACGAGAATCTTGGAATGAACTTGGCTGGAACGAAAGCATTCGCAGCTGTCGATCGCGATCGTATAGCGCGACTGGCGTCGCGCGCTCGCCTATCCGTACGAGCTGCGGATTTAGTCATGCGAGATATGGTGGATCGCATGCGCGAGGTTTGGCCATTGATCAACAACGCTTTGCCAATCGATGACGCTCATAGGCACGCGATCACTAAACATATGGATAAAGTCCCAATCTTTAACAGCGCCAGTGCATTTGCGAAATCGAGGCCCTGAGTGTCGCGCCGAGCATTCGGGTCCAAGCGGAACGCGCATGCCAGGGAGGGACTGATCGTAAAGGTATTGTTTCACCCGAATTCCGAGGCAGAGCGAGGCGCGGCCGCGTGATCGCGGGCTACCCCGAGCGGCCGACCGTCTTTCCGGGGGAGCGGCTCACGCTACGCGTCTCGACCTCGGCGCCCCGTTTCTCGGTCGAGGTCTCCCGGCAGGGCACGAGCTTCGAGGCGATGCCGGACGGCCGCTTCGGCTGGTTCGACGGCGTCTTCTCGCGGCCGCGCGAGGCCGATACCGATTTCGACTGGGAGCCCTACGAGCTTCGGATTCCGGCGCACTGGCCTTCCGGGGCATACGTCGCGATCTTTACCGAAGGCAGCCGCAACGATCGCCCGCTGAGCGCGCCCGACCGCGCGAGCCCCGGCGGCGATGCCAAGGCGCTCTTCGTCGTGCGCGGCGACCCCGCGCGTCCGCCCGCGCCGATATTGTGCAAGCTGCCGCTGTTCGCTTACCACGCGCGGGACGGCGAGCTCGTTTCGTTGCAGCGCCCGGGCGGCGGCGCGGGCGCGCCGCGCGAGCACAGCTTCGCGGACGACGCGCCGCTCGTCGCGCGGCTCGAATCCGGCGGTTACGCCGTCGAGTACTGCACCGATCTCGACGTGCACGAACGGCCCGCGACCGCGCTCGCGCGTCATCGCCTGATCGTGAGCGCGGGCCGCGACGAGTGCTGGACCGACGACATGCGCCGCCGCCTGGAAGATTTCGTGGGCGGGGGCGGCCGCTTCGCGTCCTTCGCGCCGAACCCGTTGCGGTGGCGCCTGCGCTACGCCGCGTCGACCCGGACGCTCGAACGGCTCGGCCGATTCTCCGAAACGATCGACCCGTTTACGGGCGAACCGTATCGTGAAAGCGCGTTTGCCGCCGAGTTCCGCTTAGAGTTGCTCGCCGAACTTTTGCAATAGGCCGAAATACTTGGAGCCGGCAGCCCGGCCACGCAGGAGCCCCGCACCGTGCGACGATACGGTTTTCCGTAGCTAGCCCCATTGACGCGCGCCTACGCGGCCACGGTGATCTCCGCGCAATCGAGCGTTGACTCTTTCATGGAGATCAAGTACATGCGCATTGTATCCGCGAGCGCGCGAACGCTCGGCGTGACGCTGCTTTCCGCCGGCCTGCTGGCCGGATGCTCGGGTTCCGGTCAGCAGACCGGGCCGATTCCGAGCGGTCCCGCTTCGCTCCAGTCGGTCGCCCGGCAGTTTCCCGTCATCACGCCGCACCCGCTCGGCGGAGCGACGTTCTACGCGCCGGCGGCGCTTCGGCTCGGAGGCGGCTCTCCGGACGATGCGAAGTCCGCGAGCCTGCTGTACGTCTCGCAGTTCCTCGGTTCGACCGTCAACGGCTACGCCGTGCCCGACACGAAAAACAACCCGCCGAAGTGCCAGATTTCTTCGGTATCCTCGGTGCTCGGAATCGGTGTCAACGCCGCGCACGACGTGTACGTTCCCAACGCCGGCACGCGGACGCTGAACGTGTACGGACCGAACTGCGGTACGCTGCTCAAGTCGGTCGCGATTCCGGGCGGCATTCAGGATTCCGACGTGGCCTTCAACGAGAAAACGAAGACGGCGTACGTCGATCTCACGACGCCTGCCGAGGTGCTGCCGATCAAGTACGCTGCCAGCAGTTTCGGCAAAGCGCTCGTCTGCGCTGCGATCGCAAACTCTTTCGACGTCGCCGTCGACGCTAAAGGCAACGTCTATCAAGGCGGCATCACGTCGGCAAGCGCCCCGATCCTGGCCGTTTGGACGGGCGGCAAGGGTGCGTGCAGAACGCTCAAGGTGACGGGCCTCAATTTCCCCGTCGGCCTCGCGTTCGATGCGAAGAGCAACCTCATCGTGACCGACATCGGGGCGGGCGTGCTCATCTACAAGCCGCCGTACAACGGTGCGCCGACCCGAACCATCACGCCGAAAGGCGAGGCTCCGTATTCTGCGCTCGACGCCACCGGTACGAACCTGTACGTCGCCAACCTGACGGCCGGTTCCGTCGACGTGTACAAGTACGCTACCGGTACCTACACGTACAGCATCACGAACGGACTCGTCCAGGGCAATCAGCCGTGGGGAGTGGCGATCGATCCTCCGTAGTTTGTGCTAAGCCGGCCGGGGCGTGGTGCCGGTGGGTCTTGGGGACGCCCGCGATTTCCCATCCATGGGAAATCGCTACTCGTCCACTTTTCGCTCTGAGCGAGCCGGATGCGAGCCTGCCGATGCAGCCACGGATGGCGGCCGCATCGGCCGCGCCTCCAGCGCTCCGCGAAAAGCTGGACGCCCCGCGACCCACCGGCACCACGCCCCGGCCTACCTGCGACTTTGCTCGTCGATGCGGAATTTGACGATTCGCCTTATCACGTCGAGCGGGAGCGGTTCGTCGTGGGGGAATTGTACGGAGCCTTTGGCGGACTTGTAGCGTGCGAGGTCGTTTTTGAAGGCGGCGATGGCGGCGGCGCCCGGGTAGAAGCCGATGTGGCGGTCGTGCGCGCCGTACCAGGCGAGGATGCGCGTTAGGCGAAAGGCCGGCATCTTGTAGCTGATCGTTTCGGTTGCGTCGGGCGCTGCGGCGCGGATGGTTTGGCGGATGCTCTGTAGGCGTTCGCGTACGTTGCGGGGGAAGCGGCGCGCGTAATCCGCGAAGGTTTTCGGCGCGGCGGCGCTCATGAGGCGGGGCGCGCGGTGGCGAGGCGTTCGATGCGTTTGCCTGGGATTTCGAAGTCGCGTACGAAGGGGCGCGTTTCGGCGATGACGTCTTCGAGCGTTTTGCCGGCGTAGGGGTAGAGCACTTCGATGCCCTCTTGCTGGAGGTCGCGGCGTTGCGGGAGCAAGAGGCCGCCGAGCGGCGCGTAGGCCACGTGCGTGCCCGCGGCTTGGCGCGCGAGTAAGTGCGCGCGAACTTCCGGGCCGTACGGACGGTCGTCCGCGATCAAGACGCCGTGTGCGGAGCCGTGTAGGCGCGCGGTCGTTTCGTCTGCGACGGGCGGTCGTCGCGCGAGGGCGTTTCGCCGGCGTCGCAAAAAGCGCGCGCGGTGCTCTCGCGAGGCGTCGTCCGCGTCGTCGCTTCCGTGCGCGGTCGCGTCGAAGCGAACGACGGTGCTTTGAGGCTGATAGAAACACGTGAGGCCGCGATCCGCGAGCGCAAACGTGAAATCGTGGATGCAGAGTCTTGCGGAAGCGAGGTATTCAGAGAAGCCGCCCGCTTCGTAAAATGCGTCGCGCCGCACGAGCATCGCGTGGGCGCCGCCGTCGGCCGCACGCACGTAGTTGTAGCGCGGGGCGGCCGGGTCGTCGCCGGCGCCGTACGCGTGGCCCGTGCCTTCGCGCGCGAGCAGCAGCCCCGCTTCCGCCAACTTCCCCTCCGGCCACAGGACTTTCGACACGACGGCGCCCGCTTGCGGGCGCTCCTCGGCGGTCGCGACTAGCCAGTCGAGCCAGCCGAATCGGACGAGCGTGCGATTGTCGAGGAACACCACGTACCGGCCGGCCGCGTGCGAAGCCGCGCGATTGCACGTGCGGGCGAACCCGAGCCGGTACGCGTTGCGCAGGCGGCGCGCGAATGCGAAGCGGGCAACGACGTCCGCGGTGTCGTCGGTCGAAGCGTCGTCGGCGACGATCACTTCGGGTTCGAGGGCCAGCGCGCCGCTTGCAACGAGCGCCGAAAGGCAGGACTTCGTGTCGGCCGAGCGGTTGTAGACCGGAATGACGATCGAAACGAGCGGCTGCCGCGACATCGCGGGCGGAGCGTTCGACGAGTGACGAGCGAATCCGTCGCAGCGCTCGAGCGCGAACTCTTCATCGCACGGCAGCGCCTCATCGAAGCCGACATGGCTCGCGAGGAGTGCGCCTGCCTCACGGACCGCATGCGCGATACGCTCGCGAACGCCCACGCCGAATTGCGGATCACCCGCGAGCGCATCGCCGTGCTCGAAGGTCACGTGCGACGCCTGGAGCGCGAGTGCGAAACGCTGGCGTCCCAAGTCGCCGAACTCCGGGAGCGCGCGCACCCGTCGTAACCCCCTCGCCCGGGCGGCCCGCGCCGGAAACGGGGTTTCCTGGGAATCCGCGAAAGCGCCTTTAATGTAACCTTAATGTGGTGGCACGGACGGGTTTTTGCCCGCCCGGCCGTCCGCATTGATCGCGGAAAGGCTTCGGTGTCATGCGTGCTTTTCTCATCGCGAAAATCGCTCTTGCGGCGTCCAGTGCGGCGCTCGTCGCGTGCTCCGGCGGGGCCGGCGTGGGCCGCGTGCCGGTAACGTCCCAATCGATCCACCAGCGTGTCCCGCCACCGTGCGTTCCGAGCGTCTGGGCGAGCAGTCTTTCAGCCAACGCGGTCTACGGCTTCACCGGTCCCGGGGCGCCGTGCATCACGCTCAACGGAACCTACAACGGCCAGCCGCTCAGCGGCCCGTACGGCCTCGCTACCGATAACGCGGGAAACCTGTACGTGGCGGATTCGAACAATATTCGGATTCTCGTCTTCACGAAAAACGGAACGTTCGTGAAGGAGTGGATCACGGGGCTAATGAGCGGCAAATACGAACCGGTAGGCGTTTGCGTGTCGAATACGTTGGGTGTGGTCGGCGTCGGGAATCAGGCGACCTCGGGTTCGGCCGGCAACGTCATGTTTTTCAACACGAGTGCGGCGAACTTCAGCGGCCCGACCGGGTGGGCGTCGTGGACGGTCAAACCGTCCGAGGGTTACTGCGCGTTTACGAAGATCGGCGACTTCTTCGTCGACGCGGCCGACGCGAACGGCAGCAATCGGAGAGTTGCGTACGTGCCGCGCGGGAAGGTGAATCTGCCGTCGCAGGCGCTGGTGAATTCCGGCGTGAGTCCCGCCGGGTACTGGGTCGGCATGTATTGCAATAAGGGGACCGATACCACCGTTCTCCACGTTGGGGCTGCCGTCAATGCGGCCACGACGCAGAAGATCTATGGGTGGCAAGTGACGGGTCCGGCGAACGGCCCGCTGACCTTCACGCCCAAGCCGACGATTCTCCTGACGAGCTACCCGACGGCGACCAACCCGTTGCAACAGATCGCTCCGGCCACGCCCGGACCGGGCCGCAAACTGTATGTAGCGGACTACGGAGCGGGGAGTGTCCTCGATGCGCCCGACCCGGCCGGCGGCGCCGTGTCGGTCTTCGGTTCGGTGACTAGCGCGGTCGGCGTGGCTACGTATCCCGACGGTCAAAACTAGGCCCGATTCGCAAGGGTCGCCCTGTCCGGCGCGCTTCGCGGCGCGCTCGGGCAGGCTCAGGCGTCGATCGCGAAGTTTTCTTTCGCCAGCGTCAAGTTCGGATTGTAGTAGGGATCGTCGATTACGCCGATGCGCCACCGCTCTTGCAGCAGGCGCATTTCGTCGCGAAAGCGTTTGGCGCGCGAGCCGTCGACGTCGACGCCGCGCGACTTCGATTCGAAATGGTAGAGCCGCGCGCCCGGAACGAACACGTTACGTTTTCCGCTCGCGAGCAAACGCAAGCAGAGATCGACGTCGTTGTACGCCACCGCGAACTGCTCGTCGAAGCCGCCGACCGCTTCGAAGAGTTCGCGCCGGATCGCCAGGCACGCGGCGGTCACGGCCGAGTAGTTCGTCACGCCGGCGAGCGCCCCGAAATAACCGGGATCCCCGGAACGGAAGTGCTTGTGGCTGTGATCCGCGCAGCCGCCGAGGCCGATCACGACGCCGCCGTGCTGCACCGTGTCGTCGGGATAGAGCAGCAGCGCGCCCGCCGCGCCGATCGACGGGCGTTGCGCTTGTTCCAGCAGACGCTCCATCCAGTCGGGCGCGATCACTTCGGTATCGTTGTTGAGGAAGATCAGGTAGTCGGCGCCGGTGAGTTTTGCGGCCGCGTTGTTGAGCCGCGAAAAGTTGAACGGCGAATCGTCGCGGACGACGCGCACGCGCGGCTCTTCGCGCGACCATCGTTCGAAGAGCGCGAGGGCGCCCGGGTCGGTGCTGCCGTTGTCGACGAGCAGCACGTCGAAATCGCGGTAGGTGCTGCGGGAGAACACCGAGCGCAGGCAGGTATCGACGTCTGCGGCCGCGTCGCGCGTCGGCACGATGAGGGTCGCGCGCGCGGGTTCGCGCAGCGCATAGCGGACCGCATAGGTCCCGGGATGCGCGGTCGCCTCGACGGTTCCCGGCTCCCCGCGGCGCGCGATCGTCGTGGTCAGCATCGCGACGTCCATGGCGGCCTCAGGCGCGCGCGGGGAACGCACGTGATAGAGCACGTCCGGCACGCGCAACACGCGATCGGTGCGCTCGGTCACGCGCAGCAGCAGATCCCATTCGTGGCTGCCTTCGAAGTAGATGCGGAATCCGCCGGCGGCTTCCATCAGGCTGCGGCGCATCAGGGCGAGCCGGCCGATGTAATCGCGCGACAGCAGCGTATCGGGCGACCATGCCGGTTTGAAGTGCGGATCGTGGCGGTAGTCGTTGCGGTCGATCGAGTCGGAATCGCCATACAGCACGTCGGCATCGGGGTGCAGGTTCAATTCGAGCGCGAACTCCGCGAGCGCGTGCGCCGGAAGCAGTCCGTCCGCATCGACGACGCCGGCGAACTCACCCGTGGCGCGCGATAAGGCGGCGGCGAGCGCGGTCGCGGGTCCCGCTGCTTCGACGACGACGGGTACGACGCGCGGGTCGGCGGCGGCGTATTCTTCGAGGAGCGCGCGCGTCGCGCTATCGTTCGCAAGCACGGTGGCGCAGAGCTGCCACGCGTCGTAGGCCTGCGTCGCGAGCGCGGCGAGCGCGGCCCGCAGCTCGTCGTGCGCCGCTCCGGCGGTATCCATCAACAGCGAAAAAACGGGCCGATACGGTAGGGCGAGCGCGATCCGGCGGCGCCGTTCGAGTTCGGCGGGACGAACCGTATGCCGGGCGATCCAACGCGGATACGGATCTCCCGTGAGCAATGCGACGTGCGCTTCGGCGTGGGCGCGCTCCGCGGTCAAGACGTCGAGCAGGTTCGCGTAGTCGATGCGCAGGCGCTCGAGCTCCGCGCGCAGCCGCGAGTCCTCGCTTTCGCCCACGTCGCTAGCGCACGTAGAACGAGAAGGCGTCGCTCGCCGCGAAGCCTGCGCCGTCGGCCGCGAGCGCGCGCACTTCGAGGCGATGCGTGCCCTCCGTCAGCGCGTCCGTGGCAACGTGCACGACGAAACCGCAGCGCGCATCCGAGATGCCGAGACGTTCGCCCACGTCGGCGTGCACCGTACCGACGATGCCGCGCGCGACGATCGCGCCGTCGACGCACGCGTAGACGTCGCTCGCCGCGGTCCGCAAACGCCGGTCCACGGCCCAACCGCGCAATCCGAGCGTGCTGCCGCGCGAGACGGTCTCGACGGCCGGATCGCGCCGGTCGCTCGGCCCCGCCACCGCGAACTCGTCGACGACGATCTGGAGTTCGGCGCCGGTCAGCGGTTGCGCCACCGCGAACGGCGCGCTGCCGTCTTCGATTTCGAACTCGATCGCCGTTTCGAGCGCGGCGCGGCTTCCGGTCGCGCGATCGAGCAGCTCGACGCGCAGCACGTGCGCGCCGGCCGGTAGTCCGCGCAGCGGCCGGACGCCCCAAAACCCGACGGCAGGCGCGCCGCCGAGCCCGGCGCGTGCCGCCGCGTCGCGGCGAACTTCGCCGTACTCCAATTCGCGCGGTTCGATGCCGTCGATCGTCGTTAGCGCGGCGTCCGCGGGTCGCGACGGATCGGTGAGGACGGCCCACCCTCGCACGAGCACGCCGCTGCCTTCGTGCGTGCGGCGCGTTTGGTTCGCGGCTTCGTCGCATCCGAACGCATCGAGAAAATACGCCGCGTCGAAATCTCCGCGCGCGTTCACGCGACTTCGAGCGTTCCCACGTCCACGATCCCGTACGTTTCGTCCGGCGCCAGGGCGGCGACGCGGAGGGCGTGAGGCCCCGGCCGCAAGCCGCGCGTCGAGAAGCGCAGCGTGAAGCCGCAGCGGACCGCGTCGGGCAGGCGCATGGTGCGCGCGACGTCCTCGCGCGGCAGCCCGTGCACGCCGAGCACGTACTCGTCGTCGTCGACGATCGCGTACGCGCCGTGCAGCGCGGCTCGCGCTTCGAGGTCGATCGCCCAGCCGCGCAGGTAGACGACGTCGCCGCGTTCCACGAACAGCGCGCCGCCGATGGGAATCGCACCCGAGCGCAACGCCGTGAAAGCGTCGATCGAAATCTTCATCCGCTCGCCGGCGCAGCGCTCGACGCCGTGGAAGAGTTCTCGCGAGGGGACGATCTCGAACGGCTCGAGCCCCGGCAGTTCGTAGTAGCCGTGGGCTTCGTCGAGCGTCACGATTTTGAGCACGTGGCGGCCGCGCCCGAGGCCCGCGAGCGGATACATCGCTTGAAAGCCGCACGGGTCGACTTCGGGGACGCCGAAGGTCAAGGCGATGTCGGGGCGCGAGCGGCCGTACGCGATCGCGAAGGTGGTGCCGTCGTCGAGGACGCCGAGCACGCCCTCCGCCGGACGGGCCGGCAGCGGATTGAAGGCCCAGCCGCGCACGAAGATGCTGCATCCCGCCGGGATCCGGCGCTTCCCGTCCCGGTCGACGTCGCGCAGCAGCGTGTCGTAGAAACGCACTTCGTCGACGTTGCCGCGGCCGGGTTCGGCGCGACGCACGAGGCCGTCGGGAAAGGCGAGGCGATCCACGCGATCAGGTTCCGCGGGCCGCGAGGTACGCCGCGACGCCCTCGCGCCAATCGGGCAGCGCCGGCAGACCGAGAGAGGCGAGTGCGGCGTTCTCGAGCGGCGAATGTTTCGGCCGCTTCGCCAGCGTCGGAAACTCATCGGAGGTCGTCTTGGCGACGTCGGCATCGAGCGCGGCTTGACGCAGGATTTCCACCGCGTACTCGTGCCACGTGCACGCGCCGCCGTTGGTGACGTGATAGGTGCCGTACGCGCCGCTTTCCACGATGCGCCGGATCGCCTGCGCGACGTGCAGCGTGTACGACGGCGAGAACGCGATATCGGTGACGACGCGGATCGGCTTTCCGCTGCGGGCCTGTTCGAGGATGCGCTCGATGAACGTGTAGCCCTTCGTGCTGCTGCCGCGCACGCCGTACAGCCCGCTCGTGCGCACGACGAACGCGCGCTCGAGGTGGCGGCGCACGCAGAGTTCGCCCGCCAACTTCGAAATGCCGTAGGCGGAAAGCGGGTTCGGCGCGTCGTCTTCGCGGTACGGGCGCGTCGCGGTGCCGTCGAACACGTAGTCGGTGCTGAGGTGAACGAGCGCCGCGCCGGCGGTCGCGCACTGCGCCGCCAGCCCGTCGACCGCGAGCGCGTTGACCGCGAACGCGCGGTCGGGCCGCGTCTCGCA
>Ga0209698_10002361_pt1 | contig 21450 bp, 13 predicted proteins | sample LitLauG_LLR_2012_FD_187203 | JGI IMG/M metagenome (GOLD analysis project Ga0209698, IMG submission 187203) | Freshwater sediment microbial communities from Pennsylvania, USA - Little Laurel Run_MetaG_LLR_2012 (SPAdes) (version 2) | ecosystem: Environmental > Aquatic > Freshwater > Creek >...
GGGAAAGGCAAAAGTGGCTATAACTTCGCGATCGCCATCATAAACGCCGGCCAGTACGTTGCCACCGCGACCCCAATTACCGTCGGAAGCACGGGAGTGAACAGCTTCTGCTCGATAGAAGATGCCGTGGTTCGCAAAGATCCGGCAGGTGCGCTCAATGCCACAGAAGCGGCTTGCGGCGCTAAGAGTGCACTCGGCAACTAGATCGTGACACAAGGCGCCGCTGGTTACTTGAACTCGGTATGCAGTCACCAGGTCGGCGCCCTCAGCGCAAACGAGGTTTCGCAATGAGCAACAAGCCAGATAGCCGGATCGTGCTGGTAGAAGATTCCCCCGTTTACCAGCGCTTGATCTCCGGACACCTTCGCGAGTGGGGCTTCGACGTTATCGCGCTGACGGACGGATTGCAGGCCTGGGCGCTGCTGCAGCAGCCGCACAGCCCCAGGCTCGCCCTCATGGATTGGGTCATGCCCAAATTGGATGGCACCGCGGTCTGCCGAAAGCTACGTGAGCGGCCCGCCGGCGAATCCTATGTTTACACCATTCTTCTCACCGCCAAAGACAGCCGCGGCGACTTGCTCAAGGCCATGGAGGCCGGGGCTGACGACTATCTGGTGAAGCCTTTCGACGAACTGGAGCTTAAGGCCAAGCTGATGGTCGGCAAGCGGATTCTCGCGCTTCAGGAGGAGTTGATTTCGGCGCGAGAAGCGATGCGCTATTCCGCAACGCACGATTCCTTGACCGGGGTCATGAACCGCAAAGAGGTCCTGGACGCCTTGCGAAAGGAACTGGCTCGATCTAGGCGGGAGAAATCGTCGGTTTCGATCGCATTGGTCGACGTGGATCGGTTTAAGGCCATCAACGACGAACTCGGCCACCCTTTTGGAGACGAGGCCCTCAAAGAAGTTGCACGCCGTCTCCGCTCCGACCTTCGTGTCTACGATAGCGTTGGCAGATATGGCGGCGAGGAGTTTCTTCTAGTCCTTCCCGGATGCGATCTGACGGCCGCCCTCCGCCGCACAGAACAGATTCGCGCGGTGGTGAGCGACACGCCCGTTCGGACTGCTACGAAGGAGCGCCATGTCACTGTGAGCATGGGAGTAGCTGTCTCAAGCGGCCTCGGCGAGCTGGAAGCCGAGCGTCTCCTGAATCACGCAGACGTCGCTTTGTACGGAGCCAAGAAGAACGGCCGCAACCGGGTCGAACACGCAGATCGTGAACGGGACGCAACGTCTGCACAAGAAACGGTCACCCTGACCGGGAACTCAAGGGCACGGACATAAATGCCAACCATCTTAGTGGTCGAAGATAGCAAGTTCTTACGAGTAGCCACAGAACGAGTTCTGACCAAAGCCGGGTATACGGTCACTAGTGTAGGAGATGGCGACGAAGTATGGCGGATCGCTGCAAATCGCCTCCCGGATTTGATTATCCTCGACATGTTATTGCCCAAACTCAGTGGTCCGGAAGTGCTCCGTTCCCTGAAGAAGAACGTCCTGACCGCGCACATTCCCGTGGTGGTGTGTTCTAGCCTGTCTCAGAAGAACGAGGCCAAACTGCTCCGCGAAGGTGCCTGCGCGTTCGTGGAGAAAAGCCTGCTCCTCAAGGACCCCGAGCCACTGCTGGATGTGATTCGAACGGTTCTTGCGAAGACTACGGCGCGATCCGTGTTGCCCGACGCGGCCTGTCCCGAGATTGAAGTTCCGTAAACTGCTCGCACTCGCTGACTGCTATCCCCCTTCGCGCCCGTCTCTTTGCAGGCCGCACGGTGCAGCGCGATCCGCTGTTTCGATCACCCAGTATGTTAGAGCCTGTTTCTAACCGGATACGGCTTCGTTGGATAAGAAGGTCTGGTCAATGCAGTTCCGACCCTTGCCCTTGGCGCGGTACAAGGCCAGGTCCGCGTCATGCAGGAGCGTCTCACAGTCCATTGCACCGGGGCATTGCGCGACTGTTATTCCCATGCTCACAGTGACGGGGTTGCCTCCCGGGAGGCTGAAGAACGGCAGGTCAGCGATACAGCGCCGAATGTCCTCCGCCCGTCTGGCCGTCGTGGCCAAATCGCAGCCTGGCATTACCAACAAGAGTTCATCCCCACCGTAGCGGCCTACGCCGTCGTAACGTCGAAGTTGCGCCTTTAACCGTCCACCAATTTCCTTGAGCACAGCATCCCCGCCTCCGTGTCCGAGGGAATCATTGATCGACTTGAAGTGGTCGATATCGAGCAGCACAATTCCTACCGGCTTCCGATCTCGTTCGCCGCGATCGAGCTCCCGCGCCAGGAACGAAATGATCTCGGCCCGGTTCCACAAGCCGGTCAGGAAATCGTGCGTGGCCGCGAAGCGAAAGGACTCCTGCGCCAGCACCAACTTGTCGTGCAGATCCAGGATGCGTTTGCCGGCCATCAGTCGGGCTCTTAGTTCGCCGGCGTCGAAGGGCTTGACCAGGAAGTCGTCAGCGCCCGCCTCCATGGCATGGACCAAATCCTGTTTCTCGTTTTTTACCGTCAGCAAGACGGTGTATACGTACCGCTCGTTGGTACTGCCATTGCGGATGCTGCGACACAGTTCAACCCCGCTGACACCAGGTAGTATCCAGTCCAGCAAGACGAGTGACGGTGCGTCGGGCAGGCTGAGCAACTCCCACGCGTCGATTGCATCGCGAGCAATCTGCAAATCGAAGCCCCACTCCCGGAGGTAACCGCTAAGTACATGTCGATAAACTGGTGAATCTTCCACCAACAGGATTTTCATAGAGCGATGATCCCAAGGCTCCCCTGACATCTCGCTGAGAGTAACGTGCAATTGACGCTGTCGGTCCTGCACGTCGACTGCCAGCCAACATACGGACTGGTCTTGCGTTTTACCAAAACCCTGTTCGCGCCGCATTTGCCTCGATTGAGTGCAACAAAGGCCGGAACTTAGGTACCCATCTGCCAGTTGGGATTCTCACGCTTCGCTCTGTGCCCCCACGTCCCGGTTGTCTGCCTGACAGACGGAAATCCAACCCTTGGACTCATCCTCTCGGTTGGGACTGATTCTAAGTGCTTTACGAGTGGCCCAGTCCTTGCACTCTTCCCCAGTGCCCTCCCCCCAAAACAGTTGTCTTGTGATCAAAACCGAATAGCTGGAGTGGTGCATGAAAACTCTGCGGATGTTGTCTCTCATCGTCGTCGTTCTGAGTTGGGGAGCGGGAGCTATGGCTCAGGTGCATGTGTCGCCCAAGTCGATTTTGCCAACTCAAGGCCACAACGAGCGCCTACGCTCGTTCGCGAGTAATGGTCAGCGTGGGTACAAAGGAGCAAGGATCCCTGCTCGTCCGATGGCAACGCCGCCGGTTCTGACATTGCCCCCTGCAACGACGCACGTGGGCTTTCAAGTTACCCGTCAGCTGTCGAGTGGTGTCACGCCTAACCTGAGTGAAAGCACTGCGCCTCTGGTTTCCGTGGTGGGTGACTTCAACGGCGACGGCAAACCGGACGTTGCCTCCATCGTCCAGGATCTCGACAGCAATTTCTGGCTCTCGATTTTGCTGAGCAACGGCGACGGCACATTCCAAACTCCCGTCTTGACCGCCGTCTCCTTCAGCGCAACCGACCTGCTGGCTACGGCGGACTTGAACGGTGACGGAAAAGCCGACGTTGTGCTGGTCCACACAAACTCGGTGGATGTTCTCCTCGGCGATGGAACGGGAAACTTCGCCGCCGCCGTCAACTATGCGGATTCCATTTCCTCACCCGCCGCGGTGGGCCTGGCCATATTGCATGGCGACACTCATCTGGACATCGTGGTCGCGAGTGCGACCGTCGACGGCAGTGGCAGCAGCCCGGTAGCGACATTGAAGGGCACCGGATCAGGTACTTTCCTCACCGCCACCGCCGGACAGCACTATCCTGGAGCAATCAATTCCGGAATCCTGGTGGATGTAAACGGCGACGGCTACCTCGATCTTATGAGCGCCTCGCAATTCTTTCTCGGCTCCAGCGGTGACTTCGCCGCTCCCGTAGCTTTGTCGAGCGGCGCCGCTTGCGGATCTTTGACCGGTTCGGTTGCCGTTGCGGATGTCAACGGAGACACCAAACTCGACATCGTCAGCGCCGATTGTTCCAATGGCACGATCACGGTCTTTCTTGGGAACGGAGACGGAACGTTCGGTGCCGGAACTTCGTTTTCTGCTGGTCACCGACCTGGAGCAGTCGTGTTGGCTGACATGAACGGCGACGGCAAGGTTGATGCGGTGGTCACCGACTTTTTCTCGATGGATGAGATGGTCCTGTTCGGCAACGGCGATGGCACCTTCGCAGCACCTGGGTTGGGGTACCCGGTGGCAGGAAATGTGTGGACCGGTCCGGCGCTTGCTGACTTCAACGGAGACGGACGCCCCGACGTGATCATTCCCAGTTCCATTCCCGGCGAATGGTCGAGCCTGGTCTATCTTGCGAATACTGGTAACGGCACCTTCGTCGCGCCCCACGACTATTTCGATCCGAACGGAGCGGTGGGCTCGTCCGCCGACTCCTACGGCATGGCGACCGCTGATTTGAACGGCGATGGTCTGCCCGATTTCGCGGTAGGAAATCTCTCGCTTGACTCCAGCGTTGGAGTTACTGTGTTTCTGTCAAACACCGCGACCAAAACTCTTCACTTCAGCGCGAATTACGGCTCAGGGGGTTACCTGAAATTCGTTGCCTTGGCCGACATTGACGGTGACGGAAAGGTCGACCTGGTTGCCGCGAACGGCGATCCCACCCAGGGAAACCTTCTAGTATTCCGCGGAAATGGCGACGGCACATTTCAGACATCGCCAACGAGCATCTCAGTTGCCTTGGGTGCGGGGCTGGGCCAGCTGGTAGTGGGAGACTTCGACGGGAATGGCCAACCCGACATCGCCGTGCTCGATACGATCGGCAATGTGTGGGTTCTTCTCAATAACTCGACCTCTGGTTCGCCATCGTTCGCAACTCCCGTGAACTATGCCCTCTCGGGGACAGGCTGGGAAATCGCAACTGCGGACCTTGGCAACGGCAATCTTGATCTTGTCATCACACAAGCTCAATCGACTGCAGTGTCAATCCTGCTAGGCGACGGGTCGGGCGGGTTTCTTGCCCAGCCCGATTTTGATCTGGGCAGCGCGTATCCGGGCGGCTTGGCCCTCGCGCAGCTCGATCCGAACGGTAACGTGGCCCTGATTGTCACAATCGACGATTCGAACGCCGGCATGGGCATTGCGGTCGCAACCGGGAACGCTGACGGAACGTTCAATGCACCGATCCTCTATCCCGCTACCAGCGATACCACCGGCACGATCACGCCATTCCCGGCAGAGGTCAGGGTTGCGGATCTTGACGGAGATGGAAATCTCGACCTGATCTTCACCAACGCGGGTAACGGCACGGTGGGTGTTTTGTACGGGACCGGGGTGTGGGACGGGTCGAGCAGTCCCTTCTATGCTCCGGTCGAGTTCCCGGCCAACGACTACCCTCCCGCACTTCTGTTGGCTGATGTGAACGGGGACGGAGCGCTGGACGCGGTGGTCGGCAGCTTCAACTACTCGGGTGTGGCGACTCTGCTCAACACGGGCGCGAACCAGGTAAGCGTCACGTCGAGCGCGAATCCGTCTGGGATCAACGGAAGCGTCACTTTCACCGCAACCGTGACCCCTGACCCGCTCGCGGGAAGTGGAACCTTTTCTCCCTCCGGTACGGTCACCTTCACCGACAACGGAAATGTTATCGGCAGCGGTCGCGCCACGCTGGTGAGCGGACAGGCCACGATTACAACTTCCTATACTCTCCAAGGAACCCACATCATCCTGGCGACGTACTCTGGTGACACGCATTTTGTCGGCAACACCAAAGCGACGCTCGTCCAGAATGTGAACAAGTCAAGCCCGGCAAAGCGATACACTCTTTCTGCTACGCCGACAAGCGCGACTCTGAGCCCCGGACAGTCTGCTCAATTTACAGTCACGGCAACGCCGCTTGGTGGCGACAAGGAGACAATCCTCTTCTCTTGCCCGTCACTGCCTGCGGGCATGAGCTGCGCATTCAGTGCCCCCAGCATAACTCTGAACGGGTCCACCCCCTCATCAGTAACTCTGACCATCAGCGTCGCACCCACTTTTGTCGCCTCGAACTGGCCAAACGGCAGTTTGCCTCTGACCGGTACCATGGTCGGCATCTTCGGCTGCGTGGCTCTCGGTGGACTTCGCCGGCACAACCGAGGCAGGCTAGCGCCAGTGCTTCTGTTGATTGCACTCGCCGCCCTTCTGGCAGCAACCGGATGCGGAGGCACATCGAGTACGAATCCGATACCCGGCACGTCACCCAAGGTAATTCACGTGATGGCCACCAGCGGGCAGTCCAGCGCTCAACAACTCAACATCAACATCACCGTTCAGTAACGGGATGACGGGCAGGCAGCCGGATCGAAGGCTGCCTGCTCGCTTTTACACGGCCTCTGAAAGCTCTGTACCGCCACTGAATTCACGCAGTGCTCCTCCCGTCACCGCCTGGGACACGTGCCCCCGAGCTTCCAGTCTGTCTTCACGAAAATCGCCGCTCTGCTTCTTTCACACGACCACCTGCAGGCATTGCGTTGTCATGCTATCGGTTCACCATATGTTCGCAGGGTGTGGATGGGATCTGCACACAGGCCGCGATATTACACTTTCTCAGCCTAAGACACTTGTCCACGGGGCAGACACGGTGATCCGTGAGATCGCCGCTGATTTTCGCTTCACAGGGTTGAAGTCATTGGCTTACTTCCACTTATTCCACCCAGTACCGGGGCACTATTATCGGAAGGAGAATTGCAACCTCCTTCGGTGATGAAGCCTTCAGCGTCCAGCGTAGCGACTTTCAGCAGCCCGACGGTCCGCTCGGGAATGGCCACCGTCGAGCGGCGCGAGTGGTGGCTCTGGTCCAGCGCGGTTCTGGTGACATTACTGCTCGCCTCGGGTCTTGCGTCTTTTGTCGCTCCGCTCTTGCACCACAGCCAATGGAATTCGGAAGAATGGCATTTACCCATTATCGTTCGCGGCCTTGTGGGTCTTGTGCTGTTGTTTGACATTCATGTGGTCTATCAGCAGCTCCAGATTCACCGAATTCGGCGACTGCTGATCGAGCGCGATGAACTCTTTCGACTGATCACCGAGAACGCCGCCGACATGATCGCGGTGGTCGACGATCACGGGCACCGTCTTTACAACAGTCCCTCGTACGAGAGAATTCTCGGCTACAGCTTCGAGGAACTACAAGCTACTCCGTCGCTTGAGCAGATCCATCCGGAAGACCAACCTCTGGTGGAGGAATCGGCCACCGAGGCACGCCAGACTGGGGTTGGGCGAAGAATTGAATACCGCATGCGACACAAGGACGGGACGTGGCGAACCCTGGAATCGACCGTAAGCGCGATCGTCAATGGAAAAGGAGAAGTCCGCCGGTTCGTAATCGTGAACCGGGATATTACCGCGCGCAAGCGCCTCGAAGAGCAATTCCGGCAGGCGCAAAAAATGGAAGCGGTCGGCCGCCTGTCGGGCGGCATTGCGCACGATTTCAACAACATTCTGGGTGTGATCATTGGTTATGGGGAGATTCTCGAGGAGCGTCTGGAGGCCAGCAATACGCTCCGGCCTTGCGCTGATGAGATCCTTCAGGCAGGCCGGCGGGCAGCGACACTGACTCGTCAACTCCTGGCATTCAGTCGCCAACAAGTGCTGGCGCCCAGGGTTCTCGAACTGAACTCGGTGATTACCGACATCCAGAAAATGCTCCGTCGCGTCATCGGAGAAGATATCGAACTGGACACGAAGTTAAGTGCCGACTTGGGTCGAGTAAAAGCTGACCCGGGACAAATTGAGCAGGCGATCCTAAACCTCGCGGTCAATGCCCGTGACGCTATGCCGCGAGGCGGGAAGTTCACCATCGCTACCGAGAACACCGAACTGGATGCGATCGCGGTCCGGCGCTACTCCTACCCTGTCAAACCTGGACTCTACGTGCTGCTCTCGGTAAGCGACACGGGCACAGGCATGACCTCCGACACACAAGCCCACATCTTCGAGCCGTTCTTCACGACCAAGGAAAAAGGGAAAGGAACGGGATTGGGACTGGCAACTGTTTACGGCGTGGTCAAACAGAGCGACGGCTACATTCAGGTGCACAGCGAACCCGGCGCGGGAGCAACCTTCAAGATCTATCTGCCGCTTGTCGATCAACCTGTGGATCCGGAGCAAAAGCGACCCGACTCCAAGCCCTTGCGCGGCGGGGGTGAGACGATCTTGCTGGTAGAAGACGAAGACATGCTCCGGACTCTGACGCGGAACGTGCTCGAACTGCTGGGGTACTCCGTTCTCGAAGCCGCAGACGGCCAGCAAGCTTGCGAGATCAGCCTGCAGAAGAACCGCAAGATTGATCTACTCCTGACCGACGTCGTCATGCCCGGGATGAATGGCCCCGCCCTTGCTTCTGAGCTGATGACCACGCGGCCAGCGCTGTCGGTTCTGTACACATCGGGATACACCGGACAGGCCGTCGGACACGGCGTAATCCCGGAAAGAAGCCACTTTATCCCCAAACCCTTCACCCGCGAGGATCTGGCGCGCAAGGTACGAGAGGCTTTGAGCAGCACTCAAGGGGCTTGGACAGACCGCGCACGCGGCGCGGAAGAGAGCGCACTCTCGCAGGAGGCCGAAGTATGAAAAAACTCTTGGTAGTGGACGACGACGCTGCCATGCGAGGTTTGATTCGCATGCGCCTGGCGGAACAATACGAGGTCTTTGACACGGGCGATCCCGAGCAGGCACTCGCCCTTGCGCTCGAACACAAGCCAGATGCCGTCCTGCTCGATCTCAGGATGCCAAAATTCTCGGGACTTGAGCTGCGCAACAGCTTCCATGCCCTGAGCCACACTTCGCGCCTGCCTATCTTCGTGATCAGCGGAGAGTCGGGCGCGAAGTACAAAGACTATTGCGACGAAATCGGGATCACAGCCTTTTTCGAGAAGCCGGTTGACTTCGCGAAACTCAAAGCCAGTCTTTCGGCGGAACTGGATAGCCAACAGGTCGAACGCCGTTCTGAAGTCCGGGTTCAGATGCGAGTTGCTCTGAAGGTACGGGGGGTGGACGCGAGTGGCAAACAGTTCGAGGAACTTGCAGAAACGGAGAATGTGAGTGCCAGCGGGCTCTTGTGTTCTTGTTCGCGAGGGCTAGTCAAAGGAGCAACTCTTGATGTCTACCGAACCGGGCCCAGCGACCGCTACGTTGGACAAGCTCGCGTGGTTCGTAAAGAGTCGCCCGGAGTGCCGACCTGTCGCTACGGCCTCAAGTTCATAGGGAAGGTGGTGAACTGGGTGTTACAGAATTCGTAGAACATCTGCGGACCAAAGCCTATTCGGAACCGCTGGCCGCGGAGAAAGCCTCGGCTGCGCCCTGCCGGGAGAGACCATACTGCTTGATTTTGTGGTATAGGGAACTCCGAGGGATCCCCAATGTCTTGGCGGCTGCCTCGACATGGCCCTTTTCGCGGCGCAGCACTAGCGCGATGTACTCTCGCTCCATTTCCTCGAGGGTCTTGGTGCCGTTTTGAACGTTCTCCGCCTCAAGCGCAGGGTCGAAGTGCAAGTCTTTTTCAGTGACTACTCCCCTCCCGCCGAGCAGCACGGCCCGTTCCAGAAGGTTCCGCAGTTCCCGGATGTTACCCGGCCACGAGTGTGAGCACAGAGCCCGTTCGGTCCCTGGGGTAAGTTCAACCATCCCCGTCCCGAGGTCAGCGCACAATCGCTCCAGCAACTTGCGGGCCAGGACTGGAATGTCCTCCACGCGCTCGCGAAGCGGTGGAATGGTAAGCCGAATTGTGCTGATTCGAAAATACAAATCGCCTCGAAAGCGGTTTTCCCGCACCAGCTTGGATAGATCCTGGTGGGTTGCTGCAATTAGCCGGGCATCGATCTTCCGGTCGCGCACATCGCCCAAGCGGCGGAATTGCTTTTCCTCCAGCACCTTGAGCAGCTTGGGCTGAATTGCCAGATCCACGTCTCCGATTTCGTCCAGGAAGACAATGCCGCGATGGGCGATTTCCAGCAAGCCGGTCTTGTTCTGAATTGCGCCAGTGAACGCGCCTTTCTGATGCCCGAATAGCTCGGTTTCCAGGAGATCCCGCGAAAGCCCACCGCAGTTGAGGTCGACGAACGGTTCCGCAGCTCGCATCCCGTTTTGATGAAACCAGCGTGCCAGCACTCCCTTGCCTGTGCCGGTCTCCGCCTGTATCAGGATCGTGCTGTCGGCGTCCTGGACTTTGTGGCAAGTCTCCGCCAACTTCTGAATGCCGTCACTGGTTCCCAGAAAAGGATCGGTCTGTTCACGCGCTGCGCGGGTTTGCGCGGCTTGATTGTTCTGCCGATTTCTCTGATTCTCAAGACCTCTTTGGAGCATTGCCAGAAGAGCCGATAACTCAGGCGGCTTGGTAAGGAATTGTTCCGCGCCGAGCTTAATCGCTTCGACCGCGAGCTCGATCGACCCGTGGCCGGTTAGAACAACGATAGGGTTGGCAGGGTGAACGGCTTTCAGGCGAGGGAGCAGATCCAGCGCGTTACCATCAGGAAGCTCATAGTCCAGGACTGCTGCGTCGGGGCGCACATTGCGCCAGAGTTCTTCCCCCTCCGCGCATGTCTCGGCCACCAGGACTTCAAATCCGTGTGTTTCCAAGAAACTGCGGACGACGCCGTGAAACTGCGCTTCGTCTTCAATAAGCAACACTCTGCTTCTAAGCATCGACAAATCCCCAAGCCTTCTGCTCGCAACTTTTCCAGCAACTTATGACTTCGCTGTCGCTGTCGCTCTCGCGCGATCATCCCTGCCGGTGTGCGTTCCCGCCAAAGCCGTTTGTACTGCATTGATGAGCGAATCCTGCGTAAATGGCTTCTCCAGAAAAGTAATTCCCTGCCCCAATGCGCCGTGGCGGACCAAGAGTTCGTCGGTATAGCCCGACATGTAAATCACCGCGATCTGGGGATTGGTAGCCTTGATACGTTCAGCTAGGCCAGGCCCGCTCAAGCGCGGCATCACGACGTCCGTTAGCAGCAACTGAATGTCGCTGTTTTGACGCGCAAGTTCGATAGCCTCGGCCCCGTCACACGCTTCAAGAACGCGGTAGCCTGGACCTTCCAGAAGGTGCCTGGTCAATTTGCGCATGGACTCTTCGTCCTCTACCAGCAGAATCGTCGCAGAACCACGCGCAACCTCCCGCCGTTCATTTGCCTCTTGCCTCGCACGCACGTGCTTTTTCCGAGAGGCGGGAAGACATATTTTGAACGTCGAGCCCTGACCAGGTTGACTTGCTACCCAGATGTAACCTTCGCTCTGAGTAACAATTCCGTGCACTGTAGACAGACCCAGACCCGTTCCCTTGCCATGCTCTTTCGTCGTAAAGAACGGTTCAAAGATATGAGAGAGTGTCTCCGGATCCATCCCGCAACCGGTGTCACTGATGGCCAGCATCACGTAAGAACCTGGTTTCACCGCCCGTTGCTGGAATAAAGAACTGTCATCCAGCCGAATATTGGAAGTCTCCAGGAGGAGCTTGCCGCCGTTGGGCATCGCGTCCCGAGCATTGACCGCCAGATTCAAGATCACCTGATCGATCTGTCCCGGGTCGGCTTCGATGGCAGCCAGAGAGTCTCCCGGCCGAACGATCAGTTGGACGTCATCCCCGATCAGCCTGCGTAACATTTTGCTGATCTGAGAAATCCTCTCGTTCAAATCCAGACTGGCAGGCTGCAGCACTTGTCGGCGGCTGAATGCAAGCAGTTGCCGGGTCAGCGATGCCGCTCGATCCGACGCTTTCTTGATCTCTTCGATCTGCTCCTGGGCAACTTCATCGCACATGCGACCGCGCAGCAACTCGCTGTACCCTCGAATCACACCTAGCATGTTGTTGAAGTCGTGCGCCACCCCACCTGCCAGACGGCCGACCGCGTCCATTCTCTGCGCCTGGCGCAATTGCTGCTCTAGTTGCTTGCGTTCGGTCACGTCATGCGTCACGGTCAGAACACAGGGAACACCGTCGAGCTCAATCGCTTCCGAAAACACCAGGACCGTCTTGGTCTCGCCGGACCGCGTGGTGAACACCGTTTCCAAGCCGATCGAGCGATCCTCCTCACCCAGCGACTGGAGCATGCGGTCTCGGTCCTTGGGGAATGTCCAAATGCCCAGCTCGTGTATTGTTTTCCCGATCATCTGCTCGGGGTCGTAGCCCAAAATCTTAAACAGAGCTCCATTTGCGTCCAAGACCCTACCCTCAGGGAGCGTCGCGATGGACAGCGCCAGGGGGCTTAAATAGAAAGCCTTGGCGAACTTCTTTTCTGATGCGTGCAGCCTTGCATCGGCGAGTTTCCGGTCGGTCACATCTATCAACAGGGCGAGTTGAGCAGCCCGACCCTCAAAAACGATGGGGCGTCCTACTACTTCCACCTCGATGACGGTCCCGTCTCTTTTGCGATGCTTCAAAATCTGGGTCCCAGGTCCAGTTTGCGAAGGGGCCATGAGATCGGTCACGGCGGTCTCCTTGCAAATGATCTCGCGCGCCGACATCGACTCGAACTCATCTCGGGAATAACCGTAATGAAGAATGGCTGCGTCATTCACCGCCAGGAACTTGAGGCTCTCGGCGTCTGCCACCCACATCGGTCGCGGGATAGACGCGAACAGCAGCCGATATTGCTCTTCGGATTGAAGCAATGCTCGTCCTTCCTAGTTGGTGAGCGCGAAAGCCCAGTGGTCGACTCGGTACGAGAGGGCCCCGCCGGGTCGTTCCAGGTTCGCACGTCACCCGCAGACCATGCGTGGAGCCATTGGGCATGATCGATTGACCCCCGCGTCGGCGTCTGCGGGTTGAATGCTCTCTGAAAGCGAACCGTATTTATGACTGTAGGGCCACGGAGGGAACTATCGAAAGGGTACGGAGGTAACTCGTATTTTCCGGGAACGGCAGATTTCCCGCTAACCGAGCCAGGGCAGTGCGGAGAATGTGTGGAGGAGTTACTCTACTCCGAGCCAGGAACAGGCATCTTGGCGGTTGCGGAAAATAGCGCAATGTGCGCCCTCCCACGCCGTTTGGTACATCCGGGCGATGCCAAAGGCGACTTTTCCCGGGGCCACAACCGCGTGTAACGAGCACGGAGAAAAAGGATCAGCCTTGCGCGCGATTCCATTAAGTGAGGAAGAGCTTGCGCTGGTTCCGTCAAGGGCGCTCATATCCACCAGGTCGGAGAAATGCTCGTCAAACAACGGATCGGTGCGGAGCCGTTCTGCGTTGTCGACAATCTCCAAAGGTGTGACCAATCCGCGCCACCAGCGGAACACCACTCCTAGCTTAGGGTCGATAGCGTAGTCAACGGGCATAGCACTACCACCGCGGGGGGTTAATCCCATCCTTTTCGTTCAGATGAGGAGAATGTTACCCACGTTAGCTGGTTACCGGATATTCCAGTCAACGGTGTTCCGAAAAACGGAACATTCCGGCCTGTCTCGATTTCCAGCTATGGTCAGTCGATCTGTATCCCGGGCTGGGCAAGGGGCAAAGGGTGGCTTGGTGACATCTGTGAAATTCCATACCCTTTCGGCGGATCAATGACGGCTCGGCACCCCCAGCTTGTTCGGAAAGTGGAACAGGGGACCGTCCGCTGGTCCAGCAAGATGAAGGGATTGCAGTTGCATTTCGCAACAAAGCCGCCGAAATATCCGGGAGCTTGTAGACGCAGAACTTTGATCAGCGCCGTTCCAGCCAAGCCCCATCGACATGAAATTCTCCCGAGTTGGCGACTGTCAAGAATCGAGAGACAGTCTTGAAGGCGACGGTTCGAGGCCTTCGCATCAACTAAAGACAGCAGTACGGCTTTGTCGTGTGCGTGGCAGGTGCCGATATGCCGGCATAGGATATCCCCCAGCGGTGCGGGTCGAGTCACATACTACACATCGGTAACTTGCAGGTAGGTACTAGTGGGGCCAACATGACCCTGGGCGAGGGTTTGTAGTATGGCAGTTGCAGTACGTAGCATTCATCGTTTCGTTGCACGGCTCGGTGCATATCTCCCAATCGCTCTCGGCGCTTCCGTCCTAATTGGTTGGACGTCGAACGTACCGGTCCTGCTCACCGTCCTTCCAGGCCGAATTACAATGAAGCCTAACACCGCGATCGCCTTCATCTGTGCTGGGGCGGCGCTGGCCCTCCTGACCAAGCCATCTGTATCGCCAGCCTCTCGGAATCTAGCAGCGCTTTTGTCTACGGTGGTCATCGCAATAGGCTTGTTCACGCTGTTCGAATATCTTCTTCACCGGGATTTCGGCATCGACGAGATTTTTTGCCGTGACCTGGTCCAGCATCCCTACCCGGGACGCATGGCTCACATAGCAGCCATTAGCTTTTGCCTGGTGGGTACAAGCCTCCTCCTTCTATCTATGTCTGAAAAGCAGGCGCACATCCCGCAGGTGCTCGCTTTTCTGTCCGGTTCCGGTTCCTTGCTCGCTATGGTCGGATACCTGTACGGGGTACCGTTGTTATACGGGTCAATACAATACACGTCCATGGCGTTGCACACCGGGGCGGGATTCATGGTCCTCTCAATTGCAATCTTATGTTGCCGTCCAGAGGACGGGATCATGGCCGTCGTCAGCAGTCAGTTTGGTGGCGGCTGGTTCGCCCGACGCCTCCTTCCTGTCGCTGTCATTACTCCAGTGCTTTTGGGAGCGGTCTACATCTACAGCAAGTTCTCCCTGAATGATGTGCGTTTCGCCCTCGCCTGCCTGATCGTGAGTCAAGTATCGATTTTCGTCACCCTGATCTGGCTTCTAGCGTCGGCCCTGAACCGCGCCGAGTATCAGCAAATCTCGGCGCAGGAAGCCTTGCGCGAGTCTGAAGGGCGTCTGGAGCAGAAGTATCGAGGCATCGTCGAGGAAGCAATCTTCGGAATCTTCCAGAGCACACCCGATGGCCGATACCTCAGCGCTAATCCGGCCGTGGCGCGCATGTTCGGCTATGACAGGCCCGAAGAGCTCATCGCCAGCGTCCAAGACCTTGCTCGCCAGGTTTACGTCGATCCCCGGCGTCGCCTAGAGTTCCAGGCTCTGATTGAGAGACACGGTGAAGTGCGGAATTTTGAGGCCGAACTCTACCGCAAGGACGGCAGCACCGTGTGGGTCTCGGCCAACGCCCGGGCCATCTTCCAGGACGGCGTGGTAGTTCGCTATGAAGGCATGAACCAGGACATCACGGAACGCAAGCTTCTGGAAGGGCAGCTGCTCCAGGCGCAAAAAATGGAGGCCGTCGGCCGCTTGGCCGGAGGCGTAGCCCACGACTTCAACAACGCCATTGGCGTGGTCGTAGGCTACAGCACCCTCCTGAAGGAGCGCATCGGCTCCGACGAGCTTTCACTCCGATACACCGAAGAGATCGGAAAGGCTGGACAACGCGCCGCATCTCTCACCCGTCAATTGCTCGCCTTCAGCCGCAAACAAATCATCCAACCCACAATTCTCAACCTGAACTCCATCATCGCCGAGATGGACAAAATGCTCCATCGCCTGATCGGCGAGGACATCGAAGTGGTTGTCAATCGCGACCCCAATCTGGGCCGTATCAAAGCTGATCTTGGCCAGATCGAACAGATTCTGATGAACCTCGCCGTCAATGCCAGGGACGCCATGCCCCAGGGCGGCAAACTTATCATCGAGACTGCCAACGCCGAACTCGACGAGGGGAATCTTGCGCAACACCCCCACGCGAAACCCGGCCGCTACGTCGTGCTGAGCGTCAGCGACACCGGGTGCGGCATGGACAAAGAGACGCAAGCTCACATCTTTGAGCCCTTCTTCACCACAAAGGGTCACCAGGGAACGGGCCTCGGCCTCTCCACCGTCTACGGTATCGTCAAGCAAAGTGATGGTTACATTTGGGTTTACAGCCAGAAAAACAACGGTACGCGCTTCAAGATTTGCTTTCCTCGAGTTGAAGCCGCAGTACAACCCACCGCTTTTCCAGAGGACATGTCAGTAGCGCCCGGTGGAACCGAGACCGTCCTGCTGGTGGAAGACGACGAATCGATGCGCAAGCTGACGCGCCGTTGCCTTGCGGATCACGGCTATACAGTATTGGACGTGCAGAATGGGGAGGCGGCCATCCGAACGGCAAGTCAATACGATGGCCGTATTCATCTTCTGTTGACGGATGTCGTCATGCCTGGAATCAGCGGCCGTCATCTGGCCGAGAGCCTTGCGGTTTCTCGACCCGAAATGAGATGCCTCTATATGTCCGGCTACACCGCGGACCTTATTGCTAAGCATGGTGTTCTTGAACCCCAGGTTGCGCTGCTCGAGAAGCCCTTCACTCAGGACGCTCTCCTACGGCAACTCCGCAAGATACTGGACAGCCCCAACTTCGCCATGGTGGCTGTGGCGGGAGCGGGCTCATCCTTCTGAGGCAGTTCGTGGGGGGCTTCCCATCCGCTGGCCACTTCGAGCAGGGTACAGGAGATCTCTCAGCTAAGTACTGCTTAACTGCCGCGACAGGAATTGCGCCCCTGACGCGCTGCTCGGGTCGATTCGACTGACGGCGCCAATCGAGACGCAAGCCGCTATCCACAAGTGCGCCATCCTGCGAATAGCGGCCTGCCTCCTCAAGACGACCGGCCCCTGGGGCGAGAGGGCCGGACTTGAACCGTCCATCTCTGGAGGGGTCTCCGGCGCACTACGATTGTGCTACTCCCGCGCGTTAAGACTAGTCGGGCGTCCTCTGCTACTCTACTTATTCTGATTTTGTTCGGTTTTCAGAACAGGCCAGCCGGTCGGCAGTTACGTCTCCTGGCCAAACCGCGGTCGGCTCTTTCGAGCGTCGCCCGCTATAGGCCCTCATCAAGAGCGCCTGAGCGGCGGCGTGGTCTCCGGGTCGCGCAAACAAGTACCCTTGCGCGAGTTCGCACGTCATTTCTTTGAGCAGGCTGACCTGCTCCACCGTTTCAGTTCCCTCAGCGACCACCTTCAGACCAAGGTTGTGTGCAAGCATAATGATGATTCGGACGATCTCCCGAGTTTCGCTGTCCGTGTCAATCTTTGAAATGAACGTCCGGTCAATTTTCAGAGCGTCCACAGGGAACCCTCGCAATCGGCTTAGCGAAGAGTACCCCGTTCCGAAATCGTCAATACTTATGTGGACTCCCAATGCCTTCAGTTCCGAGAGAACCAGGCTTGATCTCTCTGGGTCTGCCATCGCGATGGTTTCCGTGATCTCTACGTCAACGCTGCCAGGCTCGACCCCAACTTCGACCAGAATAGTTTCGATCTGAGCCGCCAGGTCCGGCTGAGCAAACTCTTTGGGGGTGACGTTAACGCTGATGGTCTGCGGTAGATCGCAAGGAAACTGAGAGTGCCACGCACGCAGCTGCAGGCAGGCTTCGCGTAGCAAGAGGCGGTTCAGTGGCAGGATAATTCCAGTCTCGTCAGCGATCTGGATGAAATGGGCAGGTGACACCAGACCCTCGGGCCGTTCCCATCGGCTCAGTGCCTCGAATCCCACAATCTTTCCGTCCTGTAGCGAGACAATGGGCTGATAGTGAACCCGAAATTCACCCAATTCCAGCGCCCGCCGCAGGTCAGTTTCGAGCCGCAATCTCTTGACCGCTGAAGTGTGCATCGCGTTGTCAAAGACCTGACAGCGGGCTTTTCCTTCCCGTTTGGCTCGGTACATCGCTATCTCGGCATCTCGCACCAAGTCCTCTGCATTGCTATACGAGGTTGCGCAAAAGGCGATTCCGACACTCGCGGTTGTCACCACCTCGTGTCCTCCCACCTCGAACGGAATACCTAATCGCTCCTGAATGCGCTCCGCTGTCCGAATGGCATCGCCGCAATCTCTGATGCCCTCCAGCAGCAGGGTAAATTCATCGCCGCCCAGCCTTGCCAGACTCTCTTCGCTCGCGATAGGGGATGTACCCTTCGTCAAACCTGGGCGTGAAATTACATCCACAGTACGAATGGATGCGGTCAATCGGCGGGCAATTTGTATCAGAAGGGCGTCTCCTGCGGCGTGGCCCAGGCTGTCATTGAGGACCTTGAATTCATCGAGATCGATGAACAACACAGCGAACTTATAGCTTGGGTGCCGCTGGGAAAGCTCAACCGCATGTCGCACACGGTCCAGAAACAACGTACGGTTCGGCAGGTTGGTCAGGTTATCGTGCAGGGCGTTGTGCGCGAGTGTCTCTTCTGCCCGCTTGCGCTCCGTAATATCGCGATTGACGATGACCAGTCTCTCGATCAAACCCTCTTCATTTCGAATCGCTGTGGCCACGGATTCCAGAGTGCGCCACGTCCCGTCTTTGTGACGCATACGGTACTCAAGTTGCTCTCCTCGTCCAGTGCGTCGTGCTTTTTCCGCGGCTTCGACAACCTGCTCCCTATCCTCGGGATGGATTTGCTCCACTGACGAGGTTAACCTCAGTTCCTCTGACGAATATCCGAGAACTTTCTCGTACGCGGGGCTATTGTAAAGTCGATTTCCAGCACAATCGACGACCGCGATCATGTCGGCGGCGTTCTCAGTAATGGCTTCAAAGAGTTGATTGCGCTGGTTCAGTTCGCGACGGATTCGCTGGAGTTGGAGTTGCTGGTAGACAGTGTAGACGTCGAATAGAAGCACAACGCACGCCAGCCCGCGAACCCACTCCTTGAGACCTACCCATTCGGAGTTCTCTAAGAGGTGCGGGCCGAAGAAGGTCAAAGATACAATGCACGCCGTCAACGCTAACGTGACAGCGACTGCGAATCCCCACAGCCACCATTCACGTGCTTCGACCTGGCGCGTCGGAATCGTGCGGGATTGATTATATGGTTCGTTTTTCAAAGCCACGTCCGAAGCGGCACAACTACTCGAAATTGTAGCGTCACGACTACGCTCGGAAAGTTACCAAAGACCGACGTCGACTGCCGTCGTAAAACAGCAGCCACGCAGGTGCGAACGAGTAGGTCTCTGAGACCTGGGCGATAGTAATCGTTTTGTACGCCAGCGGGAACACAGCAATCCGGGGTGCCGATCGAATGACATGCCACCTTATCGTAGTAACTGAGAGGTCGATTGGATAACGTTCCTTGGGCCAGGTCACTTATAGGTAAGAGTACGCGTCACAAACCATACCGGTCGCGTCGTGGCTGCGCCAGAGGCCAGACTCTGTAATCACATTCCAGAAATCAGAAACCGCGGCCACCGCCGGTCCTGCCAACTCGCAGGGGTGATGGCAGCTAACACCTTTGTTTACAGCAGATCACATCCACAGTGTTGAGATTGGAACCGAGAATGCCCATAGAAACGGGGAGTAGGTGTGCGAAACACCGCCTCCGGAACTCGCCGTTCGTGTCCAAGCGCCATGACGTCACGAAATACGCATCGACGGAGCACCAAACCCCTCACCGGGTTCCAGGTGGTATCGGTACTCATCTTGGGCACTGCATCCGCTGCACAGATTCCCGCGAACGACTGTGCTTCGAGGTCCGCAGGTGAGATCGCGATACGTTGCTCGACGACGGCGAGCCCTTGCCGACCATTGGGGCGAGAATGAAAATGCCTTTTTCGCCGCGTCGGACGAAGCGGCCAAGCGCAGTCCAAGTGCGGTATCCGGCAACGGGAGTAGCGTCTGGCTTCTGCCTCGCAATGAGCATGATGTTGCCGAAACTGTAGTTGCGAAACTTCGCCATCGCTCCGAGATACTGTGTAAGCACTGCACTCTGCCCGGACTCCAGTGACTGCACCAGATAATCCACGGCTTCTTTGGTCTTGAGGTTGACTTCTTCTAATTTCATGTTTTTTCCCTTCTGCCGGTGTCGGCTTGTTTTTTCTTTCACCAGAGCGGCAGCGAGGAAAAACAAGGCGACACGGGCGAAGGGACAGAACGGAGGCCGAAGGAGGGTGGCAGGGTGTGAGTGAAAGCGCGGTGAGTGCCAAACGCGGTTGGGTTTAGTTTGGCGCGAAACCGGCGCAGTCCGAAGCGCCCGTCCGAGCCGCGGCGAAGCGGCGCCCACGCGGAGGAGGGCGAAGTGAGAAAATGAAGCGCAGCATTACCTTTGAGAACTGAACATGGTGCGTGTTAGTCGAGGGACGTGATAGTTGTACCTTCCAATGCTGGTCGCTAGGTGGTAAGCGAAATGCGAATTGATGATTCACAACTCGGCTCTGTCTCCGGGCTAAGCGACCGAGTCGCTGGCTGCTTCGTAGGGCTTGCTGTGGGTGACGCGCTCGGCGCTCCTCTGGAATTTCAGAGTCGGCGCCAAGTTCGGAAGGAATACCCGGAGGGTCTCCGCGACATGATCAAAAGCATCAGTTTCGAGACGCTTGTAAATCACTATCGCCAACACGAGTTGCCGGACATTTTCAACAAGACCAAGCCGACGCCCGACGCGGCGGACGAGGATCGCAAATCGTATTCGACGCAGGTGACCTGCGAGGGTTATTTAAGGAAATGGATTCTCCCACGATGGCGTGTATGTCGATTGAAGGACATCAAGGCGACCGACGTGGAGAAATGGCTCAAGAGTCTCTGTTTTCCGAGAACTGGTGTTCCGCTAGCGCGGGGCAGCAGGGCGAAGATCAGAAACATTATGAGTGCGCTCTATTCTCATGCGATCAGGTGGGAGTGGACCGAGAAGAATCCAATCACGAGTGTTCGCCAGAGCGCGAAACGGCAGAAAGCACCAGACGTTCTCACTCCGGAAGAAATCATGGCATTCCTCAAGGAATTGCCAGATCCACTCCGGACGATGATCGAGTTGGATGCTTTCACTGGGCTGCGCCGAGGGGAACTGATAGGGCTTCGGTGGCAGGACGTGGATTTCGAGAATCTAGTCTTGCATATCCGTCGATCTGTAGTGGCAATGGTAGAGGGTGCGCCGAAAACGGAAGCGTCTCTAAAAGACGTTCCGCTGGACGCGCAAACGGCCGAATCTCTCTGGGCATGGAAGCACCCTTCTCCATACGGAAGCCCAGGCGATTGGTTGTTTGCCTCTCCGCACATGAAAGGCCGACAGCCCTATTGGCCCGGCACGCTGTGGCGGTACTACGGCAAGCCGGCCTTGGAACGTGCCAGGGTGACGAAGCAAGTCTCGTATCACACCTTCCGGCACACGTTTGGAACGCTCCTGAACGCGAACGGAGAAAATCCGAAGGTCGTACAGGAGTTGCTTCGCCACGCGAGTCTGAGAGTCACGACCGACGTTTACATGCAGGCAGTCGGTCCGCAGAAGCGCAAGGCACAGAGCAATTTGGTCAAATTGGTAAGGCGGGGCGCCGTTTCGGAAATCAAGCCCGCCTAAGTGGATCAAATTGGATCATGAAGAAAAACGGTGATTGTGCGGAACCCGTTTATTTTGTTGGCGTCCCCGACGGGATTTGAACCCGTGTTACCGCCGTGAAAG
>Ga0209698_10002364_pt1 | contig 21442 bp, 18 predicted proteins | sample LitLauG_LLR_2012_FD_187203 | JGI IMG/M metagenome (GOLD analysis project Ga0209698, IMG submission 187203) | Freshwater sediment microbial communities from Pennsylvania, USA - Little Laurel Run_MetaG_LLR_2012 (SPAdes) (version 2) | ecosystem: Environmental > Aquatic > Freshwater > Creek >...
GTGGGAACGGTTGAAGCGTCGACGCACCACGAGGCCGGCCGCGCCCACCACGAGGGCCTCGGCCCCCACGAGCAGGAGCAGGTTGACGATCAGATTGCCCCAGAAACTATTGGTGTGCGGGGCCCGGACCTTGTAGACGTGGTGGGTGAAGTGACCGATCAACTGGGTGACGGAATTGAAGAGGTCGCCGGCCACCAGGGCCAGGGCGATGAGCCACACCCACGGGGCGAGTCGCCGGTAGAGCACGCGCGACGCGACGAAACTCGCCACGGCGGCCGGGTCCTCCAGTCGGTCGGCGTCGGCGCGGTCCGCGGGGTCCACCCGACTGACGTCGACCGAATGCGAGCCGGCCGCGATCGCTAGGTCGCGCACCCCGTCGGCGGCGGCCACCTGCAACATCAGGTCGCTGGCCACCGTGACGCCCAGGTCGGCGAGGAGCGCCTGCGCCGCGTCGTCACTGGCCAGGGCGGCGTCATCGGTGCCGGGGAGGACGAAGAACTGGTGGGCGTCGTGGGACACGAAGTCGCGCACCGCCGTCGCCAACCCGGGCAAGTGGGTCAGGGTGGCGCGAATGCTGGTGGCGAGGTCGGCGTCGCCGGGGAAGAAGAGGTTGCCGGCCACCACCACGATGGCCGGGTCGTCGAGGTCGCCCAGCAGTGAGGTCAACTCGACCAGCGGACGGCTCTGGGGCGAGGTGGCGGTCGACAGACTCAGGTCGGACACGACGTAGACGTGGTGTCCGTAGGGAATCGGTAGCGTCTGTCGTTCAATCGCCCCCATGGCGTCTAGTCTCGCAGAGATTGTTCCGCACGAATCGTTCGAGGAGTATGACGACCACCAACCCCCAAGAGCACTGGTACTGGCGTCGCGGCCCCCTCGCGGGCGGTGCCGCGGTCATCGTCGATATCGACGGCGTCCTGGCCGACGCGTCGGGGCGCCAGCACCTGCGCGGCTGGGGGGACTGGCGGTCGTTCTTCGACGCCTGCGACCAGGACCCGCTGATCGCGGAGACGGCCCGACTGCTCGAACTCCTCGAGCCCCAGGTGGCGGTGCTGTTGGTGACGGGGCGTCCGCGGCGCGTGCAGAGCAAGACGGTGGAGTGGCTGGAGCGGTTCCAGGTGCGCTGGGACCTCCTCGTCACGCGCGACTTCGGGGATTACTCGGGGGTCTCGGAGTTCAAGCGCGACGTCCTGCACGATATCCAAGGCGCCGGATTCGACGTGCGGCTGGCCTTCGAGGACGATCCCGCCAATCACGCGATGTACGTGGACGAAGGGGTGGACTGCCTCTACATCCACTCGGGGTACTACCTCTGATCGGCGGACCGGCCGCGCGAATCAGCCCTCGAGGAGGGACGTGACCTCGCGCGCGGCGCGACGCCCCGAGCCGATGCTCGCGGGGATGCCCACGCCGTCGTAGGCGCTACCGGCCAGACGGATGGGGTAGGGCTGCACGGCCTGGCGGGCGCGGTCGACCAACTCGAGGTGGCCGACGTAGTACTGGGGGAGCCCCTGGGGCCAGCGCTGCACCCGCGTCGCGAGAGGCTCGCCGACGCTCCCGAGGACCGAGGTGATTTCGCGACGCACCCGCGTGGAGAGTTCGTCATCGCCGAGCACCTCGCTGCGTCGGTCGTCGATGCGTCCCACGTGCGCGCGCACGACGACCTCGCCGTCGCGGCGCAGGTGCTCCCACTTGCGATCGAGGAAGGTGAGCGCCGTGGTCATCATGATGTCGTCCTCCCAGGCGGTGGCGAGCGGGATCAGCACGCCGGTCCCGGTGGGGGGCAACGTGGTCGTGTCGGCCGGCAGGATGAAGGTCACCATCGCCGCGCTGGCGCTGTTGACCGTGAGCAACTGCGCCAGGTGCTCGTCGAGATGCTGCGTGAGTCGTGCCGCGACCGGGGCGGGAGTGGCGACGATGACCGCGCTCGCCCCCGTCGCGGTGTCGGCGGTGTCCACCTCCCAGGGGTAGGAACCCGCGGGGGTGGGCCGCAGCGCGGTCACGGCGGTGTGGGTGCGCACGACCACGCCGCGGTCCAACAGTTGGGACTGCAGTTCCTCCACCAGCGAACCGACACCGCGCCGCAGGGTCATGAACAGCGGACCCAGGACGCGCTCGGCCGTGGGGCCGCTCGAGGCGCCCTCGCCGCGCAGGGCCTTCATGAGCGACCCGCCCTGTTGGGCGGCGCTGTAGAGACCCGGGAACACCGCCGCGGCCGAGAGTTCGTCGACGCGTCCGGCCTGAATGCCCCCCACCATGGGTTCGATCAACTGATAGGTCAACTCGCTGCCGAGCTTGTGACGCAGGATCTCGCCGATGCTGACGTCGGTGGTGATCTTCATCTTCTTCGGGGCGTGTTGATCGCGCCACGCCGACCACCGCGAACTCCACGACAACCCGTTCATCTCCTTGAGGGCCGCGGCGTCCGTCGGCACGCCCAACACCAGACCCCCCGGCAAGGGCTCGAGGGCCCCCTGGAGCCAGATGGAGGCGCCCGCCGCGGCGATGGGGACGAGTTCGTCGTCCAGGCCGAGCTCGCGGGCCAGCGTGACCGCCTCGGGTCGGCGCGCCAAGAAACCGTCGGGACCGAGATCGATGCGCCGACCTCCGAGGTCGCCCGTGACGAGGGGACCACCCAGGTGATCACTCGCTTCGATGAGTTCGATGCGCGGCGTCGAGGCCGAGGGTCCGTCCGCGCCACCCGAGAGTTCCCAGGCGGCGGCCAAGCCCGCGATGCCACCCCCCACCACGACGACGGAGGGTCGTAGGCTCACGCCGCGGCCACCACGAGGTCGACCAGGACGTCGATGAAGGCGGGGTCGTCATTGAGCGACGCGGTGCGCACCAGGTGCACGCCGAGCTGTCCGGCCAGTTCCTGGGCCTGGATGTCGATGTCGTAGAGGACTTCGAGGTGATCGGACACGAAGCCGATCGGGCACGAGACGATGTCGGTGAAGCCCTGCTCGTGCTTGTGTCGAATGACCTCCAAGATGTCGGGTCCGATCCAGGGGTCCGCCGTGCGTCCGGCCGACTGCCAGGCGAGGTCCCAGTGGTCGAGTCCCGCCGCGGCCGCGGCGCCCTCGGCGCTCGCGCGCAATTGCTCGGGGTAGGTGTCGCCGCGCTCGAGGATCTTCTGGGGCAGCGAGTGGGCCGAGAAGAGCACCTCGGTGGTGGCGCGCCGATCGTCGGGAATGGTCGCCAGCGCGCTCGTCACGCGACGGGCGATCAATTCGAGGAATCCCGGAGCGTCCCACCAGGCGTAGATGGGGTGGAAGTTCACCGCGTCACCCAACGCCACCCGGGCGCGGTCCATGTACTGGTCGGTGGACATCGACGACGAGTGCGGAGCCAAGACCAGTCCGACGACGTCGGTGATGCCGTCGAGCGCGAAACTCGGCGCGACGTCCTCAATCATGGGGGGCTCGTACTTGGAGCCGAAACGCACGTCGTAGCGGCCGGGGGCGCGGGCCTCGAGCGCCGCGGCCAGCGCGCTCACCTGGGCCTGGGTGCGTTGGGCGAGTGGTGAGGTGCCACCGAGATCGCGGTAGCGCGCGGTCAGTTCGGCGAGGAGTTCGGGGGTCGGTGGACGACCGTGGCGAATGCGGGTGTAGTACGCCTCGATGTCGTCGGGGGTGGTGGGGGTGCCGTAGGCCATTACCAAAACGCCGATTGTCATTGCACTCCTGCTCTTCCCTCGTCGTGCACCACGCGCACCACCGCCGCGAGAACGGCGGGGTCCGTGGAGGGCAAGACGCCGTGACCCAGATTGAAAATGTACCCGCCGTCGCGCCCGGCTCGAGCGAGGACCTCGCGCGCCGCCGCGACGCCGAGCTCCTCTCCGCCGAGGCAACGCGCGGGATCGAGGTTGCCCTGGGCCGGCTTGCCGGTGCGTCGTCGTCCCTCGTCGAGGTCGACGTGCCAGTCGATCCCCACCACCTGCGAACCGGCGGTGCTCATGAGGTCGAGCAGTTCGCCGGTCCCGACACCGAAGAGGATGGTCGGCACCTCGAGGTCGGCGATGCCCTCGAACACCCGTTGGGTGGCGGGTAGAGCGAATCGCTGGTACTCGTCGCGCGTCAGCGATCCGGCCCAGGAGTCGAACAATTGGAGGGCGCGCGCCCCGTGGGCCACCTGGGCGCGCAGGAACGCAATCGAGATGTCCACCAGTCGGTCGAGCAACTGGTCGAACAGCACGGGATCGGCGTGCATCAAGGTCTTGATGACCCCGAAGTCACGGGTGGGCGCTCCCTCGACCAGGTAACTCGCCACCGTGAAGGGCGCTCCGGCGAAACCGATGAGCGGGGTGTCGGTGGCGGCCAATTCGGCCACCACCCGGTCGACGGTCTGGGTCACGTGAGCGACGTCGGCCTCGGTGAGGTCGCGAAGACGCACCAGGTCGGCCGCACTGCGGAACGGGGCGGCGATCACCGGTCCGCGCCCGGGGACGACGTCCACGCCGAAACCGATGGCGTGGTAGGGCACGACGATGTCGGAGAACAGGATCGCCGCGTCCACGCCGTAGCGACGCACCGGCTGCAGGGTGACCTCGCACGCCAGGGCCGGGTCAGCGATGGCCTCGAGAATCGAACCGGTTCCGCGCAGCGCACGGTACTCCGGCAGGGATCGACCGGCCTGGCGCATGAACCACACGGGGACGTGCTCCACCGCGTCGCCGCGGCAGGCTCGAAGAAAGACGGGGTCGGACACGGGGCTCCTTTGTCGGCCCTCAGCCTAGGTCGGTGTCGCGGCCGTGGGACGAAACGACGACGGTCGAGCGTCACCTAGAATCGTCAAACGCTGTTTGCGACAATGAGGAGGCGTCAGTGGCCCACGAGCGCGAGATTGGTGAGGAGCAGGAGTTCCTGGACCGGGCCCTCGACGCTCTCGACCACATGCGCGCCGAGGCGATGTCGCTGCGCGATTCCGCGGCGGTGGCCACCATGCGCGGTGCCGGCGACCTGGTGGAGCGTGACGTGGTGATGGGCACCGCGCTGCAGCGACTCGATCAATTGGCCATCGGGGACCAGCCGCTCTTCTTCGGCCGCATTGACTACCTCGACAAGGAGGACGGCCCCGGCGACACCTATCACGTGGGTCGCCTCGCGGTGTCCGACGTCGAGCTCAATCCGCTCGTGGTGGACTGGCGCGCGCCCGTCGCCGAGGCGTTCTATCGGGCCACCGGCGTGGAATCACTGGGGCTCGCGCGACGCCGTCACGTGGCGATTCGCGGCCGCGAGGTCATGGGGGTGGAGGACGAGTACTTCGCCGACGATCGCGGTGAACTGCAGTTGCCCGAAGGACTCGAACGCGACGCCACGGCCGAGGGATTGGTCGACGGGGGCCTCGCCCTCGGGGGTCCCGGGGCGCTCCTGGCCGCCCTCGGACGCGCGCGCACCGGTCGCATGGGCGACATCGTCGCCACGATCCAGGGCGAACAGGACCAGATCATTCGCCACCCCCTGCCGGGAGTGCTGCTCGTGCAGGGCGGCCCGGGCACGGGCAAGACCGCCGTCGCGCTGCACCGCGCGGCGTACCTGCTCTTCACGCACCGGGCGACGCTCGAGCGCCAGGGGGTCTTGGTGGTGGGGCCCAATCCTTTGTTCTTGAACTACATCGAGAACGTGCTGCCCTCACTCGGTGAGTCGGGCGTGACACTGTCGACGATTTCGGGTCTCGTGACCAACGTCGAGGTGCGCGGACGCGACACCGAAGAGGTCGACCGGCTCAAGGGTGACATTCGCATGGCCACCTTGTTGGCGAGAGCCCTACGCACCCGTCAACGTCCCCTGCGCCAGGAGGTGTCGATCCCGGTGGGCCGCGCCATCATCGTGGTGCGCCCCGAGGACACCGCCGACATCGTGGAGCGGGCTCGGCGTCGCCCGGGCAACCACAATCAGCGTCGGTCGGCCGTGGGGCGAGAATTGGCCGCGCGCCTCGCCGCGCGCTACCACGACCGCTTCGTGCGCGACGACAGCGACGGCCCCGCGGCGGTGGAGGAGTTGGCCGATCAGATTCGCGCGACGTACGAGTACAAGCAGATGCTCCAACGAATCTGGCCACGCCTGTCGGGTCAGGACTTGCTGCACGACCTCTTTGGCGCGCCGGCCCTGCTGCGCGCGGCCGGCCGCGATCTCCTCAGCGATCACGAATTGTCACTCCTCGAGCGCCCACGGAGCGAATCACTCGAGGAGATTCGTTGGACCAAGGCGGACGCCGCGCTCATCGACGAGGCGCGCGTCCTCCTGGGTCCGCGCAAACGTCCGCGATCGCTGATCAAACCGATGGACTCGGGTGTTCTCGACGGGGTGGACCTCGACTCCTTCTCCGGCGATATCCGCGCCGCCGCGCTGCGCGAAGCGCAGCGCCTCGCGCCCACGGTGACCGCCGAGCTCGACGAGGCCGAGTTCGTCACCTACGGTCACATCGTGGTGGACGAGGCGCAGGACCTCTCGCCGATGGAACTGCGCGTCCTCAAGCGTCGTGACCTCACCGGTTCGATGACCATCGTGGGCGATATGGGTCAGGCGACGACGGCGTCCTCTTCGGCCTCGTGGAACTCAGTGTTGGAGGTGCTCGAACCGCGTCGCGCCCCTACGCGCGTGGACCTCACCGTGAGTTACCGCACGCCCGAGGAAGTCCTGGACTTCGCCGCGCCCACCCTGCGCGCCGCGGCGGTGGGATTGGAGCCACCGCGCGCGGTGCGTCGCGCGGGCTTCACGCCGGTGGTCGAGATCGTCGACGCCCGCGACTTCGCGTCGTCGCTCATCGCGATGGTGCGCCGCGAGATCGCTGTGGTGGCGCCGGGGCGGGTGGCGGTGATCGCCACGTCGGCGCGGGTCGACGAGCTCGTCCAGATTCTTCAGATGGGGGGACTCGACGCGATCGACCCGCGGGACCAGGAGTCTCGCGGCCTCGGGGCCGACTTGGTGGTCCTGGGGGCCGAAGGCGCGAACGGGCTCGAATTCGACGCCACGCTGGTGGTGGAACCCGGCGACATCGCGCGCCGCGGTGCGGGACCCGGCGAGAGCGTCACGCCACGGGGACTGCGCACTCTCTACGTCGCCATGACCCGGCCCACGAGGCGACTGGCCGTCTTGGCCACGGGCAACCTGCCCGAGACTCTCCGATAGGGTCGATTCGTGCAACTTGTCACAAGCCCCTCTCAATCTTTGGTAGAAAGTAAGGCGTGAGTCAGGCGATTCCCCTCAACGGCCTGGCGAAGCAAGAGAAGATCGTTCACGATCGTCCGCCGATGTTGGCCATTGGCGTGATGATTTGGCTCGGCAGCGAGCTGATGTTCTTCTCGGGTCTCTTCGCCGCGCTGTTCACCATCCGTGCGCACCTCGCTGCGTGGCCCCCTCAGGGAACCCACCTCGACGTGCTGCAGTCCGGTATTTTCACGATCATCCTGGTGGCGTCGTCGTTCACGATGCAGTACGCCGTGTGGCTGATTGAGCACCGTCGCCGTCCCGAGGCGCGTCGCTGGGTCATCATCTCGATGGTCATGGGAACGTTCTTCGTGGGCAACCAGGTCTACGAGTGGCTGCACCTGACCACTCGTTGGTACACCAACTCGTACGGATCGGTGTTCTACATCACGACCGGCATCCACGGCTTGCACGTGTTCTTGGGGCTCGTCGCCATGCTGTTCCTGCTGTTTCGCATGCGCGGCACCGAGGGCGACCCGGGTGAGCTCTCGGTGTTCCAGGGCGTGAGCTACTACTGGCACTTCGTTGACGTCGTGTGGATCGGGCTCTACTCAGCCCTGTTCCTCCTCAAGTAGGTCGTGATGAAGATGCGAACTCGCGCCCCGTTTCTCGCCCTCGCCGTTCTCGTCGTCGCCGGTCCCGTGTTCGGACTCGCGAGCGCGGCTCTCGCCGCGACGAACAGCCACACGCCCTACCAGACCGGTCGGATCGATGCGGGCACGCCGAACTCCACCACGGTGGTGAGGAATTCGGCGGGCCAAGTCGTGAGTTACGGCAACAGCGCGATCACCTACACCGCGCCCTCGCCGGCCCTCCAAGCGTTGGGCCAGTCCCTCTTCCTCGAGAACTGCGCCTCGTGTCACGGCACGGCGGCCAATGGCGTGCCCGCGAACGGTACCTCGGGGGCGTTTCCGAACCTGGTGGGGCTGGGTCCGGCGACCATCGACTTCTGGATCGAATCGGGGCGCATGCCCGCGGCCGATCCCCGGGCGGTTCAGGCGAATCGTCGGGTGGCGCGACTGAATCACGACCAGGCCCTGGCCATCGCGGCGTGGATCAATTCCCTCAGCCCGAGTTACCCGGACATCCCGACGCCCAACCTGACCAACGCCAACGTGTCCGATGGTGCCGCGCTCTTCGCCCTCAACTGCGCCGCGTGCCACACCATTGAGGGTGACGGTGACGCCCTGGCCGCGGGGACCTACGCGCCGTCACTGCGCAACATCCCGGCCTTCCAGGTGGTCGAGGCCATTCGGACCGGTCCGGGCAACATGCCGCGATTCACCGGCAACTTGAGTGACTACCAGGTCGCCGACATCGTGAAGTACGTCACGACGGAGATTCAGCACCCCCAGAACCCCGGCGGCTTCGGCCTCGGTGGTCTGGGGCCGGTGGCGGAGGGCTTCGTCGGTCTGTTGTTGGGCGTGGGTCTGCTGGCCCTCGTCGGGTACTGGGTAGGAGAGCGTCAGTGAGCGAGCACGAGCAGCGCACCCCGGTGCAGTTGAGCACCGTGTCATCGGACGATCCGCGCCTGCAACCGGCGGCGCGTCGTCCCGAGTTGGTGGAGCGCGTGATCGCGCTCACGTTCCTCGCGGGCATCGTGCTGATCGCCGGATTCGGCGCCTGCTACTGGATCAACGCCGCACCCTGGACCCTGGGCGCCACCTTCGGTGGCGGACTCTTCTTCCTGGGCGTGGGTCTGATCGCCTGGGGCAAGTACCTCATGCCCCGTGGTCCGTTCGTGGAGGAGCGCCACACACTGGCCAACTCCCCCGAGGACCGCAACGCCTTCGCCGCCGCGATTGTCGAGCGCGGTGGTGGCGTCATCAAGCGTCGCAAGTTGCTCGGTGGGTTGCTGGGGACCGGCATGGGAATCTTCGGCGTGGTCGCGGCCTTCCCCCTCGTGCGTTCGCTGGGTCCATTGCCCAAGGGGACTCTCTTTCACACCGACTGGGCCAAGGGCACCTACCTGGTGGACATCACGGGACGTCGCGTGCACCAAGACGACCTGGCCATTGGCTCCATCGTGACGGTATATCCCGAGGGGATGCAGGACACCGACAATGGTCAGGCGGTCGACCAGACGGTGCTGATTCGTCTTTCGAACTTGGACTTCACCACGCAAAAGGGCCGCGAGACCTGGGGGCCCCAGGGTTACGTGGCCTACTCCAAGCTCTGCACCCACCTGGGCTGTCCGGTGGGGCTCTACGAGCAGCAGTTGCAGCTCCTGGTGTGCCCGTGTCACCAATCGATGTTCGACGTGACCAATGGAGCGATCCCGAACTTCGGTCCCGCGCCGCGACCCCTGCCCCAACTGCCCCTGCAGTTGGACGCGGCGGGTTACCTCCAGTCGCAGGCTGACTTCAATCAACCCGTCGGACCCGGATTCTGGGAGCGTGCCTAATGGCGGACGTTGCAGTGAACACCAAGCGGGCCCAGCGTGCGGCGGCGGGTCCCTACGGCAAGTTGGGTCAGAGCCTCAACGAACTCGACGACCGCCTCGGTATCGCCAAGGGCGGGCGTACCTTCCTCGACAAGATCTTCCCGGACCACTGGTCCTTCATGCTGGGCGAGATCGCGCTGTACTCCTTCGTCGTGTTGTTGGCGACGGGCATCTTCTTGACTCTGTACTACATCCCCAGCCAAGACCTCACCACGTACACCGGCAGCTATTTGCCGCTCTACGGACAGAAGGTCACCGAGGCCTTCGCCTCGACGGTCAACCTCTCCTTCGCGGTGCGCGCGGGATTGTTGATGCGCCAGATGCACCACTGGTCCTGTGACATCTTCGTCGGGGCCATCGTGCTGCACATGGGGCGCGTGTTCTTCACGGGAGCCTTCCGCAAGCCGCGCGAGACCAACTGGGTCATCGGCACGACGCTCCTGATCCTGGCCATCGTCAACGGTTTCTTGGGGTACTCGTTGCCCGACGACCTCGTCTCGGGCACCGGTATCCGCATCGCGTACTCGATCATCTTGTCGATTCCGGTCGTGGGGTCGTACGTGGCGTTCTTCCTCTTCGGCGGCAACTTCCCGGGCACGTCGATCATCCCGCGCTTCTTCATCCTGCACGTGCTGATCATCCCCCTCGTCATCTTGGGTCTGGTGGGCGCGCACATGGCGCTGCTGGTGCGCCAGAAGCACACGCAGTTCCCCGGTAAGGGCAAGACCGAGAACAACGTGGTCGGTACACCGATGTACCCGGTGTTCATGGCCAAGACCACCGGTTTCATGTTGGTGGTGTCGGGAGCAATCGCCCTCCTCGGCGCCTTCGCCCAGATCAACCCGATCTGGCAGTTCGGTCCCTACACCGCCTCGCGCATCTCCTACGCCGTGCAGCCGGACTGGTACATGGGCTTCCTCGACGGGGCGCTGCGCATCTTCCCCGCGTGGTCGTTCCATAGTTTCGGCTTCACCATCCCCCTCGAAGTCACGATTCCGGCGGTCATCTTCCCGGGCATCCTCTTCAACCTGATCATGGCGTGGCCGGCGATCGAACGAAAGCTCACCGGCGACAACGAGTTCCACAACCTGCTCGACCGTCCGAGCAACCGGCCCAAGCGCACCGCGGCGGGCGTCGCGGTGGCCGTGATGTGCGCGATGCTCTTCATCGCGTCGTCGACCGACGTCATCGCCAACTTCTTTCACATCTCGCTCAACACGGTCCTGTGGGCCATGCGGGTGTTGTGCGTCGTGACGCCCGTCCTGGCGTACCCGCTCACCTACAAGATCTGTCGCGAGATGCAGGGCTTCGCGGGCGCGGGTAAGCGCAAGACCACCAACATCGTCACGCGCACGGTCGAAGGTGAGTACGTCGCGACGCCGGCGCCGGCCTACGTCGACGACCTGGCGCACGAGCACGAACCCGAAGCTCTGCCGGTGCCCACGTACGTGGTGGACGAAGAGGCCGTCGCCGCGTCCGACACCGGTGGCGTTCGCCGCGTCGCGCGGTAACGCTCGCGGCTGGCGGGGTGAAGCGCCTTGGTCTGATCTCGGCGGCGACGCTGGTCCTCGTCATCGCGGGGACCGGGATAGCGATTGCTCGGACGACGGCGCCCGTGGTGACGACGACCACGACCACGACGACGACGATTCCACCGGAACGACCGAGCGGCCTGTGGCAGGTGGCGACGAGGTCGGCGCGTGGCGTTCTGGTGGACTACCGGATGATCAACGTGGCGGGCGTCACGTTTCGCGCCATTCGACTCCGCGCCCGTACCACGTTGCTGCGCTGGCACGTGGGCTCCGTCGACCCGCCGACGCACGCCGGCCAAATCCCGCCCGACGCGGCCTCCGCCGTCAACTGGCCGAACGAAGGTCTCGCGGGGGTCGTGGCGGTGTTCAACGGTGGGTTCAAGGTGGCCGCCCACGCGGGAGGCTCGATGGTCGACGGCGTCACCCTCTCACCGATGGTGCCCGGCGACATGACCCTGGCGATCGACGCCGCGGGCCACTGGAAGATGGGGGTCTGGGCGCCGGGCTTCCCCGGCGCCCACTTCCACCCCATCGCACTGCGACAGAATTTGGGGCCGATGGTGGCCAACGGTCGTCCCACGGCGGCGGCGTTGTCGAGCAATGAGTACATCTGGGGCGATCCGCTGAAGAACTCGCCCCATCAACCGCGTTCGGCACTGGGCGTCGACGCGCGTGGCAACTTGATCTACGTCGCCACCATGTGGGGTATTTCACCGACCTTCATGGCGCGAGCCCTGGTGGCCGCCGGTGCGGTGGAGGGCATGGAACTCGACATCAATCCGTACTGGCCGGTGGTGGGAGCGTCGTTTCGCGTCCTGCACGCACCCGGGACGTACCCGGTCCAGATTCCCTACTCCGAACACAATCCGAGCATGTTCAACACCGGGTGGGAACGGGATTTCTTCGTGGCGCTGGCCGAGCCCAACTCGTGGTCGTGCCAGTGGACGAGCCGAGGGCTGGGCCACCTGACCGGTGTGGCGCAGCCCCAGCCGCTGCGCGAGGTCTGCGCTCGGGCGGCTCCGGTGACTCCCTCGGCGGGCTAGCTCGATGCGTAGCATGGGGGCGTGAGCGCCCCGGATCCCCAGTGGCCACCCGCCTCGTCGTTGCTGATCGCGGGCGAGGGATCGGTGACGCCGCGCCGAGCGATCTCCCTGGTGGGCGCGCACACCTACGCGACGTCGATCAGTGAGCGCTCCTCCGCCTCGACGCCGGCCGCGATACGCGCAGCCCTGGGGCGCTACTCCACGTGGTCCTTTGAGGACGGCGTCGATCTGGCCGAGTGGGTGACGGTGCACGACCACGGTGACGTGATCGACCCCGATACCGACCAGGGGGCGGCGGCGCTGGCGGCCCGTTTGGACGACTCGGGTCCGGACTTGTGGATCCTGCTCGGGGGCGATAACGCCCTGACCTGGCGCGCGATGGGGTCCCTGGCGAAGGGTCGACCTGATGAGTGGGGGCTGATCACGCTCGACGCGCATCTCGATCTGCGCGAAGGTCGTTCCAACGGCTCACCGGTACGACAACTCCTCGACGAGGGTCTCGACGGCCATCACGTCGTGCAGATCGGTCTGGCCGACTTCGCCAATTCGCCGCACTACGCGCGCGTCGCCCGTGACGCGGGGGTGAGGACCATCAGCCGCGGCGAGGTGCGACGACGTGGTATCGCTGAGGTCTGCGAGGAGGCCCTGGACCTCGCGGGGGCGCGACGTCGACCTATCTACCTCGACGTCGACATGGACGTGTGCGACCGCAGTGTGGCGCCGGGATGCCCCGCCGCCGTGCCGGGTGGTCTCAGCGCCGACGAACTGCGCGCCGCCGTGCGCGCGTTGAGCACCGACCCGCGCGTGCGCGCGATGGACATCACCGAAATTGACGTCGAACGCGACGCCCCCGACGAACGCACCGTGCGCCTCGCCGCGCTGGTGGTTCTCGAGGCGATGGGCGGCGTCGCGAGGAGACGGACATGACGATCACCTTGACCACCGCCGGCCTGACGCGCCAGGAACTCCTCGCGGTGACGCGCCGCGGCGAGACCATCGATATCGCCACGGAGGTGGTCGAGCGACTCAGTGCGCAGCGCGCGGCCATTGACGACCTGGTCTCGAGCGGCGTGCCGGTCTACGGAGTGTCGACCGGCTTCGGCTCCCTGGCGACCACCTTCGTCGCTCCCGAGCAACGACGAGAGCTCCAGCGCGCGTTGGTGCGCTCGCACGCCGCGGGGGTGGGACCCGAGGTCGAGAGCGAGGTGGTGCGCGCGATGATGGTGTCGCGGCTCACCACGCTGTGTTCGGGCGTGACGGGGGTGCAGCCCAGCACCGCGCTGGCGTACGCGGCGATGCTCAACGCCCACATCACCCCGGTCGTCTACGAATACGGTTCCCTGGGGTGCTCGGGCGACCTGGCGCCCCTCGCGCACGTGGCCCTCGCCCTCATGGGCGAAGGGGACGTGCGACTGGCTGACGGAACTCGCACTGGGGCCGGCGCGGCGCTCGCCGCCGCCGGGCTCACCCCGGTGGAACTGGCCGAGAAGGAGGGCCTGGCGCTCCTCAACGGCACCGACGGCATGTTGGGTCAGTTGCTCATGGCGCTCGAGGATGGTGAGGCGTTGCTCGCGGTCGCCGACGTGTCCGCCTCGCTGTCGATCCAGGCGCTGCGCGGAACGGACCGGGTGTTCGTCGACGCGCTGCAAGCGCTGCGCCCACACCCCGGCCAGCGCGTCAGTGCCGCCAATCTCATGGGCTTGCTGGCCGAGTCGGAGATCGTCACGTCCCACGCCGACGACACCACTCAGGTGCAGGACGCCTACTCCCTGCGCTGCGCGCCGCAAGTGCACGGCGCCGCGCGCGACACCTTCGCCCACGCGTCGCGCGTGGCCGACGTGGAGCTGGCGTCATCGATCGACAATCCCTCCGTGCTCCCCGACGGGACGCTGTCGTCCAACGGCAACTTTCACGGGGCACCGCTGGCCTACGTCCTGGATTTCCTGGCGATCGCGTTGGCCGACGTGGCGTCGATGTCCGAACGACGCACTGACCGACTGCTCGATGTCCACCGCAACCACGGGCTCCCGCCCTTCCTCGCGCACCAGGCGGGCGTCGACTCGGGCTTGATGATCGCCCAGTACACCCAGGCGGCCATGGTGTCGGAGATGAAGCGCCTCGCGGTGCCCGCGAGCGTCGATTCCATCCCCTCCTCGGCCATGCAGGAGGATCACGTGTCCATGGGGTGGCACGCCGCGCGCAAGTTGCGTCGTTCGCTCGACGCGTTCGCCGATGTTCTGGCCATCGAACTGGTGGCGGCGTCGCGCGCCATGGCGCTGCGCGCACCGCTGCGCGCGTCGCCGGCAACCGCCGACGTCGTGACGCTGGTCAACGAGGTCACTGGGGGACCCGGACCGGACCGCTGGCTCGCGCCGCAACTGAGCACCGTGGGTGCGCTCGTGCGCGAGGGGGAGATTCTTCGTTGCGTGGCGACGAGACTTTCCCTCGGTTAATGGAGGTCGCATTTCGAGGGCATCCTGGCGAGGTGTGCATCGCCAGATGTATTGGGGAGGCGTCGCGACCTACCTAACCGCGTCAAGAACGTTGACAAGATTAGATTGCTGATGTGAATATCCTGACGGGCGTTACCGTTGTTCAAGGTTTGGGCTCCGCAGTTGGCCTCATCGGTGTCGTCATCTCGATGAGGCGAGCCAATCGAGTGAATCGACTAGATACCCTGCAAAGGATGATTGCTGAGTTAAATCAATTGCGTCAGTCACGTGCTGATTCACCCCAGTTGGAGCGTGAACTATTTCCGTCACGAAAGCTGTGGACTGATGAGAGAATCCAGGAGCACATGGCGATAGTGCAACTCGCTAATACGCTTGAGTGGGCGTACCTCGCTCGACGCGATGGACTGATCGAAGCCGATGTGTGGAAATCGTGGATTTCGACTTGGCAGACGGTCATCTCCGCAAACGCCGATGGCACCCACCTTTACGATCCCTCAGTGTGGACGTTCGGGCGCGAGGGCACTATCGCTACCGATTTGAAGCTCATTACTGAAGAAGGCTTCATTGTGGATCCTTACAAGTCGCCTCTGGACAAGATTTCCCAGTTCATCTTGAGCCCCAGGGGAAAATCGAGGGGAGGGGGAGCGCACGCGTAGGGATTAGTCGTAGGCGGCCGCGGGAGGTTCATTGGCCCCTAGTTTGGGGGTATGACCTTGACTCCTCCCGCCACCCTGCCCACCACCCTCGCCGGCCTTCGCGACGCCGGCTTCGTTCGCCGGAGCGTGCGCGAGGAGATTCGCGTCAACCTCGAGGAGCGCCTCCGCTCGGGAATGCCGCTGAGCTCGGCGGTCCTGGGCTACGAAGACACCGTGCTCCCCCAACTGGAGACGGCGCTGTTGGCCGGTCACGACATCATTCTGCTGGGCGAGCGCGGCCAGGCCAAGACTCGCATGATTCGCTCCCTGGTCGATCTGCTCGACGAGTGGCTCCCGATCGTCGAGGGCTCCCAGGTCCGTGACGACCCCTTCGCTCCGTTGTCGGTGTACGCGCGCGAGCTCGTCGCCGAACGCGGCGAGGACACCCCCATCGCCTGGGTGCACCGCTCGCAGCGCTTCGCCGAGAAGTTGGCCTCGCCCGATACGTCGATGGCCGACTTGATCGGCGAGGTCGACCCCATCAAGGTCGCGGGCGGGCTGTACCTCGACGACCCGCGCGCTCTCTCCTTCGGCCTGGTTCCCAAATCGAATCGCGGCATCTTCGCGATTAACGAACTCCCCGACCTGTCCGAGCGCATCCAGGTCGGCCTGTTGAACGTGCTCGAGGAGCGCGACGTCCAGATCCGGGGTCACCTGGTGCGTCTCGAACTCGACCTGCTGGTCGTGGCGACGGCGAATCCCGAGGACTACACCAACCGCGGTCGCTTGATCACCCCCCTTAAGGACCGTTTCGGATCGCAGATCCGCACCCATTATCCCTACGAGATCTCCACCGAAGTGGCCATCGTGCGTCAGGAGGCGTCGCTGCCGACGGCGGACCGTCCGATCGACGTGCCGTGGTTCATCGAGGACATCGTCACGCGCGTCAGCCACGTGGCGCGCGCCAGTCACGTGATCTCTCAGCGCTCGGGCGTGTCGGTGCGCCTGTCGATCGCGAATTTCGAGACCGTGGTGGCCAGTGCCCTGCGCCGGGCGCTGCGCACGGGTGACGCCGCGGTGGTCCCGCGGATCAGCGACCTGGCCGCGATGGTCCAGTCGACCCAGGGCAAGATCGAGTTCGACACGCTCGATGACGATGACGCCGATCAGGTCATCGCGGCGTTGATCTCGCTGGCGGTGCGCCAATCATTCATGGAGCACGTCGTGCTCGAGGAGGCGGCCGAGATCGTCGAGGCCTTCGCCTCGGAGGCCGTCGTGCACACCGGCGACGACTTGGCCGATCAGTCCTACCTCGAGGTGCTCGCGGTCATGCCCGCGCTCGAGCGGGCCGCGCGGCGCGTGGCCGGCGCCGAGGCGCGCGACGGGGTCGTCGTCGCCGCCGCGGAGTTCGTGCTCGAGGGGCTGCACCTGACCAAGCGACTCGCGAAGGACGCCTCGGGCGCGCGCGCCCTGTACCGCTCGAGGAATCGATAGTGGCCGTCCGTTACGGATTCCGTCGCTTCCGCGAGGATGACGACGACGACCTCGAGGTGGAGGAGTTCCTGCGCCTCCTCGCCGAGGATGTCATGGAGCACGGCGACCTCGACGCGGCCATGGACCGCTTGCTGAATGAGGGTTTCACGACCCCCGAGGGCGAGCGCGTCGAGGGGTTGCGCGAACTGCTCGAGCGGACGCGCCGGCGCCGTCAAGAACTCGAGCGCGAGGCCAATCCCGAGGGTGAGTTGCAGCGCTACCGCGACTGGCTCGACGAGATCGAAGCCACCGAGGAACGAGCCGCGGACGAATTGGTGACCGAGGCGCGCGAGTCCGGCGACGAGCGTCGTTTCGAGGTGACCCGTGATCTGGTCGACCAACGGGCGTTGCAGCGAGATCTGATGAGCGACCGGCTGGGTGAGCGGTTGAACGCGATGGAGAACTACGAGTTCATCTCGAGCGAGGCCCGCGAAGAGTTCGAACGCCTGATGGGCGAATTGCGCGAGGACCTGTTGTCGACCTACTTCGAGCGCAGTCGCGAGATGATGCAGAATCCGGATTCCGACGAGGTGCGCCGACTGCGCGCGATGATGGACGCCCTGTCGACCATGATCGAGCAGGATCGTCGCGGCGAGGACCTCGATCCGTCCTTCGAGGACTTCATGTCCCACTACGGCGACTTCTTCCCGGGAGCGCAGTCACTCGAGGACGTGGTACGCATGATGGCCGAGCGCGCCGCGGCGGCCGAGGCGATGTTCAATTCGCTCTCGAGCGAACAGCAGAACGAGTTGCGCGGCCTGTTCTCGCAGATGATGAGCAATATGGAGCTCGACTTCTCGATGAACCGGCTGATGTCGAATCTGCGCCAGGCCACCCCCGACATCGATTGGCAGCGCGCCCACCGCCTGCGGGGGAACGGCGACGGCTCCTTCGCCGACGCCGCGTCGGTGGCGCAGCAACTGGGCGAGCTGCAGGGACTCGAGAACTTCCTCGGTCGGGCGCACGCCGCTTACGGGCTGCCCGAGGTGGACATCGACGCCGTGCGACGTCACCTCGGCGACGACGCGGCGCGTCACGTCACTCGGCTGCAGCGAGCCGTGGCCGCGCTCGGCGAGCGAGGGTTCGTCGACCGCGCGCAGGGGCGCTTGGAGCTCACCGCCAAGGGAGTGCGCCAGATCGGCCAACAGGCGTTGAAGGACCTCTTCGGTCAATTGCGCAATTCGCCGACTCTCGGGGGACATCGCGTGGCGACCGTCGCGCGCGGTGGCGACCGCGAGGAGACCGCCAAGCCCTGGCAGCCGGGCGAGCCCTTCTCACTGCACCTGCACCAGACCCTGCGCAACGCGCTGTATCGCCAGGGACCCGGAACGCCGGTGCGACTGCACCCGGACGATTTCGCCGTGGAGGAATTCGAGGCGACCCGGCGCAGTGCCACCGTGTTCGCCATCGACCTGTCGTTGTCGATGGCCATGCGCGGCAACCTGGTGCCGGCCAAGAAGATGGTGCTCGCGCTGACGCAATTGATCCGTTCGCGGTTCCCGCGCGACTTCGTGGCGGTGGTGGGCTTTGGCGAGACGGCGGTGGAACTACGCATCGAGGACATTCCCGCGCTCACCATCGACTACAACTACGGCACCAATCTCCAACACGCCCTAGCGCTGAGTCGCCACCTGATGCGTAACGAGCGCGGGGAGCGCCAGGTGGTCGTGGTGACCGACGGCGAACCGACGGCCCACCTCGGTGACGACGGGCAGCCCTTCTTCTCCTGGCCGCCGGTGGCCGAGACGCTCCAGCGCACCATGGCCGAGGTGCTGCGCTGCACGAAGGCCGGCATCGTCATCAATACCTTCGCCCTCGACATCGAGCGCAGTCAGTTCCCCTTCGTGGAGCAGATCGCCAAGGTGAACGGGGGGCGCACGTTCTACACGTCGGTTGATGAACTCGGCGTCTACGTCCTCGACGACTTCGTTCGTTCGCGCCGCGCCGGGTAGGCGCGTCCACTCGGGCTAGCGGTCGCCCTGCGGGTCGTCGCTCTCGCCGTCGTCGCTCTCGTCGTCAGGACGGGGGCGTCGCGCGTCGGGGAGCGCCACGGCGATCACTGAGGCGAAGGCTTCGAGCGGGGTCTCGCTCGCGGCCTCGTCGGTCTCGCTCTCGTCATCCTCGGCCTCGTCATCCGCACCGTCATCCGCATCGTCATCGAATGGCACTTCATCGTCGAACGCCTCGAAATCGGGCACCAGGCTGAGGACCACCACACAGGGTCCGACCACGAGGGCCACCTGGTCCGTCAACGAGTCGGCGGCCTCGGCGAGCTCCTCGGCCAGTCCCTCGGCCTCGTAGATCACGTCGTAGTGCTCCTCGTCACCGATCTCCGCCACGCTGACCGCGATGCTCGGACCCTCGCCGATCGCGTCGGCGAAGAAACTCAGGCACCCGAGCGATTCGACGTACGAACCCGACGTGACCAGGTCGAAGGTGGCTCCGACGAGCTGGTCTTGGCGGATGGACGAGCAACTGACCTCGTCGGTCGCGTCGAGGGCGTCGGCGATCGTCGCCGCCATCTGCGCCAGATTGGTCGTCGGGGCGTACCCGACGGCGTACTGGCCCAGGGAGACGGGCATTCCCGTGATGCCTCCCCACGACTTGGCCCCCTGGTCGCGCACCACGGTGGTCTCCACCAAGCCGGGTCCGTAGGTGGTGGACACTTCGAAGACGTGGCACTGGCCCAAGTAGTCGATCCGCGCCAGCGCGTCGAAGGCGACGTCGGCGCGATTGGCGCACGCCACCGTGGCCACCTCGCGGAAGCGGTCCTGCGCTTGGGCGACGTCGACACCCAACTGGCGCGCCACGAAGGCGGTGGCCTTGAACCACGACTCCCAGGGCACGTCGTTCTCGCGCGGCATGAGGGCGTAGGCGTCGAAGGCGTCCTCGATGGCCCGCGACGACTGGTCGCGCAGCGCGGTAAGCAGGCGACGACGGGCGAACAACGACAAGGTGTCGTGGGTCTCCTCGTCCCAGTAGACGCGCACGTCGTCACGTCGTTGATCGAGGCCGTCGGCGAGTGACCGCACGGTCAGCGACAGTCGATCGTCGAGGTCGCTCGCGCGAAAACGTACGAGGTCATCGTCGCGAAGTTCGTACCGCACATCGGCGAAGGGGGACAGGCTGCTCATAGGTCACCACAGTAGGGCGCGATGACCCGACCGGTCGACGAGACCACGCTGTCGAGTGAAAAACGGATTTGCATTCCGTGACAAAGTCCGACACAATGACACTGTTGTAATTACATCGGTGGGGCCACCACTGGCGGGGAGGAATCGACATGGAAATTGTCAACGCGATGATCGGGATGGAAGACCGCGGCTGGCAAGCCCGTTCGAACTGCATGGGTGTCGATCCGGACCTCTTCTTCCCCGAGCGCGGCGCCTCCACGCGCGAGGCCAAGGAAGTGTGCCGCGGGTGCGTGGTGCGCGATGACTGCCTCGAGTACGCCCTCGACAATGGTGAAAAGTTCGGCATTTGGGGCGGGATGAGCGAGCGCGAGCGCCGTCGCCTTCGTCGCGCGCGTGCTCTCGAGCGTCGCGCTCAAGCCAGTTAGCGACCCAATCGCGACTCGATGGTCGCCGCATCGCTCAGACCCAACTGTGACCAGCGCGCCGGGTCTTCTCGGACCAGCATCCTGCGCGGGGCGAGCCCGACGAGTTCGCAGCGATCAATGCGTCCTCCCGGGGGGAGGTGGGCCACGACCTGGTCGTAGACCTGCGAGGGAGGAGCGAGCTCGTAGTCGACGATGTTGCAACTGACCTGCACGTGTTCGCCGAGCGGGAGCCCGAGGGTGCGCACGCCCGGGCGGCGCACCAGTTGCGCCAGGAGTTTCGCGCGTTCCAGACTGACGCCGCTCAACCAGATGTTCCAGGCGACCAGAATCTCGCGAGCCCCCACGACGACGGCGCCGTTGCGGGGGTCGGGAGCCGCCGGACCGTAGTCGGGCGCCAGCGTGCGAAAGGCGTGGGCGCGGACGTAGGGCAGGGTCCGTTCACCTCCCGCGAGAGGGCCATAGAGGAAGGCGGGCACGCCTCGCGTCCTGGCCACCCACTGGGCCGTGTGATCTCGTAGTCGCATCGCCGTGGCGGTCACCTCCGGGCTCAACGCCACGAAGGGGACCACGTCCACCACGCCCAGGCGCGGGTGCACGCCGTCGTGATCGCGCAGGTCGAGGATATCCAGGGCCACGTTGATCAGGTGGTGCACGTCGGGTAGTAGGGCGTCGGCGCCGTTGATCAGGGTGAAGACACTGCGATGATGCACGGGGTCACTGTGACGGTCGCGAAGCGACGGGCCCGCCGCGGCGTCCAAGTGGGCCAAGATGCGTTCGTCGCGACCCTCGGAGAGATTGATGACGCACTCCAGCACGCCTCGACACTAAACCCGCGGACCCGGTGGTGTCGTCCACGTCCGCGCCCGGCGGGTGCGGGGTGAAAAGGTAGACTGGAACTCCCGTCGTAGGACGTTCTCGTGAAGGAGTACCGTGAGCCAGGTTCCGACCACCGAAACCACTGAGGTCACTGACCCCGTCGGTCACGTCCAAGTCGTCTATCTCGGTCCCGTGGCGCCGCACTGGGAGTGTCGCATGG
>Ga0209698_10002365_pt1 | contig 21441 bp, 20 predicted proteins | sample LitLauG_LLR_2012_FD_187203 | JGI IMG/M metagenome (GOLD analysis project Ga0209698, IMG submission 187203) | Freshwater sediment microbial communities from Pennsylvania, USA - Little Laurel Run_MetaG_LLR_2012 (SPAdes) (version 2) | ecosystem: Environmental > Aquatic > Freshwater > Creek >...
GAGATGGTGCTCGCTGGCTCTATCAACAAGGAGATCGTGGCGGCGATTTCGCGCGAGGGCGGTAACGCAGTCGGCATCAGTGGCAAGGACGCCCACCTGATGATCGCGCGCAAAGCGGACAAGAAGTCCGTCGCCGACCCCAATTCCAACCTTATGAGGGCGGTCGATCTCGGCTATGTTGGGGAACCCGAGAAGGTCAATCCCTACATCATCGACGTCTTCGTCAAGAGCGATCTCATTCCGGTGATTGCGCCGCTCGCCGTGTCGCCATGGGGTGAAACGCTCAATGTCAATGCCGACACCTTCGCCAGCGCCCTCGCCCAGGCCTTGAAGGCCAAGCGCCTGCTGATGTTGACCGACGTTGACGGCGTTCTCGACAAAGCAGGCAAGTTGCTGCCGGAATTGGGCGTCGAGCGGGCCCGGGCGCTGATCGCCGACGGAACCATCACCGGTGGAATGATCCCGAAGGTGGAGGGATGCATTTCGGTCGTCGAAGGTGGCGTGCAGGCCGTCGTCATACTCAATGGCAAGGTGCCACACGCGGTGCTATTGGAGCTGTTCACGGAGCACGGCGCGGGCACGTTGCTTGGTACACGTTAGTATAGCGCCCCAGCTAGCAAGCACGACGCACCGCCGGGGCTCAGCTGCGCCGACGCAAGGCAAACAATGCCTCGAGTTCCCCGACGATGCCGCGGCGGAAGACCATCACGCAGGCAACGAAAATCGCACCGATGATCACCGTCACCCAGGCACCCACCCGGTCCGAGAGGTACTCCTGCAAGGTCACCACGAGCCCCGCTCCTGCGAGCGGTCCGTAAAAGGTGCCGATGCCACCCAGCAACGCCATCAATATCACCTCGCCAGACGCTGTTTGATCGACGTCGGACAGCGATGCCAGCCCTAGGGTCAACGCCTTCAGCGAGCCGCCGAACCCGGCGATCGCGGCCGACAGCACGAAGGCCATCAATTTGTAGCGGTTGACATTGTAACCCAGCGATATTGCCCTTTGCTCGTTCTCGCGGATCGCCTTCAGGACCTGGCCGAAGGGGGAGTGCACGATGCGCTGGATCAACATGAATATCGCGACGAACGAGGCGAGCACGAAATAGAACATCACCGTGTCGGAACCGAGCGGCACAACGCCAAACAACGTGCCCCGCGGCACGCCCTGAATGCCATTCTCACCACCCGTGAAAGGCACCTTGACGCAAAAGAAGTAGACGCATTGGGCGAGCGCCAAAGTGATCATCGCGAGATAGATGCCTTGCCGCCTGATCGCGAGGCCGCCAACGGCGAGCCCGAGCAGGCCGGCGCAAGCGATCCCGGAAAGGATGGCGGCCTCGGGCGGCCAGTGCAAGTTGAGGCTCAGCCAGGCCGTCATGTATGCGGAGATGCCGAAAAACGCGGCATGGCCAAAGGACAGCATCCCGGCAAAGCCGAGCAAGAGGTTGAAGGCCGCCGCGAACATGCCGAAGCACAAGAGCTTCATCATGAAGATCGGATAGATTCCAAGTACAGGTACCGCCATGGCAAGGCCAAGCAGAACAACCGGTACCCATATCGTTGCCCGCCTCACTCTCACGTCCTCCCGAACAGGCCAGCCGGCCGCCAGATGAGAACGAGTGCCATGATGACGAACGCCACGATGTTGGAGGCCTCGGGATAGACCACCTTGGTCAACCCTTCCATGAGTCCGAGCGCAAGACCGCTGACGATCGAACCTAGGATCGACCCCATTCCGCCGATGACGACCACGGCAAAGACCACCGTGACAATCGTGCTGCCCATTTGCGGTGTCACTTCGAGGATCGGCGCAGAGAGCACACCCGCTAGCGCCGCGAGGGCAACGCCCGCACCGTAGGTCAGCGTCACGATCACCGGCACGTTGATGCCGAGCGCCTGAACCAGCCGCGGGTTTTCGGTCGCCGCCCTCAAGGTCGCGCCGAGCGGTGTTTTCTCGATCACCACCCAGGTCGCCAGGCAGACCGTCAGAGACGCAACGATCACCCAGGCGCGATAGAGCGGCAAGATCATGAAGCCGAGGTTGACCGGACCCGAGAGCGCATCGGGGACCGGATAGCTCATGCCTGAGGATCCGAATTCCACTTCCATAAAGCCTTCGGCGATGAGCGCGAAGCCGAATGTCAGCAGCAGCCCATAGAGCGGATCAAGGGTGTAAAGGTGGCGCAGGAATAATCGCTCGAGCACGATGCCGAGAATGCCAACCGCGAGCGGGCTGACCAGCAGCGCCCACCAATAACCGATCCCGAACCAAGTTAGCGCCAAATATGCCGCAAAGGCCCCCAGCATATAGAACGCTCCGTGCGCGAAATTGACGACGCGCAGGAGTCCGAAGATGATGGCCAGCCCCAAACTAAGCAGCGCATAAAACGAACCGTTGACAAGCCCAAGCACGAGCTGGCCGAGCAGCACCTGGGTCGAAAAGCCGAAGATTTCGGTCATGCGCTGGCTGCGTGGTGGGCGCCGTGTGGGTCAAAAACGGTGGCGGCGTGGACGACACGCTCGAGATGTGGCCGGCCAGGTGGCAGGCCCTCCGGCATCACTTCTTCACGAACGGGCAAGTCGAATCCGTCAGAGGCCCGAAGGCTTCCTCTCCAGGCATGGTCTTGATCAGTTTGTAATAGTCCCAAGGATACTTGGACTCTTCCGGTGTCTTGACCTGCATGACGTACATCGGATGGATCATCACGCCATCGGCCCGGACGTAGCCGTCCTTGGCGAAAAAATCGTTGATTTTCAATTTGTGAAGTTGCTCCATCACCTTATCGCTATCGGTGCTGCCAGCAGCCTTGACGGCGTTGAGATAGGCGATTGTCGCCGAATAAAAGGCCGCCTGGGTCATTGTCGGCATCTTGTTGGTCTTGGCAAAGAACTTCTTGCCGAAGGCACGGGTGTTGTCGTTCAGGTCCCAATACCAGCCGGTCGTGAGATAAAGGCCCTGGGCCGTCTTGAGGCCGAGCGCGTTGATATCACTGATGAAGGCGAGCAGCGCCGCCGGCTTCATCGTTTTGCCGATGCCAAACTCGTTGGCGGCCTTCACCGAGTTGACGAAATCGGCCCCGGCATTGGCGAGCCCGAGGACGGTCGCGCCAGAGCCCTGCGCCTGAAGCAGGAAGGACGAGAAGTCCGAAGTCTTCAAGGGGGCGCGGACGGCACCGACGACTTTGCCGCCGTTCTTGACGACGACCTTGCTGGCGGCGTCTTGCAGCTGGGTGCCGAAGGCATAGTCGGCCGTCAGAAAGAACCAGTTCTTGTCGCCGCCCTGCACGATCGCGCTCGCGGTGCCGTTGGCAAGCGACGTGGTGTCATAGGCATAGTGCACCGTATAGGGCGTGCAATCGGCGTTGGTGAGCGATGCGCCAGCGGCGCCTATGGCAAAGAACGGCACCTTCTTTTCGCCCGCGACCTTGGCCATGGCGAGGCTCACGCCGGTGTTCGAACCGCCGAGCAGCATGGTGAGGCCGCTCTGATCGGCCCATTCGCGAAACTTGGTCGCCCCGATGTCGGGCTTGTTCTGATGGTCCGTCGTTAGCAACGTGATGGGCTTGCCAAGCACGCTGCCGCCAAAATCGTCGATCGCCATCTTGGCGGCCGCGACTCCGCCCGGTCCGATAACGTCGGCATAAACGCTCGACATATCGTCGATATCGCCGATCACCACTTGATCGCTGGCCGCATGGGCGGCGCTCAGCGCGAGGCTGGCAGCGAACCCTAGCCCCAGGGCAGATTTCATCGCCGGACGTGGCATGTTTTGAATCCTCCCAATGCTCGCGTTTGTTGTTCTGGTAGACCCCTGGACTGCGGCCCAAGATCCCTGTTGGTGGACTATACTCAAACTCCGAGGAAGAGGTGAAGCTCTTCCATATGGGAGGCAAGTTCAGCTTGCGGAAACTCGCGCACGATGCGCCCGTGCTCCATGATGCAAAAACGATCGGCGAGCCCAGCTGAAAAGCGGAAATTCTGTTCGACGAGCACGATGGTGTAGCCCTTGGTCTTTAGCTCTCTGATTACCATTGCGAGCTTGTCGACGATTACCGGGGCTAGCCCTTCGGAAATTTCGTCCAGCAGCAGCAGCGTGGCGCCGGTGCGCAAAATACGGGCAATGGCCAGCATTTGCTGTTCGCCGCCCGAAAGCCGCGTACCGGGGCTCTTGGCCCGCTCCTTAAGGTTCGGAAACATCGCATAGAGTTCGAGCTGGCTCACACCGCCGGTGCGAGTGACGCGCGGCGCCAAAACCAGGTTCTCTTCGGTCGACAACGAGGCAAAAATGCCGCGCTCCTCCGGACAATAGCCAACGCCGAGGCGCGCGATCTTGTTTGGGGCGGCCCCGATGGTTTCAACGCCATTGATGCGGATCGAGCCCGTTCGTCGCCCGGTGAGGCCCATGATTGCCCGAAGCGTCGTGGTGCGGCCCGCCCCGTTGCGTCCCAAGAGCGTGACGACCTCGCCCTGCCGCAGCGTGAAGTTCACTCCATGCAGGATGTGGCTTTCGCCGTACCACGTGTTCAGCCCGGCGATTTCCAGTGGCGCTTGGCTCAGTGGGCTGGCCCTCCGAGCGTTGCCGCGGCCGAGCCCATGTAAGCCTCGATTACCTGCGGATTGCGCGAGACCTGCTCATAGGGTCCTTCGTCGATCACCCGGCCGCGCTGGAGCACGGTGATTGTGTCGGCGATCGAGGAGACGACGCTCATATTGTGCTCGACCATCAGCACCGTGCGATCGCTAGCGATCACTTTGATCAAATCGGCGATACGGGCGACGTCCTCGTGGCCCATGCCTTGCGTCGGCTCATCGAGGAGCATGAGCTTTGGATCGAGTGCGAGTGTGGTCGCCAGCTCGAGCGCGCGTTTGTGGCCATAGGGCAGGTCGCCGGCAGTGGAGGCCGCGGCGTCGACGATGCCGACGCGCTCCAGAAGGTGCGTTGCCTCATCGTTGAGCTGGTTGAGCGAGCGCTCGGACTGCCAGAAATGATATGAGGTTCCGAGCTTGCGCTGTAAGCCGACGCGCACGTTTTCAAGGACAGTCATCTTGGGGAAGACAGCGGAAATCTGAAATGAGCGCACCAGACCGCTTCCGGCTATGTCGGCGGGCCCGCGAAAGGTGATGTCATCGCCGTCGAAGACAATCGTGCCGCGAGTCGGCTGCACGAACTTGGTCAGGAGGTTGAAGAGCGTGGTCTTGCCTGCGCCATTGGGGCCGATGAGCGCGTGGATTTGGCCGCGGCGCACCTTGACAGATACGTCGCTGACCGCGACGAAGCCGCCGAATTCCTTGACCAGGTCTTTGGTCTCAAGAATGAACCCGCTGTCCGACATGGTCACTCGTATGCGGCAGGGACTTCGTTCAAGTTAGCATCACTTGTGTTTACCAGAGCTTTGCGTGGCCGCAAGCCGGTTATGGAGCCCGCGCGGGAATTGGTATTTGCCAGCCGGCAATCCTGGGCCACACCAGGCAGAAATCATGCTCACCGATGATCGGCGGTCTGCGCTGTGGCAAATTAGCTGCGGGAAATGAAGGGTAAGCGCTATTCTCCGATCATAGACATCTTTTCGCCGCTTTGGTTGGGCGTCTTTCCCACACTAGCGGGGATGGTAGTCGTTGGCTGCGACAACCAAAGTTTGAAACAACCGTGCACCCCGGGAGAGTAGCCAATGGCGTTCGCCAGATCCTCGATCAAGGATTTCAATCAAACGAAGACTCAGGAAAGTTCAAGCAACTTCGCCGCCACCATCGTGCCAAGGATCGCCGAACCCCAGGGTTCGTTTTACGATGCGGCAAAGGACAACGAGCTTGAGACATCGGTCATCGGCACGGATCTGACCATACTCGGTGAGAAAATCACCATCATCTCGCAAAACCGATTGCAGATTGACGGTGATATCCACGGCGATGTTACTGGAAAACAGGTCACGATCGGTGCGCAGGGTTCTGTCACGGGAACCATTTCGGCGGAGCGAATCGAAGTTCTCGGCGGTGTTCGCGGGGCCATCCGGGCTCGCCTGGTGACACTGCACCCGACCTCCCAGGTCGATGGTGAAATTGTGCATGAAACGCTGAGCATCTCCGAAGGCGCTCACTTCGATGGTCGGGTGCGACGTTCAAGGGATGCGAATGAACTGACACCTAAACTCGACCCGCAGGCCTATCCGACAAATGGGAACCCTGGCACCCGGATCGAGAGTTGAAACGTCGAGATCCCAATTGGCGCGGCTTGATATAGATCGGTCAAGCCACACTCCCTGCAATCTAAGCCTGGGATGGCGCTGACCGGCGTCGACCAACGCGACCATGTCAAGCGGATTACTCACTTCATGCGTGTTCTAAGGATTGAACTGCGCGCGACGTTAGTTGCGAATAACCCAAGCGTCCGATTTGATACCGAAGGCGTACATCGCCAGTTCTATGAAGAAATGGCGGGATTGATTCCGGAGTTGACCGAGGTCAGTCGCAAGCGCATTGCATCGCTTTTTCCTTCCGACTACAGCGTCTTCGTCCGCATGACGCTGCAGCCGGAGGCTGATAGCGCAAATATTCGCATCTGGGTCGATGATCCGACCATTCGCTGGCCCGCCGGTCTGCTTGCTCGGCGGGCCTGGAAGCTTTCGGTGCCGGTTCTGTCACATGCCTTGAGCGATACGTTCGAGCAGCGCATTCAAGGTATCTCAATGCAAATCGAGCGATCCAATGCCCGCATTACTTCATTGGCGCCGATGCGCATTTGGAGCGATCCGATCGTCCTGATCTTCGGCATTTTCGGATTGACCACCGTTTTTTGGCTGTACCTGTTGCCAATGGCAATCGCCAGGCTGGCGGGAACTCCAGCGCCCTGAGCGCAAAGCTCATTTGTACTCGATGAGTTCACCCGGCTGGCTTTGCCAACGATGGTAGAGGTAGCGCAGAATGCCGAGCCCGGCGGGAAAATTGCCGATGACCATGAGGGTGGCGTATTGCCAGGAAAAGCCTTCGGTCGGGATGCGTTGCATTGCGAGTCTGGCAATCTGCAAGGGGTAGAGCCCTGCTGCCAGCAGTCCCAACCAGGGATGCCAGGCGAGCCCGACGACTATGGCGAGTGGCAAGACAATGCCCCAGAAGATCGTCCGGCCGAATTCCCGCCGATACATCGCCGGCCGGGCTTCCGTGCCGGCCACAGCAAGCTGGGCAAGCCCATAGCCGGACCTCGTGCCGCGCAACCACCATTGCCGGAAATGCACCATGGCAGCGTCGTGCCGCGTCATTTCCGCATCGAGCCGCCAAATCTTCCAACCACGTTGACGCAGCCGAAGGCAAAGTTCCGGCTCCTCGCCACCCTTGAGGTCTTCCTGGTAGCCGCCGACGGTCGCAAAAGCGGCCACGCGAAACATCGCGTCGCCGCCGCAGGCGTCCGATTGACCGACGGGCGTGTTCCATTCGATGTCACAGACGCGGTTATAGACTGACCGTTCCGGGTCCATTTCGCGCCTGCGACCGCAAACGCCGCCAACTTCCGGGTGAGAGCGCAGAAAATCAGCCGCGACCACCAGCCAACCCGGGTCAAGTTCACAATCTCCATCGACGAATTGCACAAACTCGGTTACCGGCCTGGCCGAAAGCAGGGCATGGAGGCCAGCATTGCGCGCGCGCGCCGCGGTAAAGGGCTGAGACATATCGAGCTCAACGACCGCGGCGCCGTGGCGCCGAGCAGTCGCCACGCTCCCATCGGTCGAGCCGGAATCGACATAGATTGCAAATCCTGGCTCGGTGCGTATCGAACGCAAACACCTCACGAGGCGACCGCCCTCATTGCGACCTATCAAGACAACGCCGACGGCTGGTGGCATCATGACTCAAAGCCGGGGATTAACGTTTTGCCGTGGCTACAAAGATGATCATCGAGTGTCATCGGTTCAACGTGGCCGGCACCGCCCCATTGCAAGGCTCCGTTTATACCGCCCGAGATCGAAATCCAAGCTTCGACCGTCGGCAAGGACAACATTACGCCGGCGATCGCCAACAAAATACGTGTTAACACTAGTGCTTGGCATATCAGCAATATCTTTGACTTTGTTGAGAGCGTAAGAGAGGATGGTTGTAGGTGTGTTGACGATCTCGGGGCCCATGATTAATTGCTGGCGCGACGGTGCGCCGGCATCGCGCACCAAGGACCGGGCCCAATCGGAAATAGTTCGTTCATGCCCACCAGTGCCGTTCCCCGCGTTAGCTGCCGCCAAATAGCTGCCGGCGACCTGGAACGGATCGCGGGTCTTCTCGCCAACGGCTTTCCAGAGAGAAGTCGCGACTACTGGTTGACGGTACTTAACCGTCTGGCCGAGCGGCCCAACAGGCTCGAGATTCCAAGGTTCGGCTACCTTCTTGAGATTGGGGAGACCGCCGTCGGTGCAGTCTTGCTCATCGCCAACAAGCTGCCCGAGCATGACGCGCCGGTCCGCTACAATCTCTCGAGTTGGTATGTGACACCGGCATTCCGAGCCCACGCCGCGACATTGATCAATCACGCAATGCGACGCTACCCGGGCACCTATGTGAATTTGACCGCGGATCCAAACACCTGGCCAACGATCGAGGCGCAAGGGTTTCGGCGCTATAGCGACGGTGTATTCATGTTCGCTCCGGCGCTCTCGCGTGGCGTGGGTCGGTCACGCGCGCGCCTCGTCGGTCGGAGGACGACTATTGACGGTCGGATGCCGGAATATGAACGGCAATTGCTCTTGGATCACGCGGGGTATGGCTGCATCTCCATGTGGTGCGAGGACGACAGGGGCGTTCACCCCTTCGTGTTCTTGCGACGTTGGAGCGGTTGGAAGGTTCCCTATGCCCATTTGGTCTACTGCCGAAATTCCGAGGATCTCGTCCGCCTTGCCGCACCGATCGGGCGAACTCTGGCGCTACGCGGCCTGCCCTTGGTCATGATCGATGCCAATGAGCCCCTCAGCGGACTGAGTGGCCACTTCATCAAGAACAAGATGCCACGGTACTACCGCGGAAGCCAAGCGCCGCGAGTGGGAGATCTAAGCTATACAGAATTATCGATGTTCGGTGTTTAGCCCGGGCACAATCGGTATGCGCCTGAAGGGGCGAGAGTCATGAATCTGAAAGACGGCACCACGGAGTCCACCCTTTGGCTTCTGCATCGTTCTGGTGGGCTGCGGCGATTGCATGAGCGGGTGCTCCCTGGATCAGTCTCGATACTGATGTATCATGGGTTGACGAGGGTGCCGCTGTCTGTCCCGGATCCATGCTTCGTCTCTCGCGAACTCTTTGAGCGGCAGATTGCCTACATTGCGAGAAACTTCGAGGTTCTTCACGTCGAGGAGGCGCTCTCATTCCAGCATAGGGCCAGCACGAGGCCAGTGGCCTGCATAACATTTGACGACGGATTTGCGAGCCTGCACGATCTGGCGCTGCCAATACTCGAGGCCTATAGAACTCCGGCAACGGTGTATCTGGTAACGGATTTAATTGATACAGATCAAACCGTTTGGTTCGCTGCATTGCATCAAGCGATCATGGAGACCACGACCGCCAAGATCGAGGTCGCCGGACGCGAGATCCTGCTGCATTCGCCGGAAGATCGCCAAAGCGCTTCGCAATATCTGCAAGTCTGGCTTAAGTCACATGATCGGCCGGCATTCGAACCGGCACTTAACGGTTTGCTCGCGCAGCTCGGCTTCGCGTCACAGCGGCCCAGCCCGATCGAACCGTTCAAAATGCTAAATACCCAGCAAATCCAGCGAATGTGCCGAAATGACTTGATCCGATTTGGGGCGCATACGACGTCGCACCAAATTCTGACGCGGACAACCAAGGAAGATGCAACGCGGGAAATTCGCGAATCTATTGCCGTTGTCGCCAAAATGGTCGAGCGCCCGAGTTTGACCTTTGCCTATCCAAATGGCGCGATCGATGATTTCGACGTGGCCTGCATCGAGGCGCTTCGCGGCGAGGGCATCACCATTGGACTCACGAGCAGTCCTGGACCAGCGCTGGCGGGATGCGATCCGTTTACCGTCCCGCGCTATATTATTCCGGACTGCTCGCTTCCACGCTTCGCCGCGCGAGTACATCATGCCAGGTTCGGCGCAAGCAGGATCAGCGGCTTGTTTCGGAGAGAGAGTACCGCCTGACCTCCTCAAGCGGTGCCGTACTTGGTCTCGACAGTGTCCGTGGCCGCGACGCTTGGGACGACGAGTGGCAACCCGAAGGCCTCAATGAGTTGTGGGCCAGCCGGTGGTAGGAACGCGGTCAGCCTAGAAATGGTGTTACCCTGAAGCGTAAGCACTTGGATCGAATGGGCAGCCCATTGCCCTCTGACGGCCGAGCGCTCATACACCGCAAAGGCTGGCTGTCCGTTCGCTGCGGTTGGAACCAGCCGCAGGCCGCCGCAGGTCTTCCACGCGGTCCCAAAGAAGGACGCAATCGATTTACGCCCTTCGTACCATTGCGACCATGGCGGCATAGTGAAAGTCGCGTCGTCCTTGAGCAGGGCCACGAAGCCATCCAGATCATGCTCCTCCCAGGCCTGAAGATAGCGGTTGAGGAGTTTTTGTTGTGTCGGATTGGGTCGTGAGGCTTCGCGCGGTCGGCCCTCTGGGTATTGTTTGGAGAGCTTCTCGCGGGCGCGCTGCAAGGCGCTATTGATGGAAGCGGTTGAGCCGCCAAGCAGTGCTGCGGCCTCGTCGGCGGCCCAACCGAGCACATCGCACAATAGGAGCGCCGCCCTTTGGCGTGGCGGCAACTGCTGAATGGCGGCGACAAAAGCAAGCTGCACGGCTTCATGCGAAGCATAGCGGGCCTCGGGGTCCAGCGACTCATCGGCGATCCCCTCCAGGCCTACGTCCGGGAACGGCTCGAGCCACGTCACCTCAGTAGGTGGAGTGCCTTCCGGCATCCGCGTCGTGGCAGGACCCAGTTGATCCGGCAACAGACGTTGCGTGTGCTTGCGGCTGGCGATCGCGTTGAGGCAGGCGTTGGTCGCGATCCGGTATAGCCAGGCGCGAAACGACCCTCCATTGAATCCGTCGAAACCACGCCAGGCGCGCAAATAGGTCTCTTGCACGAGGTCCTCGGCCTCGTGCAAAGAACCAAGCATGCGGTAACAATGCAATTTGATTTCCCGGCGGAATGGCTTGGCAAGCTGCTCGAAGCCTGGGTCGGTACGCTCCCCCGAGTGCTCGTTCCGAGTTGGTTCTTTGGTTCTCATCGTCATGGATTGTAAACTTCAGGTGGCATTTTTCAAGCTTCCGAGGCTCCTTGGTTTCGGTATCAGGGTACGGCCTCAAGACCCTTCTCGGAGACGACAAGCACCTTGCCCTTGAATTGATCCGGGTCTTTGGAAACCTCGACAACCGCGGTCGCGACGTTTGATGAAGTCGGTCGAGAAGCCAAACTATTGCTAAAGTCGGCCTCGGAGATGCCAAGATAGCGGGAATAACCGGTGATTGCATGACGTCCCAATTCCGTATCCGACATAATGCGCGGTGCAAGTGTTATGAAGCGCAAGCCGAGCTTGAGACGATCCGATTCTTTCTGAGCGTAGTTCGCCATGAACATTTGCGTGCGTTTGGATCCCGCATAGCCACCCGAAATCGGCGACCCTGCGAGAGCGGCGCCGCTGGAGATCACTATGATCGTGGTTCCAGCGGGCAATGGCTGCGATAGGGCCGACTTGAGGAAGTGAAATGTAATTTTGACATCTGTCTCCCAGTTGACGGCAAACTCTTGCCAGCTCAGCTGCTGCAGCGGCGTCGCCGGCGGAATCGCACCCGCGCACAGAACCAAAATATCAGGTTGGACGAGTTCGAATACCTTGGACGGTGCATCCTCATCCGTCGCATCGACCGAAAAAACCTCAATGCCTGTGACCTCTCGTGCCAGCTGCAGTAGCACGTCTTCCCGCCGTGCAACCGCGAGAACGCGAGCGCCTTCGCGAATACCAGCTTCCACAATTTGTCGTCCAACGCCTCGGCTTCCGCCGATCACGGCTAGTTGCTTGCCCGACAACGGTTGCATCGTCGTCTCCAACTGTTTCACGATGATGGGAACGGCTCGTCAGGCCGCTTTTTCATTGGGCGTTCCTTGGCCAGTGGCAATCAAGTTCCGCAGGCTGCCGTTAATGTACGAGCCCCAAGCATTGGAACAAACGCCATAGCACTCATCGGTGGGTGTCAAGCCGGCATGGGTAAAACTGACCTCGGTCTTACCGTTCTTCTTGGCGATTTCAAATATAACCCTGGTATTGTTCCACTCGGTTTTGTCCTTGATGAAGTTGAGGTAGCTATCCACGACCAACCACTCGACCCGCTTGCCGGGGACCAAATCCGTTATCCTTTGCTTGCTAAAGTGAATGTCCTTGAACCGATAACTCCATTCTTGGCCAAGCTTGTCGGTTCGGCCCTCAATGTCCCCCGACCACCATCCACGAACATTGTTGATGGCCGCAAAGGCGTCCTCGGGAGTTTGATCCACGGCAAATGTGTAGGTTAGGTTTTGATCAGTCACGATATTCTCCTGTGAATCTCTGGGCTCGGCCGGCTCCACGAGCCGATCTCATGTGTATGACCAGCTTCGCGAATGAAACTCATCGGTGCCGGACGAATTCTTTTCGTTAGCATCGCGGTTCGCTGTTTCATGGTCGGCGAGGGCCAAACACGACCACGGCCGAACGCGCGGTGCGCGAATGCATCCGCGCCGTCAGTCGATTTCGATCAGATCACGGGACGATGGTGCCATGACTTCGATCCCGGTCTCGGTGACGAGGAGCTGATCCTCGATGATGAAGCCGCCGATGCCCGCGATATAGTAGGGTGTCTCAAATGCCAGCACCATTCCCGGTTCGGCGGCGGCAGTGCTTTTGGCCGAGATGAACGGCCACTCCTCACTCCAGATGCTGGAACCGACGCCGTGTCCGAAATGGCCACGGCAATAGGTGGTAAATCCCGCATTCCACATCGATTGCGACACGGAGCGATAAACGGCTGCGAGGGGCACCCAGGGCCTAAGTTCGGCGAACCCGAGTTCAAACGCCGCGCGCAAGGCGTCATAGACCTGCCGCTGATTCGGCGTTGCGCGTCCGATTACCGACGTGCGCCCGCCATCCGAGCTGTAGCCGCCGATGACACAGCCGGCGTCGATCTTGACGACGTCGCCAGTGCGCGCTTTGCCGCCAGGTACGAAGCCGTCGCCGCCGACAGCAATATAGGCCCAGGTTGAATCTGGAGGGGGGAGCTTTCGGCGTCCAGCCTCTGCCAGGACGGCATCGCGCCATACGGCGGTCATCGCCCCCGCGTCCATGCCGGGACGTATGGCTCGCATCAGGTCGGAAACGCCAGCGGCCGAAAGCTCAGCTGCTTGCCGCAGCCGCTCAATCTCGGTGGGTGCCTTTACCGCCCGCAGCTGCTCGATCAGCCGCGTGCTGTCGGCCCAGCGCACATCGGGCAGGAGCTCCTTGAACAGAGGAAAGTCGGCGGCGGCGACAAACCCCAACTCCAGGCCAATGCGAGCAGCCAGCAGCCCGCGTTCGGCCAGCACGTCGCGCAGCTGGCTCAACGCAGTTTCCAGACTGAACTGGGCGGGCCGAGGCTGGCGTTCGGGCTTGCCTATTAGAAGGTCGTTGCGGCCGAGGGCGAGCGCAACATCGTCCGGACTGTCGTGCACCGGGTCAAACTGGCCGGTCTCGACCCAGATGCGGTGCGAGCGCACGTCCGCGATGCCGGACTGGCTGGCGAACGACTGGGCCTGAAGGTCGCCCACGATCGCCACAAGCGGCGCTGCAGAATCGGCGGGTACGACGACGAACGCGGCGCCGGCGCGTCTCCAGTAAGCGGCAACTCCTGGAAACGCGCCTGTGGCATAGGTGATGGTCTCCGGTTGGGCGAGAACAAGAGCGTCGATGCCTTGTTCCGCCATCAGCCGTTCGGCGCGGTGCCGGTTGAGGAAGCCTCCTGGCAACGGATCTACTTGGTCGTCAGATTGTAATAGTTCACGTCGCTGCTGGGGCCCATCACAAAGCCCTTGATGTTGGCGCGGCTCACCAGTTGTTGGGTGTCTTGGAACATGATGATGAAAGGTCCCTCGTCCATCACCTTCTTTTGTAGGTCCAGGTACATCTGCTTGCGCTTGCCCTCGTCGCGCTCTCGCACGGCCGCGTCCGTCATCTTGGTGATGTCCGGAATATCCCAGCTATTCCGCCAGGCGAGCGGCTTGGCTTTTGGGTTGTCGGAATTGTCCGAGTTGCGTGCGAAAGAGTCAGCGTTGGTGTGCGGATCCATATAGTCCGGACCCCAATAGACGAGTAGCATCTGATGTTGGCGGGCCCGGTACTTGGTCAGCACGCTTTTCTGCTCGGCGGGCACGAGCGTCACCTTGACACCACCTTGCGCCATGCTTGCTTGCACGGCTTGGGCGATATTGCTGTAGGGGGCCACGTTTGGGGCATCGAGGGTCACCTGCAGGTCTTTGACGCCGGCGTCCGCCAGCAAAGCCTTGGCCTTCGCTGGGTCGAATTTGTACTCGTTTTCGTCCAGTGACGCCCAGAAGCCCGACGGCCAGAAGGACTGGTGCACCTGCGCCTTACCCTTCAAGAACGAGTTCACGATGCCGTCGTAGTCGACGAGATAGTGCAGCGCCTGGCGAACTTTGACGTCCTGGAATTGCGGCGTCTTCAGATTGAGCCCGATATAAGTGAGCGTCGCCTGGGGGATCGTCGAAACCGCGAGATCCTTGTTGCCTGCAACCGCCGCGACTTGATCGGGTTGAAGGTCACGGGCGATATCGACATCTCCCTTTTGGATCAAAAGAAGCTGGGTGGCGGGCTCCGTGACATGGCGGACGACGACGCGCTTCAGGTTTGCAGCGCCACCGCGATAGTTGGGGTTGGCTTCCAGCGTGACGCTGTCATTGGCCTTCCAGGCCTTGAGCACATAGGCGCCCGAGCCGGCGGAGTTGGACTTCAGCCAGCCATTGCCGAGATCGCCGCCGGCGTCGTGGGCCATGACGGCTTTCATATCCACCACCGAACCGACAACCGAGCCCAATAGGCTGAACACCAGCGACGGGGCGAAGTCCGCGCCGATCGTCACTTGCAGCGTCTGGTCATCGGTCGCTGTCACCATCTTGTCGACATTGTCCTTGTCCCAGCCGAGCTGTTGGATGAGGAAGGCGGGGGTTTTGTTGAGCTTGACGACGCGCTGCAAGGAGAAGGCGGCATCGGCAGCCGTCACGGGATTGCCGGAAGCGAACTTCTGGCCAGGCCGGATCTTGAAGGTGAAAGTCTTGCCGTCGTCGCTCACCTTGTAGCTCTCGGCGACGCCGGGGACGAGTTTGGTGATGTCGGTGGGCTCGAACCGCATGATGCGGTCGTAGGTGTTGGCGATGACCTCGATCCCGTTGAACTCATAGGCCTCGGCCGGGTCAAGCGAGATAATGTCGTCGATGGCATGGGCGATGACCAGCGTATCAGCGGGTGTCGCGGCCATCGCGACGGGCGCAAGGCCGAGCAGCAGTCCTGCGACGAGGGCGCATTTCAGTCGATTCAGCATGGAGTTCTCCTTGACCTCTTCAACTTCCACCACTTGCGAACTCAGGGGCCGCGGGCGAAAGCACAGCGCATCACATTCTCTTTTCGCGCGGTTGGCAAGCAGCGCTCGCTTAGCGAACGACCCGAGTGAAGCCCTTGCTGGCCGCTATCAGCTCCCGTGTATAGGCCTCGTGCGCCAGGCTTTGCCGCAGACTGTCCACGCCGAGTAGCTCGACCAGGTTACCCGTCCGCATTATGGCGATGCGATTGCACAGGTGAGCGACGACACCAAGATCATGGCTGACAAGAATGCATGTCAGTTGATAGCTGCGCCGCAACTGTGAAATCAGGTTGAGGATTTCGGCCTGGATCGAGACATCGAGCGCCGAGGTCGGTTCATCGAGCAAAAGAATGCTCGGCTTCAGGATCAGCGATCGGGCGATCGCGACGCGCTGGCGCTGGCCACCGGAAAGCTGGTGCGGATATCGGAAACGATGCTGCGGCAACAGCCCGACATCGGCCAACGCCGCCTCCACTGTCCGGTCGATCTCGGGGAGCCCGTGGATGAGCAATGGCTCGCGCAGTGCGTCGTCGATCGTTTGCCGCGGATGCAACGACCCATATGGGTCCTGGAATACCAATTGCATCACCCTGCGATCGGCTTTGCTGCGGGCGCGACCCATCGGCCGATCGTTGACCGTGAGCCGGCCGGTCATGGCTACGAGGCCAGCAATGGCTCGGAGGATCGTCGACTTGCCAGACCCCGACTCCCCGACGACGCCAAAGGTTTCGCCGCCGGCGACCGAGAACGAGACGTTGCTGACCGCGCGGATTTGCCGACCACCGGCCCGAAAGTTCACCGACAAGTCGCTGACCTCGATCATCGCAGCCACTCCGGGTCGCGGATGACGACGGCGAGCTCGGACACTGGGCGATCCAGCACGGGAACTGCTTTCATCAAGGCCCGAGTGTATGGATGCCTGGCAGCGCTCAACTCGCTCGCCTTGCATTCCTCGACGATCCGTCCACCGTACATCACCAGCACCCGGTCGCAAAAGCTGGAGACGATGGTGAGATTGTGGCTGATGAAGATCAGTCCCATGCCGCGATCGGTGACCAGATCGTCCAGGATGCGCAATACCTCGTTTTGCACGGTGACGTCCAGTGCCGAGGTCGGCTCGTCAGCGATCAGCAGGTCGGGTTCAGCGATCAGCATCATTGCGATCATGACCCGCTGGCCCATGCCACCCGAAAGCTGGTGGGCATAAAAGTGATAGACCAGATCGGGATCGCGGATTTTCACGGCTTCCAACATGGCAAGTGAACGCCGTCGCGCCTCGCCTTGGGAGGCCCGATGATGCAGACGGTAGGTCTCTTCGATTTGCCTTCCGACCTTCAGCACCGGATTCAAAGAATATTTGGGGTCTTGCATCACCATCGAGATGCGACGGCCGCGCAAGCGTTGCCAATCGGCATCCGTCAATGATGACAGGTCCTGGCCCGACAGCTGCAGGCGTTTGGCGGAAACCAGGCCCGGCGGCGGTATCAAGCCGAGCAGAGCGCGTCCGGTCGTCGACTTGCCTGAACCCGACTCGCCGACAATCCCGAGGCGCTCGCGTCCGAGCGAAAAACTGGCGTTGCGCACGGCTCGCGTCGCTCCTCCGCGCCCGGGAAACGTCACGTTGAGATCCTCGACCTCCAGTAGCGGGCTATCGCTCATGTGTTCTTTGGATCGAAGACGTCGCGCAATCCATCCCCCAGGAGATTGAAGCCGAGACTGACGATAAAAATCGCGAGCCCCGGGATGGTCGCAACCCACCATTGGTCGAAGATGACGTCGCGTCCGGTCGAGACCATGGCTCCCCATTCGGCCGTAGGTGGCTGGGCGCCGAGGCCGAGAAAGCCGAGCCCGGCCGCCGTCAGGATGATGCCCGCCATATCCAATGTTAACCGCACGATCACCGAGGAAATGCACAACGGCACGATATGGCGGAACAGAACGCGCCAGGTGGAGGCACCCTGAAGGACTACGGCGGCGATGAAGTCGCTGCGCGCTATCGACACTGTTTCGGCGCGAGCGATTCGCGCGTAGGGCGGCCAGGCGGTGAGCGATATGGCGATCACAGCGTTTTCGATTCCGGGGCCGAGGGCGGCGGAAAACGCCAGCGCCAGCACGAGCCTTGGAAAGGCCAGGAAAATGTCGGTGATCCGCATCAAGATGGCGTCGACCCAGCCGCCGAGGTAGCCCGCGGTCGTCCCCACCGCAAGCCCGATGGGGGCAACGAGGATGGAGACGAGCATGACGATGGTGAGCGTAACGCGGGCACCGTATGCGGTGCGGGCAAGAATATCCCGTCCGAGCTCGTCGGTGCCGAACCAGTGATCGCCACTTGGGGCAGCGAGCCGATGGACCAGGTCTTGTTCGATCGGCGAGCGGAAGCCCGCGACCAGCGGCGCGAAAGCCGCGATTGTCACCAGTGCCAACACGATCAGTAGGCCGATGAGCGCGGCCGGATTTGCAGCGAGCGCGAACATCCCACGAGTGAGATTTCCGAGCACCGCCTGCCTGCGCGAGGTTGGCGCGTCGCTCAGCAGCCAATGGGCGAGCGGCACAACCTGTGGAGGATTCTCGGGCGTGAGCTCGATGGTCATGCCGATCGCAACCTCGGATCAAAGACCTTGTAGAGAAAATCGCACAAAAGGTTGATACCAATGAACGTCGCCCCGACCATCAGTGTGCCACCAAGCACCGCGTTCATATCGGCGTTGAACAACGAGCGGGTGATGTAGAGGCCGAGGCCTGGCCAAACAAATACCGATTCGGTCAGTACAGCTCCTTCAAGCAGCGAGGCGTAGCTGAGGCCGACCACCGTAATGAGCGGCACCATGATGTTGGGGAAGGCATGCCCCCAAACCGCGCCCCAAAACGAGCGTCCCTTGATACGGGCAGCGACCACATACTCTTGGCTCAGCTGGTCGATCATGAAGCTGCGGGTCATCCGCGCGATATAGGCCAACGATACGTAGCCAAGCAGCAGACCAGGCAGCACAAGATGGGCTGCGGCGTTGCGGAACACCTCCCACTCACCGGCAAGAGCGCTGTCAACAAGAATGACGCCGGTGCGTGCCGTGACGATATCGTCGTAGCCCACGTCAAGCCTTCCCGGGCCGGCGGCCCATCCGAGCCGACCATAGAAGATGGCGAGCCCGACCAACCCTAGCCAGAATATCGGCATCGAATAGCCGAATAGCCCGACGACCCGCAAAATCTGATCGGGCCACTTTCCCTTATAGGCCGCAGCGGCCACGCCAGCTGGAACACCTAGGGCGACACCAATGACCGTCGCCACGGTCGAGAGCTCGAGTGTGGCAGGAAAGAACTGCATGAGATCAGCAAGGATGGAGTGGGACGTGATGACCGACTGGCCAAGGTCACCAGATGCCACCTTCCTGAGGTAAATCAAATATTGCTCGGCAATAGAGCGGTCTAGACCCATCGCCAGGCGGGCTTTGTCGTAGATATCGCGCGTGGCGTGGTCGCCGACTACGGCGAGCACCGGATCGACGGGGATGAACCGGCCGATACCAAACGTCACGGCCGTAAGGCCAAGCAGCGTAAGCGCGAGCGAACCGACGAAACCGCCAAGGCGCCGGAAGAAGCCGAGCACTCCATCAGGACTCATGACGACGTCCCTGCCGTCAATGCGGCTGCGCGCTCATCGTCCACAGCGAACCACCTGACAGGGCTCAAGTTACCCTTCATCCCTCGGCTTTGTTTGCTAAAGTAGCACCGGCCCAATCAATCCGCCAGAGCGTCAACCGAAAGGCCGTCGTTCCATGCCAAGCAAGGCTCCAACGCCCGTTTTCGACGGCCACAATGACGTACTGTTACGGCTCTTCAAAAAGACAGGGACATCGACGCCGGAGAACGACTTTCTGCTTGGCGATGGTGAGGGACATCTCGATTTGCCACGGATGCTGCAAGGCGGGTTCGCGGGTGGATTGTTCGCCGTCTATGTTCCCTCCGCGGGGCTCACTCTTGACAAGCTCAACGAGCTGATGCGGGGGGCGGACTATGATGTGCCGCTACCATCGCTGTTGGAGGCCGCGGCCGCGTTGCCGACTGCGCTAGCCATGATCGCCATCTTGTATCGGATCGAGCGGGCGTCCGATGGCGCCTTCATGGTTTGTCGCACCGGCGGTGAATTGCGGCGCTGCCTGGAGACGGGCGTCATCGGCGCGGTGCTGCACATGGAAGGCGCCGAGGCGATCGATCCGGGCCTAAACGCCCTCGAAGTCTTCCATCAGGCCGGCTTGCGGTCGCTCGGGCCGGTCTGGAGCCGTCCGACGATCTTCGGTCACGGTGTTCCATTTCGCTTTCCCAGCACTGGGGATACAGGACCAGGTCTCACGGATGCGGGCAAGGCACTCGTAAAGGCCTGCAATGAGCTCGGCGTCGCCATCGATCTCTCGCATATGACCGAGCAGGGCTTCTGGGACGTGGCCAGAGTCAGCACCAAACCACTGATCGCTTCGCACTCCAACGCGCACGCGATCTGCCCCCACGCCCGCAATCTTACCGACAAGCAGCTCGCCGCGATTGCCCACTCGGGAGGACTGGTCGGTCTCAACTTCGCCACCTGCTTCCTTCGTCCTGACGGTCAAAAGGGCGAGGGAACCGAAATCGATCTGATGCTCCGTCACCTTGATCATCTTATCGCGAAGCTTGGGGTTGACCATGTTGGACTGGGTTCTGATTTCGACGGAGCTTATATTCCCGAGAGCATCGGCGATGTAAAAGGCTTGCCGGTGCTGGTGGCTGCGCTGCGTCGGCACGGATATGACGACGCGACGCTCAATCTGCTTTGCCACGAGAATTGGATTTCCGTGCTGGAGAGGACGTGGAGTTGATCACTCCAGTCAGTGCGGGCAGGTGATTGTCGGCGGTGTGCTCGACACGACCGACCGATCAATGGCATTCCAACGCTGCACGGCGGCTGCCAACTTGCCGTGGACGAGCAGATAGGCGGTGAGATCGAGCAGTCGCCGATCGCTGAGCGAGAGCGTGAAATCCGTTGGGATACTTTGCAACGGCCTTCTCAAATGCTTCGACAACGTGGTAAGTCCGTCATCGATGCTGTTTGCGCTCAAGAGCTCGCCGAGATCTGGATCGCTGTTGAGCCTGGCACCGTATTCCGACGCAAAGTCAGGATCGATTACGTCGCGCAAGCCAAGGCGGATGACGAGCGGGCGCATGGCCAGCTTTCCGGTCTCGAAAAGGTCATGCCAAGACGCCTTGCTCACAGCGCCACATTGTCCACTATGCTTGGTCAGCTCCATCTCCCAATTGGCGCTAAGCTGATCCGTAACGACATCGGTGCTCTCGACAAACGTCCAGCCAAGATCCTGCAGCAGTGCGATGGCGCCGTAGATTGCTTCCGTGGCATGTCCGACGATCGTGTTTTCCCAAGCATAACGCTCCTCCACGCCCGTCTGTTGAAATCTCGTTCCGTCGGTATCGATGCGGTCGACGCTGGCATCGATCGCAATTACCACGACGCGCGACCGCTCGGACTGTTCGTTGAATTCAGAACGAAACTGGGAAAGAAGCGTGAGAAGCCCCGAATTATCGGCCAGCCCGCCGTCGGCAAGGAAAATCTCTCCACCCTGAAAAAGAATCTTGGAGCCGCAATGCTTCAATGGCAGGTTCGGATAGGCAATCGGAAACGCCGAGGAGGCGTAGACGGCGTCGGCAAGCCGGACACTTGCGGGTTCGATACGTGTAAAAGCGAGGTCGTTTTCACTCAATAGGGTTTGCGGCGCGCCGAGTACACCCCACCAATCCTTGGGCTGGAAATGCACCGTGTCGATATAGTGTCGCGAAAATACGAATCGGACGTGATTGGCGA
>Ga0209698_10002366_pt1 | contig 21433 bp, 20 predicted proteins | sample LitLauG_LLR_2012_FD_187203 | JGI IMG/M metagenome (GOLD analysis project Ga0209698, IMG submission 187203) | Freshwater sediment microbial communities from Pennsylvania, USA - Little Laurel Run_MetaG_LLR_2012 (SPAdes) (version 2) | ecosystem: Environmental > Aquatic > Freshwater > Creek >...
CGATCGAGGATGGCCTGCGTGTCGAACGGCTTGACCAGGAACCCGTCGGCGTGGACCGCCTGGCCGCGAGCCTCAGCGCCGCCCTGTCGGGGGCCGTCGAGCTCGGGCCCGCCATCGACCAGCGCGCCCGCGACTACCGGCGCCCCGGCGCGGCGCGGTCGGCCGTCGCCGCGCGGGCCGACGAGGCGGCGTCGCGGCGCGCGACCGTCGTCGAGGTGCGCGCCCCGGACCGCGTCGGGCTGCTGTTCCGCCTCGCCGAGACCATCACCGAGGCCGGTTTGTCGATCTCCGCGGCCCGCGCGGTGTCCCTTGGCCATGAGGCGATCGACGTCTTCTACGTCCACGGACCCCGCGGCGCGAGGGTCGAGGGCGAGGCCCTCGAGCGGCTCCTCGCGGACCTGGCCGCCTCGGGCACGCCGAAAGATCCAGAGGTCCGCACTCTCTGACACCGCAAGCATCTAGTATTGCGCGGTGGCTCCTCGACACGCATCCAAGACCAAGAACACCCACCGCCGCCGCACGGCGCTGCTCGGCGTCGTCGCCGTCGTCGCGGCGGCAGCGATCGCCGCGGGGTTCATCTTCTGGCCGACCAGCTCGACGAGCACGTCGGCGGCCGCCGCCACGCACGGTCCGCTGCGCGTCGCCACCATCACGCCGAACGGCACGTGGGTGTCGCCCGACGCGCCGCTGCGCGTGCAGTTCAACAACCCCATCGCCGCGACCTCTCCGATGCCGACGATCACACCGGGCGTCGCGGGCACCTGGGTCCAGCTGTCGCCCGACGAGATCTCGTTCCGCGCCGCCGCTGCGATGACGCCCGGTCGCACCTACACCGTCGTCGTGCCCGCGGCGACGCGCACGACCGGCGGCCAGACGCTCGGTGCCGCCGTCACGCGGCGCTTCACCGTCGCGTACGGTTCGATGCTGCGGCTCCAGCAGGTGCTCGCGCAGCTCGGGTACCTCCCGCTGCGCTTCATCCCCGTGGGCCCGTTCTCCCCCGCCTCGAGCGCGGTGCAGCGCGGCACGTTCGCGTGGCGCTGGAGCTCGGTGCCCAAGGAGCTCAGCGCACTGTGGCAGCCGGGCAACTACACGGTGATCACCAAGGGCGCGATCATGGCGTTCGAGAACGACCACAACATGACGACCGACGGCCTTCCGGGTCCCGGCGTGTGGTCCGCGCTGCTCGGCGCGGTGTCGACCGGCCACGTCAACCACGCGACGTACAACTACGTCGACGTCTCCACGTCGATCCCCCAGACCCTCACGCTCTACGTGAACATGCGCCCGATCTACCAGACGCTCGTCAACTCCGGCATCAGCCAGGCGCCGACGCTGCTCGAGACCGACCCGGTGTACCTGCGCTTCACCTCGACGACGATGAGCGGGACCAACCCCGACGGCAGCCACTACTCGGACCCGGGCATCCCGTGGGTCAGCTACTTCAAGGGCGGCGAGGCCCTCCACGGCTACATCCGCGGCTCCTACGGCTGGCCCCAGAGCCTCGGGTGCATCGAGATGCCCTACGCGCACGCCCAGGTCGTCTTCCCCTACACGCCGATCGGGACGCTCGTCACCATCCACTGACGTGCCCGCCGCGGCGCTGACGCCGCGGACCCTCAACTCGACGCGGCCTCTCCCCCAGGCCCCCACGCGTCCTCTCGACGCCGCGGCTCGACCCTGATCCCCTCGCCGGTGAGCTCCGCGGCGGTGGCGACCGCGGCGGCGCCGTGGCGGCGGCGAAGCTCGTCGACCGCGGCGCGCAGCGCGGCGAGGTCGCCCTGGCGGTGCCGCGCGGCGCGCTCGGCGCTGCGCCGGACATCGACGGGGTCCTCGAGCGCGAAGGTGAGCTGCAGGCCCGTGTCGCGGGGCTCGAGCGAGGAGCACGACACCCCGCACAGCCGCACACCCGCGCGCAGCGGCGCGGCCTCGACGAGCAGCTCGACGATCGCCGCGACGGCTTCGTCATCGTCCACGCCGAAGTCCACGGTGTGGCTCCTCGTGGAGATCTGGAAGTCGTCGAACTTCAGTTTGAGCGTGATGCAGCGCGCGCGCAGCTCGGCGTCGCGCAGTGCGCGCGCGACGGCCCCGGCCATCCGGCGCGCATGGCGCGCGACCTGTGCGCGCTCGGTCAGCGACACGGCGAAGGTCTCCTCGTGGCCGATCGACTTGGCGCCCTGGCCCGGCGCGACCGGGCGCTCGTCGATGCCCCGGGCGAGCTCGTGGAAGCGCACGGCGCTCGCGCGCCCGAGGTGCCCCGCGAGCAGCTCGACGTCCACCTCGGCGAGCTCGTCGATCGTGGTGATCCCGAGTCGCTCGAGGCGCGCGGCGGTCGCCGGCCCCACGCCCCACAGGTCGCGCAGCGTCATGGACGCGAGCACGCCCGCCTCGTCCTCGGGCATCGTGACGACGACCCCCTCCCCCGGGGCGATGCCCTCCCTCGTCGCGACGGGCTTCGCGCGGCGGCTGCCGAGCTTGGCGAACAGCTTGTTGCGCGCGACCCCGACGCAGCACGACAGCGCGAGCTCGTCGGCGACGCGCGCGCGGATTGCCTCTGCGACCTCGCGCGGCGAGCCCAGCAGTGCGATCGCGCCGGTCACGTCGCAGAACGCCTCGTCGAGCCCGAGCGGCTCGACGAGCGGCGTCGCGGCGCCGAGGATCTCGAGGAACCTCCGCGAGAGCTCCTCGTAGCGCGAGAAGCGCCCGTGGACGAACACCGCGTCCGCGCAGCGCCGCCGCGCCTCGAGCGAGGACATCCCCGAGCGCACGCCGCGGCGGCGCGCCTCGTAGGTGCAGCTCGCCACGACACCGCGCGCGCCGTCGCCGCCGACGATCACGGGCCGCCCGCGAAGTGACGGGTCGTCGAGGACCTCGACGGACGCGAAGAACGAGTCCATGTCCGCGTGCAGGATCGCGGGGCGCAGTGACCCGGAGCGGTCTGGCTCAGCTGTCGAGCGCAACGTGGCGGAACGCCTCCCCGTGGGCGAGCCCGACGAGCCGGCCCGCCTGGACGGCGCGCGAGGTGACCACCTCGCGCGCCCACTCGTCGTCGCCGTCGAGCTGGGAGCGGTGCGAGAGCACGGCGGCGATCTTGGCCTCGAGCGTGCCGTCGATGTCGACGACCACGTCGGCCTCGAGGGTCCCCGAGAGCAGCAGGGTCGACACCGCGTGCGGCGGGCCCACCTCTGGGAAGTAGTGCGGCATCGAGCTGGCGGGCGCCACCGCGTCGAGGACCGCCCAGCCCGCCTCGCGATGGTCGCGGTGGTTGACGTAGACGCCACCGAAGAACGTGGCCGTCGGGTCCGGGGCGAGCACGGCCTCGGGGCGGAGGCGCCGGATCGCCGCGACGATGGCCCGCCTCGTCGCGAGGTCGGCGCTCACCTCGCCGTCGGGGATCCCCAGCTGCTCGACGCCCGCAAGCCCCAGGGCGCCCGCCGCGTCGTGCAGCTCGCCGCTGCGGCGCCGGGCGAGCTCGTCGAGGTCCGCGCCCGCGTCATGGGACCCCTTCGCGCCGTCGGCGAGCACCAGCAGGTGCACCTCGGCGCCCAGCTTCGCCCACGACGACAGCGTCCCGCCGCACGCCACGTCGGCATCGTCGGGGTGCGCGTAGATCGCCAGCGCGCGGTCGGGGACGACGTCGAGGACCCGCGCCACGTCAGCTCCTCGACTTGGGCTCGGTCGTCTTGATGAGCATGCCCACCTCGCGCTCGAAGTCCCCCAGCTCCTCGAAGCCCTTGTACACCGAGGCGAAGCGCACGTAGCCGACCTCGTCGACCTCGCGCAGTCGCTCGAGCACCGCGCGGCCGATCTCCTCGCTCGACACGTCGTCGGGGCGCAGGCGCAGTGACTCTTCGACCGCGTCGCACAGCTCCTCGAGCATCTCGTCGGTGACGGGCCGGTTCTTGCACGCCGCCCGGAGCCCCTCGATGAGCTTGGCGCGGTCGAACGGCTCACGGGTGCCCGAGCGCTTGACGACGACCAAGGGGACCTCCTCGACGCGCTCGAAGGTGGTGTAGCGCTGGTGGCACGCGACGCACTCGCGACGACGCCGGATCGCCCCGCCGTCCTCTGCGATCCGCGAGTCGACGACCCTGTCGTCGTCACTCGAGCAGTAGGGACATCGCACACGGTCACGCTAGACCCTGCCTGCGCGCAGGATGCTCACGGGATGCGGATGCGCTCCCCGGGGACGACCTCGGTCGTCCCGAGCGCTGCGGCCAGCTCGTGGACCACGAGCCCGACCGCCGAGGGGTTGACCTTCTGGGCGATCGAGGCGAGCGTGTCGCCCTGCGCGACGACGTAGGTCGACCCGTCGGCGAGCCCTGTGGGCACGCCGCCGGGGGCGGCCTGGCCGCTCAGGGTGACGCCGCCGAGGGCGTGGATCGGCAGTGCGAGCGCGGCGAGCGCGGCGAGCGCGGCGAGCACGCCCATGCTGCGGCGCCGCCTTGCCAGCGTCTGGGCGCGGACCGCCGCGCGGCGCTGCTCGCGCTCCTCGGGGCTGAGCGCTCGATGCGTCGCCGCCGCCACTTCGAGCGAGACGACGCGCGCACCGGCGGGCGGCACCGCCTCCCGCCGCGGGCGCACGAAGGGGTCCTCTGCCCTCGGCGCGGTCGGGTGCGCGGCGCGCGATTCGGCCTCGTGACGCGGCGCAGGCGCGCGTCGCGCATGGATCGCCGCGCCTCGGCGCGGGGCGCCCGGGCGCCGGCCACCGTCGACGAGGCGCAGGGGGGGCCGACCCTCGAAGCGGGGGTCCTCGAGCGGGTGCTCCAGCGGTGCGATGGCCATGTTGACGCCTCCTGGTCCTCGTTGAGCGAACACCTGTTCGTGCCATTAGAGCACGAACAGGTGTTCGGGTCAACCCATGGAGGCACTTTCTAGGTCCGGGGTGTGACGGCCGCCCCCACGCGCCCGAGCAGGGGGCCGTGGCCCCAGGACCTGCGCGGGTTCGACAGGCGCGCGAGGGCCTCATGGAGGCTCGGGACCATCGTGATCCCGTGGCGGATCGCGAGCTGGGCGCAGTCCGCGGCGAGCGTGGCATCGGCGTGGTCGGACGAGTCGGTGACCTGCCCGTCGCAGACCCAGAGCATCGGCTCGGCCCTGCGCCGCCTCGCCAGCGCCCAGCGCAGGGCGGGGCCGTCGACGCCGTTGCCGACGTTGCCCGAGCGCACCTGGCTCGCCGCACGTCCCCGGTCAGCGAGCACCCAGGCGTTCGCGACGCCCACGGACCCCGGCGCGTGCGAGTAGCCGAGCACGAGCGCCCCGGGGGCCGCGTCGAGCAGCTCGAGCAGCTCGGCGTGCTCGAGCGCCATGGACCCAGACTGGTCCACGACGACCACGCCGCCCGATCCCCTGGCCGGTCGGTCGAAGATCCGTCGGGACGGGTCCGTCGCGAGTCGCCCCGGGCGCACGACGCGCCGCCCCGACGCCGAGGCAACCCGGGAGGCCGCGATCGCGCCCCGCACGACGCGGTCGAGGGCCACGCTCGCGTCGAGCACCAGCGGGGCGAAGCATCCCGTCGCGGCGGGTCGCGCACCGCGACGGGCGCCCGCGGCCGCGCCCCTGGGTCCCGCGGGCTGCGCGGCCCATCGCTCGATGAGCTCTGCGAGCGCGAGGGTGTGCACCGCGAACCCGGCCGGCAGCGATGCGTCGTGCACTGACGTCGAGGCGAGCGCGCCCGTGGCGACGCGCCGGAGGTGCCCGAGCAGCTCGCGCTCGAGCTGGCGGCACCCGAGCGCCCAGGTGCGGTCCACCCTGCGAACGCCCGCGGCGAGGTCGGACAGTGCGCGCGTGCCCGACAGCGCGGCCGCGAACCGGACGAGCTCGGGCCACTCGCCCGCCTCGGCGAGCCGCGTGCCGGTGAGCCGCTCGGAGCCGTCGCGCAGCTCGGTGAGGTCGAAGCCGACCCTTCCCAGCAGCACGTTGACGCGCAGCTCCTCGGCGCACTCGACGGATCGCGCGTCGATCGTCCCGTCCCCGTGCAGCGCCCTCGCGTCGAGTGGGCTGACCCTGGCGTGCATCAGCTCGTGGGCGCGGATGAGCCTGCCGTGGGCACCTCCGTGGAACGGCGTGCGCATCCGGCACCCGACGAGGTCGCTCCACGCGTCGCCGCGACGCACGGCGCCCTCCTCGACGAACCAGCGCCTCGCGCCAGGTCGGTCGGCGCGCGAGACGAGCAGCTCGGGCAGCGGGCCGGGCGTCAACCCGCGCGCTCGGTCGCATCGATGACGAGGGCATCGGCGACCTCGCGGCCGCGCTCCTCGCCGAACGCCAGCCGCGCGGCGCGCTGCGGGTCGACTGACTCGCGCAGGCGCGCGTAGGCGTAGAAGGCGCGCAGCGAGGCTCGACGGGTGCCCGACGCGGTCGCGAGCGCGGCGGCCGCCCCCCGGAGGTCCGCGGGCAGCACGGCGAGCGCGTCAGGGTGCGGCTCGTCGATCTCGATCGCCACGGGGAACCGGTCGCGAAGGGCCTCAGGGAGCTCAGCGGTGTGCTCGAGGTTGGTGGTCATCACGACCGAGAAGCCGGGCAGCGGCGAGATCCCCTGCCCGGTCCCGGGGTGGTCGAAGCTCGCCGAGCCATCGGTGTCGCACACCGCGAGCAGCAGCGCGAGCACGTCGCCGGTCGCCCGATCGGCCTCGTCGACGACGAGGCGGCCACCTCGGCGCCCGTCGCCGCGCCAGGCGCGCACCGCCGCGCCGTCGAGCCACTCGAATCGGCCCGACGCCGTCGGCATCCACGAGCCGGTCACGTCCGCGGCGGTCATGTCCTCGGTGCACACGAGGCGGTGCGCGCCCGCGGCGCCCACCGCGACGCGCAGCGCGGCGTAGGTCTTGCCGGTGCCCGGAGGGCCGTAGAGCACGAGTCGGTCGATCCCCGCGTCGAGCGCGTCGACGACGTCCCTCCAGCACGCCGGCAGCGGGCGATTGTCCATGGTGCTCCTCCTCGCGCGGTCACCCCAACGGTCGCCGCTCGCGGCGCAGTGCGCGCGAATCGTCCTGCCGCGGACCGAGGCGAACGGGTGTTTGCCCTCGGGACGCGGGTCCGCTAGCATTGCGAACGCGCGTTCGCCCCAAGGAGGCACCATGGCCGAGGTCCTGACCGAGAAGCGCCGCCAGATTCTCGACTTCATCATCGCGTTCCAGCGCGACCACGGCTACCCCCCGTCGGTGCGCGAGATCGGTCGCAACGTGGGGCTCGCCTCCTCGGCGACCGTCCATGACCACATCGACCGCCTGGCTGAGGGGGGCTACCTCGTCAAGGACCCCACGAAGCCGCGGGCCCTGCAGGTCCGCTACGACCCCGGTTCGGGCACGGCGATGTCCGCCGAGCCCGTCCGCGTCGTGCCCCTGGTCGGCGACGTCGCCGCGGGCACCGGCGTGATCGCCGAGGAGCACCTCGAAGAGCTGCTCCCGCTGCCCGAGCGCTTCGCCGGCACCGACCAGAGCTTCATGCTGCGCGTCCGCGGCGACTCGATGGTCGACGCGGGCATCCTCGACGGCGACTTCGTGGTGGTCCGCCAGCAGCCCGACGCCGAGGTCGGCGACGTCGTCGTCGCGGGCATCCCCGGCGAGGAGGCCACCGTCAAGCGCCTGAAGGCCAAGGGCACGAGCATCGTCCTCGAGCCGCGCAACGCCTCGTACGCCGACTTGGTCTACGACCCCGCCGACGTCGCCATCTACGGCAAGGTCCTGTCGGTCCTCCGGCGCCTCTAGCCCACGGGCGAGAGGGGGCTCTCGAGCAGCGCGGCGAGCACCTCGCGGCACCGCTCGATCTCGCGGACCTCGACGAGCTCGCCGGCGTGGTGGGCGAGCTCGGGGTCCCCGGCGCCGAAGTTGGCGGCCGGCACCCCGATCGCGCTGAACGTGGCCACGTCGGTGTAGCCCAGCTTGGCGCGCGGCGGCGCGCCGGAGAGCTCGACGAGACGGGCCAGGGCGGGGTGCGAGAGCGTCGGCGCCGCGGGGTCGGCTGCGTCGGTGACCTCGACGGCGTCGGTGTCCTCGAGGTGCGGACCGAGCAGCTCGAGGAGCGCGGCGACCGCGTCGTCGGTGCTCCGGTCCGGCGCGACGCGGTGGTTGAGGGTCACCGACGCACGGTCCGGCACGACGTTCGCGCTCACGCCGCCGTCGACGCGGACCACCTGGAGCTGCTCGGTGTAGGTGACCCCGTCGATCTCGACGCTGCGCGGCACGTAGGCGGCGACGGCCGCCAGCAGCGGCGCGAGCCGGTGGATCGCGTTGCGGCCCCGCCAGGGCCGCGCGGTATGCGCGCGCTGACCCGCGAGCACCACGTCGAGGCGGACGACGCCCTGGCAGCCGGCCTCCACGACGCACGAGGTCGGCTCGCACAGCACCGCGGCGTCGCCGGCGAGCAGCTCGGGGGCCACCGCGAGCAGCTCGAGCAGGCCGCTGTCGGCGCGGGCGACCTCCTCTCGCGCGTAGAAGACGTAGGTGGCCTCCGAGCCTCGGTGCGGTCCTTCGAGGCCGAGCGCCACCATCGCGGCCAGCGAGCCCTTCATGTCGCACGCGCCCAGGCCGCGCAGGACCCCGTCGCCGTCGACGGCGCGATGTCCGAGCTCGCCCGGGACCGTGTCGAGGTGCCCGGCGAGCACGAGGCGCGTCGGGGCGGTGCCCGTGGTGCGCGCGACGAGGTTGTCGCCGATGCGGGTGACCTCGAGGTGCGGCGCGGCGCGCAGCGTCGCTTCGATGTCGTCGCAGATCGCCGCCTCGTCCCCGCTCACCGAGGGGATCGACACGTAGCGCGCGGCGAGCGCGGCGAGGTCGCTCACGTGGCGACGCCGTGGTCGCGCAGCACGGCGTTGAGCGCGCCGCGCTCGTGGCGCTCGCCCTCCTCGAGCCGGCGCACGACGAGCACGCACGGCAGGAAGAACTCGCCGCCGGCGAACTCCCTGCGCCGCTGCGCGCCGACGGCGACGCAGCGGTCCGGCACGCGGCCGCGCGACAGCTCCTCCCCCGTCGCCGCGTCGATCACCGGGATCGAGCTCGTCAGGATCGTCCCCGCGCCGACCACCGAGTCGCGCCCGACCCTCGCGCCCTCGACGATCATCGAGCGGCTCCCGATGAGCGCGCCGTCCTCTATGACCACGGGCACCGCGTTGGTCGGCTCCAAGACGCCGCCGATCCCCACGCCCCCCGAGAGGTGCACGCCCTCGCCGATCTGCGCGCAGCTGCCCACGGTGGCCCAGGTGTCCACGAGCGTGCCGGCGCCGACGCGCGCGCCGATGTTCACGTAGCTCGGCATCAGGATCACCCCGGGCGCGAGGTAGCTCCCCCAGCGCGCCGAGGCGCCGGGGACCACGCGCACCCCCGCGGCCTCGTAGCCGTGCTTGAGCGGCAGGCGGTCCGCGAACTCGAAGGGGCCCGCGGCGTCGGTCTCGATCCCGCGCAGCCGGAACAGCAGCAGGATCGCGCGCTTGAGCCACTCGTGGACGACGACCTCGCCCTCGATGTCGATCTCGGCGACCCGCGCAGAGCCGTCATCGAGAAGGCCGACCGCCTCTTCGACCTCGCTGCGCGCGTCCTCGTCGGCGGGGCTCAGCTCCGCGAGCCGCCCGTACAGCGCGTCGATGCGCCCCTCGAGCGACTCCACGCCTGCATCGTACCGACGCGGCACGCCGCGCCCGGCGATCAGGCGCGCTGCGGGCCGAGGTCGCGCTCGAGGGCGCCAACGACGACCTCGCGGCCCACGTGGTGCAGCGCCGCGTCGAGGGCCACCTCGTCGTCGAGGTAGTCCGCCAGCGTGGGCGCCCGCGGCCCGAGGCACAGCGCGTCGTCGAGCAGGCCCTCGGCCCCGTGGGACGCGAGGCCGTCGCGCTCGATCACGGCAGTGACCTCGCGGTGCCCCGCGGCGAGGAGCGCGACGGCGCGGTGGTGGCCGTCGACGAGCACCCCGCAGCCGTCTTGGACCACGACGCGCAGGGGCCTGCGGGGCGCGGCCAGGACGAAGCCCACGGCCACCGAGCCCTCCGGGATCCCCGGGATCTCGCCGCAGAACTCACCGAGCACCTGGAGGTTCTGGTCCCTCGAGACGGCCCGGAACGCGCGCGCGCCCTCGTCGAAGCGGACCTCCGGGGCGCCGCCGGGTCCCGGCAGGGTCATCTCGGTGCGTCCCTCGTCGGTCTCGGCGCCCGCGACGGGGGTGTCGGTGAACACGAAGGGCTGGCGCGCCCGCAGCCGCGCGAGGTCGACCACCGCGACGCGCGCGGGATCCTCGCCGCCGCGCTCGAGGCGCTCGCGCACCGCGCCGCTGAGCAGCGCGGGTCCCACGATCGCGTCGTCGGCGCTGCGCGCGGCGCGCGCGGCGACCGCGCCCGCCGCGGCGCGCACCGCGGCGTCGCACCAGGCCTCGCCCCCCGCGCCGACCGCCCTCGAACGCACGAGGCGACGTGCGGTCAGCTCGTCGAGCCAGCCGACGAGGACCCTCACGGGCCTCGTGGTGCTCGTCAGACCCGGCGCGTGCGCCCCTAGGTCCACTCGATCTTGCGGAAGGCGAACTCGACGGTCTCGTTGGGCTGGTCCGCCGCGCCGCCCTTGGCCATGACCGCCTTGTCGTAGGTGGGACCCGACCAGCGCACCGCGGTGCAGTCGCTCATCGAGAAGGTGTTGATCAACGAGTCCTTGCGGCCGAGGACGCGAACCGTCAGCGTCGAGCCGGGCGCACCCGCGCCCTTGGGGGTGCCCGCGGCGCTGAAGGCGGTCGCGAAGGCCCTGTCGCCGGTGAAGGTCCGCGTCAGCGAGATCCGCTGGGCCTGCAGCCCGTCGATCTGCTCGTAGTAGCCGGCGGAGTCGGTCTGCGAGGTCGTGGCGTACTCGCCGCTGAGGACCTCCATGGAGTGCACCCCGGGGACCAGGACCCCGTCGATGGCGACCTGCAGGGAGGTGGGGACGTGCTTGGGCGGGCTCGTCAGCGGCGCCACCGCGCTCGTCGCGGCCCCCGCGAGGCCGCCGGGAGCCGCGGCCCCCGCGATCGCCGCGGCCACGCCGCCGAGCGCCGCGGCGCCGGTCATCTTGAGCGCGTCGCGCCTCGTGGTCGCGCCCTCGGGTGCGGACGACTCGGAGTCCTCGTGCATCTCCCCCCCTCTCGACGGTGCGCCGCAGATCGGCGTGCCGATCGCGCAACCCTACTGACACCGCCGCACCCCGGGTGCTCGGGCGTGGGGCCCGTTCGTTCAGGCGGCGGCGAGCCGGTCGCACGCGAGCGCGAGGCGCTCGTCGGGCTGGACCATGGCGATGCGCACGAACCCCGCGCCCTGCTCGCCGTAGAGGTCGCCGGGGCTCACGAGCAGGCCCGCGTCCTCGGCCAGCGACGCGGCGAGCTCCCAGGCGTCCTCGACGCCCGGCTTGGACGCCCAGAGGTAGAACGACCCCTGGGGCACGGGCGCGTCGTAGCCGGCGGCGCGCAGCGCCGCCGAGACGCGCGCCAGCCGTCGCGCGTAGCGCTCGCGCTGGGCCACGACGTGGTCGTCGTCGGACCAGGCGGCCGCCGCGGCGGCCTGGACCGGGCCCGCGACGATCATCCCCGCGTGCTGGCGCACGAGTCGCAGGTAGGCCACGAGCTCGGCGTCGCCGGCGTAGAACCCCGCGCGCACCCCGGCGAGGTTCGAGCGCTTCGACAGCGAGTGCACGGCGAGCACGCCCTCGGGCCCGGCCTCGAGGATGCTGCGGCGCGGCCCGTCCCAGGTGTAGTCCGCGTAGCACTCGTCGGCGCACACGACGACCCCGTGGCGGCGGCCGAAGGCCGCGGCCGCGGCGAGGTCGTCGAGGCGCCCCGTCGGGTTCGAGGGCGAGTTCGCCCAGAGCACGAGCGCGCGCGCCGCGGTCGCCGCGTCGATCGAGCCGAGGTCGAGCCGGCCGTCGAGGAGCCCGACGGGGACCGCGCGCAGCCCCGCGAGGCGCGCGGAGACCTCGTAGGTCGGGTACGAGATCGCCGGGTACAACACGACGTCGCGGGTCGGGTCGCGAAGCGACAGGTAGTGCGCGGCCGACGCGACGAACTCCTTGGTCCCCACGCACGCCGCGAGCGATCCCTCGGGGACCTCGACGTCGAAGACGCGCGCGAGCATCGTGCGCGCCGCGTCGCGGTACGCGTCGGATCCCGCCGACGTCGGGTAGCCGCGCTCCGATCCGCTCGAGGCCATCGCCGCGAGCACCGCGTCGGGCGGCGGGTCGCACGGCGTGCCGATCGAGCAGTCCACCATCCCGCCGTCGTGGCGCTCGCAGCGCGCCCGCAGCCCGGCGAGCCGGTCGTAGGGGTACGGCGGGGGGACGAACCCGGCCGGCCCGCTCACGCAGGGACCGCCCACTCCTCGAAGCGCGCGCGTCCCGCGGGGTCGAGCACGACGCGCACGAGCGCGCACTCCCCGTCGTCGGTGGTCTCGAGGACCTCTCCTTCGCGGTGCGCCGCGGCCAGCACGTCGCCGCGCGCCCAGGGAACGCGCAGGACCGCGATGCGGTCCGCGGCGCGCAGCACGTCGGCGACGCCTCGCGCGAGCACGTCGATGTTCTCGCCGGTCGCCACGGAGATCACCACCGCGCCGGGGTTCGCCATCGCGAGCCGCGCCGCGGTCACCGGGGCGAGGTCGGCCTTGTTGATCGCGAGCACCTCGTCGAGGCCGCCCGCGCCGATCTCGTCGAGCACGGTGCGCACCGCGGCGATCTGGGACTCGGGGTCCGGCGCGGAGGCGTCGACGACGTGGACGAGCACGTCGGCGAGCCGCACCGCGTCGAGCGTCGAGCGGAACGCCTCGACGAGCTCGTGGGGCAGGTTGCGCACGAAGCCGACCGTGTCGGTCACAAGGATCGTCTCGCCGCCCTCGAGGCGGTGCTGGCGCGTGCGGGGGTCCAGGGTCACGAACAGTCGGTCCTCGGCGGGCGCGTCGGCCGCCGTGAGCGCGTTGAGCAGCGAGGACTTCCCCGCGTTGGTGTAGCCCACGAGCGCGACCTCGCGGTGCCGGCCCCGGCTGCGCGACGCGCGCTGGGTCGCCCGGGTGCGCTCGACGCCCTTGAGCTCGGCCTCGAGCTTGTGCATCCGACGCACGAGTCGGCGCCGGTCGACCTCGAGCTGGGTCTCGCCGGGGCCCCTCGTCCCGATGCCGCCCGCCTGCTGGCTGAGGGCGCTCCCGCGGCCGCGGAGCCGAGGGAGCCGGTAGCGCAGCAGGGCAAGCTCGACCTGCGCCTTGCCCTCGGGGCTGCGCGCGTTCTGGGCGAAGATGTCGAGGATCACCGCGGTCCTGTCGATCGCGGTGCGCCCGAGCAGGCGCTCGAGGTTCCGCTGCTGGGCGGGGGTGAGCGGCTGGTCGAACACCACGGTGTCGGCATCGACCGCGAGGCACAGCTCGTGCAGCTCGGTGACCTTTCCGCTGCCGAGGTAGGTGGCGGGGTCCGGTGCGTCGCGGCGCTGGACGAGGCGTGCGGCGACGTCGGCGCCCGCGGTGTCGACGAGCAGCGCGAGCTCGTCGAGGCCGGCCTCGACGTCGTCGGGGTCCGCGCCGGCGAGCACGACCCCGACGAGCACGATGCGCTCGCGGATCGTCCGCTCGATGAGCGAGGTGGGATAGACCGTCACAGCTGACCTGACAGCGCGATCGACGCGACCTTGACCGCGGGCCCCGCGAGCGTGGCCCTCGTGGCCTCGAGCGTCACGTCGAGGTCCCCGCCGGGGTTCGCGACCGTGACGCGGGGGCCGACGAGGCCGAGCCGGTGCAGCACGGCGGCCGTTGCGCACGACCCCGTCCCGCACGCGAGGGTGAGCCCGACGCCGCGCTCGACGACGCGGATCGCTGCGCGGTCGGCCGACACGACGGTGACGAACTCCACGTTGGCGCCCTCCTCGAGGCCCGCGACGAGCGGCGCGGCGAGCGCGATGAGCGCGTCGTCGGTGCCGCCGGGGTCCGTGATCACGACGTGGGGGTTGCCGATCGAGGCGCGCACGCCCGTCGCGAGGTCGCCCGCGTCAACGAGGGTGACCTCGCCCATGTCCACGGAGCCCCAGGCGCGCTCCGCGCCGGGCTCGAGGGCGATCGTCACGTGGCGCGGCCCCGCGCCGGTCGCGACGTCGAGGGCGCCCTCGGGAACGAGTCCGTGCGCCGCGGCGGCCGCCACGAGGCAGCGCAGCCCATTGCCCGACAGCTCGGCGCGCGACCCGTCGGCGTTGTGCAGCACCATCTCGAGCCCGCCGGCGCCGAGGCGGGCCTCGACGAGCCCGTCGGCGCCCACGCCGGTGTGCCGGTCGCACCAGCGGCGCGCGTGCGCACCGCCGAGCGCGGGGTGGTCCCCGTCGCGGAAGCAGACCAAGAAGTCGTTGCCCGCGCCGTGCCACTTCTCGAGGAAGCTCCGGTCGGTTGGCGCGTGCATGGACCCTCAGTCTTCCAGTTCCTCCCGCCCGTCATGCACTAGAGCAGCGTCGCGAGCGCGCTCGACGCGCCGGGCGCGTCGTCGACCCAGTGGATCCTCGGGTCCCGGCGGAACCAGCGCCACTGTCGCCGCGCGAGGCGACGCGTGGCGGCGATCGCCTCGGCGACGGCCGCGTCGAGCCCCTCGGTGCCCTCGACGTGCTCGAGCAGCTGGCGGTAGCCCGCGGCCTGGCGGGCCGTGCGCGAGAGCCCCTCGGGGCGCGCGGCGAGGGCGCGCACCTCTTCGAGCAGGCCGCGGTCGAGCCAGTGCGCGAAGCGCTCCTCGATCGCCGCGTCCACGCGCGGCGCGTCGAAGCGGATCCCGAGCTGGGCCACGTCGGTCGCGGGGTACGAGCCGAGCCCCGCGCCGAACGAGGAGAACGGCCGCCCCGTGGTGCGCACCACCTCGACGGCGCGCGCGAGGCGCCGCGCGTTGCGCACGTCGACGCGCGACGCTCCGAGCGGGTCGGCAGCGGCGAGCTCGGCGTGCAGGGCCTCGGCGCCGCCGGGCTCGCCGGCGCGCGCGAGCAGCGCGGCGCGCAGCGCGGGGTCCTCGGGCGGGATCTCGAGGCCGTCGACGAGCGCGCGCACGTAGAGCCCCGACCCGCCGACGAGCAGCGCGGTGTGTCCCCGCGCGGCGATCTCGCCGAGGGCCGCGTCGCACAGCTCCTGGAAGCGCCGGACGGTCATCTCCTCGCAGGGGTCGGCCACGTCGAGGAGGTGGTAGCGCACCTCGTCGCGCTCGGCGCGCGTCGGCTTGGCGGTCCCGATGTCCATGCCCACGTACGGCGTCATCGCGTCGACGCAGACGATCTCGGTCGCGCCGTGGGCGAGTGCGGCGGCGTGCGCGGCGGCGGACTTGCCCGACGCCGTCGCCCCCACGAGCGCGACCACGCGCCCGGCGCTCACCTCGCGGCGATCGGGATCCGCGTGCGGTGACGCGGCGCGGACGTCACGCCTGCGAGCTCGCCGAGCAGGTGGTGCGGCGCGCCGTGGACGATCTCGACGTTCGCGAGCGACCCGACCGCGACGTCGCTCGCTCCCGGATCGAAGTGCACCGGCTTGCCCTGGCGGGTCCGCGCGGTCAAGACGGCGGGGTCCTTGCGGCTCGGGCCCTCGACGAGGACCTCCTCGACGCGGCCCACGCGCGCCTCGTTGCGGCGCACCGCGGAGCGCTCCACGACCTCGACCAGCCGCGCGAAGCGCTCCTTGACGACCGCGGCGTCGACGAACGCGCTGGGGTCCATCGCCGCGCGGGTGCCCGGGCGCGCGGAGAACTCGAAGGTGAACGCGCTGTCGAAGCCCGCCTCTGCGACCACCGCGAGCGTCTCGTCGAACTCCGCGTCGGTCTCCCCGGGGAACCCGACGATCAGGTCCGTGGTCACCGCGAGGTCGTCGATCGCCGCGCGGGCCCGCTCGAGGCGCGCGAGGTAGCGCTGCGCGGTGTAGCCGCGGCGCATCGCCGAGAGCACCCGGTCGCTGCCGGACTGCAGCGGGAGGTGCAGCTGCTCGCAGACCGCGGGCACCTCGGCCATCGCGGCGATCGTCTCGTCGCGCAGGTCCTTGGGGTGCGGGCTCGTGAAGCGGATCCGCTCGATGCCGTCGATCTCGCCGAGCGCGCGGAGCAGCTCGGCGAACAGCGGGCGCCGCTTCGTGAGGTCGCGGCCGTAGGAGTTGACGTTCTGGCCGAGCACGGTGAGCTCGCGGACGCCGCGCGAAGCGAGGGTGCTCGCCTCTGCGACGAGGTCCGCCATCGGCCGGGAGACCTCCGGGCCCCGCACCGAAGGGACGATGCAGAACGCGCAGGAGTTGTCACAGCCGCTCTGGATCGTCATCCACGCCGCCCACGGCACGTCGCGCACCGCGCTGAGCGCGGGGGCGAGCTCGTCGGCGCCCGATCGCGGTCCCGAGAGGACCTCGACGATCGGGCCCTCGCCCTGCGCGCGGCGCAGGAGCTCGGGGGCGGCGGCGAGGTTGTGGGTGCCGAAGACGACGTCGACGTGCCCGGCGCGCTCGCGGATCCTCGCGGGGTCCATCTGAGCGAGGCACCCCCCCACGGCGATCTGCAGGCCCGGGTTGGCCTCGCGCAGCGCCTTGAGCTCGCCGAGGTGCCCCATCAGCTTGTGGTCGGCGTTCTCTCGGATCGCGCAGGTGTTCAGCACGATCACGTCGGCGTCCTCGAGGCGCTCGGCGGCGACGAGGCCGTCGGCGACGAGCAGCCCCGCGAGTCGCTCGGAGTCGTGCTCGTTCATCTGGCAGCCGTAGGTCTTGATCGCGAAGGTTCGCTGGCGGCCCGACATCCGTCGAAGTCTACGAGGGCCACCCGGGCGCTGACCGGCCCGGCCCCGCCGCGCCCGGGCACGTGCGTGCTCAGGCGGCGGGCGGCAGCGCGGCGGTCTCGCGCGCCGCGTCGGCGGTGACCCCGATCCCCGCGGCCACCACGCAGATGCCCCCGGCGAGCACCGAGGCGGTCACGTGCTGGCCGAGGATCAGCCAGCCCACCGCGAAGGCGATCGCGGGGTTCAAGCTGAACAGCACCGCGACGCGCGACGCGGGCAGCCGGCGCAGCGCGGCGAGCTCGAGGGCGAAGCCGAGCACGACGCCGAGCAGCGCCATCGCGCACAGTCGACCCGCGACCGCCCAGGTCATCGAGCCGAGCGCCCTGGCGGCGAACGGGGAGGTGAGCACGGCCGCGACGCACAGCGCGAGCGCGAGCCCGTCGACGCCCTCGGTCACCGAGCCGAGGCGCTTGGACGCCAGCGTGTACGACGCCCACCCCACGGCCGCGCCGAGCGCGAAGATCGCGCCGGTGAGCGTGAGGCCGCCGCCGGGGCGCGCGAGCAGGAGCACGCCCGCGAGGCCGAGCACCGCGAAGAGGTAGTGGCGCCGGCCCGAGCCGGTGACCAGCGCCAGGGTGAACGGGCCGAGGAACTCGATGGACACCGCGGTGCCGAGCGGGATCCTCGCGACGGCCTGGAAGAAGCACAGGTTCATCGCGGCCACCGCGAGCCCGAACGCCGCGATGCCCAGCCAGGCCGCCCGGTCGCGCCCGCGCAGCGACGGGCGCACCGCGACGGCGAGGATCACCGCGCCGAAGAGGAACCGGAACCCGCTCGTCGCCGCCGCCCCGATCGCGGCGAACGCGGGCAGCCCGATGGCGGCCGAGGTCTGGATCGACGTCGCGCCGCCGACCACGCACGCGGCGCCGACCTGGGCGTCGTGGCGCCGCGTCGGGGTCATCGAACGGTCAGTCCCCCGTGGTCGACGCCGAGCTCGAGGACCACGCCGGCGAGCTTCGCCTCGCCGAGCGCGCGCCGGCCCTCTGCTGCGACCGCGGCGCTCGTGGGGGCCGTGACGATCGCCAGGATGCTCGGGCCCGCTCCCGACCAGCACGCCCCGAGCGCCCCGGCGGCGCGCAGCCGCGTCGCGAGCAGGTTGGACTCGGGGAACAGCGACTCTCGGTAGGGCTGGTGCACGCGGTCGTCCATCGCGTGGCGGCCGAGCTCGCCGAGGTCCGCGAGGCCCGCGACGAGCAGGCCCATGCGCTGGAGGTTGAAGATCACGTCGGTGCGCGAGAGCGTCGCAGGGAGCACCCGGCGCGCGTCGGCGGTCGCGAGGTGCCGGTCGGGCACCACGACCACGCAGCGCAGCTTCGGGTCCACTGCGAGCGGCGCGGTGAGCACCTCGCCGTCGGCGATCGCCGCGGCGACGAGGCCGCCGCGCATCGACGCGGCCGCGTTCTCGGGATGCCCCTCGAGCATGACCGCGACGGCGAGCGGGTCCTCGGCGCCCGCCGCGGCCGCGGCGGCGAGCGCGACGGCCGCGGAGGACCCGAGCCCCCTCGCGAGCGGGATCTCGCTGCGCACCGTGATCTCGAGGTGGTCGTGACCCGCCACGGTGGTGGCCACGCGCACGGCCAGGTTGGTCTCGTCGGCGGGCAGCGACGCCCCCTCGCCCTCGAGGTGCACGCGCAGCGACGCCGCCTCGGTGACCTCGACCTCTACGTACAGCGCGACGGCCAGCGCGAGCGCGTCGAAGCCCGGTCCGAGGTTCGCACTCGACGCGGGCGCGCGGGCGAGCACGCGCTCAGCGTAGGCGATCGAGCAGCGTGGGCCTCGTGAGCGCGGCCGCCGTGAGCAGCTCGCTGACGATGCTGTACGAGCCCGTGCGGACGAACAGCGTCGCGACCGCGGTGCCCGCGGGAACCGCGCTGCGGCCCCAGTGCTGGTCGAGGACCTGGTCCTGGGCGGGCACGCCGGGGAACGTGGGCACGATGACCGTGTTCGTCGCCATCACCGGGACCGACCTCGTGGGCCAGCCGAGCGCTCCCACCGGCGCGCCGGCGAGCGCCACGCGCCACGCGGTGATGTGGTGCACCGTGCCCGAGGCGAGCACCAGCGCGGCGTGCCCCGCGGCCTCGAGGAGGCTGTAGTGCACGGAGCGCTGGCCGAGCACCGCGTCGAGCACCTGGACCACGCGACCCCCGACGATCGCGTCGAACGCCATGACCATGCACCCGCCGGACTCCGAGGTCGTCCCGGTCTTGACCCCCACCACGCCGGGCTTGCCGAGGTACGGGGTGTAGGTGGTGACCGTGCCGGCCACCGGGAGCTCCACGGAGGTCTGTCGGACGATGGCGGCGAACGTGGGGTTGCGCATGAGCAGCGACGCGAGGTGCAGCACGTCGGTGGCGCTCGACTCGCTGCTCGGGTTGAGCCCCGAGACGTCGGCGTAGCTCGTCGCGGTCAGGCCCAGCTGGCTCGCGTTGGCGTTCATCTCGGAGACCATCGTCGAGGTGTCGCCGGCGACCATCCGCGACAGCATGCTCGCGAAGTTCGAGGCGGAGTGCACGAGCATGCCGTCGAGCAGCTGGCGCTCGGTGAGCACCTCTCCCGCGGCGACCACGACGCAGCTCTGGCCCGTCTTGATGTCGTGGTTGTACTCGGCGACGTCCGCGGCGGTCACCGTCAGGCTCGGCCCCGTGTCGTTGAGCCCGAGGGGCAGCACCTTGAGCGCGACGTAGGCGGTCATGAGCTTGGTCAGGCTCGCGATGGGCACCGGCGTCTGGGGCCCGTGGACCATGAAGACCCCGAGCGTCGGGATCGTCACGGCGGACTCGCCCTGGGAGGGGAAGGGCAGCGACGGGAGCGCGGCGGACGCGGGCGCCGCCGGGATCGTCAGGCTCAGGCCGGGCGGCCCCGTCGGCAGCGGGACCGACGCGGCCGCGACCAGGCCGCCGCCGAGCACGAGGCCGAGCACCACGCCGCCCACGACGACTCTTCGGTGCGAGGGCCCCTGGCGCCTCGTTCGGTGCCGGGCCATCTCAGCGCGTCGAGTCGAGCTCTTCGGGGTGCAGCAGCACGGCCCGGGCCTTGGAGCCCTCGGAGGGACCGACGGTCCCCTCTTGCTCCAAGAGGTCCATCAGGCGCCCCGCGCGTGCGAAGCCGACGCGAAGCTTGCGCTGGAGCATCGAGGTCGACCCGAGCTGGGAGCGCACGACGAGCTCGCGCGCCTGGCGCAGCAGCTCGTCGTCGTCATCGTCGCCGCTCGAGATCGACGAGTGGCTCGGCGCCTCGAGGTCCGCGGCGACCACCGGCTCGTCGACCTTGCCCTGGCGGCGCCACGCCGTGACGACCGCGCGGACCTCGTCCTCGGAGACCCACGGGGACTGGATGCGCCGCGTCACCGAGGAGTTCGCCGTCAGTAGCAGCATGTCGCCCTTGCCGATCAGGCGCTCGGCGCCCTGCTGGTCGAGGATCACGCGGCTGTCGGCGAGCGAGGAGACCGCGAAGGCCATGCGGCTCGGGATGTTCGCCTTGATGACACCGGTGATCACGTCGACGCTCGGCCGCTGGGTCGCGAGCACGAGGTGGATCCCGACGGCCCTCGCCATCTGGGCGATGCGCACGACGGACTCCTCGACGTCGCGCGCCGCGACCATCATCAGGTCGTTGAGCTCGTCGACGACGATCACGATGAACGGCAGCGACTCGGGGCCCTCCTCGGGCGCGACCTCGAGGGTCGGCGCGCCGGCGCGCTCGGCCACCGCGGCGACCTCGGCGCTGACCGGCCGCGGTCCCGGGCGCTGCAGGTCGCCGCGCGCCAGGGCCTCGTTGTAGCCCGCCAGGTCGCGCACGCCGTGCTCGGCGAGCATGTCGTAGCGGCGCTCCATCTCGCGGACCGCCCAGTTGAGCGCGCCGGCCGCCTTCTTCGGGTCGACGACGACCGAGCCGAGCAGGTGCGGCAGGTCGTTGTAGTGGCCGAGCTCGACGCGCTTGGGGTCCACGAGGATGAGGCGCACCTCCTCGGGCGTGGCGCGCATCACGAGCGAGGTGATCAGCGCGTTGATGCACGAGCTCTTCCCCGCGCCCGTGGCGCCCGAGATCAGCACGTGGGGCATCTCGGCGAGGTTCACGAACACCGGACGGCCCGCGATGTCGCGGCCGAGGCCCACGTCGAGCGGGTGCGTGGCGGCGGCGGCCTCCGGTGAGCTGAGCAGGTCGCCCAGCGTCACGAGCGCGCGGCGCTGGTTGGGGACCTCGACGCCGATCGCCGAGCGCCCCGGGATCGGCGCGAGGATGCGCACGTCGGGCGACGCCATCGCGTAGGCGATGTCCTTGGCGAGCGAGGTGACGCGCGCGACCTTGACGCCCGCGCCGAGCTCGAGCTCGAATCGCGTGACGGTCGGCCCGACCGTGTAGCCCACGAGCTGGGTCTCCACGCCGTGCGCCGCGAGCGCGGCGACGAGCTCGGCGCCCGCGGCCTCGACGGCGCGCTGGTCGGTGCGCTGCGCCTTGGACCTCGACAGCAGCGAGAGCTCCGGGAGCGTCCAGTCCCCCGCGTGCACGACCGCCGGCGACGCCGCGGGCGCTGCGCGCTGCGGCGCGGCGACGGCCGGGACCTCGTTGGTGGCGGGCTCGTCGTCCTCGTCGTCGGTCGCCACGAACCCGCGCGGCGACTCGCTCGCGGCCACCATCGCGATGGCCTCGTCGTCCTCGTCGGCGCCGTCGTCCTGGCCGTCGGCCTCGTCGC
>Ga0209698_10002368_pt1 | contig 21424 bp, 18 predicted proteins | sample LitLauG_LLR_2012_FD_187203 | JGI IMG/M metagenome (GOLD analysis project Ga0209698, IMG submission 187203) | Freshwater sediment microbial communities from Pennsylvania, USA - Little Laurel Run_MetaG_LLR_2012 (SPAdes) (version 2) | ecosystem: Environmental > Aquatic > Freshwater > Creek >...
AAGCGGTAGCCGGGAAGGTCGAGCTCGAAGGCCACGACGCCGAGCGCGACCGAGACCGCCAGGGCGGCGGCCGCGGGCGCGAGGAGGATCTCGGGGGTCGGGAGGGGCAGCGGGAGCCACCCTCGCGACGCGGCCCAGGTCGCCAACCAGCACACCACGGCCATGCTCCACAGGCGCGCCGCGAGGGCGAGGCGCCAGGACCGACCGATCAGCAGCGGCAACGCCGCTGCGGCGAGGAAGGCCCACACCAGACCGCCGCCGACCGGGCCGGTGTGGAAGCGGAGCACCTGGCCGAGACCAAGGCGACCCGAGGCGCCGAGCTTGACCCCGAACAGCGACGTGCGGGATCCGAGCACATCGGCCGACCACGGCAGCAGGAGGACCGCAGCGGCCAAGGAGGACGCCGCCGAGAACGCCAGGAGGCGGCCAGCCGAACGGAAGCGGCCGACGAGCGCGGCACCGAGGGCGGCGCCGGCACCGATCAGGACGGTCACCGCGAGCACCGCGGGGACGAAAGCGCCGATCAGCGCGAGACCCAGACCGAGACCGATCACCAGGCGCCAGGGTCGACTGGTCGACCCCCAGGGGGGATCGCCGGCGGCGCGGGCCACGGTGAGCACCAGCCACGGTGCAGCGGCGTAGAGCACCAGTCCGGGCCAGCGGCCCCCGCCCAGGGCGTTGTAAGGCACCGGCATGGCGGCGTAGACGACCAGCCCGGCGGCGCGGGCCGCCGGGCTGGTCAGCGGCCGCGTCCCGCGGTAGACGCCGAACGGTCCGATGAGGAGGGGCCCGAGCACGAGCACCTGGCGGAGCAGACCGACCGAGCCGAGCAGGAGCCACCCTCCCAGGCTGAGCAGGGCGAGCGCCGGTGGTGCCGGCGCCGTCGTCCCGAGCCCCTGGGGCCGCCACCCCGACGACCACAGCCGCCACCACAACGACGGACCACCGCTGCCGCTCGGAAGGCTGCCGATCGTGGCGATCCGGTGGCCCGTGAGGCCGCGCGTGCCGACCGCGAGGACCACGACCACGAGCGCCCAGGCCCCGGTGCGGATGCGCCACGACGACGACCGCCACGGGCGGGGCAGGACGACATCTCCGCGCAGCAGGGCGAGGCTGTCGCGCCCCGAGGTGCGCACCCGTACGAGCGTGCGCACCCGTGCGCTGCCGCGGGTCTGGAGCCGCCGCACCTCGCCGTCGTCCATCGCCCGGCTGCGCTGCACCCGCCGCCGGGTGGCCCACAGCCGGCTCGGAGAAGCCAGGGCGAGGCGCCAGGCCCGCAGGGTGTCGGGGATCGCCCCGGGGTGGCCGGAGGCCAACGTGGCGACGGCATGCCCGAAGGTGTCGAGGAGCGCCTGGGGGAGCACCCGCAACAGGTGGAACCACCCGTAGCAGCACACGACGGTGCGGATGCGATGGGCCTCGGCCAGCAGCGCCCGCCGGCTGGCGCCCACACGACCGTCCCACCCGGGGCGCAGCTCGTGGGTCATGGCCTCGACGTGGCGGACCCGGGCGCTGGGCGCCACGACCACCCGCCCGCCGGCCACCTGCGCCCGCCAGGACAGATCGAGATCCTCGCCGAAGAGGTCGACGGCGACATCGAACCCCCCGAGGGCGGCGAACAGGTCGGCGCGCACGAGGGTGCATCCACCCGGCGCGCAGAACACGTCGCGGACCGAGTCGTGTTGCTCCTGATCGAGCTCGCCCCGCTCGACCAGGTCCACCCGCACCCCGACCTTGTCGATGCTCTGGCCGACGGCGAGGAGGTGCTCGGGCTCCTCCCAGGTGACGAACTTCGGGCTCACGATGCCGGCGTTGGAGCGGAACGACTCCTCGAGCATGATGCGGACTGCGTCGGGGTCGAGGGCGACGTCGTCGTGGCAGAAGAGGTAGTGGGACGCTCCTTCGACCGTCGAGAGGACCTCGTTGGCGGCCACCGCGAACCCGACCCGCTGGTCCAGGCGCCGCACGTAGGCATGGGGCAGCACCGCGGCGATCCTCGGCGTCGGGTCCTCGGTGCTGCCCGCGTCGATCATGAGCACCGAGAGGTTGGGGTAGTCCTGGGCACCGAGGCACTGGAGCGCCTCCTCGAACCAGTACCCGGGATCACAGGTGACGACCACCACCACGACGGGCGGTGCCGACGGTTGGACGTCCATGAGAGGTTGGTCAGACTAGCGGCACGAGGGTCTCCGCTCGCGGCACCGACCCGCGCGCCCGGGGTGCTTGCAACTGTTATACACTGCAGGTATCATAAGAAGCAGAACACGGCGACGCCGTACGATCGGAGGAAGCAGTGGAAGAGGGAGCGGTGCACGAGGACGGCGAGCAGGACGACACGGCGGGAGACCGCAGTTCGAGCGCTAGCGCCCCGCAGGACGGGGCCCGGCGGGAGCAGGCCATGGCGGACATCGTGACCAGCGCGAAGGATGCGGCCTACACCGCCATCGGCTTCGGGGTCCTCGGGTTCCAGCGGCTCCAGGTCCGTCGACAGGACCTGCTGCGCCAGCTCCGCGACCAGCGGGTCGATCCGGACCTGTCCGTCGAAGGTGCCCGACGCCAGCTCAGCGTGCTCGTGCGGAGCGTGGACGAGGCCATCGCGCCGGTCCGCAGCAACGTGGAGCAGCGCCTGGACTCCCTCGAGGGGCGCTTGGCCGGCCAGGCCAAGGAGGTCGTGCGCAGCGCGCGCTCCCTGGTGCGCCAGACCGAGCAGCAGCTCCGCCACGCCGCCGGGGCCTAGCTGGCGCTGAGGTCACGCTGCGGGTGCTCACCCGTGGGGTGCTCACCGGCCGGGGCCGCATCCGCGGTCCCGGCCGCGACCTCGAGGCGCCACGCATCGAGCACGTCGCGGAGGGTCTGATCAAGATCGACCTCGGGACGCCAGCCCGTGGCCTGCCCCAACCTGGTGACATCGCCCCGCATGTCGGGGAGGTCGACGCGCCGGACGCGTTGCGGGTCGACCTCCACTGCGAGGTCGACGCCGGCCACGTGCAGCAGGCGCCGGGCCAGCTCCTCGATCGTGACGGAACGGCCGGTGCAGACGTTGTAGACCTCGCCTGGTTGTCCTCCTTCGATCAACAACCGGTAGGCGCGCACCACGTCGCGCACGTCGGTGAGGTCCCGGGCGACCTGCAGGTTGCCGGCGGAGATGGATCTGGCCCCGCTGCGCTCGGCGAGCGCGATCTGGCGGGCGAGCGCCGGGACGACGAAGGTCGGTTGCTGGCCCGGGCCGGTGTGGTTGAAGGGTCTGGCCCGCACGACGGCCAACCCGTGCGCCAGCCACTGCTGCAAGCCGATCAGCTCCGCCGAGGCCTTGCTGGCCCCATAGGGTGTCGCGGGGCGCAGCGGGGTGTCCTCGTTCACGGGGAGCCGGGCCGGGTCCACCACGCCATAGGCCTCCGCGGAGCTCACCAGCAGCACCTTCGGCGGCGTCGGGCACGCCCGGGCCGATTCGAGGACGTTGAGCGTGCCGAGCGCATTGACCTCGAAGGTCCGCGCCGCCGATGTCCATGACGAATCCACGCTCGACTGGGCCGCCAGGTGGTAGACCGCGTCCGCGGCGGCCGCGGCCACGGCACCGCCGATGGCGGCCGGGTCTGTCACGTCGACCTCGGGGCCGGCGACCACGACCGCGTCGCCCATCGCCTCCAGGTGTCGCACGAGCCAGGGCCCCACGAAGCCGCCTGCGCCCGTCACGAATGCCCGCACCCGGCAAACCCTATCCCCCCGTCGCGGCCGCTCCCCCACCCGACCGCGGCGCTCCTGGACCCGGCGACGGCGCCGGCGCCCCTCATCCGGCGAGCTCAGCGTAGATGTCGTGGGTCGCTTCCACCGTGTGGTGCCAGCGGAACGACGCGGCGCGCTCGCGACCAGCACGCTGGAGGTGCCCGACCTCGTCGGCGTCGGTGAGCACCTCGCCGAGGGCGGCCGCCCACGCGTCGACGTCGCCCGGCGGGACGAGGCACGCCGCGCCGCCGGCCACCTCTGCGAGCGCGGGGATGTCGGAGCAGACCACCGGGGTCCCCTGGACCATCGCTTCGAGCACCGGCAGGCCGAATCCCTCGTGCCGGCTCGGGAAGGCGAAGACCGCCGCCCCGGCGTAGAGCGCGGCCAGGTCGGCATCGGCCACCCGGCCGAGGAACCGCAACCGGTCGCCGAGGCGTCGGCGGTCCTCCGGGTCGATCAGAGAGCCGTCGAGCCACCCGGACGGCCCGACCAGCACGAGGCGCACGCCTTCGGCGGCCGCCACCGGCAAGCGGGCAAAGGCAGCGACCAGCGTGCCGACGTCCTTTCGGGGCTCGAGGCTCCCGACCCACAAGACATAGCGCGGCCCGGCAAGATCGTGGCGGTCGCGCGCGTCGGCGACCTCGCCGGCCGCGGCCAGCCGCTGGTCGACCCCGTTGGCGATCACCCGGATCCGGTCGGGCCCGATGGCCGCGACCTCGGTCAGCTCGGCAGCGGCGGCGTGCGTGCCGGTGATGATCACATCGGCGAACCGGCGGGCCGCCCGCAGGCCCTGGGCATGGAACCAACGCCCCCGTCGCGGGAAGGTCTCGGGGAACAACAGCGGCGCGACGTCGTGGATGTTGACCACCAGCTTGGCTCGACCGGCCGGCGGGACGGCGAGCGATGGCGCGTGCACCAGACCGCATCGCGCGAGGCGCGACGACGACCACCCGAGACGGGGCAGGCGGGTCAGGTGCCAGGAGTCGTAGAGCAGCGGCCGCGGCAGCGGGAGCACCACTGGCGGGGGCGGCGCAGCGGAGCCCTGCGCCGCCCTCGCCCAAGCCCTGTCGATCTCCGCGGCGCGGTGGCGAGCGGTGAAGGGCACGACCTCGTCGTCGGGAAACTGGAGCGGCAGTAGTGTCACGAGCTTCGCGGTGTACCGGCCGATGCCCCCGGGCGCCCGGTACAGGAGTTGCTCGACGTTGATGGCAATGCGCACGAAGCGGATCCTCTCCATCCAGCCGGTCGCGGAGCGGGGTGGCTCCGACCACGCCCTCCTCCGGATGGTCACGCAACTCGCCGGAGACGGGTGGGAGTGCCACATCGCGATGCCGGCACCCTCACCGCTGGCGGAGGAGTTTGCCGCCGCCGGCGCCAAGGTGCACGTCGTGCCCATGCGACGGCTGACTGCGTCAGGCGGGGTCGCGCACTGGGTTGGGTACCTGGCGGCATGGCCCCTGACCGTCGGGCGCCTCGCCCTGCTCGGTCGCCGGCTCCGAGTGGACGTCGTCCACAGCAACTCGCTCCACTCCTGGTACGGCTGGGCCGTGGCGGCGCTGCTGGAGCGACCGCACGTGTGGCACGCGCGCGAGATCGTCGTGCAGTCGGCTGGCGCTCTGCGGGTCGAGCGCCTGCTCGCGAGCCGCTTCGCCAACCGGGTCGTCGCCATCTCGGACGCGGTCGCGGCGCAGCTCGACGGCACCAACATCACCGTCGTGCGCGACGGCCCCGACCTGGCTGCGTTCGGCCCCGAGCGGGCGGGAGCGTTCCGGGCTCGGGTCGGGATCGATGACGCCGCGCTCGTCGTGGGCGCACTCGGCCGAATCGACACATGGAAGGGTGTCGACGTCCTGCTCGATGCCATGCCGGAGCTGCGACGGCGCCGCCCCGAGGCGGTCGCCGCCATCGCCGGACCAGCCGTGCGTGGCAAGGAGGCGTACGCCGACGCCCTCGCCGCTCGTGCCGCGGCGATCCCCGGCGTGCACTGGCTCGGACCCCGCGACGACCCGGCGGAGATGATGGCCGACCTGGACGTGTTCGCGCTGCCCTCGACCTCGCCGGAGCCCTACGGGCTGGTCGTGGTCGAGGCGCTCGCCAGCGGCGTCCCGGTCGTGGCCACGGCTGCTGGGGGCCCCGTCGAGATCCTCGCCACCGCCGGCTCCGCCGCGGGCCACCTGGTCCCACCCGGCGACCCCGAGGCACTCGCCGTCGCCATCGCGGAGCTGCTCCCCGCGGCCTCGAGCACCCTCCGCCGCCGGGCCCGACGGTCCTTCGACATCGCGCCACCCCCTGCGTTCGGTCCCCTCTTCGACGAAGTGGCTGCCGGTGGCCGCCGGCGGCCGCGTCGGCAGCGCTAGACCCGGGTCCACCCGGGTCCACCCGGGTCCACCCGGGTCCACCCGGGTCCACCGGCCGGCCGACGTCCGCCGGCGCCAACCTGTTGGCGTTTTGGCAACCTGCGTGCGAAACCTGGCCTCAGCACACGCTTTCGCACATCAGATCCCACAACGAATACAAGATCACCCGCCAGCGAGCCTGATGGGGAGGGCCTAACGGGCCTGGTGGGCGTCGAAATAGAGGCCGGCGAGGCCCTCGGCACATCGGGTCCAGGTGTAGATCGCGGCGCGGGTGCGGCCGGCCTCCACCAGCCGGGCCCGGAGGCCGGGGTCGTCCACGACCGCGCTGAGGCCGGCGGCGAGTGCCTCGGTGTCGCCGTGCTCAACGAGCAGCGCGGCGTCACCCGTCACCTCCGCCAGCACCGGGATGGCGCTCGCCACCACCGGGACCCCAACGGCCATCGCCTCGATCGGCGGCAGGCCGAAGCCCTCGTAGATCGAGGGATACGCCAGGGCGACCGCGCCGCGGAGGAGAGCGTCGCGCTGCGTTCCACTGACCCAGCCCACCCGCCGGATGCGGTCCTTGTGGACCGCCGCGGACCGTGCCCGATCCAGCTCCGCCTCCCCCCATCCGGCCGGGCCGGCGATGACCAGGTGCAGGTCCGGGTGGGACGATGCCATCCGGTCGAAGGCGCGGACGAGGCCGGGGAAGTCCTTGCGAGGTTCGACGGTGCCGAGGCCGAGGAGGTACGGGCCTTCGAAGCCGCCTCCACCAAGACGGGCCGCGCCCTCGCCGGTCCCGCCAATGCCCGCCCCGCCATCGGGCTCGACCGAGACCCCGTGTGGGATGGCACGGACCCGCTCCGGGGGGGCGCCGAGACGCTCGACCACTTCGGCGGCGACGGCCTCGGTCGGGGTGTGGACGAACGCGCCCCGCCGGAGGGCTCGCCGGATCAGGTCCGGGTACGCCAACGACGCGGGCGCGCACAGCTCGGGGTAGCGCAGCGGCGCCAGGTCGTGGACCGTCACCACCTGGGCCGCCCGACGCGCCGGTGGCACGACGAAGTTCGTGCCGTGCACCACCTCCACCGGGCCCGTCCACCACTCGATGACCGGGTGGTCGCTGTGCCGCCACACCCGGAGGAGGGGCCCCGCGGCCATGGGGCGGCGGGCGGGACGACAACCCGCCGGCAGGACACGGGGCAACTGGTCGCGCCCGTTCCAGCTCAACCCGTAGCCCACCAGCCGAAGGTCGGCCCGGCCCGCGAGAGCGGTGATGGCTCCGGCGCAGAACACGCCCACACCCGTCCGATCGCCGAGCAACGCAGTGGCATCGATGGCGACGGAGATCACGGTCCGGCGAGCGTAGGGCGCCCGAGGGGCGGGCAGGGTGCGTGCGCCACCAGCGCACCGGCCACCAGCACGGGGCCGCGAGGCGCAGCGCCACCAGCGCACCGGCCACCAGCACGGGGCCGCGAGGCGGCGGTGCGGACGTGGGTAGGGTGGCGCCATGCTTGCTGCCCTTGCCGGTGGCGTCGGCGCGGCCCGGATGCTCCGGGGCCTCCTGGCGGTCGTCGATCCCCGCGACGTCGTCGCCGTGGTCAACACCGGCGACGACGTCGTCCTGCACGGGCTGCACATCAGCCCCGACCTCGACACCGTCGTCTACACGCTCGCGGGCGCCATCAACCCCGAGACCGGGTGGGGCCTCGCGGGCGAGACGTGGGCGGCGATGGAGGCACTCGGCGCCTATGGCCAGGGGGATCTGGCATGGTTCCGTCTCGGCGACCGCGACATCGGCACCCACCTGTACCGCACGAGCCGGCGGGCGGCCGGGGCCCCCCTCAGCCAGATCACCTCGGAGATCGTGGCCCGGTGGGGGTTGGAGCTGAGGGTCCTGCCCGTCTCCGACGACGTCGTGGAGACCCGGGTCACCGTCGCCGGCGGCCAGGAGATCGGCTTCCAGGAGTACTTCGTCGGCCACCACCACGAGGTCCCCGTCAGCGCCGTCCGCTTCGCCGGCGCGGCCGACGCGCGGCCGGCGCCCGGAGTGCTGGATGCCATCGAGCGCGCCGCCGGGGTGGTGATCTGCCCGTCCAACCCGATCGTGTCGATCGGCCCGCTCCTGGCCGTCTCCGGGGTGCGGGATGCCGTGATCGCTCGCCGTGTCGACACGGTCGCGGTGAGCCCCATCGTCGCCGGCGCCGCGCTCAAGGGCCCCGCGGACCGCATGATGACCGAGCTCGGTCACGAAGCGTCCGTGGTGGGCGTCGCCCGTCTGTACGCGCCGCTCGCCTCCACCCTGGTGATCGACGATGCGGATGCCGAGCTGGCCGACGCCGTGGAGGCCGAGGGCATGCGCCCGGTCGTGGCCCCGACGGTGATGCGGGGACCAGAGGAGGCCGCCGCCCTCGCCCGCACCGTGCTCGGCGCGCTCGGCGCGCTCGGCGAACCCGGCGCGCGGCATGAGCTCGGGGAGAGCAGCCGCCGGTGAGGCGCGTCGAGCTGATACCCGTCACCGGGCTCCCCCAGGTCCGCCCCGGCGACGTGCTGGCCGATCTCATCGCGGCCGAAGCCGAGCTCGAGGCGGGCGACATCGTGGTGGTCACCCAAAAGATCGTCTCCAAGGCCGAGGGCCGCCTGATCGAGGTCGACCCCGACGATCCGCTCTCCCACAAGCAGGCCGTGATCGACGAGTCCGTCCGCATCCTGCGCCGCCGGGGCGACCTGCTCCTGACCGAGACCCGTCACGGGTTCATCTGCGCCAACGCCGGCATCGACCTGTCCAACGTCGAGCGCGGGCAGGCCGCCCTCCTCCCGCTCGATCCCGACCGCTCCGCGCGCCGCATCCGCGCCGGTCTGCGGGCCAGGACCGGCGTCGACGTCGGGGTCGTGATCTCCGACACTTTCGGCCGGACGTGGCGCAGGGGGGTCACCGACGTCGCCATCGGCTGCGCCGGCGTTGCCGCGGTCGTCGACCTGCGAGGCACGACCGATGCCCTCGGCCGTGAGCTGCAGGTCACCGAGGTGTGCGTCGCCGACGAGATCGCCGGCGCGGCCGAGCTGGTGATGGGAAAAGCCGACGGGGTGCCAGTGGCGATCGTGCGGGGGGTCGATCCGTCGTGGCTGCGGGACGGGTCGGTGACCGAGGAGATCATCCGCCCCTACGGCGAGGACCTCTTCCGCTGAGCAAGCGAGTTGCCCCCCATCGGCCGCGCCCCGCACCGGCCGCGCCCCCCACCGGTCGCGCCCCGCACGGGAGCGCCCCGCTCAGGCGGGACGGTTGCGGAAGTCGTCGATGACCGCCGCCGCGCCCTCTTCGATCGTGGTCCACGGCTTCCACCCGAGGTGGATCCCGGCGCGGCCCGGATCGAGGCTGCTGCGCTGCAGCTCCCCCGCGCGCGCCGGCGCGTAGAGGGGCGGGTCGGTGACGCCGGCCGCCGCCGCCATCGTGTGGTAGAGCACGTTGACCGAGGTCTCCGCGCCGGTGCCGATGTTGATGACGAGGCCGCTGCCGCGATCCGCGGCACGGGCGAACGCATCGACCACGTCGTCGACGTAGACGAAGTCGCGGGTCTGCTCGCCGTCGCCGAACACGGTGCAGCGCTCACCGGCGAGCAGCCTCCCGGCGAAGATGGCGATGACGCCCGCCTCCCCGTGCGGGTCCTGGCGCGGGCCGTAGACGTTGGCGAGCGCCAGGGCCGAGTACTCGAGGTTGTGCAGCTCGCGGTACGCGTACAGGTAGTCGCCCACGACCTTCTTGGCCACCCCGTACGGCGACACCGGCCGCTGCGGGTGCGACTCCTTGATCGGCAGGTCCGCCGGCTCGGGGTCGCCGTAGATGGTGCCCCCACTCGACGCGAACACGACCTTGCGGCTTCCCGCGGCCCGGGCTCCCTCGAGCACCTGGAGGCTGCCGATGACGTTGATCTCGGCGTCGTAGACGGGTCGGGCGACCGACACCCGCACGTCTGCCTGGGCCGCGAGGTGGTAGACGACCTCGGGCTGGCGCCGGACCATCAGATCGATCAGGTCGGGCGAACGGATGTCCATCTGGTTGAACGTGAACTGGTGGTCGGGGTTGCTCCGCGCGTTGGCCAGGTTGGCGAGAGAACCCGTGCTCAGGTTGTCGACGACATCGACGCTGTGGCCCTCGGCGAGGAGCCGGTCGACCAGGGTCGAGGCGATGAAGCCGGCACCGCCGGTGACGAGTGCCTTCATGCCGTCACCGCCGGGCGTCGCTCGCCCTGCAGGAGCGCGCCCTCTCCGACGACCTCCTCGTCGCCCAGCACCGTGAGCTCGTGCACCATTGCACCCCTTCCGATCACGACGTTGCGGCCGAGGATCGATCCTCGGACCGTCGACGCCTCGCCGACCTGCGTCCCGAGCATGACGACGGAGTCTTCCACCACCGCTCCCGGACCCACCACGACCCCGGCGCCGAGCACCGAGTTGACCACCCGGGCATCGGGGTGGACCCGTGCGCTCGGGTGGGTGCTCGAACGCTCCCGGCCCGCGATGGCGAGGTTGACGGCCAGGTACGTCGCGGGTGTCCCGGCGTCGACCCACTCCGTCGCCTCTGCGCACGCGAACAGCGTGCGGTCCGCGGCCATGGCCGGGAACGTCTCGCGTTCGATCGACACCCGCCGGTCCGGCCCGATGCGCTCGAGCACGGCCGGCTCGAGCACGTAGGTGCCGGCGTTGATCAGGTTGGTCGATGCCTGCCCCGCCGGTGGCTTCTCGATGAAGTCCGTCACCCGGCCCTCGGGGTCGGTCGGCACCACACCGAAGCGGGACGGATCCTCCACGGGGATGAGGTGGATCGTGCCCTCGGCGCCGCGCCGGCGGTGGAACGCCACGAGCGCGGTGAGGTCGACCCCGCTCAGCACGTCGCCGTTGACGACGACGAACGTCTCCTCGAGCCCGGCGTGGCGGGCGGCGAACGCGACCGCGCCGCCGGTGTCGAGGGGCTCGGGTTCGACGGCGTACACCAGGCGCGTCCCGGCGCAGCGGGCATCGGGATAGGCCGCCACGAAGGCGGCCGGTTGGTAGCCGAGGGAGAGCACGACCTCGTCGATGCCGTGGCGGCTGAGGTGCTCGACGACGCGCTCGATCATGGGGCGGCCCGCGACCGGCAGCATCTGCTTGGGCGTGGTGAAGGTGAGCGGTCGGAGCCGGGTGCCCTCGCCGCCGACCAGGACGATCGCTTTCACTGCTTGGCGGTCGTCGAAGGTGCGCTCGTCGCCGTGCCGGCGGTCGTGGCCGTCGTCGACCCGGTCGGGGCCGAGGTAGGCGTCGTGGCGCTCGGCGTCGACGCCGACGGCGCGGTGGTCGCGCCGGGCACCGTCGTCGCCCCGCCCACGGTGCTCGAGGTGGCCGGCGCCGTCGTGGTGCTCGTGGAGGCGGTCGCGGCAGCCGCCGCGGCATTCAGGTCGGCGATCGCATCCGCCGGGGGCGGGGGGATCTTGGTGCCCTTGGGCACGAAGGCGATCGTCAGCATGATCTGGTCCTCCAGGCGCACCAGCGCGGGGTCGACCTTGGAGGTCGTGCCCGTGGTGTCGGTCGGGCTGGCGAACACCTGGACCTGCACCTGCCCTGGCTTGCCGCCGCAGTCGTCGCCGTCGCGGTAGTCGTGGCCCCCGGGCGTGTGGAGCTGGCCGGCGTTGAGTGACAGGTGGACGGCCGAGGCGAACTTGTCGAGCGTGGCGTTCTTGCCCGCGACGGTCTTGGTCTTGGGCGACACGATGATGAGGCCCTTGCCGTCGGTCGAGATCCCCTTGGGGTTGCTCTGGTCCTTGATCGGATCGAGGAACTTGCCCTTGTCCGACCCGGTGCACACGTAGATGCCATACGCGATGTTCCACGAGGGGGTCTGCCCGACGGTGGGCGCGGCGGTGGTGCCGCCGTTGGCGATGCTCTGCAGGCGGTTGTGCCGGCTCGTGTAGACCATGGCGGAGCCGACCGCCGCGATCACGAAGATCGCGAGGTAGTAGGCCCAGGGGGTCCGGCCGCCTGACGTCCGGCCGCCACCGGTGCCAGCGGCCCGTGCCACCTTTTTGGTCGACGACGCCTTGCCCATAGCGGGCGACAGGCTAGCCGACGCCGCTGCGGTGCCGACCGCGGCGGATCCGGGAGCGCTGCAGCGGGGCACGGTGCTGGAGGCAGGCGACGCCGCAGCGCACGGCGAGGCCGGCCCCCACCACCGGCAGCAGGGCACGGCGCCACCCCACGGTGGTGCGCCGGGCGAAGCGCCACAGCGACCAGTGGTGGGCGGCGATCATCCGGTACGGCACGGCGCCGGTCGACACCCCCTGGGCGTGGGTGACCTCGGCGGCGGGCTCGTAGGCGACGGCCCAACCGGCGCGCCACGCCCGCCAGCACAGATCGACGTCCTCCATGTACATGAAGTACCCGGCGTCGAAGCCGGCGAGGGCGTCCCACGCCTCCCGCCGTACCAGCATGCACGCACCGGAGACCCAGTCGATCCGCCGCGCCTCGCCGTGGTCCCAATCGAGCAGCTTGTAGCGCCGGCTGAAGGGGTTGGTCGGCCAGATCGCGCCGAACGCACCGTGACCGACCGCATCCACGAGGGAAGGGAACGCTCGGGCCGAGGGGTAGATGCTGCCGTCGAGGTTGCGCAGACGGGGCCCGACGATGCCGACCGCGGGGTCGGCCTCCAGGGCGCCCCAGAGGGCGGCGACGGCGCCGGGGTGCAGCACCAGGTCCGGGTTGCACACGAGCACCGCGGCCCCCGCCGTGCGCGCCACCCCGAGGTTGGCAGCGCGGCCGTAGCCGAGGTTGGCTCCCGCCGGCACCCAGGTGACCGGCGGACCGAGCGACGTGGCCACCGCTTCGGAGCCGTCGCTCGACGCGTTGTCGACGACGACGATGCCGCGCACCTCGTCGCGGAGGCTGCGGAGGCAGTCGCCCAGCACCGCGGCGGCGTTGTGGCTGACCACGACGGCGTCCACCTCGGGTGCGCCGGCGCGAGGCTCAGCCGCGCTCGCCACCGGTGTCGGAGCGCACGCGCAGCCGAAGGATGGTCCATGCCGCCCGCAGACCGTCCCGCCAGGTGAACTTGCGGCCCTCGTCCCCGCGGCGTCCCGCCCAGCTCACCGCCACCTCGAAGATGCGCTGCCCGCTGCGCAGGAGCTTGGCGGTGATCTCCGGCTCGAACTCGAAGCGGTCGGAGCGCAGGTCGAGACCGTCGAGCACGGCGCGGTCGATCACCTTGTAGCCGGTCTCGACGTCGGAGAGGGTGACGTTGAAGAGGACGTCGGTGAGGAGGGCGAGCGCCCGGTCGCCGATCCAGCGCCCGAGGGACACCGCTTCGCGCTCGCCGATGTAGCGGCTGCCGTAGACGACCTTGGTGCGACCCTGGAGGAGCGGAGCGACGAGGCGGGGCCAGTCGTTGGGGTCGTACTCGAGGTCCGCATCCTGGATGAGCACCAGGTCGCCGCGCGCCGTCGCGATGCCGGTGCGCACGGCGGCACCCTTTCCCCGGTTGGCCGGGTGCGTGACCACCCGCACGGTCGAGTCCTCCAGGGCGGCGAGGACCTTGTCGGTGCCGTCTTCGGACCCGTCGTCGACGACGATGATCTCGCGCTCGATCGACAGTTCGACCTGGCGCATGCGTCGGAGGATCTCCCCGACGGTGTTGCGCTCGTTGTAGACGGGGACGATCACCGACAGCAGCTTGTAGGGCGCCGCGGCACCCTCGTCCGGCCAGGTCAACGGGTGCTCCTCATCTCGTCGGCGAACCAGGGGACGGTCAGCGCCAACCCGTCGCGCAACGCCACCTCGGGCTCCCACCCGAGGACCGTGCGGGCGAGGCTGATGTCGGGGCGGCGCTGGGTCGGATCGTCCTCGGGCAGGGGCTCGAAGATCAGCTCCGACGACGAAGCGGTGATCTCGACCACGAGCTCGGCCAGCTCGAGCATGGTGAACTCACCCGGGTTGCCGATGTTGACCGGGCCGACGTGGTCGGAGTCGAGCAGGGCGAGGAAGCCGGCGACCTCGTCGCTGGCGTAGGTGAAGCTCCGGGTCTGCGTGCCGTCGCCGTAGACGGTCAGCGGCTTGCCCTCGAGGGCCTGGCAGATGAAGTTGGACACCACCCGCCCGTCGTCGGGGCGCATGTAGGGGCCGTAGGTGTTGAAGATCCGCACGATGCGCACGTCCACGCCGCGGTGGCGGTGGTAGGCCATGGTGAGCGCCTCGCCGTAGCGCTTCGCCTCGTCGTAGACCGATCGTGGCCCGACCGGGTTGACGTTGCCCCAGTAGGTCTCCGGCTGGGGGTGCACGAGCGGCTCGCCGTAGGCCTCGCTGGTGGAGGCCTGAAAGAAGCGCGCCTGCTTGGCACGGGCCAGCTCGAGCAGGTGCTGGGTGCCGCGGCTCCCCGCCTCCATGATCTCGATGGGGATGGTCGCGAAGTCCCTCGGCGACGCCGGGCTGGCCAGGTTCATCACCGCGTCCACCGGGCCGTCGAGCGACAGCGGCTCGGTCACGTCGTGGCGGAGAAAGGTGTAGCCGTCGCGGGTGGCAAGCTCGCGCACGTTGCGTTCGGTGCCGGTGCAGAGGTTGTCGACGCAGATGACCTCGTCCCCGCGCCCGAGCAGCGCGAGGCACAGATGTGTCCCGAGGAAGCCCGCTCCTCCGGCGACGACGACCCGGCTCAACTCCGGCCCATGCCTTCGTACACGAAGCCGCGCCGGCGCAGCGACGCCGGATCGAGCAGGTTGCGGCCGTCGACGATGGCCGGGCGCTCCAGCTGCTCGGCCACCTTGGCGAAGTCGAGCCAGCGGAACTCGTCCCACTCGGTCAGCACGGCCAGGACCTGCGCGCCGGCGCATGCGGCGTAGGGATCGGCGCACACCTCGACCGACGGGTGGGCGTAGTGGGGTGGCAGCGGCCCTTCGACCGTGGGGTCGTAGGCCTGGATGCGGGCGCCGCGCTCGGCCAGGCGGCGGATCACGGCGATCGCCGGCGAGTCCCGCATGTCGTCGGTGCCGGCCTTGAAGGTCAGGCCCCAGACCGCCACCGTGGCGCCCTCGAGCTCCCGACCGGCCACGCGCCGGATGCGGGCCACGACCTGGTCGAACTGCTCCTCGTTGACGGCGATGACGCCCTTGAGGAGGTCGAAGTTGTACCCGTGGTCCTCGGCGATGCGCACCAGCGCGCGGGAGTCCTTGGGGAAGCACGATCCGCCCCAGCCCGGACCGGGCTTCAGGAACTCGAAGCCGATCCGCTTGTCGTAGCCCATCCCGAGGACGACGTCGCGCACGTCCGCGCCCACCGCCTGGCACAGGTTGGCGACGGCGTTGATGAAGGACACCTTGGTCGCCAAGAACGCGTTGCAGGCGTACTTGATCGTCTCGGCGGTCGCCGGATCGGTGACGATGAGCGGCGCCTGCATGCGCTCGTACAGACCCGCCACCCGGATGGCGGCCGCCTGGTCGTGGCTGCCGATCACGATCCGGTCGGGGTGGAGGCAGTCGTGCACCGCCTGGCCCTCCCGGAGGAACTCGGGGTTCGACACGACCGACACGTCGCTGCGCCCGAGGGCCTGCTCGACGATGCGCGCCGAGCCGACCGGCACCGTCGACTTGGTGATCACCACCGAGCCGGTGGCCAGCACCGGGCCGATCTCGCCGGATGCCTGCTCGACGAAGGAGAGGTCCGCAGCGCCATCGGCACCTTGGGGCGTCTGGACGCAGAGGAAGACGAACTCCGCGTCGCGCACCGCGGTCGTCGCGCCGAGGACGAACGACAGGCGCCGGGCGCCGATCCCCTCCCCGACGAGATCCTCCAGCCCGGCCTCGAAGATCGGGATGCGGCCGGCGCTCAGGCGCTCGACCTTGTCCGGGTCGATGTCGGCGCAGACGACCTCGTGGCCGAGGTGGGCCAGGCAGGCGCCGGTCGTCAGACCGACGTACCCGGTACCGATCACTGCCACCCGACTCATGGGGCCTCCTCCTCGCTCACGGCGCGGCCAGCTGCTTGACGAGGCGCTCGAGCGGCTCGTGGTGGTCTGCGAGCAGGGGGATGCCCTGCAGCCGCAATGCCGCGTTGTCGAGCACCGAGTTGGCCGGCCGGGGCGCGGGACGGGGCGGCTGCAGCTCGGCGGTCGTGATGGGGCGGACGATCGAGCGGTCCGCACCGGCTGCGGTGAGCACCTCGCAGGCGAAGCGGTACCACGTGGTCGGACCCTGGTTGGTCACGTGGAACACGCCGGGGAGTCGGGCCGCCGCGAGCTGCAGGATCATGCCGGCCAGGTCCTCGGTGAAGGTCGGGCACCCGTGCTGGTCGTCCACGAAGGCCAGCTCGGGGCGCTCGGCGGCGAGTCGCAGGACCGTCTTGACCATGTTCGCGCCATTGGCGCCACACACCCACGAGGTGCGCACGACGGTGGCGCCCGGGACCAGGCAACGCACCTCCACCTCGCCCCCCAGCTTGGAACGCCCGTAGACCGACAGCGGGTTGGTCGCGTCCCACTCCCGATACGGCTCCTGGCGCCGCCCGTCGAAGACGTAGTCGGTCGAGACGTAGATCAGGTGCGACCCCGCCCGCCCCGCCGCTTCTGCGACGTGGCGGCTGCCGAGGGCGTTGACCGCGAACGCCCGGTCGGGATCGGCCTCGCAGGCATCCACGGCCGTCCACGCACCGGCGTGCACGATGACGTCGGGGCTGGTGCTCGTGATCGCCTGCAGCACCGCGTCGCGGTCCGCGACGTCGAGGCGGTCGTGGCCGGCGGCGATGACCTCGTGGTGGGGACCGGCGCGGTTGGTCGCCGTCACCAGGTCGACGCCCAGCTGGCCACCGGCGCCGGTGATGAACACCCGCATGTTCAGGCCCTCACGAGGAGGCGTCGCGCCATGCGGACTCGACGACCGGCGCCCGGCCGCGCAGCGGCTCCCACCAGGACCGGTTGTCGGCGTACCACCGCACCGTGTCGGCCATCCCCGCATCGAAGTCGATGGAGGGCTCCCACCCGAGCTCCTTGCGGATCTTGGACGAGTCCAGCAGGTAGCGGCGGTCGTGGCCGGGGCGGTCGGGGACGATCGTCTTGAGCGAGTCGGGCTTGCCGAGCGCGGCGAGGATCCGGTCGGCGATCTGCTCGATGCTCGCCTCGACACCGGTCCCGACGTGGTAGGTCTCGCCCACGACGCCATCGGCGAGGACCGCCTCGATGGCCCGGCAGTGGTCGATGGCGTGGATCCACTCCCGCCGGTTCTCGGTGGAGGCGTACAGCGGTAGGGGCTGGTCGTCGAGCGCCAGGGTCGTGAACAGCGGGATGACCTTTTCGGGGAACTGGTACGGCCCGTAGTTGTTGGCGCAGTTGGTGATCGTGATCGGCAGGCCATAGGTCTCGTGGTAGGCGCGGACCGCGTGATCGGCGCCCGCCTTGGACGCGTTGTAAGGGGTCCGCGGCCGGTAGGGCGTCTCCTCGTCGAAGGCCTCGTCCGAATCGAGGTCGAGGTCCCCGTAGACCTCACAGGTGGAGATGTGGTGGAACCGGGCGACGCCCACCCGCCTGCACGCCTCCAGCAGGGTCTGGGTCCCGAGCACGTTGGTGCGGAAGAACCGGCCCGGGTCGATGACCGCCAGGCTGTTGTGCGACTCCGCGGCGAAGTTGACCACGATGTCGATGGCGTTGTCCCGCAGCGCCTGCTCGGCTGCGTCCTGATCGCCGATGTCGGCGTGCACGAACACGTGGCGGCCTTCGAGGTCGCTCAGGCTCTCCCGGTTGCCGGCGTAGGTGAGCACGTCAAAGGCCACGACGCGGTCGCCCGGATGTGACCGGACCCAGTGGCGGACGAAGTTGGATCCGATGAAGCCGGCGCCACCGGTGACGAGGAGATTCACGGGTCCTGAGGGTACCCGGTCGGCCGGGTGCCGCCGTCGCCGCCCGCCCAGCAAAGGCCGATCCGCCACTTGCACTCAGGCTGGCGTCGTGGGCCCCGCAGGGCGCAGGTGCACCACGTCTCCCGCCGCCACCTCGAGGCGCGCCCCGTCGGGGGTGCGGACGAGGAGGTGGCCGCGGTCGTCGACCTGCTCGGCGATCCCCACGACCACTCCGGTCGACAGCTCGGCGCGCACCACCTGACCGAGCGTCACGAGGGCCGCCCGATGGTCGGCGGCCAGCTCGGCCCGTCCCCCGGGGTCGCCGAGCTGGCGGCACCGGCCCTCCAGGGCCCCGAGCAGCGCGGCGAGGAGCTGCCCCCGCTCGACGCGGGCGGCGGACACCCGGTCGAGTGACACCGCGCCCTCGGGGAGGGCACCCTCGGGCCAGTCCACGTTGAGGCCGAGCCCGACGACCACCGCGCCGGCGTCCGTCTCGGCCAGCACCCCCGCCAGCTTGGCCCCGCCGACCACCAGGTCGTTCGGCCACTTCAGCTCCGGCCGGACGCCCGCCACCTCCTCGCAGGCCGTCGCCGCGGCCAGCGCCATCGCCACCGTGGCGAGGTGCATGCGCTCCGGCGGCAACGGCGGCCGCAGCAGGACCGACACGAGCAGCGACGTCCCGGGCGGCGCGGTCCAGGACCGCCCGAGGCGCCCCCTGCCGGCGCGCTGGAGCTCTGCGACCGCCACCAGACCCTCGGCCGTGCCGGCGCGCGCCCGGTCGAGGACGTAGCGGTTGGTCGAGTCGATCTCCCCGAACTGGCGGATCTCGTGGAAGCGGCTGGTGCGGGCCACCTCGCGGCAGGTTCGCTCGTCGATGATCACGCCTGACAGACTGCCTGCTGTGCTGCGCAAGGTCTTGATCGCCAACCGGGGCGAGATCGCCGTCCGGGTCATCCGCACCTGCCGAGAGCTCGGCGTGGCGACGGTCGCCGTCTACTCCGAGCTCGACCGGGACGCCCTCCACGTCCGCCTGGCCGACGAGGCCTACGCCCTCGGGGGCCAGACCGCGACGCAGAGCTACCTCAACACGGACAAGATCCTCGACGCCATCGCGCGCTCGGGTGCCGACGGTGTCCATCCGGGGTACGGGTTCTTCTCCGAGAACGCCGACTTCGCCCGGGCCATCACCTCCGGGGGGGTCACCTTCATTGGGCCGCCCCCCGAGGCGATCGTGGTGATGGGCGACAAGATCAGCTCGCGCATCGCGGCGCAGCGCGCCGAGGTCGCGGGCGTCCCCGGCACGACCGAGGTGATCACCTCGGTCGACGACGTGATCGCCTTCGGCACGGCCCATGGCTGGCCGGTGGCCATCAAGGCGGCCTACGGCGGCGGTGGCCGGGGCATGCGCGTGGTGGCGGGGCCCGACGTCGCCGCCGAATCCCTCGAATCGGCCCAGCGGGAGGCGCTGAGCTCGTTCGGGCGCTCGGAGTCCTACCTCGAGCGCTACCTCACCTGGCCCCGCCACGTCGAGGTGCAGGTGTTCGCCGACACCCATGGCAACTGCATCCACCTCTGGACGAGGGACTGCTCGGCGCAGCGCCGGCACCAGAAGCTCATCGAGGAGGCGCCCGCCCCCGGCATCCCCGACGCGGTCCAGGAGGCCATGGGTCAGGCCGCGGTCAAGGTGGCCGAGGCGTGCGGCTACGTCAACGCCGGCACGGTGGAGTTCCTCTACCAGGACGGCGAGTTCTTCTTCCTCGAGATGAACACCCGCCTGCAGGTCGAGCACCCCGTCACCGAGCAGATCGTCGGCCTCGATCTCGTCGCCCTGCAGCTGCGCGTGGCCTCCGGGGAGCCCCTGCCGATCACCCAGGACCAGGTCGCCAAGCGGGGCCATGCCATCGAGGTCCGCATCAACGCAGAAGACCCGGCCAAGGGCCGCTTCCTGCCCTCCCCCGGCCGGATCACCCGTCTGCGGACCGCCGACGGCTACGGCGTGCGGACCGACGCCGGCTACAACGAGGGTGACACGGTCAGCCAGTACTACGACAACCTGGTGGCCAAGGTCGTGACGTGGGGCGCGGACCGCGAGGAGGCGCGCCACCGCATGATCCGGGCGCTGCGCGAGATGGAGGTCGAGGGCGTCTCGACGACCATCCCGGCCGACCTCGCCATCCTCGAGCACCCGGACTTCGTCGCCGTCGAGCACTCGACCAGGTGGGTCGAGGACCGCTTGGATCTCTCCGGGGTCGCCTCCCCGGCCGGCGCGCCGGCCCCAGCCGACGGCGGGGCGCCGCGGGTGCCGCGCGATGTCGACGTGGAGGTCGACGGCCGCCGCTACCAGGTCAAGCTGTGGGTGCCCGAGGTCGCGGCGGGCACGGTCGCGGTGGCGGCGGGCGGCACATCGCGCACACCGCCGAGACCGCGACCCGGTGCCGCCGCCCACGGCGGAGGCGGAGCGGCGGGCAGCGGCAACGTCACCGTCCCGATGCAGGGGACGATCGTCAAGGTGCTGGTCAGCGCGGGCGACGCCGTCGAGATCGGCGAGGCCATCTGCATCCTCGAGGCCATGAAGATGGAGAACCACATCAACGCCGAGACGGCCGGCACCGTCAAGGAGATCCGGGTGAAGCCGGGCGACACCGTCGGCGCGGGCGACGTGGTCGCCGTGGTCGAGTAGACCAGAGGGGAAAGGGACGCCCGGTGGGCTACAGGGTGGCGCCCGCGAGCAGGCGGTCGCGCAACGGCCCGGGCCGGGACACGTCGATGGCGGTCCACGCCATGGCCAGCGCCCCGTCGACGAGCGCCGCGTCCGCTACGGCGGTGGCGCAGTAGGCCGCGAACTCCGGCTGGTGGTTGACGGCGGGCCAGCAGCCCAGGCCGAGCATCGGGTGGATCGTCGGGATCACGAGGGACACGTTGGCCATGTCGGTCGAGCCGGCGGTCCGCAGCGCCGCGTCCTCGGAGTAGAGGGGGAACTCCCGCCCGATCGCCTCGGCGTTGGTCTGGTACAGCGCGCCGATCTGCCCGTCGGGGACCATCTCCGAGTAGGGCGTGCCGCGCGAAGCGACCTCCACGCTGCACCCGGTCGCGAGCGCGCCCGCCTCGAAGCAGCGCTGCACCCGGGGCTCGAGCTCGGCCAGCTCGGCGAGGGTCCGCGAGCGGACGTACCACTCCCCCGTCGCCAGCGCCGGCACGATGTTGGGGGCCTCACCCCCATGCGTCACGATCCCGTGGATGCGGTCGGTCGGCCGGATGTGCTGGCGCAGCAGCCCGATGGCGGTCTGGGCCACGGTGACGGCGTCTGCCGCGTTGACGCCCATCTCGGGGTAGGCCGACGCGTGCGACGCCTTGCCGCAGTAGCGAACCCCGAGGTGGTTGACGGCCAGGCAGGGCATGGTCCACGCCTCGTGCGGCGAGGGATGCACCATCATCGCCGCGTGGACGCCGTCGAAGCCGCCCCGCCCCAGCATGAGGATCTTGCCCCCGCCGCCCTCCTCCGCCGGGGTGCCGAGCACGTGCAC
>Ga0209698_10002369_pt1 | contig 21418 bp, 17 predicted proteins | sample LitLauG_LLR_2012_FD_187203 | JGI IMG/M metagenome (GOLD analysis project Ga0209698, IMG submission 187203) | Freshwater sediment microbial communities from Pennsylvania, USA - Little Laurel Run_MetaG_LLR_2012 (SPAdes) (version 2) | ecosystem: Environmental > Aquatic > Freshwater > Creek >...
GGTCTCGTACAGCGTCAGCTTGTCGTGGAGACCAGTGCGCGTCCCGTTGAATCCGATGTTGAGATTTTTGGTTTCGCTGTTGCCGGCGGTCAAAGCGAAGCCCAGGTTTGCGCCTCCGGCCCAACCCTCACCCCAACCGGGATGCAGACTTTTCTGATAGGCGGCTTCTTCGGCAGGGCTGCGGAGGATGTTCACGGAAGAAATCGGAGCCTCGACCGTTCCGCCAGCCTTGGTAGCGACAACAATCTGGTCGCCGCTGGTGGTGACGGGACCAACCGCGGTCTTCACGCCCGCCGTTACGTTGAGATCGCCGGCTGTGGTCAAAGACTGAATAGCGTCGAATTTGATGGTGACGTCACCGGCATAGTCCGTCTTGAGAACCAAGGTCTTGCCGTCGGACTTGGCGACGGTACCGGTGAGCTTGTCACCGTTCTTGAGGACGATCTGGTCGGCTAGAGCCGGGATCACCAGTAAAAGAATGAAACTGATTATGAAATGCCTGCGCATGGGATTTCCTCCTATATGTGAACCGCAAGATGGGTAACTTCTTCAATAAATTGGAGTAAATGTGGCCCTGCGGCAGCGAACGAAGTGGGCAGAATTATAAGCTGCTGCCACAAACTGCAATTTCAATATTTGGATGCAGGAATTATATCGGTCCAGCGAGAAGTTGTCATGCAGACCGGCGGGAGCGGGAGCCCAGACCTAGGCTTTGTTTTCCGGCTTGGTTTCGGACTTGGCCTCAGTCTTTGTGTCCGCAGGGGTATCCTTCATTCCATCTTTAAGGGCGCGAATGCCATCGCCCAGACCTTTTCCCATCTCCGGCAGGCGCTTCGGGCCGAATATGAGCAGGGCGATCACAAAGATCACCAAAAGGTGCAAGGGCTGAAACAGACCTTCGAGCATAAACCCTCCCGGAACAACGTCCCCGAAGCAAACCGGGGACAAAGCTAACTCGTAGTTTACTCCAAATGACTGGCGCGGGTCTGCCTGATTTTAAAGGGCTAGTCTTCAAGGCGAACCGCCCCTCCAGAATTACTTCGGTTACCTATCGGAGGGCGCGTGGGCGGGGCTATTTTGGCCACAGGGCGATTCTCGCCGTTGCGCTGTCGTGTCGCTGGAGGGTTCGTGAAGCATAGTGTTCTCAAGGGACTTTTGCTGTTGCTAGCGGCGGGACCAGTGTTCGCAGAGCAGATTCCAGCCACGAGCGCGTCCGATACGACTTTTCTGTGGCTGGCGGCGGGACTCTCGAGCGCGCGAATTCAGAGATTGGCGGCGGCTACAGACCAGCCCCGCAACCCTTCTTGCCACGCGACGCTGCAGTGTACGCGCACCCTGCAAAAGGGCGGGGCGGATGCGAATCTAATCGAATCTGTTTCGCGGCGAGCCGGAAATCACAAGCCAGCGCCGACCGCCGCTTGTACCTGTTCGAGCATGGCGGCACAAATCGCCGCCCAGGTGAGAGAGAAGAATTACCCGGCGGCCGAGGACACACTGCGCCGCGAACTGCAGGGCAATCCGGCCGACGATGCAAACCGTGCTCTCCTTCACTTTGTGCTGGGAACGGTTCTGCGTCGTGAGGACCGCTTCGACGAAGCGCTGGACGAGTTCACTGAGTCTTCGCGATTAATGCCGGGCTTCCCTGAAGTGCACAGCCAGCTCTCGTATCTCTTCTATCGCACCGACAACCCGGCTGACGCACTGGCGGAGGCGCGAACGGCACTGAGTATCGATCCGGCCAATGCGGAAGGCTATCGCTACCTGGGACTGGCGCTCTATGCCGACGGTCACTATGACGCTGCACTGCACGCCTTTGAGGAAGCGCTTACGCGCGAACCGGCCGGATCGGTAGCCAGTGCAGACGTCTACTTCGATATGGGGATCACGCACCGGGACCAAGGCGACCTGCGGCGCGCGACGATTGCCTACCGGCATGCGCTTAGTTTGCGTGCTGATTTCTGGGAAGCGCACACCAATCTGGGTGTGGTGCTACACGATCAAGGGAAGCTGGATGAGGCGATCGCCGAGTACCGGGCGGCAAAACGGCTGAATCCGGAAGAGGCAAGCGTTCGCAATAACCTCGGGAACACGCTTTGCGACAAGGAAGACTTCGACGGGGCGATTGCGGAATTCAAGGAACTGTACAAGCAAAATGCGGAATGGGAAGGCGGACACAATTGCCTGGCCCGGGCCTACATGTCGAAACGCGACTACGATTCGGCAATTCGCGAACTGCGGGCGGCGATTGCGGCCAATCCTGCGGGCGCGGCTGAACACCGGGTACTAGGACAGGCGCTGTTGATCGAAGGAAAAGACCAAGAAGCATTGGAAGTGCTGCGGCAGGCGGTGACGCTCAATCCAGAATCCAGCCTCGGCCATCATTACTTGGGGACAGCGTTGGTGAATACGCAGCAGCTGGCGGAGGCGGAGAAGGAATTTCGCGAGGCGCTGCGGCTGGAGCCTAGCGCGCAAAATCACTACTCTCTGGCGGCCTGCCTGATGGCCCTCAACCAGTATGAACAGGCCCTTGGGGAGCTTGAAATCGCATCCCGCATGGATCCAAGCCAAGACCTGTATCGGGCACGGATGCAGGAAGTTGTCCGGCTGATTACCGCCTCGAAATAGGCGAGCAGCTTGTGGCAACGTCAGGTCAGAGAAATTTCTGCAGTGCTTCGGTGGTTTCCTTCGGGCGTTCTTCGAGCACCCAGTGCCCTGTGTCCTTCAATACAATCACAGTGACATCTGTCGCGGCAATTTTGGCTTGCTGGCCTAATGCTGCTCCCAACGATTTCTCTCCGCCGATTGTCAACACAGGCATGGTCAGCCTGGTCCGAGAGAGTTGAGCAAAATCCCTGGCAGCTTGCTGGAAGGAGACAAAATACTCCCAGCCCGCGTGCATGCGGCCGGCCCGGGAATAAGCGGCGGTGTAGGCTTTGCGGTCTGTTTCCGGGATGGAACGCGTTTTATCGGCTGCGAAGTCATTCCAGAAGTAGTCGAAATAGGTACGTTCCCGGCCTTGTACCAAGGCTTCGGGCGTCGGCCCATTGAAGCGGAAATGCCAGACGCCGGGATCGTTGTAGATCGCCTCCCAGCCCTCGACACCGGGCAGAAACGCATCCATCAGAACAAGTTTCTTCACTTCCGTCGGAAACTGGGCGGCATAGGCGTAAGCGACCATGAGGCCGATGTCGTGTCCTACGACCTCAGCTTCATGGACACCAAGCGACTTGGCGAGATCGTGAATGCGGACGGCGGCGCTCTTCATGTTCAGACCATCCGCCGGAATCCCTGAGTCGCCGATGCCGGGCAGGTCAGGCGCGATCACGGTGAAGCGATTCGCGAGAAGCGGGATGATCGGCCGCCACATCCGCGACGTTTCCGCGTAACCATGCAGCAGAATAAGTGACGGGCCATGGCCAGCCGTCAAGTACTGGAGCTTAACCCCATCGATGTCGGCGGTGCGCGATGCGATGTCCCCGGTCGATGAACCTGCGGAAGCGGTTGGGCAGAATGAGGTACAGAAGGACAGCAATCCGAAAAGAAACAGTGCCGAGCATTTCATGAATAGGCGCCCCACGAGGTGAATTATTCGGACTATAAAATCGAAGGGTAAGAGGCGTCAAATCGCGATCCCGGGGGTATGGTTCCGCGAACCCCTGAAACCGGACCTGAACGACAGTCTGATCGGCAGAGATGACACATTTGGGCATTACTTAAGCTATGCACTAACGTACGTCGCCTCCGTTTTCTGATCCCCTTAAAATGGTTGAAGAAAAGGTGGTATTTCCTGCCGCCACCGGGGGCAATGGAGTCGACATGGAAAGCAGCGCTGCCAAGCAAGCTCGGGAAAAAGCGGTCGATCAGGCCGTTCTAGCGTCCTCAGAACGACGCATGCCGCGTGGTACCGCGGCCGACACTGGAGAAAAGAAGGCTGTTGGCTACGGCCTACCCTGTTCCCGCTGCCACGCTTACTATCCCGCGGATATGCATGCCTGCCCGATCTGTAAAGCGACGGAACGGGTGTCGCCCAAAGCACCAGTAAGGCACTCAATGCCGCCCACAACGGTCCAGCCCACGACCGCACAAATCGACGACGATCGGGAGCGGTTTCTTAAGGAACTTAAGTCGCAGGCATTTGCCTCCCATACACAGATCAACGCGGCGGCGACGTTCCGGTGCGTGCTTGAACATCAACACAGCGGAGCGACCGAGCCGGCAGCGGTTTGTCACAGCTGCTACAGCGAAGCGCGGCAGCAGGCAGATCATATGGAGGCCGCACTCCACATGGACGCAAAAGAGGCAGCCAAGATCGTCTATGAAGCGGTCTGGGCCGATACTTCTGATCCGAATACCACCTATCTGAATGCGGCGAACGCCCTGCTGAATGAGTTGCGGAGGCGAGCGGGAATTGGGCTGATGCTGGGCGGGAATCAGCCACTGGCGCACTAATCGGCCTCTGCACAGGAAAACTCGCCCGGATTGCTCCGAGCGAGTTCGAGTCTGCGGTTCTTCTAATCCGACCTTGATCGTACGTGCAGCCTACATGTTCTCAAGCTCTCACGTCCCTGTTGCGATTCAATTCACGGCCGGGGTGGCGACGAATCCGTTGCAAGTCTGACTGCCGGTGCAAGCATTCGGGCCGTAGAAGCCAACCAGATCGCCGTTGTCGTTGACACCGTTCACGATCGTCATGCCGACCCCGTTCGGATCGTCAACGGATGTGAATGTTGCGGCGGTGGTGTTGTAAACGAAACCGTGGGTGTTGCCGGTGGTGTCCACGTAGAAACCGACGACCGAGCCTTTGTTGTTAAGGCCGGAGGCCGACGTCTGTGCGGCACCGGGGTAGTCGAGGACGGTGAAGTGTCCCTCGATCTGGACCCAGCCGTGGCTGTTGCCCGTGGAGTCGATGTAGAAGCCGCAAACGTTGTCAGCGTTGTTAATGCCGGTCGCCTGCGCGCTCACCGAGCCAGGAATGTAGAAGGTTTCGAAAACGCCACCATCTTCGTCATAGACATAAGCCGTATCGGGGCCGCTGCCGCTCGCAGTGGTGCTGTAGTAGCCGGCGGCCTGTCCGTAATCGTTCTGGCCAAGAAGCTGGTTAAAGGGCTTCTTGGGGTAGGCGACACTGGTGAATGTGCCTTTGTAGTCGGTGAATCCGACGGTCTTTCCGCCCAAGATATAGAAGCCAACTGTCTTTGAAGGCTCGTTGTTGAGGCCAATGACCTGAGTCTGCTGCGATTTGGGATAGTTCTCGTCGGTAAACTTAAGGTTCTTCGTGGAGTACGTGAATCCCTTGTTGGGACTGGCACCATGGTAGCCGGCGATGTCCGAAGAGTTGTTGATGCCGAGCAACTGAGTGAAGCTGTCGCCGGGGTAGTTGAGGGTCTCGAAGTTATAGGTTTGGGCAAAGGCAGAAGACATGCACAGCACGGCAACGCCAAGGGTGAGAGCGAGGCTTTTCAATTTCATGGTAGTTCCTTCCTGTTTCCAGGATTTCTTTGTTTACTGCTCACCCTTAAGAGCGACACTCCGAGTGGGATTCCCTCATGGATCCATTTTTTTTTGTTAGTCTCGTTTGGATCTTCGCAGCCTGGAGTATCGGCGCCGGGGGTTCATCGGCTTGAAACTTTCCCGCCGCTTTTACATCTTATTTTTGGAGAACAATATGCCTGAGCAAATCACTGAGAAAATCAAGAAGACTGACGCCGAGTGGCGGCAGCAGCTAACGCCGGAGCAGTACCAGGTGGCGCGCGCCTGTGGAACGGAACCCGCCTTCACCGGCAAATACTGGAACAAGCACGACGACGGCACCTATCACTGTGTGTGCTGCGGCACGCTGCTCTTTGGCTCGGACACGAAGTTTGATTCTGGGACGGGATGGCCCAGCTTCTTTGCTGCGGCGGATAAGCAGAATATCAAGGAAATCTCTGACAACAGTTACGGCATGCGGCGCGTCGAGGCCCGATGCGCAAAATGCGATGCACATCTGGGTCATGTATTTCCGGACGGTCCGGGACCGACCGGGCTGCGTTACTGTATGAATTCTGCATCTCTCGACTTCAAACCCAAGAAGTAAACAGCCTCAAAGCAGAAAACGATGGAGTGCCGGGATCACCCGGCTGACGAGCAGTTTGCCCGTCCTCCATCGTTATTCTTGAATTCCGACTTCGAATTCAGACCTTGTTGGATTAAGCGTTACCGGCGGTGGCGGCCAGTGCCTTGGGCGGCTCCGGCTTGTTCTGGTTCTGCGCCTGATTGTTCTTCTGATCTTTCTTTTCGGGGTTGCGCACCTCGACTCCACCTTTGAGGATGGCGCCTTCTTCCACGCTGATGCGATGGGTGATGACATCTCCCGAGAGCAGGCCTTCGCTGCGGATATCCAGACGATCGGCGCACTCGACGTTGCCCTGCACCTTGCCCATGATCACAACTTCTTTGGCGGTAATGTTCGCGGTGACGTTTCCATTACGACCGACGGTAACGCGGTTGTCAGGAAAGTTGATGGTGCCTTCAACGCGTCCGTCGATGAACAGCGCCTCGGCGCCGGTGATCTCACCCTTGATGACGAGCGAACGTCCGATATTGGCCTGATCCATGGGTGAGGTGGCCGGCTTAACCGGAGTGTAACTATTCGGAGCGGGGACGGCGTTTGGCGAATACTTTGGTTCCGGAGACTGCAACATGAATAACCTCACTTGAATTTCGATGGGCTTGTAACGGCGAAGCCAGAATGGCACGAAGGGACGTATTACGACAGGTTACTGAAGGGTGTGGCCGTTGGCGCTGCGTTCACTATGGGAGTTTACGAAGGAATCTCCCAACCTTCGTCCTTCATTTTTCGATTGGTCCAATGCTGCAGCCGTTCGAAAAGAGCGGGTTCAATCACAATGAAGCGAAAACCGGCTCTACCACCCGCGTCCGCCCATGCCAGGCGGCCTTTGGCGCGGATTTCGGTTTCGGTATCCGGCAGAAGAAAGTCGGCGTCCACGAGCCCGGAAAAGCCAGTGGGATCGCTGACCGAGTCGAGTCCCATGCCCCCAGTACTCAGGTTGACGGCCTGCACCTGCAACTCTTTACCGTGGGCGTTACGTAGAGTTACCGGCAAGTTGACCTTAGCGCGGAAGAACTTTTGCTGATCTTCGCTGATGATGCCGAGCTTGGCAGAACCGTCGCCCGAAGGCACGTCGATTTCGTATTCACGCAGCTTGCGGCTGAGGGTGCGGCGCGAAATTCCAAGGCGCTCGGCAGCTTGAGCACGATGTCCGCCAGTTTGTTCGAGGGCACGGACGATCATCTGTTCTTCCATGTTGTCCAGGTTGCCCAGGGGCACCGCGCCACTGGTACGTCTCTCAACGATGGCGTCTCCGCACAGTTCGGCGATCACCTGTGCGCCGGTGATCTGACGATCCTCAGTGGCCATGGCGAGCTTGGCGACGAGGTTCCGGAGTTCGCGTACATTGCCGGGCCAGGTATGGCCGAGAAGAGCAGCCATGGCATCGGTTGCGAACACTTTGTTCGGCGATTTCAGAGCCAAGAAGTGGCGAGCCAGAGCGGAAATATCTTCCGGGCGTTCGCGCAGCGGCGGAACGCGCAACTGAAACTGGCTGAGCCGGTGGAAGAGATCTTTGCGGAAGCTCCCGAGTTTTACCGCCTCGTCCAAGTCCTGATTGGTGGCGGCGACAACGCGGACATCGACGGTGATCTTCCGGCTCCCGCCGAGGCGATAGTAGGGTTGCCCGTCCAGGACGCGCAGCAGTTTCACTTGGATCTGCGGTTGCAACTCGCCGATTTCGTCGAGAAAGATTGTGCTTTTGTCGGCTAGTTCAAACAGACCGGGCTTTGAAGAGTCGGCGCCGCTGAAGGCGCCTTTCTCGTAACCAAACAACTCGCTTTCGACCAGATGCTCAGGCAAAGCAGCGCAGTTGATGTCAATCAGCGAGTGTTTGTGGCGGTAAGAAGATTCGTGGATGGTGCGAGCAACCATTTCCTTGCCGGTGCCCGTTTCACCGACCACGAGAACTGTCTCGGTGTGCCCGGCAACACGATCCACCATACCCATGAACTTGTGCATGATCGGACTGGCAATCAGAAATTGCGTTCCGTCCACCTGGCGCCGTGCAAGCACAACGGCAGGGGCGACTCTGGGCGTGGCAGGCGAGGGCGCAGCCTCAGCACATTCAACGGCATCGATGACCACGGAAAATCCGAGAATGGCGACGGGGGTGGCATTGTTATCCCGCAACAGGGTCAGGCAAAGACGAACGATCTCGAGCGAATCGGGACTGCGGCCACAGGGTACATCGAAAGCGAATCGTCCTGTCGCGAGGACCGAAGCGATTGCCTCAACGGAAATCGATGCCTGGGGGTCCAGGCCGTAGAGTTCGACGATGGTTTTACCGGTTAGGTTCTTCTGCGTGAAACCGTATCGGGCAACTGCATGGTTACAGCTGGTGATTCTTCCTTGAAGATCAGTGGTGAAGAACACATCTTGCAGTTGGTCGAGCAAGCTGGTGGCGAACAGGCCAGACAACAGAAATGCATCTTCCCGGGCCGAGCCACCCGCGTGGCTCGCGCCGCCGGACTTCGTAGTCCGTTCCGTGGCCGAAGTCTTCTGTGTAGTTGGCATACTTGGTGCCGTTGAGAGCCAGAGGGGAGTGTAAAGTTGCGATCAAGCGGTCCACGCGCGGGACCGGAAGCACCCGAGGAAATTCCGTCGAGCGTCGTCCTCGCCTATGATCGTGCCACATAACCGAGGGTTCGGAGATTGGATCGAATCTGCCGTGCACACCGAAGTAACTAAGTGGCCCATGTACGGCTGTCTTGTGAGAGGAAATCGCGATCTGCCACCTTGCGTTTTTCGGTTCCCCACTTCTGACTAGTTACCACGGTAAGTATCTGATTCTGTAGGAACTGAACTACCATTCGGGGGATTAGCTCGTGTGGAATTTTCGGACGGAAGCCAGAACTGTCAGCTGGCGAAGGTGAATGTTACTGCGTTGAACTTGTGTGCGTTGTAAGCGTTCTTGATTTCGCTTATGCCGATTCGGGCTAGAGTGTTCATTGGAGCAACGGCAGCGCTTGGAGCGTGGGCGCTGGTGCATGCCCTCTTGCATTTCCAGAGTACGGATCTGGTACGTTTTTCTTGCTACCTGCTGGTCGCGGTCCTGGCGTCGAGCCTCAAAATTCAACTGCCTGGCATCGACGGGACGATGTCGGTCAACTTCCTGTTCATCCTCCTGGGCATCCTCGAACTGAGTTTGCCTGAGACACTGTTGCTGGGATGCACGGCGACGTTGGCACAGTGCTTATTCGGAACCAAGCAGAAGGTGGTTCCCATCAAGATCGTCTTCAACGTCTTCAGCATGATGGCGAACGCGATCACCCTCTCTTCCTTCGCATACAACTCTTTTCAGCGGGTCCTAGGGCCGGGGACACTCTTGCTGCTGGTGGTCACGGCGCTTATATTCTTTGTCGCGAACACCGTGCCAGTAGCGGTGATCATCGCATTGACGGAAAGCAAGTCGGCACACAAAGTCTGGGCGGAATGCCATTTCTGGTCGTTCCCCTTTTACATGGTCGGCGCGGCAATCGTCTTCGCGGTGGGCTACCTTAGCAAACAAGTGGGATGGCAAACGTCGCTGCTGGTTTTGCCGATTGTTTACTGGGTCTATCGTTCGTACCACTTGTATCTCGCAAAGCTGGCGGCGGAGAAAAGACAAGTCGAGGTTGAAAAGCGAAACGCTGAAGGAGCAGCGGCCTTGCACTTGCGCACGATCGAATCGCTAGCGCTGGCCATTGAAGCCAAAGATCACACGTCACATCAGCATCTGCAGCGTGTAGGCGTGTTTGCAGTTGAAGTGGCGAAGGAATTGAAACTTCCGGAAGAGGAAATCGAAGCGGTGCGGGCGGCGGCGCTGCTCCACGACATCGGGAAACTGGCGATTCCGGAACACATCATCAACAAGCCTGGGCGGCTGACTCCGGAAGAATTTGAAAAGATGAAAATTCACACCGTCATCGGCGAGGAGATCCTCGAGCGCGTTGCGTTTCCTTATCCGGTAGCGCCGATCGTCAGGTCGCACCATGAGCGCTGGGACGGAACAGGCTATCCGGATGGCTTGAAGGGCGAGCAGATTCCGCGAGGAGCGCGCGTGCTGGCGGCGGCCGATTCTCTGGACGCGCTAGCCTCGCACCGGCAGTACCGCGGAGCGCTGTCGCTTGATGCTGCCATGGAGAAGGTCGCTTCAATGTCGGGGACGGCGTTTGAGCCAGTGATCGTCGAGGTGCTGAAGCGCCGCTATCGTGAGTTAGACAAGATGGCGCAGGCCAACACCGGCATTGAAGAGTTGGCGCTGCCGCCAACCGAAGCACGGTTGGGAGTCGGCGCAGAAAATTCAGCCGGGCTCGAACAGCCGGTCCCAGTGGCGAACCAGGCGACCGAGACAGACTTCCTCACTTCGATCGCGTCGGCGCGACAGGAAGCGCAGACGATGTTCGAACTCAGCCAGGATCTCGGCAACTCATTGAGCCTGGGCGAAACACTCTCAGTGCTCTCGATCCGTCTGAGAAAAATGGTTCCTTACGATTCGATGGCGGTGTTCCTGCTGAAACAGAACAGGCTGGTGCCGGAACTGGTGAGTGGCGACAACTTCCGGTTGCTGTCGTCGTTGAACGTTGGTCTCGGACAAGGTCTGTGCGGCTGGGTTGCCGAAAAGCGCAAACCGATTGTCAATGGCAACCCCGAAGCCGAAGCGGGATATGTGAGTGATCCGACGAAATTCACCACTCTGCGTTCTGTCCTGGCGGTGCCCCTGGAAGGGCTCGACGGCGTGGTCGGCGTACTCGCGCTTTACCGCACCGACGTTGACGCATTCTCGGCGGATCACCTGCGCATTTTGCTTGCAGTCAGTTCGAAGATCGCACTTTCGGTGGAAAACGCTCTGAAGTACCAGCAAGCGGAGGACTCGGCGACAACCGACTATCTGACCGGGCTGCCCAATGCGCGTTCGCTGTTCGTGCATCTATCGCGAGAACTGGCGCGTTGCCGCCGCACGGGCACGTCGCTAGCGGTCATGGTGTGCGATCTCGACAATTTCAAACAGGTCAACGATCTCTACGGTCACCTTGAAGGCGACAACCTGCTGAAAGACTTTGCCGGCCATCTAAAAGAATGTTGCCGCGGCTACGACTATGTAGCCAGGATGGGCGGGGATGAGTTCGTGATCGTCGCTCCGGGATTGAGTTCGGAAGCGTCCAATGAAAAAGCGAGCCGGTTGAATCAGTTGGCGGTTGACGCGGGCAATAAGATTGCGGGCCGCGAACTGGTGGGCTTGAGCGTGGGAACCGCGTTCTGCCCGGAAGACGGCTTTGACATCGAACGCCTGCTGGCGGAAGCCGACCGCCGGATGTACTCCATGAAGAAAATCCACCACTCTGAAAGTCCCGCCGGACGCGACGTTATACCTTCGACGCGAGCGCGCGGGGCTTCGGTCAATTAGGCCTGGCGCATGTGGCGAAAACCTCTCCTGTGGAAGATCGCGCAGCATCTTGGTGCAATTGCAGCTTTAGTCGTTCTTGGCGGACTGCTCTCCGCGACGCTGGTGCGCTTAGCGCCAGGCTTCGACACTGACGAACACGCACTCGACCCCAGCCTCAGCGCCGAGAGCGTGCAGGCATTGCATCAGTCGCGCGCGGCAGAACAAAACATCCTCTCCTTCTACGCGGCGTATCTGCGGGGGGCAATCCACGGCGATCTGGGAACTTCGCACGCGCTCGGCCAACCTGTTAAGACTCTCTTGCGAGAACGCTGGCCGGTTACCGTTCGTGAGGCAGGCATGGGGCTTTTGCTGGCTTGGACGTTGGCGTCGATCCTAGCGTTTACGGCTTGTCTTTGGCAGCGTCGGGCTTATGACGTGTTCGGTAGCACGCTGAGCGGGACGTTCTTGTGCATTCCGGCAGCGGTGCTGGCGTTGCTATCGGTCATCTTGAACGCTCCTGGATATCTGGCGATCGCGCTGATCGTGTTCCCAAAGGTCTACCGCTATTCGCGCAATCTCCTTGGGAAAGCCTATGCCCTGCCCCACATCTTGGCGGCGCGGGCACGGGGACTCGGTGAGATTCGGATTTTGGCCTGGCATGTGTTACCCATCGCCGGGCCACAGATGATTGCGCTGGCGGGCGTCACGGTGAGCATTGCGCTCGGCGCCAGCATTCCTGTGGAATCGTTGTGCGGGCTGCCAGGGATCGGACAACTGGCCTGGCAAGCAGCGCTCTCCAGGGACCTCCCTTTGCTCGTAAACCTGAGCGTGCTGGTTACACTCGTAACCTTGCTGGCAAACTCCGGGGCCGATGTAATGACATACATATTGAAGCCTCGAGAGGCGTAAACGTCGCATGAACACAGCTCGCAAGCTGTCTTGTGTAGTAGTGCTCGCAGTGTGCGCGCTGTCGCTCGCGGCCAATTGGCTGGCGCCGGCGGGATATGCGAAGCAATTTCGCGACGTGCCTAGTTCACCTCCTTCGCATCAGCATCTGCTCGGCACCGATGACCTAGGCCGTGACCGGTTCGCGCGCGTTCTTTACGGCACACGGATCTCTTTGCTGCTGGCCCCAGCGGCGGCGCTCGTATCGACGGTCTTAGCAGCTCTGGTCGGCGGGCTCGCCGGCTACTTGGGCGGGATATGGCTGCGGGTGGCGCGAGGGTTCATCGATTTGTTTCTTTCCCTGCCCTGGCTGTTTCTGCTGATCACTGTCCGGGCACTCATGCCGCTGAATGTTTCTCCACTGCTTTCGGTAGTGATCACGTTTCTGATACTCGGGCTGCTGGGATGGGCCGCCTCAGCACGAGTGTTGGCAAGCAGCGCCGACGGTTTGCGTAATTCTGATTTCGTGTTGCAGGCGCGCGCATCGGGACTGCACGGGCCGCGGCTCTTTCTGGTTCACGTTTTACCGAATTTAAAGCCGGTTCTCTATGCTCAGTTTTGGATATCGATTCCGGTGTTTATTTTGGCCGAGGCGAATCTGGGCATTCTCGGCCTGGGCGTGGCTGAGCCGCTGCCTTCGTGGGGAAGTCTGCTGCGCGAACTCGAAGGGCTGATTTCGTTTCGCGAGGAACCTTGGCGGCTCGTGCCTCTGGTACTGCTAATCGTGGTGATGACGTCGTTTCAGCTGCTGTTGTCGGACAATGAGGAGGTGACCGCATGAACGGCCGCCGAACGTTCTTACAAATGCTTGTCTGTTTCGTTTTGCTCTCGGGCTTCTCTTTGGCGCAAGGAGGGGGCGAGTTGCGGTTTTGTCTGCGTTCGGAGCCAAAGACGTTCGACCCTCTCCTGGTGGATGACGATTCTTCCCTGTCGATTCGATATCTGACAGGCGGTGTGCTGGTGCGCGTGAATCGCCATACGCAGGAACTAGAACCGGAGTTGGCGGAATCGTGGAAGGTGTCGAAGGACGGCAAGCAGATTACGTTTAAGCTGCGTCACGGCGTCCTTTTTTCTGACGGCAGTTCGTTCTCAGCTGAGGATGTTGCTTTCACCCTTCAGCGGTTAATGGATCCTGCGCTGCACTCGTCGACGGGAGATGCATTCCGCTCGGGGACGGGTTCGGTCGGGTCCAAGGTTGTTGCTCCAGATCAGATTGTCATTACTTTCCCCGCAGCACTTGCTGGCATGGATCGGCTGTTCGATCAGGTGGCGATCATGTCGGCGCATTCTCCGAAGAAAGAAGCAGCGGTGCTTGGGCCATTCCTGGTGGCGGAGTACAAAGCAGGATCAAGCGTGTTTTTGCGGCGCAATCCGAACTACTGGAAGAAAGACGCTCAGGGACGCCGTTTGCCGTATCTCGATTCGATTCAGCTCGACATTCAGCCGAATCGCGACGTCGAGATGCTGCGATTCAAGCGCGGCGAACTTGATCTCATCAATGTCATCGACAGCGATTATTTTGATCGGCTCTCTGTTAGTTCTCCCGAGCTTGCACATGATGCCGGGCCGTCGCTGGATTCCGATTTCATGTGGTTTAACCAGGTAGCGAATGCTCCGATTCCCGAATACAAACGCGCATGGTTCCGTTCCGCAAACTTTCGGCACGCGGTTTCACAGGCGATCAACCGCAACGATTTAAGTCGCGTGGTGTTCAACGGACACGCGCAGCCGGCGGTGGGGCCGGTGTCTCCGGCGAACAAGTTCTGGTTCGACAGCAGGCTGAAGGCCGAGGCATATCAACCGGAGGCCGCGATGAAACATCTGCAGGCAGACGGATTCCATCTGCAAAACGGGTCGCTGTTTGACAAGGCGGGAAACGCGGTTGAGTTTTCGATCGTCACGAACGCAGGCAGCAAGCCCAGAGAACGCATGGCGGTAATGGTTCAGGAAGATCTCGGGAAACTGGGCATTAAGGTCAACGTGGTCACGTTGGATTTCCCTTCCCTGATCGAACGCATTTCCCAGAAATTCAACTACGAGGCAGCCATGCTTGGATTCCGCAATGTCGATCTCGATCCGAACGGACAGATGAATATCTGGCTGAGCTCGGCGGAGGATCATGCGTGGAATCCCAAGCAGAAAGCTCCGGAAACGGCGTGGGAAGCGGAGATTGACCGGTTGATGCAAGCTCAGGCTTCGTCGGTCGATCCCAAGAAGCGAAAAGAGAGTTTTGACCGCGTACAGGAAATCGTCGCGGAGCAGGCCCCGTTCATTTACCTCGTGAACCAGAATGCACTATCGGCTGTCTCCAGCACGGTGGAAGGCGCGAACCCGGGGATTCTTTCTCCGCAAACATTCTGGAATGCCGAGCGCCTCACACTGAAATCGAACCAGAACGCGAACGTGCGCGCGAGCCGATAAGCGAGTTGCCATGGTGATGCCCGACCCGACGAATTGTTCGCAGAACCTGCTTTCTGCGCGAGTGACGGTGCGCTATCCCGGAAAAGATCCGGTGTTGCGGGGAGTTTCGCTCGACATTGCGCACGGCGAGTTGGTCGGGTTGGTCGGACAGAGCGGGTCGGGGAAAAGCACGCTCGCACTGGCGATCATGGGACTTCTCGGCCGCCAACGAGCCGCGGTTGAGGGCAGCATCGTTTTTCAGGGCAAGAACCTTCTTGCACAGCGCGAGCGCGAACTCCGCGGTTTGCGTGGACGCTCGTTGAGCCTGGTGCTGCAGAGTCCGCTGGCCTCGCTCAACCCGGCACTGCAGATTCGCACGCAACTTGGGGAAGCGTGGCGGGCCCACAGTGACCGCAATGCAGGGCGCGAAGATTGCACAGAGGCAATCGAAGCGGCGATGAAGAGTGTCAGCCTGCCGAACGGCGACGGTGCCAAGGATTTTCTGGACAAACGAGCGGCGCAACTCAGTGTTGGCCAGGCGCAGCGCGTGCTGATCGCGATGGCGATCTTGCACCGGCCAGCCCTGCTGATCGCGGACGAGGCGACCAGTGCGCTCGACGTGATTACGCAATCCGAGATTCTGCAGTTGTTCGGACGTCTCAATCGGGAGACAGGCATGTCGATTCTCTATATCTCGCACGATCTGCCGTCGGTCGCGGGGATCTGCCAGAGAATTGCGATCCTGCACGAGGGCGAAATTGTTGAGAGCGGACCGACGGAGCAGATTTTCAACGCTCCCGTTCACGCGTATACGCGGCGGCTGATGGAGGCTTTGCCACAGCTCCCGGTCCGAAAAGAGGTTGCGCTCGCTAAGGCACATAGCGTCCCTCGATAAAGTGCGCACCCGCTGTTCACTCAGACTTTAGCTAATTGTTCGGTCACTTCGGGGAGGCTGGCCGCATGCCATGCATCGAAGCCTCCGGCAACGTTGATCACGTTGTGGTAGCCCGCGCGTTCGAGCAAACTGCACGCGATGAGGCTGCGATAACCGCTCTTACAGTGGACGGCGATCGCCCGGTCAGAGTCGATAGCGGGGATGCCGCGCGGGAACGCATCGAGCGGGCGGCATTGGACGCTGGCAATGTGGCCGGCTTGCCATTCGCCTTCGCGGCGTACGTCGAGTACGTCGGCGGCGCGCATAGTTCCTTCACGCAGTTTGTGGCCTAGTTCCCGCGGAGAAATCTGACTCGTCTGCGCAACCGGCAATCCGGCATCGCGCCAAGCTGCTACCCCTCCCGCAAGATATCCGCGAACCTCTTCGATGCCGACGCGAGCGAGACGAAGCCTAGCTTCTTCGATCTGTTCGGCGGTGTCGGCGATCAAGACAGGGTTGGAGTGGATGCCGAGAATTCCGCCAGCCCAAGAGGCAAATTGTCCGGAGAGAGCAATGGCGATGGATCCAGGCACGTGGGCCGCGGCGAAGGCTTCACCCGGGCGGACGTCGAGCAAATTGATATTGGCGTCTTGCCGCAGCAAGGCGTCAAGTTCGGCGGGGGAGATTGCCGAGAGCGGTGGCAATTCAGTCAAAGCTGTGGCACCGGAACGATTGATTTCAGCGTCTTCGAGAAAATAGTCGGGACGCGCGGGCAGGTTCGCGGTCATCTGTGCGATGAAGGCTTCGCGATTCGGGATCTGCAAAGCGTAGTTGGTGAGACGCTCGGTGCCGATGGTGGAAGAACGTTCGGCGCGCATGGAGCGACCACAGAGCGAACCGGCACCGTGGGCCGGAAATACCTTCACGGAATCGGGCAGGGTCAGCAACTTCTGGTGCAGGCTGTCGTAGAGCAGGCCGGCGAGTTCTAGCGGCGTGTGGGTTTTCGAGAGATCGGGGCGGCCTACGTCGCCGATAAACAACGTGTCGCCGGTCAGGACGGATACGGGCTGCGTCGAGTTCTCCTCGTCGGTAATCAAAAAACAGAAGCTTTCGGGCGTGTGGCCCGGAGTTTCGAGAGCGCGAATACGGACCGCGCCCATCTTCACTTCGAAACCGTCGGTAAGTGGACCGTGAGGAAAACTGGCGCTGGCGCGCGCGCCGATGTAGATCTTGGCCCCGGTGCGGGCGGCGAGCTCCTTGTGTCCGGAAACGAAGTCAGCGTGGAGATGGGTTTCGAAGATGTGGCGGATTTTGAGATTCTGCTCGGCGGCGGCCTGCAGATAAAGGTCGACGTCGCGCTGTGGATCTACGAGGGCAGCTTCGCCTTGCGATCCGATCATGTAGGAAGCGTGCGCCAGACAAGTCAGGTAGAACTGTTCGAAGTACATATCGCGCCTCCATAGCGCCTGGCCGAAATGCCAATTTCGCCTTTGGGATTATGCCACCGAAAATCGCTTCTTGTGCTGTGGCGTCACTTTGTCGTGTAACTCGTGCGCGGCGGGTTTATGAAGATTTTGCACGGAGCTCTTTGGGGGACGGTTTTCAACCCGTTGACAGGCCTGTGGTTAAAAGGCGCACGGTTTGCGTACTCCTTTTGTAACTTGGACTTGCACAGGAAGCCGGCCTAGAGTGAAAAGAGTCGCGCTTTTTTGGTTTTCGGCCCCCGGCGTGCATCGAAAGTGGTTGAAGGTTCCAGCAATGACGAAGCGCCTCAAAATCGGGATGAGATTGACGGGAATGATGGCGCTCGCGTGCGCGTTGTTCGTAATGTTGGGGTTGGCGGGTTCGGGGTTGGCGCAAAGTGCTCCGTACATCGTCGCTTCAACAAAAGTCGCGGTGAGCGCAGAGGGCGCAAGCGCGCTTCCGGGCACCACGGACGAGACGGACGAGCCGATCCTGACGATCAAGAAGCGCGTTAACGAAGTGAACGTGCTGTTCATTGCCACGGACCGCCATGGCAAGTTTGTCCGCAATCTGAATCAGGCTGATTTTTCGATCTTTGACGACCACAAACCGGTGGAGTCGATTCTGAATTTCCGCCGTGAGACGGACCTGCCGATCGAATTGGGCTTGCTCATGGACGTGAGCGGCTCAGTGCAGGGGCGCTTTGGATTCGAGAAGGAAGCGGCTACGGGCTTTCTGCAACATATTATTCGTCCGGGGTACGACCGGGCGTTCGTCGTGGGTTTCAACAAAGAAAGCCACATGACGCAGGATTTTACCGACAGCGTACCACTCTTGGCTAAGGGCGTTCAGAACTTGAAAGATGGCGGCGGTACGGCGCTCTACGATGCGATTTACAAGGCATGCAAGGAAAGGCTGCTGCACGATCAGTCCGATCATCCGATTCGCAGGGCCATCGTCGTGGTCAGTGACGGAGAAGACAATCAGAGCGAATACACGCGAGCGCAGGCGATTGAAATGGCACAGCGGGCGGAAGTTCTGATCTACGCGATTTCGACCGACGACAGCGGCTTGATCTTGCGCGGCGACAAAGTGCTCGAAGACCTGGCGTCAGCCACCGGCGGGCGCGCCTTCTTCCCTTACAAGATGAAAGACATCTCGCATTCGTTCGCCTCCATCGAAGACGAGTTGCGCAGCCAATATGCGGTTTCGTACAAACCAACCGATTTCGACACAGACGGACGGTACCGTTCGATTCAGATCACGGCACTGAAGAAAGATCTCCAAGTCCGCGCGCGGCGCGGGTACTACGCTCCCCGGCAGTAGTCCGAAGCGCATCCCGGCACGAATCAAACACTCTATATGCCTGACTTTGCGGGCGTGTTAAGTTCCACTTGAATCCGCATCAAGGAGCATCCATATGGGTCTTATCTTCCTTGGCGTACTGGTCGTACTGGGCGTCTTCCTGATCGCAATGTACAACAGCCTGGTGCAGTTGCGTGTGCGCTCGGAATCGGCGTGGTCCGATATCGACGTGCAGCTGAAGCGCCGCCACGACCTCATCCCCAATCTTGTCGAGACGGTAAAAGGGTACGCGACACACGAAAAGAGCACCTTCGAAGACATCGCGAAATTTCGTTCCATGGCGATGCAGGCCACCGGGCCTGTCGACAAGGCTGCCGCGGAGAATCAACTGAGTGGCGCCCTGAAAAGCCTGTTTGCGGTGGCAGAGAATTATCCGCAATTGCAGGCGTCGCAGGAATTCACGCAACTGCAGAACTCGCTGAGCGAAATTGAAGATGCGATTCAGAATGCGCGGCGGTATTACAATGCTGTCGTGCGCGATCTGAATACCAAGATTCAATCGTTCCCGACCAACATATTGGCCGGGATGTTCGGGTTCCAGCAGAAGCAGTTCTTCGAAGCGGCGGCCGGCGATCGCGAGCCGGTTGCAGTGAAGTTCTAGAGCTGTGCCTGCGAGCAATCGAATTATGAGATGCGTTTCGGGTTCTTGCGGAGTCCGAGCGATCCGCGGACTGCACTTGTTCTTCCTCCTGCTGGCGCTGGCCGCCACTGCTGGCGCACAAGGCCACAGCTGGCACATTTCCGACTTCAAAGACACTATCGGGATCGACGGTGACGGCAGAGCGCTGGTCAGCGAGAAGATTACGCTGGTCTTCGTTGGCGAGTGGCACGGCATCCATCGAACGATTCCGGTTGAGTATCCGGGGCCCGACGGAACCAACTACAAGCTGTTTGTCGACGTGTTAGGCGTGACGGATGAGGATGGGAACAAGCTTAAGTACGACTCCAGCAAGAATGGCGCATACCGCGATCTCAAGATCTACATTCCGGGCGCGGTAAATGGGACGCGCGTCGTCAACATCGACTATCGCGTGCGCAACGCCGTGCGCTTCTTTGACAGCTACGACGAGTTCTACTGGAACGTAACCGGCAACGACTGGCAGGTTCCCATCGATCATGCCTCGGCTTTCGTAACGCTGCCTGACAGCGCGGCCAGCGGTTTGCGCGCGCAGGCGTTCACCGGAGCATACGGCTCAAAACAGAGCGATACCAGCGCCGAAGTACAGGGCGCGAACGTCGTATCCGAAACTACGCGACCGCTCTCGATGCGGGGCGGGCTGACGATCGATATCTACATTCCGCAGGGAGTGATTAAGGCTCCGTCGGCGCTTACCAAGTTCGGATGGTTTATCGGCAGCAATCCGGTGGTCTTCCTGCCGCTGTTTACGTTGGCAGTGATGTTTGGCTTGTGGCATACGGTGGGACGCGATCCTGATCCGGGCGTGTCGGTGGCCCCTCAATATGAGCCACCAAAAGGCCTAACGCCCGCTGAGGCTGGCGCGATGATTGGGGACCAGATTCATCCGCGGGATATCACGAGCACAATTGTGGACCTGGCGGTACGCGGCTACATCAAGATTGAAGAGAAAGTCGACACATTTCTTGTCTTTCACCACAAGGATTACCTTTTTCATTTACTGAAGGCAAATACGGGATGGGGCGCGGAACTGGCACCCCATGAACGTGTCATGCTTGAGAACATCTTTCAGGGTGGGGCCGAGACGCGCCTCTCTGATTTGAAAAATCGTTTCTATACGGTGATACCGGTGGTGCGCGAAGACATCATGTCGGCACTAAAAAGGAAGGGCGTTTACGCGCTCGATCCGGAATCGGCTAACGGCTACAGCATTGTCGCTGGCGTCGTCATCGCGGTGATTACGGTCGGCGTGCAGATACTCGGCTGGATGAATCTTTTTTACTCGGTTCCGCTGGCGCTCGCGGCTATTGCTGTGTCGGCTGTGATCTGGTTTCTGTTTGCGCGCGAAATGACGGCAAAGACGGTGGCCGGTGCGCGAACGCAAATTGCAGTGCTTGGATTTCAGGAGTTCATGAACCGGGTGGATGCGGACCGAATCAAACGGATGCCTCCCGACACGTTCGAGAAATTTCTGCCTTACGCGATGGCACTGGGCGTCGAACACCACTGGGCGCAGGCGTTCGATGGCATCGTAAAGGATCCGCCGAGCTGGTACGTTTCGCCGAACGGCTACACGGGATTCACTCCACTGTACTTTTCGAGTTCGATGCACAGCATGGCGACGGATATGCACCAGGTGTTCACCTCAACTCCGCGAGCGAGTTCCGGAGGGTCGGGATTCAGCGACGGCGGAGGTTCATCGGGCGGAGGGTTCTCTGGGGGCGGTTTTGGCGGCGGAGGCGGGAGCGCGTTTTAGCGAAACCCTCTAGCTGATCGTCGCATCTTCCAGTTTGCACTCTTCGGGGCGCTTGTCGAACCTTAGGCCCAAGAATACAGGGGCGCGCAACTTCATGCCGCCTTCGGCGGTTTCGTGAGTCCACTCGGCGAACTTGATTTCGGCGACCAGTTCGGGGCGCACGAAGTGAACTTTCCGCAGTCCGCCAATTTCGCCGTGGAAGGGATTCTCTTTCGTTTTCAGCGGCTCGAGACGGGTGAAGAGTTCCTTGAGCATCTTGCTGTCAAAACCAGTGCCTGCCTGGCCGACGTGAATTAGCCGCTTCTTCTGGTCGTAGAGTCCGAGGACCAGCGCACCGAAATATTCGCGGCTGCCTTCGGGATCGGTGTAGCCTCCGATGACGCACTCCTGGCGTTGGGTGATCTTGATTTTCAGCCAGTCGCTGGAACGCTTTTCGACGTAAAGACTGTTTCGCTTCTTCGCGACGATGCCTTCGAGTCCACGTTGCCGGGCCGCTTCGA
>Ga0209698_10002376_pt1 | contig 21394 bp, 18 predicted proteins | sample LitLauG_LLR_2012_FD_187203 | JGI IMG/M metagenome (GOLD analysis project Ga0209698, IMG submission 187203) | Freshwater sediment microbial communities from Pennsylvania, USA - Little Laurel Run_MetaG_LLR_2012 (SPAdes) (version 2) | ecosystem: Environmental > Aquatic > Freshwater > Creek >...
AAGGCCACCCGGTCCACCAGCCGGAGGTCGACGTAGGCCGACAGTCCCGCGAACAGCGTCGGCCCGTGACCGGCCAGCCGGGGGTGCACTACGAACTCGTACTCGTCGATCAGCCCCAGCTCGGTCAACGCCAGTGGGAGCGCCACGCCTCCGACCAGGATGCCGGCGCCCGGCTCCTGCTTGAGTTCCCGGACGGCGGCGCCCAGATCCCCTCCCACGAGCTCCGTGTTCCAACCGACGTCCTCGAGGGTGTCCGACACGACGTACTTCTTCGATTCGCCGATCACCCGGGCGAAGGGCTCCATCCACGCGGGTCTCGTCCCCGGTGGGGCCGGTGCCCGCCATGCCGACTCCATCAGCTCGTAGGTCATCCGGCCGAGGAGGAGGGCGTCGGCCCACTCGAGGTTCTCGACGGCGTGCCGGTGCAGCTCTGCGTCCGGCGGGATCGCACGATGGTCGCAGCATCCGTCCAATGTGACGTTGATGGAGTACCGGAGGGGCCGCACGTGCCAACAGCACGTGGAGCGCCGCTGGCCATCCTCGTCGTCAGCCTCGTGCTGATCGGAGGCCCGCTCGCATTCGCCGGCCTGTCGCTCCTGACCTTCGGACTGATCGTCGACACCCGCTGGTCACGTGCGCCGGACCGCCGATACCGTCGGTGGGCGTCCGTCGGTCGCAGCGGCGGCCGGTCGGCACCAGGTGGACACGCAGTGGGCCGTCGGCGTCGGACCCCGGTGCGGTCGCTCAGGTGGGGCCGGTGGCGACCAGCACGACGAGCGCCGCGACCATCGACAGCGGAACGGCGAGCGCACCGATCCGAGCGGCGCCGGTGATGGACGGCTCGGCCCCGGCCGCCCGGGCGGTGCGCAGCCACAGCAGCCAGGCAAGGGAGCCGGTGACGAAGAGGTTCGGCCCCAGGTTCAGCCCGATGAGCAGTGCGAACGGGTGCGGCGGGGTCCGGGCGGCCAGCAACGATGCCGCCGGGAGGTTGTTCAGGGCCACCGAGCCGACGGCGCCGACCACGGCGGTTCCCCAGGGATCGAGGTGGGCGAGCAACGCCGACGGCCCGGACCACGCCCGCCCGATCGTCCCGAGTGCGACGGCCACACCGAACAGGCCGACCAGCACCGGGAGTCCGAGCACCGCCGTCACGTGCCCGGGGGACTCCCGGCCCGCAGCCAGACGGCATCCGACGGCGATCACGCCGACGGCGGCCACCGCCGGCGCGGGGGAGTGGAGGACGAGGACGAGTCCGGTGGCGAGGGTGACCGCCACCAGGCCCAGTCCCAGCGACGGCCGGACGGTGGGCACGTCTGCGGTTGCGACCATCCCCAGGGTACGCCGCTCCCGGAAGGCCACGACGCCGGCGGTCACCACGAGGGCGGCCAGGGCCGGCGCCCACATCCGGGCCAGGAACGCGGCACCGCTCAGGGGGACGTGGCCGAGCACGATGAGGTTGGTGAGGTTCGACCCGGGCAGGAAGAGCGAGCCGGCGTTTGCGAGCAGGAGGCAGCCGTACAGGAGCGGTGCCACGCCCACACCGCGGCTCGCCGCCGCGTACACGAGCACCGGCGTCAGGAAGGCCACCGCCGTGTCGAGGTTGAGGACGGCGGTGACCACCGCGATCAGTGCCGTCGCACCGAGGAAGAGGACGGCCCCGCTTCTGGAGAGCCGCGCCAACTGGTGGCCGGCCGCGGCGAACAGCCCGTCGTCGTCCGCCACCAGCCCGATGAGGAGCAGTCCGGTCACCAGGACGAAGGGCGACCAGTCCTGGGACGCGGCCGACCGGGCGTCGGCCGGGCGCAGCACCAGGGCGGCCAGTAGGCCGACGGCACCCAGAGCGGCGAAGCACCAGGGGACAGCACCCCGCAGGCGTCCGCCCGACGATGGTTCTGGGGTGGGAGCCGGTCGGCGGATCAGCAGGCGACGGTAGCGAGTTCGCGGTCGAGCAGCCGGGTGAGGCGCGACTCGAGCTGGACCTCGTAGGCGAGGAGACTGTCGAGTTCGGCCAGGGGGGCGGCCTGGGCGGTGCCGCGCAGGGCGCGCAGCTGCCGTTCGGCGTCGTGGCGTCGGGCGCGGCTGCGCTCGAGCGCGGTGTGGACATGGGGTACGTGTGACATGTGCTTCATTTCTGTGTGGTGTGGTCGGTGCGGCGCCCCGTGGGCCGGAAGCTCCGGCGGGCGGGGGCCCGTTGGTCGTCGTGCCGTGTCCGGTGCCTGGCAGCAGGGCTGCGTCGAGGCGCCGGGGTCCGGCTCGTGGTCAGTACGGCATCAGGCGGGCACCGGTGTGGTGGCCGTTGTCGCAGCACCAGCAATCGGTGCGGACGAGGTGCACGTGGATCGGCGCCGCAGCTACTCGTAGCTCGCGACCGCACGTCCTCCATGCGTCATGCGTACTGCTTGTCGTCAATGGTACACCCCGCAGGACCGCAGCCGTCCGGCACCTCCCCCCGGCCGCCGCCTACGGGATCCGGTCCCCCCGCCGGCGCGACCAGGCGGCCCGGACCACGGCGGCGACCACCACGACGGCCAGGACCGTCGGGACCGGACCCAGTTCGGAGCGGAACCGCTCGTTCTCCCCGATCTCGATGAGCGAGGTGGTGACGAAGGCGTAGGTGGTGGTCAGCCACAGGACGGCCAGCGTGCCGGCGAGCGCCGGGTCGCTGCGCCGGCGGCGCCACGCCAGCACCGGCACGCCCAGGACCGCCAGTACGTAGACGGCCATGGCCTGGCCCGACAGCCAGGCCGGGCGGTGCCAGCCCCGGGAGAAGACCACGAAGCCGGGTGCGGGGTCCTGCACCGGCTGCCACTCGACGACCCGGTCGTAGACACGGGCGTAGCCCCGCACCGCCGGCCAGTTGACCGAGTCGGTGAAGTTCTGGTCGGTGCCGACCATCCACACGCCCACCGAGTTGATGACGTCGTCGGCGTAGGCATGGGGGTGGGCGCGGATCCACACCAGGTCCTGGTGGAGGTACTGCGAGGAGACGGCAACGTACAGCGGGTTGTTGAAGTTGGTCGACCCGTCGGCCTTGTGCAGTGCGCCGACCGCGGCGACGCCGCTCGGGACCGCGGTCACGAACCGTGGTGCGTAGACCTCCGGCCCGGCGAAGGGCGGCACCGAGGCGATGGCGCCCAGCCGGCCCTGGTGCTGCAGCTCGGCGATCTGCCCGGCCGGCGCCCGGTAGAGGACCGATCGGCCGAGGTTCATCCCCAGCCAGCTGCTGGTCGTGGTGGTACCCACCTGGACGTAGTCCTTGACCTGCCAGGCGATCACCAGGACCAGTGGCACGGCGGCGGCGGCCAGGACGGTGCGCCACTGCCGCCGCAGCGTGACGGCCACCACGACCGCAACCAGGAGCAGCCACACCAGCTGGTAGGTGCTGGTGAGCAGCACCATGGCCCCGAAGGCGCCGAAGCACCCGATCCCGGCCCACAGCGCACGGGTGCGCAGGAACCGGGCCAGGCACCAGCCGCCGAACGTGACCAGGGTGGCGGTGGCATAGGCGTAGTTGAGCCAGTTCTCGTACAGCAGGTAGGCGGGGGAGGCCACCACCGCCACCAGCGTGACGGCCAGCGCGGCCCACCGGGGCACACGCAGCTCGACCTGGAGGCCGTAGGCGCTCAGCACCAGGGTGAGGCCCAGCGCCAGCGCGCAGGCCACCTCGACCGGCGCCCGCAGGCCCTCGGGCAGCGTGAGCAGCACACCGGCGTACAGGTTGAACAGCGGCGGCTGCATGTTGAGGTGCCACACGCTCACCAGCAGGTGGTGCTGGAGCAGGTGCACGTCGAGCAGCTGCCACATGTCGGTCAGTGGCGTGCCCCGGATGACGCTGGCGTCGTAGCGGACGCCGGCCAGTGCGCCCACCGTCCGGGACACCAGGTACGCCCCCACCAGCACGACCACCGGGACCCAGGGGCGGGCGTCGAGCCCGCGTGCCCCGTCCGTCCGCCCGGGTACGACCGTGCCGTCGGCCACCGGTGGCCCTGGCGGGTCCGCCACCGCCGTGGCGGTGCCCGGAAGGGCTGCGGGGGGAGCCGGGTCGCTCATCCGCTGCACTGTAGTGAGCGGGACCCGCGCGTCACGGTCCGGGGGTGCCGGCGGCCAGGACGCAGGCGGCGGCCGTGCCCGGGTCGCGGGTGACCGCCGGTCCGGTGGTGCACCGCACGAACGCGTCGGGGCCGATGGCCACCGGCGGGCCGGGCCGGGCCGACACCCGCCACACCCAGGCGTCCGCCCGGTGGACCGGGGCGGCACCGAGGGCGGCGGTCAGGTAGCCGACGGCGACCGGTACCGACCGGCCCCGCAGGGCCGGTGGCCAGCCCCGTTCGGACGGCACCACCACGGTGGTCACGCCCCAGCGGCGCACCGCCAGGCGGAGCCGGGCGGACTCGGCCGGTGCCCCGGTAGGCAGGGGCAGGAACCCGTCGGACAGGTTCACCAGGTCGAGGGTCGCATGCGCCACCGCCCGCTCGGACGGGGTCGGGTGGGCCGGCGGATCGGGCGTGATACTGCCTCCGCCCACCAAGGAGTAGCGGAGCCCGGCGGTGGCCTGCCAGGTCATCGGAGCCCGCAGCCCCGACGACGCGAACGGATAGGTGAGGATCACCGCACGCGCCGGTAGCCGGGTGCCCACGGTGGTGAACCACGGGGGCACGTCGACCGGCCGGGTGGTGAAGGGGAGCTGTTCGTAGGCGGCGATCGGGACGAGGGCCAGCGCCGCCAGGGCCAGGGCGATCACCGTGCCCGGACCCGGACGGGCGTCGCGGCGGCGGCCCGGCCACCGCAGTCCGGACCGGTGGGCCCGGTCGACGACCAGCCCGAGCAGGACGGCGGCGAACAGGTCGGCCACGCCGGCCAGTCGGTCGGGCACGATGTTGACCAGCAGCGGCACCCGGTCGAACAGCCGCCACGGCCCGGCCGACGCCCCGAGGGACAGCGCCTCGAGCGCCACCAGGAGGGCGGCACAGAACCACAGCCGGGCGTCGCGGTGGAACCAGGCCAGGCCGACCACCAGGGTGGCGACCATGCCGAGCCCGAGGTAGCCGAGCAGCAGCGGGTGGCTGCCGAAGTACCCGTAGGTCTCGAGCACCGGGTTCGGTCCCCGGTCGTGGGGGGCGGCGGGCAGGAACAGCGTGCGCCAGGCACTGCCGAAGTACTCGACGTCGGGCCAGACCCGGCGGGGGAGTCCCCGGGGCCCGGCCACCGCGTACCAGGCCGGATAGGCCAGCAGTGCGGCACCGGATCCGGCCGCCACGGCCACCCCGGTTGCCGCGTGGCGCCACCGCGTCGCCAGCACGGCCCGGTCGCCCACCAGTGCGGCCACCACCAGGAGCCCGATCCCGAGGGCGGCGGCCAGCGCACACATGGCCAGGACCTCGGCGCTCACGAAGAACTGGACGGCACAGAGTCCGCCGACGGCCAGGCCCCAGGCCCAGGCCCGGCCGCGCTGGCGGACCAGGAGCTCGTCCAGGCACAGGAAGAGGAGCGGGGGCACCACCAGGGTGGCGAACTCGACGTGCTGGAGCGCCAGGTTCTCGAGCACGAACGGCGAGAACCCGTAGAACAGCCCGGCCACGAATGCGGCCGGCTGCCACGACCCCCACCGCAGCAGCAGGCCCCTGGTCGACAGGGCGCCGACCACCGGGGCCAGGGTGGCGGCGACGTTGAGCGAGGCGACCGGCCCGGCGATCCAGGTCAGGGGGGCCAGGGGCAGGCTGATGGCCAGGAAGCTGGTGTTGGCCAGCACGTTGATCCCGTAGGGGTGGACGGCCCGGGTGGAGAAGAACAGGGCGTCGCCGTGGCGCAGCGCGTAGGCGGGCCAGGCCATGAACCAGGTGAGGATGGAGGTGTCGCCGCACCCGCAGGTGGAGGTCGTCGTGGGGTGGCCGCTCCACACGCCCCACCAGAGGGCGACGGCCAGCACCAGGTAGACGCAGGCCGCGACGCCGTGGGCCGTCCACCGGCGGGAGCGTGTGCCCATGCGCGCAATGTACTCCTGGTGGCGGCCGTTCCGGCCGACGTGGGATACCGTGCGACGTCGCCCGGTGCCTGCCGCACCCGCCCGGGCCGAAGGCGGCCGTCGAGGAACCGCGCCATGACCACACCCGCATCCGGACCACCTGCCGGGGACGCCGACCCAGGGGACGGTGGCCGCCACTTCCGCCCCGACGCCCTGGCGTCGCGTCCGTCGGCGACCGGGTCGACCCGCATCGGCGGGCTGGACGGCCTGCGGGCGGTGGCCGTCGCGCTGGTGCTCGGCTTCCACTTCGGGGTGGGGTGGCTGGGTGGCGGGTTCGTCGGCGTGGACGTCTTCTATGTCCTGTCCGGCTACCTCATCACCGGGCTGCTGCTGGCCGAGTTCGAGCGACGGGACCGCATCGGCCTGGGCGCCTTCTGGCTCCGACGGGCCCGCCGGTTGCTGCCGGCCCTCCTGCTGGTCCTGGTGGCCGTCACCTGCGTGGTGCGGTTCGCCGAGCCGTCCGGCGCCTATCCGGGCGAGCGCTCGGGCGCCCTGGCCGCGCTGTTCTACGTCTCCAACTGGTGGCAGATCGGGGCGTCGGGCAACTACTTCGCCGTCACGGGGGCCACGTCGCCGCTGACCCACACGTGGTCGCTGGCCGTGGAGGAGCAGTTCTACCTGGTCTGGCCCCTCGTCGTCCTGGCCGTGCTGCACCTGGCCACGGGGTTCGTGCGCGGGGTGCGGGCCGTCCTGGTCGTGGCGGTGTCCGGTGCGGTGGCGTCCGCCGTGGAGATGGCCTGGCTGTTCCGACCCGGGTCGAACACCACCCGGGTCTACTTCGGGACCGACACCCACGCCCAGTCGGTGCTGGTCGGGGCGGCGCTGGCCTGCGTGCTGACCCTGGTGGCCCGGCGCCGGGGCCGGTCCGGGATGGACCCCGAGGCCGTCGGCCCGGCACGTGGGTGGCTGGCGGCGGCCGGTGGCACGGGACTGGTCGTCGTGGTCGTCGCCTCCCGGGTGCTGTCCGGATCGTCGGCGCTCACCTACCGCGGCGGGTTCCTCCTGGTGTCGCTGGCCGCCGCGGCGGTCGTGGTCGCCGTGGTGACGGTGCGGCGGGGCCTCCTGGACCGGGTGCTCTCGGTCGGGGCGCTGGTGTGGCTCGGCACCGTCTCCTACGGCATCTACCTCTGGCACTTCCCGGTGTTCGTGTACCTCGACGCCGCCCGGACCGGGACGCACGGGTCGGTGCTGCTGGCCGTCCGGACGGCCGCGACGGTGGCGCTGGCCGCCGTCAGCTTCACCCTGGTCGAGCGCCCGGTGATCGAGGGCCGGTTCTGGCGCACGACCCGTGCCGCCGTGCCCGCCCTGGTCGCCATCGGCGTGACCGTCGCCGTGGTGGTGGCCGGCACCACGGCCGAGGCCACGGCGGCCGGCCCGGGGGCGGCGACCGGTCTGGTCGGTGCCCCGGCCACCGCCGCCGAGTGGCGGGCGGTGCACCTCGACGCCTTCGACCCCTCGGGCGGACGGACCCGGGTCCTGATCGTCGGCGACTCGCTGGCGCTGACCGTGGCGGTGGGCATCGCCCCCTTCGCACCGGCCTACCGGATCGACCTCGGGGGCCGGTCGCACACCGGGTGCGGGGTGGCCACCGCGGTGCCGCTGTCCGACCACGGCGTCGTCGGCGATCCGTTCGGCAACTGCACCACCTGGCCGACGTGGTGGCGCGACGACGTGCGCCAGCTCCACCCGCAGGTGGTGGGCCTGGTCACCGGGTTCTGGGAGGTGGTCGACCGCTGGTACGAGGGGAGGTGGCAGCACCTGGGCGACCCGGCCTTCGACGCCTACGAGCGGGCCCAGCTCGAGCAGGCGGTGGGCATCCTGTCGTCCGGCGGGGCGAAGGTGGCGCTGTTCACCGCGCCCTACTTCCGCACGGGCGAACAGCCGAACGGCGACCCGTGGCCCCAGGACGCCACCGCCCGGGTGGACCGGTGGAACCGGCTGCTGGCCGAAGTGGCCGCGGCCCACCCGGGGACGGTGGCGCTGGTGCCGCTCCACGACCTCCTCGACCCGGGCGGTCACTTCACCTGGACCATCGGGGGGAAGGTGGTCCGCCAGGGCGACGGGGTCCACACCACACTGGCCGGGGGCACCTACCTCGCCCCGCGGGTGCTGCCCCTGCTCGCGGCCCTCGGGTCCCGCCGGTGAGCCGGACCTCGCGTCGCTGACCAGCGACTCCGTCCGACCGGAGGATTAGTTAGCGAAACTAACTATACTGGTCCCATGACCACCGCCTCCGGAACCGACGTGACGACCGACCTCACGTCGATCGACCCGGTGGAGGCCGCCCTCGTGGTCCGCCTGCGCATGGCCGTCACCCGGCTCCACCGGTCGCTGCGCCAGCAGGCCGACGGGGGGCTGACCCCGTCGCAGGCCTCGGCCCTGGCCGGGGTGGAGCGCCTGGGGTCGCCGACCCTGGGCGAGCTGGCCGCGCGGGAGTCGGTGCAGCCACCGTCCATGACCAGGATCGTGTGCGCCCTCGAGGAGCTCGGGCACGTGACCCGGGTGGTGGATCCCTCCGACCGCCGGGTCGCCCGCATCACCATCACCCCGTCGGGCGAGGCGGTGCTCGGCCACATCCGCTCGCTCAAGACGGCGTTCCTGGCCGATCGGGTGGCCACGCTCGACCCGTCCGACCGGGCCGCCCTGGCCGATCTGACCGCCCTGCTCGAACGCCTGGTCGACGGGGCCCCCGGGTGAGCGCGGTGCGGGTGGCTGCCCGGCAGACGTTCTCCTCGCTCCGCATCCGGAACTTCCGGCTGTTCTTCACCGCGCAGCTCATCTCGGTGTCGGGCACCTGGATGCAGTCGGTGGCACAGGCCTGGCTGGTGCTGCACCTGACCGGCAGCGGCGTCGACCTCGGCATCGTGGTGGGCCTGCAGTTCCTGGCGATGCTGCTGCTCGGCCCGTTCGGGGGCCTGGTGGCCGACCGGTCCGACAAGCGACGGCTGCTGTTCGCCACCCAGACCGGCGGCGGCGTGCTGGCGCTGGTGCTCGGCATCCTGGTGGTGTCCCACACGGTCGTCCTCTGGCAGGTCTTCGTGCTGGCCGGACTGCTGGGCGTGGTCAACCTGTTCGACAACCCGGCCCGCCAGACGTTCATGATCGAGATGGTGGGGCGCGACGACCTGCCCAACGCGGTGAGTCTCAACGCCGTGGTCATGAACGCCTCCCGGGTGGTCGGGCCGGCCATCGGCGGCATCATCATCACGCTCTTCGGTCTCGGCATCTGCTTCTTCGTCAACGCCGCCTCCTATGTGGCGGTCATCGTCGGACTGGCCATGATGCGGACGTCGGAGCTCCACCCGACCGAGCCGGTCGAGCGGGCGAAGGGGCAGGTCCGCGACGGGTTCCGCTACGTGTGGCGCACGCCGGCGCTGCGCAACGTGCTGCTCGCCGTCGCCCTGATCGGGGTGTTCGCCTACAACTTCACCGTCACCCTCGCCCTGCTGGCGAAGGTCACGTTCGGCGGCGGGGCGGGCGCCTATGCCGTGCTCACCTCGTGCATGGGCGCGGGGGCGATCATCGGCGGACTGATCGCCGCCCACCGTGCCCGGCCCACGCCCCGGCTGCTCCAGGTACTGGCCCTGGTGTTCGGCGGGCTGCTGGCGGCGGTGGCGCTCGCCCCGACCCTGCTGGCGGCCGACCTGCTCATCGTGCTGATGGGCGCCGCTTCCATCGGGTTCATCGCCACGGCCAACGCCACACTGCAGCTGACGTCGGACCCGGCCATGCGGGGCCGGGTGATGGCGCTCTACGCCATGGCGTTCCTCGGGACCACGCCCATCGGGGCCCCGTTGGTCGGAGCCATCGCCCAGTGGACCAACCCGCGGGTGGCCCTCCTGGCCGGTGCGGTCGCCACGGTGGCCGCCGCCGGCCTGCTCATGTGGCGCCACCAGGCCGGCCTGCGTGACGGCCTGGCCGACGCCGAGGTCCACCTGGTCGAGGTGGAGGCGGTCGAGTCGACCGAATCACGGGTGGGCTGAACCGGCCGGGGTCCCGAAGGGCCGCCCGTCCCGCATGCTGCCGGGGTGAGGGGCGGATCCGGGCGCAGGTGCGCGAGAAACGATCCGCACGATCCGCACGATCGGTGTCGAGGAGGTGGGCGGCCATGGACGAGCGAGCTGGTGGGGACGAGGTCGAGCGGTGCCGGCAGGCGGTGGTCAGCGGTGCCAACCAGGAGATCGCCCAGCTCGAACGGCTCGCCGGGGCGTGCCGGCACATGCAGGACGAGCTGCAGGAGTCGCTGGAGCTGATGGGCGAGGGCTCCTCCATGACCACGATCCTGTCGCGGGGTGGCACCAGTGACGTCATCCCCCGGCTCACCGAGGAACTGGACCGGACCGACGCGGCACGGCGGGTGGGGCGGGGGGCGATGATCCGGCTCGCACTGGCCGAGGGGATGACCACCATCCAGCTGGCCGAGCGGCTCGGGATCTCCCGGCAGCTGGTGGCGCGGTACCGCGACGAAACGTGATCGGGTCGGACCGTCTGGCCGGCCGCCGGCCGGGGTGCGCCGTCGCTAGTTGAGCGTGACGACCCGGGGCCCGTAGGTGGCGCTCTCGTAGCCGGTGGACTCCCCGTGGTTGACCGAGATGGTGATCACCGCCTTGCCGGGGCTGAACGGCCCGCTCCCGGCAGCCGGCAACACGTTGACTCGCACCGTGTTCACCGTGGTCCCGTCGCACACGAGGAGCGGACCCACGTTCTGGTACACGCCACCGGAGTCCGTCATGCCCGTGCCGTTGCTGACGCTGGAGCCGTTCGCCTCGAGGAGGCTCACCTGCACCGAGTCCGAGAACCAGGTGCCGCCGAGGCCGGCGCACACCACCTTGACGGGCACGACGACCAGCACGTTGGCCAGGACGCGGATCTTCCCGTGGTTGACCGTGATGCCGGTGGTCGTGGCGCCGGCAGGCGCGGCGACAGGCACGACGGCGACGAGCGCCGCGGATGCCGCCAGGGCGAGTGCGCCGATGGTCCGCCGGGACCGCGGGAGGTGACGGTGCATGAGCTGCCTCCTTCGGGAAGGTGTGGAGTTGGAGTAAATGGAGCCGATCGTTGTCGCTGAATTGGAAGGTAGGCCGAGCGGTCGATCCTGTCAACCGGTTCGCGGGAACTACGGAAGGATGCACCCACCGGTGCCGGAGATGCATCCCGAATGGTGACGAACCGGCTGTTCAGAGCGTTGGATGACATCCGGCCACCGGCAGCGGTGCGATCCGACGGGGTCCGGCGTGGAGCGGCGACGGTGCGAGGGGTGTTGCCAACGGTACGCAATACATGTGGCAGATAGATCGGCAACTACTGGTGCGCAATAGAGTCGTCCGCACCCGGCCCGACGGACGGCCGGGACCTTCGTCGGTGGGTTGACATCCGGTTGCCGTTGACATCCGGTTGCGCTACCCTGGGACCCGAGGACAGGAGGTGGCCCACGGTGACCGGACGCACGGCGCACGACATGGCGGTGCTCGCCACGGGAGATCCCGAGCGGGCGGCGGCCGCCCTGGTGACGGCCGACGCCGCGGGCGCCGCCCGGCTGGCCCAGTACCTCGAGCGCCACCTGTCGGCCGAGCCGCTCGCCCGCTTCGAACGGGTGTGGCAGCTCCCGTCGAGTCAGGCCGCCGCCATCTTCGGCGTGTCCCGCCAGGCCTATGCCAAGTGGCACCGGGGAGGGATTCCCGCCGAACGCCGGGTGGACGTGCAGCTGGCCGACCGGGCCACCGCCACGCTGCTCGCCCACGTGAAGGTCGACCGCATCCCGGTGGTGGTCCGCCGCCCGTCATCCGTCCTGGGCGGGCGGAGCCTGCTCGACGTGGCCCGTGCCAACGACCTGCACGCGGTGCGCGACGAGGTGGAGGCCATGTTCGACCTGCGCCGCGTCCAACCGTGACGCTGCGGCAGCGGCCGGTCCTGCCCGTGGACCACCTGTGGGTGCGGGTCTGCCGCCCCGGGTGGGCGGACCCGTTCGACCCGGAGTTCGCCCGGGTGCGTGGCGGGCGGTGGACGCCGCCCGGGTCGTGGCCGACGCTCTACCTCAGTCGGGACCTGGACACCGCCCGGCTGCAGGTGGCGCGCCTCCTCGAGGGCTCGCCGGTCGACCCCGACGACCTCACCGACGACGCCTTCGAGCTGGTGGCGGCCCGGCTGCCCCGGTACCAGGAGGCGGCCGACGTCGTGACCGCCGGAGGCGTCGCCGCCGCCGGGCTGCCTGCCGCCTACCCGGTGGACGCACGGGGGGACCGGGTCGACCACGGAACGTGCTGGGGAGTGGCGAGGGCGGCCCACGGCGTCGGACTGGACGGCGTGGAGTGCCGGTCGGCGGCGTCGGTGTCGGGGGTGGGTCGCGAGCTCGCGTGGTGGCCCAGGGGGCGGTCCCCCCGGCCCCAGTCCGACCGCGTCCCCTACGGGGCCTGGCGGGCCCCCGGGGTCACCGACGTCCGCACGCTGTTCGTGCCCTGAGTCCGCCCGCGGTGCGTGCCGTGACGAGGTACCGGGCTCAGCCGGCGGCGGTCGGCTTGGGCTCCTTCGGCAGCCCGAGCACCCGCTCGCCCACGATGTTGCGCTGGATCTCGGCCGTGCCGCCCCAGATGGTCTCGGACCGGGAGAAGAAGAACGAGGCCTGCATGTCGCTGACCGGGTAGTCGTCGCGGCCGCGCATCCGACCCTCGACGGCCTCGGTGGGGTCGCCGGTCAGGATCTGGCCGTCCATGCCCAGGATGTCCATGGCCAGCTCCATGGTCTCCTGGTGGTACTCCGACCAGTTCATCTTGTTGGCCGCACCCAGTGCCGCCATGTGATGGGTGCCGTTGAGGGCGTCGGTCAGGGACCGGTAGCCGTTGATCTCCATGATCTTGACCTTCGACCATGCGGCGGCCAGGCGCTGGCGGATCAGCGGGTCGTCCGCCTTGCCGTTCTTCTTGGCCGTGGCGATGATGGTGTCGAGCTCGCGCAGGAAGCGGCGGTGGCCGGTCGTGGCCGACGAGCCGCGCTCGAACCCGAGGGTGGTCATGGCCACCTTCCACCCGTTGTTGACGCCGCCCACCACGTTCTCCTTGGGGCAGCGCGCGTTGGTGATGAAGATCTCGTTGAAGTCGGCGCTGCCGTCGACCTGGGCGATCGGGCGCACCTCGATGCCGGGCTGGTCCATGGGCACCAGCAGGTACGAGATGCCGGCGTGCTTGGGGGCGTCGGGGTCGGTGCGGGCCAGAAGGAAGATGTAGTCGGCGAACTGGGCCTGGGTCGTCCACACCTTCTGCCCGTTGATGACCCACTCGTCACCGTCGAGCTCGGCCCGGGTCTTGAGCCCGGCCAGGTCCGAGCCGGCGTCGGGCTCGCTGAAGCCCTGGCACCAGGCGATGGTGCCCTTGAGGATGCCGGGGATGAACTGCTGCTTCTGCTCCTCGGAGGCCCACTGCAGGATGGTGGGCCCGACCAGGGTGTCGCCGAAGAAGTCGGCCCGCAGGGGCGCCTCGGCCCGGGCGAACTCCTCGTTGAGCACCACGGACTCCATGAGGGTGAGCCCCTTGCCGCCGTACTCCTTCGGCCACGACGCACAGATCCAGCCACCCTCGAACAGCTTGGCCGTCCAGTCGGCCAGGAACGCCTTGCGCTCCTCCTTCGTCATCGCGAAGCCGGGGGCGCCCCAGCCTTCGGGCAGGTTGTCGGTCAGCCACTGGCGGATCTCGGCGCGGAACGGCTCGGTGTCGGCGGGGTAGTTCAGGTCCATGCCGGCGAGATTACCCCCACCCGTCCCGGCGGCGACAGGTGGGGGACCGTCCGGCCGCTCCGGTGGGCGCCCCCGTGGCGGGTGGGGCCGTCTACGCTTGTCCCGGGATGAGCACGCAGGAACTGGACACCCACGTCGAGCCGGAGATCATCCATCTCTCCAGCATCGTCAAGCGACCCCTGGTCGACGCCTCGGGCGACCGGATCGGGCGCATCCAGGACCTGGTGGCGCGCCTGGGCGACAGCCCGCACCCCCCGGTGGTCGGCCTGGTGGTGACCATCGGCGAGCGCGACCTGTTCGTCCCCATCCGCAAGGTCGCCGCATTCGAGCCCGGCCGGGTCCTGTTCGACGGACGGCGGGTCGACCTGCGCCGCTTCGAGCGACGGGAGGGGGAGCTCCTCCTCGCCCGGGACCTCCTCGCCCGGCACGCCATCAACTTCGTGGGCGGCCGGATCATCAAGGCCAACGAGATCGAGCTGGCCAGGGTGAACGGCACCTGGGAGGTCGTGGCCGTCGACCCGTCGGGCCGTCCGCTCCTGCGCCGCCTGCTCGGTCCGTTCGGGCGCAGCGCCTCGTCGGGGGCCGTCGTCGACTGGGCGAGCATCGAGCCGTTCGTCGCCCACGTGCCCACCTCCAAGCTGCGCATCCCCTACCGGAAGCTGTCCAAGCTCCGGCCCGCCCAGATCGCCGACCTGGTGGAGGCGGCGTCCCACGAAGAGGGCGAGGAGATCATCGAGGCGGTGGGCGAGGACGTCGAGCTCGAGGCGGACGTCTTCGAGGAGCTCGACGCCGAGCACCAGGCCGAGTTCGTCCGCAGCAGGTCCGACGCCGAGGCGGCCCGGCTGCTCGGGTCGATGGCCCCGGACGACGCCGCCGACCTGATCGGCGACATCGACCAGGAGCGGCGGCTCCCGATCCTGGCGCTCCTGCCGGAACCGCAGCAGCGCAAGGTCCGGTCGCTGCTCAGCTACCACCCCGAGACGGCGGGCGGCCTGATGAGCCCCGACTTCCTCTGCCTGCCCGCGTCCACGCCGGTGGCCGAGGTGTTGGATGCGGTGCGGACCAGCGACTTCGCGCCCGAAGCCCTGAACGTCGTCTTCGCCGACGACGCCGACGGCGCCGTCCTCGGATCCGCCTCGGTGGTGCGGCTGGTCCAGGCCGCCCCGGCCGCCCCCTTCGGCTCGGTGTGCGAGGAGGACCCGCTCCACGTCCACCCGGACTGGGACCTCGGCGAGATCGTGCGGAAGATGTCCGACTTCAACCTGATCGTCGCTCCGGTGCTCGACGAGTCGCACCACACCATCCTGGGCGTGGTGACCGTGGACGACGTGCTGGAGCTCCTGCTCCCCACCGGCTTCCGACGCGATTTCGGCCGCACGGCGGCGGAGGACTGACATGGTGCGTCGCCTGCGCATGCCCGGCCCGCCGATCGTCGTCGGGTACCCCCCCAGTCCCGCCTCGTAGACCGGCACGCGGCTCCGTCGCGTCCAACGGCGGCGACGACCTGCGACGCGCCGCCCGCCGGAACGGGTCGACCGACCCCAGCGCATGCGCCACGCCCCCCCGGCGCGGCAGCCAACGGGCACCGGTGAGCACGCGGCCGGTCCCGCACGAGCAGACCGATCGAACGAAGGACACGGCGCCGCGGCGCCACGAGGTACGTCATGGCCGAACGCCAGCCACCGGACAACGACACGACCGACAGCCACCGAGCAGCCGGCGGCGCCCCCGGCGACGGGTCCGACTCGGACGCCGTCCTCGACTCGGCGCACGTCGGTGACATCCAGGGCGCCTTCGGCACCATCCGCCAGCACGACCTCGACTCGCGCCGCTCCTGGTCGGCGCGCCTGCTCACGCTCCTCGCCATCATGGGGCCGGGGCTCATCGTCATGGTCGGGGACAACGACGCCGGCGGCGTGGCCACCTACAGCCAGGCCGGCCAGAACTTCGGCCTGTCGCTGTTGTGGGTGCTTCCGCTCCTGATCCCGGTCCTGGTGGTCAACCAGGAGATGGTGGTCCGCCTCGGGGCGGTCACCGGCGTCGGCCACGCCCGGCTCATCAACGAGCGGTTCGGCAAGTTCTGGGGCGCCTTCTCGGTGGGGGACCTCTTCATCCTCAACTTCCTCACCATCGCCACCGAGTTCATCGGCGTCAGCCTCGCCCTCAGCTACTTCGGGGTGAGCCAGTACCTCTCGGTGCCGTTCGCCGCACTCGGCCTGGTGCTCATGACGGCCTCGGGCAGCTTCCGCCGGTGGGAGCGGTTCATGTTCGCCTTCATCGTCATCAACTTCCTGGTGATCCCGCTGGCCTTCCTGTCCCATCCCTCGGGCGGGGCGTTCCTGCACGGGCTGGTCACCCCGGGCGTGCAGGGGGGGTGGAACTCGACCTCGGTGCTCCTGGTGATCGCCATCGTCGGCACCACCGTCGCCCCGTGGCAGCTGTTCTTCCAGCAGTCGAACATCGTCGACAAGCGGATCACCCCGCGGTGGATCAACTACGAGCGGGCCGACACCGTCCTCGGCTCGCTGATCACCGTCGCCGCGGCGGCCATCCTCATGGCCGTGGTGGCCGCCGCCTTCCAGGGCACCCCGTTCTTCGGCCACTTCACCAACGCCGGCGGTGTCGCCACCGGGCTCCAGCACACGGTGGGCAGGGCCGCCGGGGCCATCTTCGCCATCATCCTGCTCAACGCGTCGATCATCGGGGCCGCCGCGGTGACCCTGTCCACCAGCTACGCCTTCGGCGACGTCTTCGGCGCCCATCACTCGCTGCACCGGGGCTGGCGCGACGCCAAATTCTTCTACGGGGCGTTCACGGCGATGGTGGTGGTGGCCGCCGGGATCGTGATCATCCCCGGTGCGCCGCTCGGGGTGATCACCACGGGCGTCCAGGCGCTGGCCGGCGTCCTGCTCCCCAGCGCCACCGTCTTCCTCCTCCTGCTCTGCAACGACAAGCAGGTGCTCGGACCCTGGGTCAACCGGCTCTGGCTCAACATCCTGGCCAGCGTCATCGTGTCGGTGCTGCTGATGATGTCGCTGGTCCTGATGGTCACCACCGTGTTCACGACGGTCGACGTGACGGTCCTGGCCGAGGTGCTCGGTGCCATCCTCCTGGTGTTCTACCTGGTCGGAGGGGTGGTGCTCTTCCTGAAGCGCAAGACCCGGGAGCCGGTGCCAGTGGTGCCGATGGAGCGCAGGGCCACGTGGCGGATGCCGCAGCTCAGCCTGCTCGAGCGGCCGGTGTGGTCCAGGACCCGCCTGGTCGGCATGTGGGGTCTGCGGATCTACCTGGTGGTGGCCGTGCTGCTCCTGTTGGTCAAGGCCGTCCAGCTCAGCCTGCACCACTGAACGGCGGCATCGGCCGGGTCACCCGACCGTGGTGGTGGGACCGGGGGGTTTGCGCATCGCCCCTGGTCGCGAGAGTATCTGTCTTCTATGTGTCCTCCTGCGCCGGTCGCCCATGCCTAGCCTCTGGTTCGGGCGGAACAAGGTCAAGGGCCCGAAGAAGCCGCCCCCGGTACCCGAGCGCATCGCCCCCCGGCCACCGGCACCCGGCGGCCTCCGCATCGCCTTCCTGGTCTACCGGGGCAATCCGCGCTGTGGCGGCCAGGGGGTCTACACCCGCCATCTGACCCGCGAGCTGGTCGCGCTCGGCCACTCGGTCGAGGTCTTCGCCGGCCAGCCCTGGCCCGAGGTCGACGAGGGCGTGGGCTTCACACCGGTGCCCAGCCTGGACCTGTACCGCGACCCGGATCCGTTCCGGGTCCCCCACGTGGCCGAGTTCCTCGACTCGTACCCGACGTCGGTGGCCGCGCTCGAGTTCGCGGTCATGTGCACCGCCGGCTTCCCCGAGCCGTGGACCTTCAGCCTGCGGGCCCGCCGCATGCTGGCCGCCCGCCGCGACGAGTTCGACCTCGTCCACGACAACCAGTGCCTCGGCTACGGCATCCAGGGGATGATGGACGACGGCTGGCCCGTGGTGGAGACCCTCCACCACCCGATCACCGTCGACCGGCAGCTCGCCCTCAGCCACACGACCAACCCCTGGCAGCAGTTCAGCCAGCGCCGGTGGTTCGGCTTCCTGCGCATGCAGGTCAAGGTGGCCCGGTCGCTGCCCCGGATCATCACCGTGTCGCAGTCGTCCAAGACCGACATCACCGCACAGATGGGCGTGGACAACGACCGGATGACGGTGGTGCCGGTGGGCGTCGACCACACGGTGTTCCGACCGTTCGACGACGTGGAACCCGTGCCCGGGCGCATCATGGTCACCTCGTCCTCCGACGTGCCGATGAAGGGCCTGGTCCCGCTGCTCGAGGCCGTGGCCAAGCTCCGGACCGAGCGCGACGTCGAACTCGTGGTCATCGGCAACCCTCGGCCCGACGGCCGGGTGGCCAAGGCCATCGAGCGCCTCGACCTCGGACCGGTCGTGCACTGCGTGACCGGCATCAGCGACGACGAACTCGCCCGCAACTACGGCCGGGCCCAGGTGGCCGTGGTGCCGTCCCTCTACGAGGGCTTCTCGCTCCCGGCGATCGAAGCCATGGCGTGCGGCGTGCCGCTGGTCGCCACCACCGGGGGCGCGCTGCCCGAGGTGGTGGGCACCGACGGGGAGACCGGCCTGCTGGTCCCGCCCGACGATCCCGGCGCCCTGGCCCAGGCCATCGGACGGCTGCTGGACGACGAGGGGCTCCGCGCCCGCCTGGGCGCCGCCGGACGCGAGCGCGTGCTCGGCCGCTTCACCTGGCAGGTCACCGCGGCGGGTACCGCCGCCGAGTACCGCGCCCTGCTCGACGATGTGGAGGCCGGACGATGCTGACCGTGGACTATGCCCGACTGGGCGTCCGCCCGGGCGACCGTGTGCTCGACCTGGGCTGCGGCTTCGGCCGGCACGCCTACCAGGCCGCCCGGCTGGGCGCCCAGGTGGTGGCCTTCGACTTCGGGGCCGACGAGGTCCGCAGCGTGCGGGACACCTTCGGCGCCATGGCCGACGCCGGCGAGCTCGATCCGGTCGACGCCCGGGTCGGGTCGGTGCAGGGCGACGCCCTGGCCCTGCCGTTCGAGGACGGTGTCTTCGACCGGGTGATCGCCTCGGAGATCCTCGAGCACATTCCGGACGACGAGCAGGCCATGGCCGAGCTGGCCCGGGTGCTGCGGCCCGGCGGCACCATGGCGATCACCGTGCCCCGGATGGGGCCCGAGTTCGTCAACTGGTCCCTGTCCGACGAGTACCACAACGTGCCCGGCGGCCACGTCCGGATCTACCGGCGCAGCCAGCTGGTCGAGCGGCTGGAGGGCACCGGCATGCGGACCACCGGGCACCACCACGCCCACGGCCTGCACGCCCCCTACTGGTGGCTCAAGTGCCTGGTCGGCACCACCAGGAACGACCACCCGGCGGTGTCCGCGTACCACCGCCTGCTGGTGTGGGACATCGAAAAGGCACCGAGGGCCACCCGCCTGACCGAGCGGGTGCTCAACCCGCTGGTCGGCAAGAGCCTGGTCGTCTACCTGGTGAAGCCCGCCGGGTCGGCCGCGCCCCCTGCCGCCGACCGGGTGGGGGTGTCCGCATGAGGGTGATCCCGGAGGTCCCCGGCATCATGAGCGCCGACCAGGTGGTCGAGACGGCACGGTCGATCGCGGTGCTGCAGCGGCCCGACGGCATGATCCCGTGGTTCCCCGGTGGCCACTGCGATCCGTGGAACCACGTCGAGGCGGCCATGGCCCTGACCGCCGTCGGCCTCGACGCCGAGGCCGACCGCGCCTACCAGTGGCTGGTCGACACGCAGCTGCCCGACGGCAGCTGGTTCAACTACTACCTGACCACCGGGGTCAAGGACGCCCGCCTCGACACCAACGTGTGCGCCTACCTGGCCACCGGCGCCTGGCACCGCTACATCTCCACCGACGACCTCGACGGGCTCGAGCACCTGTGGCCGACGCTCGAGGCCGGGGTCGACTTCGTGCTGCGCTACCAGCGGCTCGACGGCTCCATCCGGTGGTCGCTCGACTCGTCGGGCTTCCTCGAGGAGTACGCGCTCCTCACCGGCTCGTCCTCGATCTACCACAGCCTCCGGTGCGCCATCGCCTGCGCCGAGCGGCTCGGCCACGAGCGCCCCGACTGGGAGCTGGCCGCCGGCCGACTGGCCCACGCGGTGGCCCACGACCCCCTGGCCTTCGCCCCCAAGGTCGAGTTCGCCATGGACTGGTACTACCCGATCCTGTCCGGCGCACTGAGCGGCCCCGAGGCCCACGCCCGGATCGACGGCTCGTGGGACACCTTCGTGCTCGGCGGGCACGGTGTGCGCTGCGTGTCCACCGGCGAGTGGGTGACCGCCGCCGAAACCGCCGAGTGCGTGCTGGCCCTCGACGCCCTGGGGCGCGACGACGAGGCCCGGACGCTGTTCACCTGGGTCCAGGACCTCCGCAACGACGACGGCTCCTACTGGACGGGCATGGTCTACCCCGAGGAGGCCACCTACCCGCCCCTCGAGCGGTCGACCTACACGGCCGGTGCAATGGTGCTGGCCGCCGACGCCCTCGGCCGGTCGACGCCGGCGTCAGGGCTGTTCCGCGGGGAGGGGCTCCCGAGCCACCTCGACCTGACCGAGCCGGCCCCCGAGGCACCGGTGGAGCCCGCCCTGCGGTCGCCCGGGAGCCCCGGCCCCGCCTGAGGCACGGCCCGCCGGGCCCCCGGCGGAAGGCACAGGGAACTCCCAGCGGGGCGTCATGGCGCTGTCAGGCCACCTCCGTACGGTGGGTGGCGAAGGAGGTGGACGACACACCCCGATCCGGTCGTCCGATTCGCCATGCTGCTGTTCCTGATCATCCCCCTGGCCCTCGTGGCCGTCACCATCGCCATCGCCCCGGTGCTGGCCCTGACCGTCCTGCACGACCGCGAGGTGCGGGCCGAGCGCGCGACACCGGCCGACCCGGTCCGGCTCCCGTGGGGCATGGGTGGCACGGCCGCCGTCGCCCGGGTGTCGTGCGACGACGAGCGGGCGCTCGCCCGGGCGGCCTGACTCAGACCCGGCGGAGCACCCGCAGCGACCCGCAGGCCCCGTCCTCGACGAACTCGCCCGACGCCAGGGCTGCGCACCACAGGTCGTAGGGCGGTCGGCCCCCGTCGGCCGGGTCGGGGAACACGTCGTGGATGGCCAGCCATCCACCCGGGACCACGTGGGGCGCCCAGCCCCGGTAGTCGGCCCAGGCCGGCTCCTCGCCGTGGCCCCCGTCGATGAAGCAGAAGGCCAACGGTGTGGTCCACCGGGAGCTCACGGTGGGCGAGTCGCCCACCAGGCCGACCACGGACTGCTCGAGGTCGGAGGTGATCATGGCCCGCCGCCAGTGGGGGAGCGTGTCGATGCGACCGGTGGTCGGGTCGACGAGCGAGGTGTCGTGGTGCTCCCACCCGGCCTGGTTCTCCTCGGACCCGTGGTGGTGGTCGAGGCTGAACAGCACCGCACCGGTCTCCTCGGCCGCCGTGCCCAGGTAGGTGGTGGACTTGCCGCACCACGCCCCGATCTCCACGAACGTGGCGGCGGGGTGGGTGGATCCGGCCCGCAGGGCGGCCAGGAAGAGCGCCTCCCCCTCGTCGTCGGGCATGAAGCCGGTGGTGGCCCGGGCCAGGGCGAAGAGGTGCTCGCG
>Ga0209698_10002377_pt1 | contig 21392 bp, 17 predicted proteins | sample LitLauG_LLR_2012_FD_187203 | JGI IMG/M metagenome (GOLD analysis project Ga0209698, IMG submission 187203) | Freshwater sediment microbial communities from Pennsylvania, USA - Little Laurel Run_MetaG_LLR_2012 (SPAdes) (version 2) | ecosystem: Environmental > Aquatic > Freshwater > Creek >...
GCGCAGCCCCCCGCTACCCCCCAATCCTAGAAACAACATGAAATACTGTTACCCATCATCCCGGGCTGAAGTGTCACCCATCATCCCGGCCGCACAGGGTGAGGGCGTTCGGCGCTAAACCCGCGCCAGCCGCTCGATCCCCTCGTCCAGCGTCGCGTCCTGCTTGGCGAAACAGAAACGGATGATCCTGCGGTTCACGGGCTTCACGTGAAACGGCGCGAGAGGAATGGCGGCAACGCCATGATCGGTCACGAGGCGGCGGGCGAACTGCTCCTCCGGCTCGTCGCAGATCGTGGAGTAGTCGGTCAGCACGAAGTAGGTGCCCTGGCACGCCAACGGGGCGAAGCGCGTGCGGGCGAGACCTCCCACGAAGCGGTCGCGCTTGTCCTGGTAGAACGCGGGCAGGTCCAGGTAATGGCGCCGCTCCTGCAGGAAACGGGCCAGCGCCCATTGCACCGGGGTGTTTACCGTGAACACGTTGAACTGGTGGACCTTGCGGAACTCGGCCATCAATGGTGCCGGCGCGCAGCAGGTGCCGACCTTCCAGCCCGTCACGTGAAAGGTCTTGCCGAAGCTCGATAGCACGAACGAGCGGGAAGCCAGCAGTTCCGAGCACGACAGGCTCAGGTGCGGACGGCCGTCGAACACGATGTGCTCGTACACCTCGTCGGACAGGATCAGCAGCGCGTGCTCGCGGACGATCTGCTCCAGGGCGCCGATGTCGTCGGGTCCGATGATGGTGCCGGTGGGATTGTGCGGAGAGTTCAGGATCAGCATCCGCGTGCGCGGCGTCAGCGCCGCGCGCACCCGGTCCCAGTCGATCCGGAAGGCGCGGTCGGCGTCCAGCGCGACGGGCACCACCCGTCCGCCCGCCAGCGCAATGGCCGGTCCGTAGCTGTCGTAGGCCGGCTCCAGGATGATCACCTCGTCGTCGGTACGGACCACGGCCAGCACGGCCGTCAGGATCGCCTGCGTGGCGCCGGCCGTCACCGTGATCTCCGTGTCCCAGTCGTAGCGGTGTCCGTACAGATGCGCGACCTTGCCGGCGACGGCCTGCCTGAGTTGCGCGACCCCGGCCATCGGGGCGTACTGGTTGTGCCCCTGCTGCATCGCCTCGCTGACGAGCGCCTTCAACTGCGGAGCGCAATCGAAGTCGGGGAATCCCTGCCCGAGGTTGACGGCCCGGTGCTGCTGCGCCAGGTGCGACATCACCGTGAAAATGGTGGTGCCGACGGCCGGCAGCTTGGATGGACCGAGCAGTTGCGCCAGGTCGGCCTCCGGCGTTCTCAGGTCGTCGCGCATTGGAATGCAACGGGACAATGGGGACGGATCCGATGATAAGCGGGCCGGGGCCGGGCGCCGAATCGCCCGCTGTCCCCTCGGACGAACCATGGACAATGCAGAACTGTACGCCGGAACCGTCTATTTTTCGGTTTCCGGCTCCCAGCCCATCCCTCAAGATCGGCGGTGATCTGCCGCCTTTACGAAGCAGAGGTCGTTCGATTTCAGTAACGCGATCACGGGCACCCGTACGACTTCCGGTGCGTCCGGGATCGCACCGGCCGCGGCAGAATCCGACACCCAATGACCATCGCATCCGGGCAGAAAGTCGCTTTGCGTCGGGCGCAGCCGCAGGATATTGCACGCGCACATCAGTGGCTGGCCGCGTCCGACCTGACCCGGAACTGGCTGGGCCCGCCGTGGTTCTCCGAGCGACCCGTTCCGACGCTCGAGCAGTTCCTGGTCCGTTTTCCGCATCATTATTTCGACGGCACCCGCCCGTTCGACGGACGGGCGCTTGTGCTCAGGTCGGCGGCCATCGACCTGGGGATGCTGGCGTGGCGCCGCATCGATCTGATGCGCGACCTGGTCGAACTGGATGTCTGGCTGGCCGGTACCGAGTTCTGCCGGCAGGGCATCGCGACCGAGGCGCTGGTGCTCGCGTGTGCCTGGTTGCAGTCGAGCTACGGAGCCAACCGGTTCCTGTTGCGTCCGTCGCGGCGCAACGTCAGGGCGCTGCGCTGCGCGCGCCGGGCCGGGTTCCGCGAAACCGATTTCGAGGCCGCCGACGTGCTGGGCCGGCTGGGGCTGGACGAGGCGCCGTATCGGGATCCGATGCTGCTGTTCCGGATACTGCCGGTGACCTGGGCGCTGCCGGTTTCGCGCGATGGCGAACTGTGGGTGTTCGTCGACAGCGAGTTCAGCTCGCTGGAGGCGCCGGCGCTGCTCAGTTTCGGCGCGGCCACCGCCGACGGGCAGACGTTCTACGCCGAGATCGAACCGGATCGCCCGGTTTCGTATTCGACCTTCGTCGAGCGCACCGTGCTGCCGCTGATGGACAATGCGCCGATGCCGCGCGCCCGCGCCGCCGAGCGATTCGTCGGCTGGCTGCGCGACCTTGCGGGCGCCCGCGCCGTGCGCCTGATCAGCGACTCGGGCTTCGACCGCTGGGCGCTGGGCGAGCTGCTGGGAGCGGAGGAAATGCCCGACGGCATGCTCTGGCAGCGCGCGCCGGTTGCTTATTCGGAACTGGACCGGGTGTCCGCCGAGCTCAGGCTGCGGCGCCACCACGCACTGGACGACGCGCTTGCGCTGCGCTGCGCCGTGCTGGGAGACCTGTCTGCGCTGCGCCCGCGCGCTCCGGATCCGCTCACCCCGGCGCCGCATCTGGCGATTCAGCGCAACTGACCCGGCGGCGGCCGGGCGCTGCGTCAAGGTTGCAGCGCGAACTCCAGCCGCTGATTGCGGAAGCGCGACTCCGCGCCCGGTTCGCTCGCCACCGGATCCTGGTCGCCGCTGCCGCGCGCGCGCAGCCGCTCCGAGCGCACGCCCTGGTTGACCAGGAAGTCGACCACTGCCTGGGCGCGCCGCCTGGACAGCTCCAGGTCCGCCAGCGGCGAGCCGGAGCCGTCGGTATGCCCGGTTATCTCGTAGCGTTCCGACGGCGGCCGCGTCTCGATCACCGTTAGCGCCTGCAGCAACACCGGCTCGGCCGACTCGGGCAGTGCCGAGCTGCCGGGTCTGAAATCCACCACCAGCAGGTTGAGCGCCTCCAGCACCTGTTTCGGTCCCGACTCGGGCGTCAAGGCCCCGAACGCGGCCAACGCGTGCCAGTTGCCGATCCGCACCGCCGTGGCCGCGTCGAACGGCGCCGCCGCGCCAGCCACGGGCGGAGCCGGGTGAACGGGCACGCAGGCGCGGATGATCAGGGCACCGATCACGCCGAGCGCGAGCAGCGGCCAGGCGTCCATGATGAAGCGGACCGGGCCGGGTTCCGGGGCGGCCGAACTGGGCATGGCGCGGCCGCCTATCCGCGCGCCGGTTCGGCCAGCAGCTGGCGCAGCACGAACGGCAGGATTCCGTCGTGCCGGAAATAGTCGACTTCGATCGGGGTGTCGATCCGCAGCGTGAGCTGGATCTCGCGGCTGGAGCCGTCGGGCCGGCGCATCACCAGCGTAACGGACTGACGCGGCTTCAGCTCATCGTCGATCCCCAGCACGTCGAACTGCTCGTCGCCCCGGATGCCGAGCGTCTGCGCGCTCTGATCCGGCGCGAACTGCAGCGGCAGCACGCCCATGCCGACCAGGTTGCTGCGGTGAATGCGCTCGAAGCTGCGCGCCACCACCGCGCGCACGCCCAGCAGTTGCGTGCCCTTGGCGGCCCAGTCGCGCGAGGAGCCGGTTCCGTACTCCTCGCCGCCGAACACGATCGTGGCCACCCCTTCGTCCCGATAGCGCATCGCCGCCTCGTAGATCGTCATCTGCTGGCCCGATGGCTGGTGCAGGGTAAAGCCTCCCTCGACGCGCGAGCCGTCGGGTCGCGGTTCGATCATCAGGTTCTTGATGCGGACATTGGCGAACGTGCCGCGCATCATCACCTCGTGGTTGCCGCGGCGGGCGCCGTAGCTGTTGAAATCGGCCTTGCCCACGCCGTGCTCGATCAGCCAGCGCCCGGCCGGCGAGGAGTCCTTGATCGAGCCGGCCGGAGAGATGTGGTCGGTGGTGATCGAATCGCCGAAGATTGCCAGGGCGCGCGCCTCGCGCACCGGGGTGATCGCTCCCGGCTGCATCCAGAAGTCGGCGAAGAACGGGGGCTCGGCGATGTAGGTCGAGGCCGGCCAGGCATAGGTCTGCCCGCTGGCGCCTTCGATCTTCTTCCACAGCTCGCCCGGGTTCGATGCGACCTGCGCATAATTGGACCGGAACGCCGCGCCGTCCATCGCGAACTTCAGCAGATCCTCGACCTCCTGGCCGGACGGCCAGATGTCGCCGATCCACACCTCGCGTCCGCCGGTCCCGCGCCCGATCGGCTCGGACATCAGGTCCTTCAGCACGCTGCCGGCCAGCGCATACGCCACCACCAGCGGCGGCGACGCGAGGAAGTTGGCTTTCAGGTTCGGGTGGATGCGTGCCTCGAAATTGCGGTTGCCCGACAACACCGCGGCGCACACCAGGTCGTTCTTCACGATCACGTCGTTCAGCTCCGGGGTCAGGTCCCCCGCGTTGCCGATGCAGGTCGTGCAGCCGTACGCGGCCACGTTGAAGCCGAGTTTTTCCAGGTAGGGCAGCAGCCCCGCGCGCTGCAGGTACTCGGTCACGATGCGTGAGCCGGGCGCGAGCGAAGTCTTCACGTGCGCCCGCACCGACAGGCCCGCCTCGACCGCCTTCTTGGCCAGCAGGCCCGCGGCGAGCAGAACGCTCGGATTGCTGGTGTTGGTGCAGGAGGTGATGGCGGCGATCAGAACGTCGCCGTTTCGGATCGAAAGGCCGCTGGCGGTCGAGTAGGCGCGTTGCAGCCGCTCATTCGGCTGGTTGAATCCGTTTTCCGCCACCGGCTTGCTGAACAGCTCCGAGAACGTGCGCTTCACGCGCCCGATCTCGATCCGGTCCTGCGGCCGCTTCGGCCCGGCGAGCGACGGCGCCACCGAGGCCAGGTCCAGCGTCAGCACCTTGGTGTAGTCGATCTCGCCGGCCCCCGGAACGCCGAACAGACCCTGCGCCCGGTAATACGCTTCGAACGCGTCGATCTCGGCCTGCGTGCGGCCGGTGCCCTGGAAGTACGCCACCGTCTTCTGGTCGACCGGGAAAAAGCCCATCGTGGCGCCATACTCGGGCGCCATGTTGGCGATGGTGGCCCGATCCGGCACCGCAAGGCTGGCGGTGCCATCACCGAAGAACTCGACGAATTTTCCGACCACCTTTTCCTTGCGCAACAGCTCCGTGATCGTCAGGACCAGGTCGGTGGCGGTGACGCCTCCGCGCAGTTTGCCCTTCAACTCGACGCCGATCACGTCGGGCGTCAGCAGGTAGACCGGCTGGCCCAGCATCGCGGCCTCGGCTTCGATTCCGCCCACGCCCCAGCCGACCACTCCGATGCCGTTGATCATCGTCGTGTGGCTGTCGGTGCCGACCAGCGTGTCCGGAAAATAGAACCCGTCGCGCTGGTGCACCCCGCGCGCCAGGAACTCCAGGTTGACCTGGTGCACGATGCCGAAGCCGGGGGGCACGACCCGGAAGGTGTCGAAGGCCTGCATACCCCACTTCATGAACTCGTAGCGCTCCCGGTTGCGCTCGAATTCCAGCCGCATGTTCAGGTCCAGCGCATCGCGCGTTCCGTAGTGATCGATCATCACCGAATGGTCGACCACCAGGTCCACCGGCACCAGCGGCTCGATCAGCCCGGGATCGCGGCCCATCCGTGCCGCCACGCCGCGCATCGCGGCCAGGTCCACCAGCAACGGCACGCCCGTGAAGTCCTGCAGCACCACCCGCGCCACCACGAACGGGATCTCTTCGGTGCGCGCGGCCCGCGGATGCCACGCGGCCAGCTGCCGCACGTGATCCTCCGTGACCTTCTTGCCGTCGCAGTTCCTGAGCACCGACTCGAGCACCACCCGAATCGAGTGGGGCAGGCGGGACACCTGCCCGAGGCCGGCTGCTTCCAGCGCGGCCAGTCGGTAGAACTGGCCCCTGGCGCCGCCCGCGGGCGCGAGTTGCTGCAGGCTCCCGAACGGATTTGCTGTTGTCATTCTTGCCTCCTCGACGGATCGCCCCTCGCCGCCGAAGCCGTCGGGCCAAGGCGGAAGAGGGCAGGGGGTGAGGGCGTATCGCTAAAGCAGGTGTGCGACCGCCTGGCGCTCTTCGTTCAACTCGGCCAGCGTACGGTCCAGGCAGGTTCGCGAGAACTCGTCGATCGACAGGCCCGCGACGACCCGGTACGTGCCGGCTTCGCAGATCACCGGAAAACCGAACATCGTGTCGACCGGTATGCCGTAGCTGCCGTCCGACGGCACACCCATCGAGACCCACTGCCCGGAGGTTCCGAGCGCCCAGTCGCGCATGTGGTCGATGGCGGCGTTGGCGGCCGAGGCGGCCGACGACATGCCGCGCGCCTCGATCACGGCCGCGCCGCGTTTGCCGACCGTCGGCAGAAACACCTCGCGGTTCCACTTCTCGTCGTTGATCAACTGCGGTACCGGCCTGCCGTCGACGGTGGCGAAGCGGTAGTCCGCGTACATCGTCGGGGAATGGTTGCCCCAGACGCACAGCGACAGGATCCGCTGCACCGGCACGCCCAGTTTCGCGGCAACCTGCGACAGCGCCCGGTTGTGATCCAGCCGCAGCATCGCGGTGAAATTGCCCTTGGGCAGGTCCGGCGCCGATTTCATCGCGATGTACGCGTTGGTGTTGGCCGGATTTCCCACCACCAGCGTCTTCACGGTGCGGCGGGCCACGGCGTTCAGCGCCTTGCCCTGGGCGGTGAAGATCTGTGCGTTGGCGGCCAGCAGGTCGCGCCGCTCCATCCCCGGCCCGCGCGGACGGGCGCCCACCAGCAGCGCGTAGTCGGCGTCCCGGAAGGCGCCGTTCGGATCGCTGAAGGCCTGCATCGACGCCAGCAGCGGGAAGGCGCAGTCCTCCAATTCCATCATCACGCCCTTGAGCGCCTTCTGGACCTTCTCGTCCGGAATCTCCAGCAGCTGCAGGCTGACCGGCTGATCCGCGCCCAGCATCTCACCGGCGGCGATGCGGAACAGCAGCGCATAGCCGATCTGTCCCGCCGCGCCGGTCACGGCAACTCGAACAGGCGTTTTCGTCATCTCGACTCTCCCCGCGGTTCAATGCGCGTCGCGCGGATCGAACCCGACCGCCGGCGGCGTGCTGCAATGCACCGCGCCAAGTGTAATGCGGCGCAATTTCACCCCAGGCCACGCGCCGCGGCTTGACGTGCCTGAACGCATCGCGGGCCGACAGTATAGCCAGACTCTTATATAAGACATAAGATATCCGGATGATCGAGACCCCGGTGCCGCCGGCCGTTCGCGCGGACACTGCTGCGCGGCGCTTCGCGCGCCGCCCGGCCGTGTTCGCGCCGCTGTACCGGCAGATCCGCGACCTGCTGGTGGAGAGCCTGCGGCGGGGCGAATGGATGCCGGGCGCCGCCATTCCCAGCGAGACCGAGCTGGCGACCCGCTTCCAGGTCAGCCAGGGGACCGTTCGCAAGGCGATCGACGAGCTCGCGTCCGAAAACCTGCTGGTGCGCCGTCAGGGCAAGGGCACGTTCGTCGCGACCCACCAGGAGCCGCGCGCGCAGTTCCGGTTCCTGCGGCTGGCTCCGGATCGGGGCGAGCCGGTGGCCGCCAGCAGCCGCTTCCTCGAGTGCCGGCGGGTTCGCGCCAGCTCCGAAATCGCCTCGCAGCTGGGCCTGCGCGCCGGCGCCCCCCTGGTCCATGTGCGCCGGGCGCTTTGCTTCGGCGAACTGCCGCGGGTGCTGGACGACATCTGGCTGCCGGCCGGCCCCTTCCGCGACCTCTCGGCCGACCTGCTGGCGCGGTACACCGGGCCGCTGTACGGGCTGTTCGAAAGCGAGTTCGGAGTGCGAATGATTCGCGCCCAGGAGCAGCTGCGCGCTGTGGCCGCCACGGCCGACGAGGCCGAGGCGCTGCGGGTGGCGGCTGGCTCGCCGCTGCTGCGGATCGATCGCGTGTCCTACACGTACGGGGACAGGGCCATCGAATTTCGCCGCGGCCACTGCGTGACGGTCGACTTCCACTACTGGAACAAACTGGCCTGACGGCACCCGCCGCGCGCCTCCGCACGCAGTGGCGCGAAATCAGTCACAATATATTGCATTGCAACCAGAACCAACAAAAGTGGTTTGGGAATTCCGACGATGTCGGCGCGGCGCGTGATACGGAACATCTCGATCGCGGATCTGGTCCGCTACCGGCTGCCGGTGCCGGGCGTGCTGTCGATCCTGCACCGGATCAGCGGAGCGCTGATGTTCGTGCTGCTGCCGGTCGCGCTCGGGCTGTTCGATTTGAGCCTGCGCTCGCAGGGCTACGAGCAGCTGCGGCAGTTGTCCGGCGCATGGTGGGTGAAGTTCGTGATGGCGGCGCTGGCCTGGGCGCTGCTGCATCACTTGCTGGCCGGGCTGCGCTACCTGTTGCTCGATCTGGACCTGGGCGTGGACCGCGCGTGGTCCCGTCGCAGTTCCTGGATCGTGTTCGCGCTCAGCCTGCCGCCGGCTGCCTGGGTGGCGCTGTCGATATTCGGAGTGCTGTGATGTCGGTCGGCGCCAGAAGGCTCGTGGTCGGCGCCCACTACGGGCTGCGCGACTGGCTGGTGCAGCGGGCCACGGCGGTCGTGCTCACGCTCTACCTGATCCTGCTCGCGGTGCGGATGGTGTCGGCCCGTCCGATCGATCACGACGCCTGGGCCGGAATCTTCGTGGCACCCGGCATGAAGATCGCCACGCTGATCGCGTTCGCCGCGCTCGCCTGGCATGCGTGGATCGGAATGCGCGATATCTGGATGGACTACGTGCGGCCCACCGGGATCCGCATGCTGCTGCAGCTGGGAACCGTCCTCTGGCTGGTGTACTGCCTGGTGTGGGCGGTGCAGATCCTCTGGAAAGTCTGATCGATGGCACTTGGCCGGCGCCGCTTCGACGCGGTGATCGTGGGGGCGGGAGGAGCGGGGATGCGCTGCGCGCTGCAGCTGGCGCACGCCGGCCTGAGCGTTGCCGTGCTGTCGAAGGTCTTTCCCACCCGTTCGCACACGGTGGCCGCCCAGGGCGGCATCGGCGCCTCGCTCGGCAACATGACCGAGGACCAGTGGTTGTGGCACATGTTCGATACGGTCAAGGGCTCCGACTACCTGGGCGACCAGGACGCGATCGAGTTCATGTGCCGCGAGGCGCCCAGGGTGGTCTACGAGCTGGAGCACTTCGGCATGCCGTTCGACCGCAATCCGGACGGCACGATCTACCAGCGGCCCTTCGGCGGGCATTCGGCCAACTTCGGCGAAAAGCCGGTGCCGCGCGCCTGCGCCGCGGCCGATCGGACTGGCCATGCGCTGTTGCACACCCTGTACCAGCGCAACGTGGCCGCGCGCACCCAGTTCCTGGTCGAGTGGATGGCGCTGGATCTGGTGATGGACGGCGAAGGGCAGTGTGTCGGCGTCACGGCGCTGGAGATCGAAACCGGCACGCCGATGCTGCTGGAAGCCAAGGCCACGGTGCTGGCCACCGGCGGGGCCGGACGCGTGTTTGCCGCGTCGACCAACGCCTACATCTGCACCGGTGACGGACTGGGCATGGCGGCGCGCGCCGGACTGCCTTTGCAGGACATGGAGTTCTGGCAGTTCCATCCGACCGGGGTGGCCGGCGCCGGCGTGCTGATCACCGAGGCGGTGCGCGGGGAGGGCGGGATCCTGCTGAACTCGCGCGGCGAGCGCTTCATGGAGCGCTACGCGCCGACCCTCAAGGACCTGGCGCCGCGCGATTTCGTGTCGCGCTCGATGGACCAGGAGATCAAAGAGGGGCGCGGCTGCGGGCCCGAGCGCGACCATGTGCTGCTGAAGCTGGACCACCTGGGCGTGGACACCATCATGAAGCGGCTGCCGTCGATCCGCGAAATCGCGATCAAGTTCGCCAACGTCGACCCGGTGCGCGAGCCGATACCGGTGGTGCCGACCATCCATTACCAGATGGGCGGCGTCCCGGCCAATATCCATGGGCAGGTGGTCGCTCCGCGCGGGGGCGATCCGAGCGCGGTGGTCCCGGGCCTGTACGCGATCGGCGAGTGCGCGTGCGTCTCGGTGCACGGCGCCAACCGCCTCGGAACCAATTCGCTGCTGGACCTGGTGGTGTTCGGACGGTCGGCCGGCAACTACATCGTGTCGCAGGCGCTCGAGGAGCAGATGCACAAGCCGCTGCCGCTCGGGGCCGGGCAAGCGACGCTCGAGCGCCTGGCGGCGCTGGATTCGCGCAGCAAGGGAGAGCGCGTGCAGACGGTGGCCAACGACCTGCGGCGCGCGATGCAGTCGCATTGCGGCGTGTTCCGCACCGGAGCGCTGCTGCGCGACGGCATCCGGGTGCTCCGCCAGATCGAGGAGCGGGCCGCGCGCGTCTCGATCGACGACCACTCGAAGGTGTTCAACACGGCCCGCGTCGAGGCGCTGGAGCTCGCCAACCTGGTGGAGACGGCCAAGGCCACGATCGTATCGGCCGAAGCGCGCACCGAAAGCCGCGGCGCCCATGCGCGCGACGATTTTCCGCAACGCGACGATTCGAACTGGCTGCGCCACACGCTGTGGTACCGGGAAGGCGACCGGCTCGATTTCAAGCCGGTCAACCTGAAGCCCACCAGCGTGCCTACCTTCGAGCCGAAGAAGCGCACCTACTGAACGCATACCGACCGGCACCGGGATCCCGACCCACGCTGCGACCACGAGGCCACTTTGATGAACGGTTCCGCTTCGACCGAAACGACGCCCGCGGCCGGTTCCCGCACGGCGCGGTTCCAGATCTACCGCTACGATCCGGATCGCGACCGCGGGCCCCGGATGCAAGCCTTCGAAGTGCGCCTGCAGGCGACCGACCGCATGCTGCTGGATGCGCTGATGCGGCTCAAGGCCGAGGTCGACGACAGCCTGTCGTTCCGCCGCTCCTGCCGCGAAGGCGTGTGCGGCTCCGATGCGATCAACATCAACGGTCGCAACGGCCTGGCGTGCGTCACCAACCTGCGCGAGCTGAAGGAACCGATCGTGCTGCGTCCGATCCCCGGGCTGCCGGTGGTGCGCGACCTGATCGTCGACATGAGCCACTTCTTCGACCAGTACCACTCGATCAAGCCGTTCCTGATGAACGACTCGCCGCCGCCCGAGCGCGAGCGCCTGCAGTCGCCGGCCGAGCGCGAGGAGCTGAACGGTCTGTACGAATGCATCCTGTGCGCGTGCTGCTCGACGTCCTGTCCGAGCTTCTGGTGGAATCCGGACAAGTTCGTGGGCCCCGCCGGACTGCTGCAGGCGTACCGCTTCATCGCCGACAGCCGCGACACCGCCACCGGGGAGCGCCTGGACAACCTGAACGACCCGTACCGCCTGTTCCGCTGCCACACGATCATGAATTGCGTCGACGTGTGCCCGAAGGGCCTGAATCCGACCCGCGCGATCGGCAAGATCAAAGAGCTGATGCTGCGGCGGGCGGTCTGACGTGGGGCCGGACCTGACACCCACCGAGCCGCCGGCCGCGCCGCAGCGCTCGGCTCCTGCGGGCGCCGAAACGCTGCGGCGCCTGCGCTGGCGGGCGCGCCGCGGGCTGCTCGAGAACGATCTTCTGATCGGGCGTTTCCTGGACCAGCAGAGCGTGCTGAACGACGCCGACGCCGACGCGCTGGCCCGCCTGCTCGATCTTTCCGAGGCCGAGCTGTTCGACTTGCTGCTCGAGCGGCGGCAGCCCACCGGCCCGCTGGACACCGCGGCGGTTCGAGACGTTCTGCTGCGGCTGCGGGCGGTACGACTCGGAGCGCCGAGCACCTGCATCTCCTACCGCACTCCAGGAGCCTGAACATGGCCATGAACGCGTCCGAGCACAAGGCTACGCTGACCTTCAGCGACGGAACGGCGCCCATCGATCTGCCGATCTACAACGGCACCATCGGTCCGGACGTGATCGACATCCGCGCGCTGTACGGGAAGACGGGGAAGTTCACCTACGACCCCGGCTTCCTGTCGACCGCCGCGTGCAACTCGTCGATCACGTACATCGACGGCGATCGTGGCGAGCTGCTGTACCGCGGCTACCCGATCGAGCAGCTGGCCACCCACTGCAATTTCCTGGAGGTGTGCTACCTGATCCTGTACGGCGAGCTGCCCAATTCGAAGCAGCGCAAGGAATTCGTCAGCCTGGTCTCGCACCACACGATGGTGCACGAGCAGATGCAGTTCTTCCTGCGCGGCTTCCGGCGGGACACGCACCCGATGTCGGTGCTGACCGGCCTGGTGGGCGCCATGTCGGCGTTCTACCCGGACTCGATCAACGTGCATGACCCGGCGCAGCGGGAGATTTCCGCGATCCGGATGATCGCGAAGATGCCGACGCTGGTCGCGATGGCCTACAAGTACGCGGCCGGACAGCCGTATATGTATCCGCGCAACGAGCTGTCGTACGCCGCCAACTTCATGCACATGATGTTCGCCACCCCGTGCGAGGACTACCACGTCAATCCGGTGCTGGTGCGCGCCATGGACCGGATCTTCATCCTGCACGCCGACCACGAGCAGAACGCCTCGACCTCCACCGTGCGCCTGTGCGCCTCGTCGGGGACCAACCCGTTCGCGGCGATCGCGGCCGGCGTGGCCTGCCTGTGGGGCCCGGCCCACGGCGGCGCCAACGAGGCGGCGCTGGCGATGCTGGACGAGCTGCAGGCGCAGGGGGGCCTGGCCAGGGTCGGCGAGTTCATCGCCAAGGTCAAGGACAAGAACTCGAACGTGCGCCTGATGGGTTTCGGCCACCGCGTCTACAAGAACTACGATCCGCGCGCGCGGCTGATGAGGGAAACCTGCCACGAGGTGCTCAGCGAGCTCGGGCTGCACGAAGACCCGCTGTTCAAGCTGGCGATGGCGCTGGAGAAGATCGCGCTGGAAGACGAGTACTTCGTCTCGCGCAAGCTGTACCCGAACGTCGACTTCTACTCGGGCATCGTGCAGAAGGCGATCGGGGTGCCGGTCTCGCTGTTCACCGCGGTGTTCGCGCTGGCGCGCACGGTCGGGTGGATCGCCCAGCTCAACGAGATGGTTTCCGATCCGGAATACAAGATCGGCCGGCCGCGCCAGCTCTACAGCGGGCACGTAAAGCGCGACGTCACGCCGGCCAAGTAAAATCGCGGCAGCAAGCCGCCTTGAAGGGGTCCACGCGATGATGCGACAGTTGCAGGTCAATTCGTACCTGTTCGGGGGCAACGCGCCCTACGTCGAGGACCTGTACGAACGCTACCTCGACAATCCGGGCTCGGTGCCGGAGCGCTGGCGCGCCTATTTCGACCAGATGCAGCTGGTTCCGGCGGCCGATGGCAATTCGTCCACGCCCGACGTGGCGCACGCCCCGATCGTGGAGTCGTTCGCGCTGCGCGCCAAGGCGGGCACGCTGCGCCCGTCGGTGGCGCCGACCGACCTGTCGGTTGCCCGCAAGCAGGTCCACGTCCAGTCGATCATCGCGGCCTATCGCTTCCTGGGCAGCCGCTGGGCCGACCTGGATCCGCTCAAGCGCCAGGAGCGCCCCAAGATCCCCGAGCTGGAGCCGGCGTTCTATGACCTGAGCGAAGCGGACATGGACACGGAGTTCTCGGCGGCCAACACGTATTTCGGCCAGGAGCAGATGAGCCTGCGGGACATCGTCAAGGCGCTGCGCCAGACCTACTGCGGGACGATCGGCGCCGAATTCATGTACATCGCGGACCCGGCGCAGAAGCGCTGGCTGCAGCAACGGCTCGAATCGATCCGTTCCACTCCGAATTTTTCGGCCGAGAAGAAGCGTCACATCCTAAACCGGCTGACGGCGGCCGAGGGCCTGGAGCGCTACCTGCACACCAAGTACGTCGGCCAGAAGCGTTTTTCGCTGGAAGGCGGCGAGAGCTTCATCGCGGCGATGGACGAGCTGATCCAGCGCGCCGGCGAACACGGCCACGAGGAGATCGTGATCGGGATGGCGCATCGCGGCCGCCTGAACGTGCTGGTCAATACGCTGGGCAAGACGCCCACGGAGCTGTTCGCCGAATTCGAGGGCAAGGCGGCGATCGACCTGCCGGCCGGCGACGTCAAGTACCACCTGGGCTTCTCCAGCGATGTGTCCACGCCGGGCGGGCCGGTCCACCTGTCGCTTGCGTTCAACCCGTCGCACCTGGAGATCGTCGATTCGGTGGTCGAGGGCTCGGTGCGGGCGCGCCAGGAGCGCCGCGGCGACGGCCGCGGCGAGAAGGTGCTGCCCGTGCTGGTGCACGGCGACGCCTCGTTCGCGGGGCAGGGCGTCATCATGGAGACGCTCACGCTGGCGCAGACGCGCGGCTACGGCACCGGCGGTACCGTGCACATCGTGATCAACAACCAGATCGGCTTCACGACGTCCGACCCGCGCGACTCGCGCTCGTCGCTGTACTGCTCGGACGTGGTCAAGATGATCGAGGCGCCCGTCCTGCACGTGAACGGCGACGATCCCGAGGCGGTGGTGCTGGCCACCGAAATGGCGATGGACTTCCGGCAGGAATTCGGCATGGACGTGGTGCTGGATATCGTGTGCTTCCGGCGCCTCGGGCACAACGAGCAGGACACGCCGGCGGTCACGCAGCCGCTGATGTACAAGAAGATCGGTGCCCACTCGGGCACGCGCAAGCTGTACGCCGACAAGCTGGTCACGCAGGGCACCATTGGCGCGGACGAGCCGGACGCGATGACGCGCGACTACCGCCAGGCGCTCGACCAGGGGCGCCAGACGGTCGACCCGGTGCTGACCAACTTCAAGAGCCAGTACGCGGTGGACTGGACCCCCTATCTGAACCGCAAGTGGACCGACAGCGCCGACACCGCGATCCCGGTCACGGAGCTCAAGCGGCTGGCGCAGCGGATCACGACGGTGCCGGACAACTTCAAGCTGCACCCGCTGGTCGAAAAGGTGATCGCCGACCGGCGCAGCATGGGCGAAGGCAGGATACCGATCGACTGGGGCATGGCCGAGCACCTGGCGTTCGCCTCGCTGGTGGCGAGCGGCTACCCGGTTCGGATCACCGGCCAGGACTCCGGACGCGGCACCTTTTCGCACCGGCACGCGGTGCTGCACGACCAGAGCCGCGAGAAGTGGGACGTGGGCACCTATGTCCCGCTGCAGAACGTGCTGGACAAGCAGGCGGCGTTCACGGTGATCGATTCGGTGCTGTCCGAGGAGGCCGTGCTGGGCTTCGAGTACGGCTTTTCGAGCGCGGCGCCCAACGCGCTGGTGATCTGGGAGGCCCAGTTCGGCGACTTCGTCAACGGCGCGCAGGTCGTGATCGACCAGTTCATCGCCTCGGGCGAGGTCAAGTGGGGACGCCAGTCCGGGCTGGCTCTGCTGCTGCCGCACGGCTACGAAGGGCAGGGACCTGAGCATTCGTCGGCGCGCCTGGAGCGCTTCCTGCAGCTGGCAGCCGACAACAACATGCAGGTCGTGCAGCCCACCACGGCGGCGCAGATCTTCCACCTGCTGCGGCGCCAGATGATACGGATGTTCCGCAAGCCGCTGGTGATCATGTCGCCCAAATCGCTGTTGCGGCACAAGGACGCGGCGTCCCAGCTGGTCGACCTGGCGCGCGGCGAATTCCACACCGTGATTCCGGACACCTCGAGCGATCCCGACAAGATCCGCCGCGCCATCCTGTGCTCGGGCAAGGTCTACTACGAGCTGAAGGCCGAGCGCGGGGAACGCAAGGCCGACGAGGTCGCGCTGATCCGCGTCGAGCAGCTGTACCCGTTCCCGCACAAGGCGCTGGCCGCCGAATTCAAGCGCCTGCCAGGGCTGACCGACGTGGTGTGGTGCCAGGACGAGCCGCAGAACATGGGCGCGTGGTCCTATGTGCAGCATCACATGCTGGAGGAGATGAACGACGCCCAGAAGCTCGGCTACGCCGGCCGTCCGGCCTCGGCGTCGCCCGCGGTCGGCTACTACGCGAAGCACATCGAGCAGCAGAAGGCACTGATCGACGCGGCTTTCGCCAAGCTCAAGGGCCTGGTGCTGCACCGGTAGTTGTCCCAATCACAGGAAACCCGATGTCCACGGTCGAAGTCAAGGTCCCGCAGCTGTCCGAATCGGTCGCCGAAGCGACGCTGCTGCAATGGAAGAAAGCTCCCGGCGAAGCGATCGCGCTGGACGAAGTGCTGGTCGAGGTCGAGACCGACAAGGTGGTGCTGGAGGTGCCGGCTCCGTCGGCCGGCACGCTCGCGCAGATCGTCAAGGCCGAGGGAAGCACCGTCGTCTCGGGCCAAGTGATCGCGGTGATCGATGCCGCCTCCGCTGCGGCTTCCGCCGCAGCTCCGGCGGCCAAGCCTGCTGGCGCGACGGCGCCGGCAGCCAAGGCCGTTACGGCGGCGGCACCGGGAGCCTTGGCGGCCTCCGCCTTGGCGGAGGCCGCGGCGAAGGCTGCGATGCCGGCTGCGGCCAAGCGGATGGCCGATGCGGGCCTGTCGCCCGCGCAGGTTGCCGGCACCGGGCGCGACGGCCGCATCACCAAGGGCGACGTGTTGTCGGCGCTGCAGGCGCCGCAGCCTGCCCCTGCTCCGGCGCCCGCAGCCGTGTCGGCACCGGCGGCGGCCCGGCCCACTCTGCCGGATGTGAAAGCCCCGATCGACACGACGCTGCTGAGCGGACGCCCGGAACAGCGGGTGCCGATGTCGCGCCTGCGCCAGCGCGTGGCCGAGCGCCTGGTGCAGTCGCAGTCGACTGCGGCGATCCTGACGACGTTCAACGAAGTGAACATGGCGCCGCTGATCGAGCTGCGCGGCCGCTACAAGGAGCGCTTCGAAAAGGAACACGGTGTGAAGCTCGGCTTCATGTCGTTCTTCGTGAAGGCGTCGATCGCCGCGCTGAAGAAGTTCCCGGTGGTCAACGCCTCGGTGGACGGCTCCGAGATCGTCTATCACGGATACTTCGACATCGGCATCGCGGTCGGATCGCCGCGCGGACTGGTGGTCCCGATCCTGCGCGACGCCGACCAGCTCGGCTTCGCCGAGATCGAGCGGCGCATCGCCGACTACGGCGCGCGGGCCACGCAGGGCAAGCTGGCGATCGACGAGCTCACCGGGGGCACGTTTTCGATTTCCAACGGCGGGGTATACGGATCGATGCTGTCCACGCCGATCATCAACCCGCCCCAGTCCGCCATCCTGGGCGTGCATGCGACGCGCGACCGCCCGGTGGTCGAGGATGGACAGATCGTGATCCGGCCCGTCAACTACCTGGCCCTGTCGTACGATCATCGGATCATCGACGGCCGCGAGGCGGTGCTGTCGCTGGTCGCGATCAAGGAAGCGCTGGAGGATCCGTCGCGCCTGCTGCTGGAAGTCTGATTCGCCTCGACCGATGACCACCGACAACCGGTTCGACCTGATCGTGATCGGTGCGGGGCCGGGCGGCTACATCGCCGCCATCCGCGCCGCTCAGCTGGGCCTGCGCACCGCCTGCGTCGATGCCTGGCGCAACGAGAAGGGCGGACCGGCGCCCGGGGGCACGTGCACCAACATCGGCTGCATACCCTCGAAGGCGCTGTTGCACTCCTCGGAGCACTATGAGAACGCCAAGCGCCACTTCGGCGACCACGGCATCCGGATCGAAGGGATCGCGATCGACGTTGCGAAGATGCTGGCGCGCAAGAGCACTGTCGTGCGCCAGAACAACGACGGCATCCTGTACCTGTTCAAGAAGAACCGCGTCACCTTCTTCCACGGTCTGGCCCGGTTCGAGGGCCGCGATGCCGACGCCTACCGTATCGGGGTGGCGGGGGCCGAGGAGGCGATGCTGACGGCCCCCCACGTGGTGGTGGCCACCGGATCCAACGCCCGTGCGCTTCCGGGCGTGCCCTTCGACGAGAAGCGGGTGCTGTCCAACGACGGCGCGCTGGCGATCGGGCAGGTGCCGCGCCGTCTGGGCGTGATCGGCGCGGGCGTGGTCGGGCTCGAGCTGGGGTCGGTGTGGCGGCGCCTGGGAGCCGAGGTCACGATGCTGGAGGCGCTGCCCGCCTTCCTGCCGGCGGCCGACGAGCAGATCGCGCGCGAAGCCTACAAACAGATGACCAAGCAGGGCCTGAAGTTCCAGTTCGGCGTCGCCATCGAGGGCGTCGATGTGGGCCGCGACGCGGTCAAGGTGCGGTATCTGAATTCGAGCAAGGGCGCCGAGACGCTCGAGTGCGACCGGCTGATCGTCTCGATCGGGCGACAGCCCAATACGGAAGGCCTGAACGGACAAGCGGTCGGCCTGCAGCCCGACGAGCGCGGATTCATCCCGGTCGATCCGAACTGCCGCACCGCGGTTGCCGGCATCTGGGCGATCGGCGACGTGGTGCGCGGCCCGATGCTCGCGCACAAGGCCGAGGAGGAAGGGGTGGCAGTGGCCGAGACGATCGCAGGTCAGCACGGCCACGTCGATCTGGAAACGATTCCCTGGGTCATCTACACGGCCCCCGAGATCGCGTGGGTCGGCAGGACCGAGCAGCAGCTGAAGGAGGCCGGCCTGACGTACCGCGCCGGCACCTTTCCATTCGCGGCCAACGGCCGCGCCCGCGCGATGGGCGACACCGCCGGCCTGGTCAAGATCCTGGCCGATGCGCGGACCGACCGCGTGCTGGGCGTACACATCGTCGGGCCGCTGGCCTCCGAACTGATCTCCGAAGCGGTGCTGGCGATGGCGTTCCAGGCCTCGTCCGAGGACATCGCGCGCGTCTGCCACGCGCACCCGACGCTGTCGGAGGCGACGAAGGAAGCAGCACTGGCGGTCGACGGGCGCGCTCTGAACTTCTAGAGGGACAGTCGGCCGGGTTGTCGAAGTCTGGACATTGGCCGGGCCTTTGACACGAAGCGACTCCTTATATGGGGGGAAGAATGAGCGCCATTGGAGCCGTCTTCATCGCACTCAGCAGCGCGATTGTGCTGTCGGCCTGCCAGAGCGGTCCGAAGTCATCTCCCATCGTGGCGGCGGCCAGTCCCGACAGCGCCCAGGACTGGGACCGCACCTCGTCGGACTTCCTGGAGTGGTACTTCAAATCCAACCCCGATGTCGCTGTCTATGCCGGGCGCCACGAATTCGACGGACAGCTGCCGGACTGGAGCGAGTCCGGCCTGACGGCGCAGATCGAGCATCTGCACGCGGAGCATGAGCTGGTACGCAGCTTTCCGGCGGAAGGCCTGGACGCGAGACGACGCTTCGACCGCCAGCTGGTGCTTGGCAAGATCGAGCATGACCTTTTCTGGCTGGAGTCGGCCAAGTGGCCGTGGCGCAGCCCGAGCTTCTATGCAGGGATCGATCCGAACCCCTATGTGGCGCGCGAATACGCTCCCCTCGCGCAGAGACTGCACGCTTACACGAAGTACGCCATGGCAGTACCGACCGCGACCTGGCAGATCCGGCAGAACCTCCGCGCGCCGCTGCCGCGGACCTACATACAGAACGCGCACATCCGCTTCGCCGGGCTGGCTCGTTTCTATGAGAAGGACGTCCCGGCGATATTTGCTGCGGTCGACGATGTGCGGCTGCAAACCGAATTTCGCGACGCGAATTCCGGTGCGATCAAGGCGATGCGGGAGTTGGACGCCTGGCTCACCGCCCAGGAGGCAACGGCGTCCGACGATTTCGCGCTGGGCCCGGACAGATTCCTGGAAATGCTGCGCGCGACCGAGGGCGTCAAGGTGCCGCTGGCGCGCCTGAAGCAGATCGGCGAGGACGACCTGCAGCGCAATCTGAAGGCGCTGCGCGAGGTTTGCGCCGTCTACGATCCGGGCGGCAGCGTTCAGCAGTGCACGCAAAAGATGCAGGCGCACAAGCCGAGCCGTTCACCGGTCGAGGAAGCGACGCTCCAACTGACCGACCTGAAGGCATTCGTGCAGTCGCACGATGTCGTCTCGATCCCGGGTTCGGAGCAGGCGTTGGTTCAGGAGGCGCCAGCCTACCGGCGCTGGAATGCCGCTTACATCAACATCCCGGGCCCCTATGAGAAGGATCTGCCGTCCGTCTACCGGATCGCGCCGCCCGATCCGAATTGGACCAAGGAGGAGCAGGAAGCCTACATCCCGGCACAGGCGGACCTGCTGTTTATCTCCGTGCACGAGGTCTGGCCAGGGCACTTCCTGCAGCGCTTGCACTCGAAACGGGCCGTCTCACGAATCGAGCAGGTGTTTCCCAGTTATGCCTTCTCGGAGGGTTGGGCGCACTACACGGAGGAGATGATGTGGGAGATGGGGCTGGGCAACGGCGATGCCGAGACTCGCATCGGGCAGTTGAGCAATGCACTGCTCCGCGATGTCCGGTATCTGTCGGCGATAGGCCTGCACACCGGCGGCATGACCGTAGCGCAATCCGAGGCGATGTTCCGCGACATGGCGTTTCAGGACCCGGGCAATGCCCGCCAGCAAGCAGCCCGTGGAACCTTTGATCCGGCGTACGGCAACTACACGCTCGGCAAGCTGATGATCCGCAAGCTGCGGGGCGATTGGACCGCTACTCGCGGCGGGCGAACGGCCTGGAAGGCGTATCACGACGAGCTTCTGAGTCACGGTTCACCGCCCATTCCGTTGCTGCGGGAGGCGATGCTGGGCGATCAAAGCGCACCCCTCTAAAGGGTTGGCGCTCCGCACCCCGCGAAGTTCCTGCGCGAAGTCGGTGTGAGGGTATGAGGTGCAAACAATATGAAAAAGAGCGCAACGACCATGGGCGAATCCCCTTCTCGGCTGATCGACGCGAGGATCAAGGAACTGGACGACTGGAGAGGCAAGACGCTCTCCCGTGTCCGCGCCCTCATCAAACAGGCCGACCCCGAGGTGGTCGAGGAGTGGAAGTGGAGAGGCGTTCCGGTCTGGTCTCACGATGGACTGATCTGCACCGGTGAGACGTACAAGAGCGTCGTGAAGCTGACTTTCTCCAAGGGCGCTTCGCTCAGGGACCCTTCAGGATTGTTCAACTCCAGCCTTGGAGGCAACGCCAGGCGCGCCATCGACTTGCATGAGGGTGATGAAATGGATGAGGATGCCTTCAAGACGCTCATACGCGCCGCTGCAGCCCTGAACAGGTCATCGGCCCGATAGTCGGATCCGGCGCCGCGCTTCGCCGAAGGTTCAGGACCTCAGGCAAATTCGATTTACGGTGCCTTAGCTGCCTGCAGGTGCCTGTAGACCATCGCCCTGAACAGGCTCAGCGCGGCCGATTCGTTGGCCTTGTCGCGCGCGCGCTGACCGTCGCGCCGCTTAAGTGCGGGAGTGCTTCTGTTTCCGAAATCCGTGAACACATTGACGACGTGCTTGTCGTTGTCTACCCAATAGCTTCCTTTGTAGGTCACTCCGCCAATCGTGGATTGAACCGGTTGGTAGCCTTCTGGAAGTGATGAC
>Ga0209698_10002378_pt1 | contig 21375 bp, 21 predicted proteins | sample LitLauG_LLR_2012_FD_187203 | JGI IMG/M metagenome (GOLD analysis project Ga0209698, IMG submission 187203) | Freshwater sediment microbial communities from Pennsylvania, USA - Little Laurel Run_MetaG_LLR_2012 (SPAdes) (version 2) | ecosystem: Environmental > Aquatic > Freshwater > Creek >...
CCCGCGTACGGCACACCCGCGTACGGCACACCCGCGTACGGCACACCCGCGTACGGCACACCCGCGTACGCCGGCGCGGCCTACGGGACGGGCGGCGGCTCCGGACCGCCGGCTGCGCCGCAGCGCCGGCGCAGTGTGTGGCCCATCGCGCTCCTCGCCGCGCTCATCGGTGCCTTCGTCGGCGGCGGCGTCGGCGCGGCCGTCGCCCACGACAGCTCGCACACCACCACCGTGGTCAAGCAGGTCATCTCGCCGAGCTCCAACCCGATCTCGTCGTCGCTCGACATCCGCCAGATCCTCGCCAAGGTGCAACCAGGGGTCGTGTCGGTGCAGACGAACCTGGGCGCCGGGACGGGGATGATCCTCACCGCGGACGGCCAGGTCCTGACCAACGACCACGTGATCAAAGGCGCGAGCACGATCAAGGTCACCCTCTTCGGCCAGAAGGACCCGAGGGCGGCGACCCTCCTCGGCGCCGATGCCGCCAACGACGTGGCGCTGCTCCGGATCACCGGCGCCTCCAACCTCCCCACTGTCACCCTCGGCGACTCCTCCGCCCTGCAGGTGGGCGACGGGGTCGTCGCCATCGGCAACGCCTTGAACCTGCCGGGAGGTCCTACGGTCACGAGCGGGATCGTGTCGGCCAAGGACCGCACCCTGGACGATCCGACGCTGCCCGACGACCTCATCCAGACCGACGCCGCCATCAACCCGGGCAACTCCGGCGGCCCCCTGGTCAACGCACAGGGCGATGTCGTCGGGATGAACACCCTGGTCATCCAGCAGGCCAACTCCCAGGAGGCGGCCCAGAACCTCGGCTTCTCGATCGCCGTCAACAACATCAAGCCGCTGCTCGGGCAGCTGGCTCAGGGCGTCTCCACCGCACCGGCGTACCTGGGCGTCGGCGTCATCACGCTCACGCCACAGCTCGCCCAGCAGTTCTCGATCAACGCCACCAAGGGCGTCCTCGTCTCCGAGGTCTCCTCGGGTGGACCGGCCGACAAGGCCGGGCTCAAGCAGTACGACGTGATCACGACCTTCGACGGCACGCCGGTGACGACCGACAGCGGTCTGGTGGCGCTCATCGCCAAGCACAAGCCCGGAGAGGTGGTGAAGATCGTCATCGTGCGCGGGACCGGCACCCAGACACTGGGCGTGACCCTCGGGTCCCGCCCGAGCGCCAACCCGTGACCGGCCGGGACCAGCGGCGGAACAAGTAGTGTCGGGACGATGTCCCAGCAGACCGACGAGCAGCCGCAACCGCCCCGGGGCCACGTCCGGGTGGTGTACCTGGGCCCGGTCGCGCCCCACTGGCGGGTCGATTCGGACTTCGGCGACCGCAACGTGATCGAGGAGTTCCGCCAGCGGGCGATGGCCCGTCTCGTGCTCCTGCCCCCCCACGACCCGCAGTTCCGCCGCAACCGGGAGCGGGTGGTGCGCGACGCGGAGCGGGAAAACCTCCTCCTCGACTGGGATCTCGGCCTGCCAGACGAGGTCATCTCCGAGTAGCGGTGCCTCGGGGCGGCGCCAACCATTAGCGTGCGAGGCATGGCCACGACGCAGCGCGCTGCTCCGGCCGCGCTCGACATCTCCGCCGTGGGAGAGACGACGGCAGCATCCGACCGCGACTCGCGCTATGTCAACCGGGAGCTGTCGACGCTGGACTACTACGACCGGGTCCTGTCCCTCGCGGAAGACCCGACCGTCCCGCTGCTCGAGCAGGTCAAGTTCGTCGCGATCTTTTCCAGCCTGCTCGACGAGTTCTTCGAGATCCGGGTCGCGGGCCTGAAGGACCAGCTCGCCGCGGGCCTCCCCGGCACCGACCCGGCGGGCCTCGCGCCCGCCGAGCAGTTGCGTCGCATCCGCGACGCCGTCGAGGCCTTGGCGCAGCGCCGCAGCCGGGCGATCGTGGATGTGCTCGTGCCCCGGCTGGCGGAGCAGGGCATCAGGATCATGACGTGGGCGTCGCTCGACGAGGCCGATCGCGCCTACCTCGAGGGGGTGTTCCAGGAGCGGATCTTCCCGGTGCTCACCCCGCTGGCCGTCGACCCGGGACATCCTTTCCCCTACATCTCCAACCTCTCGCTCAACCTGGCCGTGATCGTTCGGGATCCGGTCAACGGCGACCGTCGCTTCGCACGGGTCAAGGTGCCGCCCCTGCTGCCGGGCTTCCTCGTGACGTCCGACGGTGAGCGCTTCGTCCCCCTCGACGAGGTGATCGCCGCGCACCTCGGCGCCTTGTTCCCCGGGATGGAGATCGAGAGCAACCATGCGTTCCGGGTCACCCGCAACGCGGACCTCACCCTCGAAGAAGAAGACGCCGACGACCTGCTCGCCGCGGTCGAGATGGAGCTGCGCCGTCGCCGCTTCCGCCGGGCGGTGCGCCTCGAGCTCGAGACCTCCATCACCGACGAGGTGCGCGACCTGCTCTGCCGGGAGCTCGACCTCGGGCCGACGGACGTGTACCTCACGACCGGTCCGCTCGACTTCTCCGGTCTGTGGGCCGTGTACGGGTTGGACCGGCCGGACCTCAAGGAGGAGATGTTCGTCCCGACCACGCCGTTGCGGCTCGCCAACGCCGACGACGAGGGCGTCGATCCCTTTGCCGCGATCCGCGAGGGCGACATCCTCCTCCACCACCCCTACGACAGCTTCGCCGCATCGGTCGAGTCGTTCATCGAGGTGGCCGCGCAGGACCCGCACGTGCTGGCCATCAAGCAGACCTTGTACCGCACCTCCGGTGACAGCCCGATCGTCAAGTCGTTGATCCGGGCGGCCGAGCAGGGCAAGCAGGTCGCCGCCCTGGTCGAGCTCAAGGCGCGCGGGGACGAGGCGGCCAACGTGGCCTGGGCCCGGTCGCTCGAAGAGGCCGGCGTCCACGTCGTCTACGGCCTCATCGGCCTCAAGACGCACTCGAAGATCGCGCTCGTCGTGCGCCAGGAACCCGATGGCATCCGCCGCTACTGCCACATCGGTACCGGCAACTACAACTCGAGCACGGCCCGCAACTACGAGGACCTCGGTCTGCTGACCGTCGACCCGGACCTCGGTGCCGATCTCACCGACCTGTTCAACTTCCTGACCGGCTACAGCCGGCGCACCGACTACCGCAGGCTGCTCGTCGCCCCCATGTCCCTGCGTTCGTCGATGTTGGCGCTCGTGGAGCGGGAGGCGGCGCTCGGCGAGCGCGGCAGGATGGTGTGGAAGCTCAACAACCTGATCGACCCCGAGATCATCGACGCGCTCTACCGCGCGTCGGCCGCCGGCGTGCGCATCGACTGCCTGGTGCGGGGCATCTGCGGCCTGCGGGCCGGGGTGCCGGGGCTCTCGGACAACATCCGGGTGCGCAGCATCGTGGGGCGTTACCTGGAGCACTCCCGCATCTACTTCTTCGGCGCCGGCGGTGGCGCGGGGCCCGAAGGGCCCGATCCGCTCGGAGACGATCCGACGGTGCCCACTGGCTCGGTGCCCGACGGCGGTGAGTACTACATCGGCTCGGCCGACATGATGCAGCGCAACCTCGACCACCGCGTCGAGGCGGTGGTGCCGGTCACCGCCCCAGGGCTGCGCCGCCGCCTCCACGGGATCCTCGAGATCGAGATGGCCGACGACGCCCTGGCCTGGGAGCTTCGCCGCGACGGCTCATGGCACAAGCTGCCCGTGCTGACCGGCTACAACGCGCAGCGCCGCCTCGAGGCCCTGGCCGTGCACGCCACCCGGCGCCGGCGCGAACCCGATCCGCTGAGCGGCTGGTCGCCCGTTTGAGTGCGGTTCCCGATGCCGGAGAGCGGATCGTGCGGGCCGCCGGCGGCGTCGTGTGGCGCCGGGGGGACGACGGGCTCGAGGTGGTGCTGGTGCACCGCCTCGTCTACCTGGACTGGACCCTTCCCAAGGGCAAGGTGGAGCCGGGTGAGCGGGACGAGGAGACGGCCGTCCGCGAGGTGGAGGAGGAGGCGGGCGTGCGCTGCGATCTCGGGCCCGAGCTGCCGTCCACGTCGTATCGGGACAAGGCGGCGCGCCCGAAGGTGGTCCGCTACTGGGCGATGACCGTTGCCTCCGGCGAGGTCGGCCCGCACCACGAGATCGACGACGCCCGGTGGGTGGGAGCCGACGAGGCGAGGCGCATCCTCACCCACGCCCACGACGTCGGCGTCCTCGATGCCCTCGTCGCGCTCCTGGCCTGAGCTGCCGCCGCGCCGCTCGGCCGGCGTCAGATGTTGGCCGGCAACAGACGGATCACGTTTTCGAACAGGAACCACAACGGGACGGCGCAGAGGGGGATGCCGAGGGCGAAGGGGACCCACCGACGGCCCCGGCGTCGGGTGGCGCCGAGCACGCGGAGCAGGATCCAGAGCAGCACGAACGCGGCGCCATACGCGATGGTCGGCGGCCAGGCATCGCGCTGGCCGGATCCGAGCGTCACCTTGGCGGGCGCAGCCTGCGGCTTGGCCGCCGATGGGCTCCCGGTGACCGGCGGTGGCGGCGGCGGCGCCGGGTCGTCGACGAGCCGGCTCACCACGACCAGGCGCGTGGCCGCCGAGTAGCGCGGGTTGCAGGTCGTCAGCGTGAGGCGGTTGTCCGGGCTGGGATCGAGCACCGAGACCTCGGACGGCTTGACCACGCTGCTGCTCGCCACCACGTAGTGGAACTTGCCGGCCCGGGTCGTCACGAACACGTCGTCGCCGGAGGCGAGCTCGTTGAGGCGGTAGAACGGTGCGCCATAGGTCGTGCGGTGCCCGGCGATCGCGGCGTTGCCGGCTTCGCCCGGCAGTGGGGTGCTCGGGTAGTGGCCCGGGCCCTTGCGCAGGTCCTCGATCCCGACACCCTCGACGATGTACTTGTCGACGCCGATCTTGGGGATCACGAGGTGGGCGACCGCTTCACCACTCGGTGCCGCAGGGGCCGGCACCGTCGCCGGCGCCACGGTCGTGGCGGACGGCGCGGTGGTGGTGGAGGTGGAGGTGGAGGTGGTCGTCGGCGCGGGTGGCTGGACGACCTGGCTCTCGAAGGCCCGTCGGAGCTGGCGTTGACTGGCCCGCTCCGCGAACCCGGTCCCCCAGAGCTGGTAGGCGACGAAGAGGAGGACCACGATCCCTGCGGTGATGAGGGTGAGGCCCGACTCCCGGATGGCGCGTCGCAGCGGCCCGAGCGGTACGGCGCGGGCGCGGTGAGCGCCTCGGGGATCGTCGACGGGTTGCTCCGCGCCGGCGCGGCCCGGGGTGGCCCCGGGGGCGGCGTCGGGCTCGACGGTGGGGGGCATGCGGCGGCGAGCGTAGAGGGTGCCCGCGCGGGCGAGGCAGCACCCCGTGGCCATGGTGCCCCCTCTGGTGGTCGCTACCGGGAGGGTGGTGGGCGCTGGCAGACTGGTCGTCGGTGCCTGTGCTGCTCATCCGACATGCCCATGCCGGCAGCCGCAGGGACTGGGACGGCGACGACACCGGCCGCCCGCTGTCCGCCCGGGGGATGGCGCAGGCGGCCTCGCTGGTGGGCCGCCTCGAGGGGTGGGCACCGGTGCGGGTGCTGTCGAGCCCGTACCGGCGCTGCCTCCAGACGGTCGAGCCGCTCGCCGCGGCCCTCGGTGTAGGGGTCGAGATCGCCACCGAGCTGGCGGAGGGCGCGGACGGCGCGGCGCTCGGCTTGGTCCGGCGCGTCGGGCGCCAGAGCGTCGCCCTGTGCACCCACGGCGACATCATCCCGATGGTGCTCGAAGCCCTCGCCGCCGAGGACGGCCTCGATGTCGGATCCCGGCTGCGCCAGGCGAAGGGCTCGACGTGGGTCCTCGAAGAGCGAGCGGGGCGGTTCGTGACCGCCCGCTACCTCCCCCCGCCTGACGGCGGCACCGGGCTCAGCCGAAGCGACCGGTGATGTAGTCGTCGGTGCGGGGGTCGCGCGGTGTGGTGAAGATCGACTCGGTGCGGTCGTACTCGACCAGGATCCCGCAGCGAACGCCTTTGTCGTCGACGTCCGCGGTGAGGAAGGCGGTGCGGTCGGACACGCGGGCCGCCTGCTGCATGTTGTGGGTCACGACGACGATCGTGTACTCCTCCTTGAGCTCGATCATCAGCTCCTCGATGCGCAGCGTGGCGATCGGGTCGAGCGCGGACGCCGGCTCGTCCATGAGGATGACCTCGGGCCGCACCGCGATGGCCCGGGCGATGCAGAGGCGCTGCTGCTGGCCGCCCGAGAGGGCCAGGGCGCTCTTGCGCAGTTGGTCCTTGACCTCCTCCCAGAGGGCGGCCCGCCGGAGGGACTCCTCGACCAGGTCGTCCATGCCCGAGCGCGGGAAGCCGTTGACCCGGGGCCCGAAGGCGACGTTGTCGTAGATCGATTTGGGAAAGGGGTTGGGCTTCTGGAACACCATGCCGATGCGGCGCCGGACCTCGATGGCATCGACCCCGGGGCCGTAGAGGTCCTCACCGTGGAACTGCAGGCGACCGGTGACGACCGTCCCGGGGATCAGGTCGTTCATCCGGTTGAAGCAGCGCAGCAGCGTGCTCTTGCCGCAGCCCGACGGACCGATCAGCGCGGTCACCTCGTGGCGGTGGATGTCCAAGGTCACGTTGCGCAGCGCCCGGTAGGCGCCGTAGTAGAAGTCGACGTCCTGCACGGAGAACACGACCTGGGCCGGCTCGGCGATCGATCCCGGCGTCGCGGGCTCGGCGGCACGCACCTCCGGGCGGCGCGTGGTGAGCGCCTCGTCTCGTCGGGTGAGGGTGACGTCTTCGGGCATGACCTGGCCTTGGGATCGTTCGCAGGAGCCGCGCGGCTCCCCCTTCGATCTTGGCTCTTCCCGGGCGGATTGACAACTGCAACGGTCATCGCGGCCCGGGAGGCGGTCCCAGCCACCGCGAGTTCAACGCTCGTTCACCTCTCGTTCATGTTCCGGTCGGTCGGCGGCAACCAGGGCTCCCTAGCGTCCTTTCCCGAAACGGTGGACCGTGACATCGAACGGCCACTTCGCACCCCTGGAGGACCTTGCATGCCCGTCTCGTCCGCTCATCGGCCCCGCCTGGTCGCGCTCTCGGCGGTCGCCGCCCTCGGCTTGTTGGTCACGGCGTGCGGCTCGTCGAGCAAGTCGAGCAACAACACCACCGCGACCACCGGCGGGGGGGCCGGGACCACGACGGCGACGACGGCGCCGGCCAAGCTGGGCGCGGCGACGCTCAACGGATCCGGCTCGACCTTTCAGGCGGCCTTCGATCAGGACGTGATCCAACAGTTCACCCAGGCCAACTCGGCGGTCAACATCACCTACGGCGGGGGTGGATCGGGCAAGGGCCTGACCGACCTGGCCGGCAAGCTGGTCGACTTCGCCGGCACCGACGCACCGATCGGGGCGGCCGACCTGCCCAAGTACGGCGGCGCGGATGCCATCTTGTACTTCCCGACGGTGGCGGCACCGATCACCCTGTCCTACAACCTGCCCGGGGTGAGCAAGCTGACGCTGTCGGCCGCCAGCATCGCCAAGATCTTCACCGGCAAGATCACGACCTGGAACGATCCCGCCCTCGCGGCGGACAACCCGGGTGTCACGCTGCCGTCGACCAAGATCACGCCGGTCCACCGCTCGGACTCCTCGGGCACCACCTTCAACTTCAGCACCTATCTCACCAAGGCGGACCCGACCGACTGGACCCTCGGCGCGGCCAAGACGATCAACTGGCCGGGCGGCGGCACCGGGAGCGGCAACGCCGGCGTGGCGACCTCGGTCAAGCAGACGGCCGGCGCGGTCGGCTACATCGACTTCTCCGACGCCAAGGCCAGCGGCCTGAGCTTCGCCTCGGTCACCAACTCCGCGGGCACCGCCGTCGCCCCGACCCTCGACGGCGCGTCTGCGGCCGTCGCCGGTGCGACCGTCAAGGCGGACCTGACCTACGACCCGACCAACGCCTCGGGCGCCACCGCCTACCCGATCACCGCCCCGACGTGGATCGTGATCTACAAGCAGCAGAGCGACCACGCCAAGGGCACTGCGCTCAAGGCGTTCCTCAACTTCATCCTCACCACCGGCCAGACCTCCATCGCCAAGCAGGACGACTTCGCCCCGCTGTCCTCCGACCTGCTCCAAAAGGCCAAGAGCCAGCTCGACCAGATCGTCGTCTCCTGACCGTCCACCTCCCAGCCGGGGCGGTCCGTCCCCCTGGACCGTCCCGGCTGAGATCGTCAGACTGAGCGCCATGACCGTCACCACCATCGACAGCGCCGCCCGCCCGTCGTTGGTCGGCCACCGCAAGGTGGCCGACACCGGCTTCCGGTGGGTGGCCCTCGGCTGCGGGCTCCTCGTGCTCGTGATCCTGGCGCTGATCGCCATCTTCACGACCAACCAGGCGTGGCCAGCCTTCACCCACACCAGCGCCCGCTTCTTCACGTCGACGACGTGGAACCCCGGCCACACCAAGGTGGTCAACGGTCAGCAGGTCGCCGACCCACAGCTCGGCATCTGGAAGTTCGTCTACGGCACCCTGATCAGCTCGCTCATCGCACTGGTCCTGGCCGTCCCCGTGAGCCTCGGCATCGCGCTGTTCCTCACGGAACTGGCGCCGCCACGGCTGCGCACGCCGGTCGTGTACCTCATCGACATCCTTGCTTCGGTGCCCTCCGTCGTCTACGGGTTGTGGGGCGTGCTGTTCCTGGTGGTGCCCCTCAGCCACTTCTACAAGAACGTGTCGGACGCCTTCCACAGCGTCCCGGTGCTCGACTCGCTGCTGAAGGGCCAGGAGGGCAAGAGCTTCTTCACGGCCGGGATCATCGTGGCGCTGATGGTCGTGCCGATCATCACCTCCCTCACCCGGGAGGTCTTCGCCACCGTTCCCCGGGCGCAGAAGGAGGCGGCGCTCGCCCTCGGCTCGACCCGCTGGGAGATGATGCGGACCTCGATCCTCGGCTACGGACGCTCCGGCGTGGTGGGCGCGGTGATGCTCGGCCTCGGCCGGGCCATGGGCGAGACCATCGCGGTGGCGCTCGTCATCGGGTCGTTCCCCCGGATCACACTCAACCTCTTCAAGGGCGGCGACGCCATGGCGTCGGTGATCGCCAACCAGTTCGGTGAGGCGCAGGGTCTCCAGCGGGCCGCACTCATCGGCCTCGGTGTCGTCCTCTTCGTCATCACCATCGTCGTCAACATGGTGGCCCGCGGCTTTGTATCCCGCTCCGAGCGGGCGGCTGGAGCGGCCCGATGACCGTGCTCGGCGTTCCCGCCCCCGAGCGTCAGAGCATCTCCCGGTCGCAGATCTCGCGCGGGCGGCGGTTCAAGAACCAGCTCGCCATGGGCCTCATCCTCCTCGCCATCGTGGTCGCGGCTTTTCCCCTCGTCCTGCTCATCGTCTACGTCGTGCGGCGGGGGGCGCCGATCATCAGCTGGAGGTTTCTGACCAAGCCGATCCCGGCGGTCCGCCGTGCCGGGCCGGGCATGGGTCCGGCCGTCGTCGGCACGATCACGATGACCCTCGCCGCGACGGTGATCGCGGTCCCCCTCGGGATCCTGGGCGCGGTCTACGTCTCGGAGTACGGCGCCCGCAACCCGATCGCCCACCTGGTGCGCTTCATGAGCGACGTCATGGCCGGTGTACCGTCGATCGTGATGGGGCTGTTCATCTTCACCGCGTTCACCCTCAAGACCCACAAGCTGATCGGCCTCGGTGGTTCGCTGGCCCTCGCCTGTTTGATGCTGCCGATCGTCATCCGGGCCTCGGAGTCGATGCTCGCCCTCGTCCCCCGCGAGCTGCGGGAGGCGAGCTACGCCCTCGGGACCTCGAAGTCGCGCACGATCATGACCGTGGTGCTGCCCGCCGCGCTCCCCGGGATCACCAGCGGGTGCCTGCTCGCCGTGGCGCGCGCCGCGGGCGAGACGGCGCCGCTGCTCTTCACCATCGGCACCTTGCAGGCCCACAGCAACTGGAACGTGTTCAAGGGGACCAACACCTCGCTGTCCGCCCAGATCTTCGCCAACGCCCAGCAGCCGTTCCCCGGCGCGCAGGCCCGGGCATGGGGTGCCGCCCTCACCTTGATCGCCATGGTCCTCATCCTCACGGTCATCGCACGCCTCGTGTCCGCCCGTCTGTCGGTGCAGTCCAGTTGACGGGCGCGGTTCCTCGATGATCCCCCGCCGGGGTGACGGCGCCGCAGCGCAACGCGGAGCTCCCTGATGCGAAAGGGCGCGCTTCGTCGCCTCTCCGCCGCGTTGGGGCTGCTGGACCCCTCCCGCGCCGATGACGAGGGCGCTGACGACGTCGGAGTCGACGAGCTGGTCGAGCAGGTCGAGCGGTCTGCAGCCGTCGCCGCCCGGCGCCTCGCCGACACCGAGCTGGCGCTCGGGCGCCTCATGGCTGCGATGGCCGAGATCGCCCAGGGCGTGGTGGTCTGCGATCCCGACGGGGAGGTCGTGTACCGCAACACCCATGCCGCGATGTTCGTCGGCGCCCGTCACGGCGAGGCGCTGGCTGAGCAGGCGGTGGCCGAGCTGCTCCAGGCCGCCATCGGCGGGGCGAGCCCGGAGCGCACCGTCGACCTCTTCTCCCCGCCGCGGCGCACGCTCGTGGTGCGGGCCACGCCGCTGGTCGGGGCCGACGGTGTGCTGGGGGCGGTCGCCGTCATCGAAGACGTGTCCGAGAAGCGTCGCCTCGACATGGTGCGCCGGGACTTCGTCGCCAACATCAGCCACGAGCTCAAGACGCCGGTCGGCGCGCTCAGCCTGGTGGCCGAGACCCTCTGCGAAGAGGATGACCCCGCCATCGTGGCCCGCCTCGCGGGGCGCATGCGCGCCGAGTCCGAACGCCTCGGGCGCATCATCGAGGACCTGCTCGACCTGTCGCGCATCGAGGCCGAGGAGACCCCGATCCGCGAGCACGTGGCGGTCCGGGACGTCGTGGCCCAGGCGGTCGACCGCCTCCGGCCGACCGCGGAGCACCGGGGGATCGCCCTCGAGCTCGACGAGGTCGGCGGAGCCCTCCAGGTGCGCGGCGACCGCCGCCAGCTCGTGTCGGCGCTCCACAACCTGTTGGACAACGCCATCAAGTACTCCGAGCGCGGCTCGGCGGTGCAGGTCCGCGCCACGGGCGCCGACGGCTGGGTCGAGATCGTCGTCGCCGACCACGGGATCGGGATCCCCTCGCGCGACCTCGAGCGGATCTTCGAGCGGTTCTACCGCGTCGACCAGGCCCGGTCGCGCGAGACGGGTGGGACCGGGCTCGGCCTCGCCATCGTCCGCCACGTGGCCGGCAACCACGGCGGCGAGGTCCAGGTGGCATCGCGCGAGGGGGACGGATCGACCTTCACCCTCCGCTTGCCCGGCGGTGCCGCGGCGGTGCCGCTGTCCGGGGTCGGTGGAAGGGACGAGCACGATGGCTGATCCGCCGACAGTGTTGGTCGTCGAGGACGAGGAGTCCTTCATCGAAGCGCTGGTCGTCGGCCTCAAGCGCGAGGGCTTCCTCGTCAAGGTGGCGCGCGACGGGGCCGAGGCAGTCGAGGTCTTCGACGCCGTGCGCCCCGACCTCGTGCTCCTGGACGTGATGCTGCCCCGACTGTCGGGGATCGACGTGTGCCGGGAGCTGCGCAGCCGCTCCCGGGTGCCGATCATCATGGTCACCGCCAAGGGCGGCGAGATCGACACCGTCGTCGGGCTCGAGGTCGGCGCCGACGACTACGTGACCAAGCCGTACCGGCTCCGGGAGCTGGTGGCTCGGATGCGCGCCGTGCTGCGCCGGGCGCCGGTGCAAGATGACGAGCAGGTGAGCGCCGAGGTGCTCGAGGTCGGCGACGTGCGGTTGGACCCCGAGCGCCACGAGGTGTTCGTCAAGAGCACCCCGGTGTCCCTACCCCTCAAGGAGTTCGAGCTGCTGGAGCTCCTCCTCGCCAACGCCGGGAGGGTCCTCACCCGCGAGACCCTGATCGACCGGGTGTGGGGGCCACACTACGTGGGCGACACCAAGACCCTCGACGTGCACGTGAAGCGGCTGCGCTCCAAGATCGAAGACGACCCGTCGAACCCGCGCCGGATCACCACGATCCGGGGCCTCGGCTACAAGTTCGAGGCGATCCGGGTCTGAGCCGGCTCAGCGCAGGCGCAGGCGGAACCGGCGCGAGGTCCGACCGCCCGAGGGGAGCAGGTCGTCGTCGCCGCGGTGCCACAACGGGGTGATGTCCCCCGCGGGCGTCACCGGGCCGGCGGTCGTCGCCATCTCCCGGTTGAGGACCTGCAGTATCGGGTTGCCGTCGTCATCGATGGGTGACACGAGCTCCGACATCGCGGGCGATCCCGCCAGCGGCCTGGGCGCCGCCCCCGACTGGGCGCCTCGCAACGGCGACGGAGCGGCCGGTCCGGGGTTGGCGCTCCTCGTGCCCGCGGGTGCCCAGGCGAGCGGGTTCACCCCCGCAGGGGCGGCGTCGGCGGCGGTGCCGGGCTCGGCCGTGGTCGACCCGCCGGCGAACGCGACGCTCGCCGAGGCGTGGTTGGTGTCGAGCGCGCCGTCATCGCCCGCGTTCCAGAGGTTGGCCATGCAGACTCCATCGGCCGGTCCCGGGACGGTCTTGAGGCCGCGGCGCGGGGCAGGACCGTAGGCTGGCGGCGGAGCATGAGCGAAGCCGACCCCAACCACGAGCCCGAGGAGACGGGCCACGTCCCCGGAGGTCCCGGCCTCCCACGGGCGGCGCTGCTGACGGCCGGGCGAGCCTGGGCCGGGCGCGTGCTCGGGCGGGTCGCGGTGTTCCTCCGGGGCAACATGCGGCTGCGCTCCGACGAGGTCGGGTTCGGGCGGGGCCGTCACCGCCCGGGCCCACCGCCGTTCACCCGACTTGCCGTCACCCAGATGATCTCCCTCGGTGCCGATGCGTTGGTCACCGTCGCGCTGGCCGGATCGCTGTTCTTCAACATCTCGGTCACCGCCGCCCGGGGCCGGGTGGCGTTGTCGCTCCTGCTCACCATCGCCCCCTTCGGCGTCGTGGCGCCGCTGCTCGGGCCGGTGATCGACCGCGCCCGTGGGGGCCGGCGGGCGATGATCGTGGCGTCGGCCATCGGCCGGGCGGTGGCCTGCCTGTTCATGGCGCGCTACATCCACAGCCTGCTGTTGTTCCCCGCTGCGTTCTTGACCCTCGTGTCCTCCAAGGCCTACACCGTGGCCAAGGCGGCGCTGGTGCCCACGGTCGTGGAACGCAACGAGGACCTGGTCGAGGCCAACTCGAAGCTGGCCATCGGCGGCGCCATCGCCGGGTTCGCCGCGTCGATCCCTGGTGTGCCGATCCTGAAGCTGTTCGGTGCGGCGACGCTCCTGCGGGTCGACATCGTGCTCTTCATCCTCTGTGCGCTGAGCGCGCTGCGCCTGGCGCCGGCGCGGCCCGAGCGGATCCCGGCGATCGAGCCGCCTGCGGGGACGCCCGCGCCGGGCGCCGCCTTCGCGCCCACCCCGGGAGCCGTCGAGCTGGCGCCGGGGGCGCTGACCGCCGCCACCGTGGCGATCGCCGCCCTGCGGTTCCTCGTCGGCTTCATGGTCTTCCTCGTGGCCTTCGCCTTCAGGCGAACCCACGCGCCGGCGTGGTGGTACGGCTTCATCCTCGCCGCCAGCGTCGGAGGCAACCTGGTGGGCGCGGCGATCGCGCCCCGGCTGCGAGGCCGCGTGCGGGAGGACCACATCATCGTCGGATCGATCTCCGCGGTCGCGCTGGCGGGTGTCGTGACCTTTCCGATCGACATGCTCAAGCACCGGCCCGCCGCGTCGCTGCTCGCCGCCGTGGTAGGCGTCGCGGCCGGCACGGGCAAGCTGGCCTACGACTCACTCGTCCAGCAGAACGTGCCCGCGGCCCGCCAGGGCAAGACCTTCGGCCGCCTGGAGGCGATCTTCCAGCTGATGTGGGTGTTCGGTGCCCTCGTGCCGGTCCTGATCGCGCTGTCGCTCGGCGTGGGGGGCGTCGTGGTCACCGTGATCGCCCTCGCGGCGACGGTCGTGTACCTGGTCGGCAACCGCCTCGCCGTCCTCGGCCGGCTCCCGGGGTGGTGGCCGGGGGTGGAGCGCCCGCGCCCGGCGCGCCGGACGGCCCTCGGAGGTGCGGTCGGTCTGCCGCCGGTGCCTGATGCCCGCGTCGACGACGACCCGGTCGGCTTCGATCGGCGTGACCCGGGTCCGGCGCCCGAGGGCGCGGGATGAGGATGCGGGTCGTCGTGCTGTCCGACACGCACCTGCACCGGGGGAGCCGGCGCCTGCTGCCCGAGGCGGCCTACCGGACCCTGGATGGTGCCGATGCGGTCCTCCACGCCGGCGACGTCGTCGATGAGGCGCTCCTCCAGGTGCTCGCCACCGTCGCCCCCACCCACGCGGTGCTCGGCAACAACGACCACGGCCTCGTCGGCGTCCTGCCCGGCCGTCTCGAGCTCGACCTCGGCGGCGTCGCGGTGGCGTTGGTCCACGACAGCGGGTCGCGGATCGGACGGCCGGCCCGGATGCGGCGCCGCTTCCCCCGCGCCGACGTCGTGGTGTTCGGCCACAGCCACATCCCCGTCGACGAGGCGGGCGACGGGGGCCAGTGGCTGTTCAACCCGGGTTCACCGACGCAGCGACGGGGCCAGCCCCACCACACCGTCGGGGTGTTGGACATCGACGACGGTCGGGTGGTCGGGCACCGCATCGTCGTCGTCGACCCGCCGTAGCGGGTTGCGGAGTGACCGTCGACCCGCCGTAGCGGGTCGCTGGACGGCGGTCGCGAGAGGCTCCCCTTTCCCCGGCTCGGCCGCGACCCGCGGGCTCAGCCCTCCTCGGGGAGGTCGATGCGGGCCAGCCACAGGCCCGGCGCGTCGAGCTCCGCCGGCGTGGGCAGCTCCCTGCTCGATCGCCAGAGGCGGGCCAGCCCCTCGTCGCCCGCGCGCTCTTCGACGCCGCGCACGAAGCTGGCGCCGCGCTCGTAGGCCGCAGCCGACAGCTCGATGCCGAGGAGGCGGGAGACGAAGCGGGTGGCCTCGCCCTCTTCGAGGCGGCGCCGGCGCAGCGCCTCGGTGAGCGGCCCGTAGGTGCCGATGATGCGACGCCCGACCCGATCCATCACGTGGTCCACGTAGCCGACGACGGCGCTCAGCAGGGCCTGCAGCGGGACCATGAGCTGGCGCTGGGTGTCGGACTGGATCTCGCCGAAGATCATCTCGGGGTCGGCGAAGGTCTCCTGCAGGGCGGCCATGTCGGACAGGTCGAAGGAGCCGAGGCGGTCCTCGAGGCCACCGACGTTGGGCTCGAAGGAGCTGGCGTAGGCGGAGAGGAGCTCCTCGAGGCGGGCGCGGACGTGTGGGCGGGAGAGCACGGCGTGGTGGGCCAAGGCGTGGAGGCACACCCAGAGTCGCACGTCGTCGGCGGGCAGGCTCCAATCGGCGGCGAACGCGTCGACCGTCGCCGGGACGAAGAGGAGCTCGTCCGACGGCGGGCGGGGGATGGGCAGGTCGTACTGGCCCATGGCCCGGCTGGCGAGGTGGCCGACCATCGTGCCTGCCTGCATCCCGAACAGCAGCGGTGCCATGGCCTGGGGCAGGTTGCCGAGCAGCTGGCTCATGGGATCTGCCGCAGGCTCCGACGGCTCCGGGGACCCGTCCTGGCGGTTGAGGGAGGACGCCATCTGCTCGAGCAGCGGGCGCCACGCGTCGAGGGTGAGCATCGCCCAGTCCGAGCGGTTGACCGCGCGCACCGAGAGGATGCCGCTGGTCGCCGAGGTGTCGAGGCCGGTCGCGTCGGCGACGTGGAGCTCGGCCACCCGCAGGAGCTCCTCCAGGCGCACCCGCGCGACGGGATCGGGGTTGGCCTCCGTCGCGCCTTCGGTCGCGGTCCAATGGGCCAACTGCCGAGCGATCTCCCAGTTGAGCGGGCCCTGGTTGGTCAGCAGCCGGGCCAGGTTGCGGAGGAGGTCGTCGAAGGGGCCCCCTCCGAAGCTCCCGAATGGACCGGACTCGCTCATGAAGGCATGGTAGGGCGGTGAGCACCACAGTCGTCACCGGCGTGTCGGGCTTCCTCGGCCAGCGCGTGGTCGCCGCCCTCGTGTCGCGCGACCGGGCCGCCTCGGTCGTCGGTGTCGACCTGGTCGCGCCGAGCTTTGTGGACCCGGCCCTCGACTTCCGGTTGGGGGACGTGGCGCAGGCGCCTTCGGGGGGCGCCGACTGGTTGGCCGAACTGGTCCGCGGCGCTGACGCCGTGGTGCACCTGGCCTGGTCGCACGCCGACGACACGGGAAGCCCTCGTGACGGCACCCATGGCTGCGCGCCCAACCTGCGGGCCCTGCGGCGGGTGCTCGACGCCGTGGCCGAGGCCGGCTCGCCCACCCTCGTCCACCTCTCCAGCGCCACCGTCTACGGCGCCTGGCCGGACAACCCGGTGCCGCTCGCCGAGGACGCGGCGATCCGGCCGAACCCCGGGTTCTCCTACGCCGTGGAAAAGGCTGAGGCCGAGCGCATGGTGGCGGAGTGGGCGGAGGCCCACCCGCGGACCCGCGTGGTGGTGCTCCGCCCCGCGGCGACCGTCGGGTGGTCGGGGCCACCGCTGTACCGGGCGCTGGCCGGCACCGGCGCGCCGCGCCCCGAGGACGGCGGCCGTCCGATGCAGTTCCTGCACGTCGACGACCTGGCGTCCGCCGTGGTCTTCGGCGTGTACGGCTCGTTGCGGGGCGTCTACAACGTGGCTTCCGATGGCTGGCTCGGCGAGGACGCGGCGCGTGACCTCGCTGGAGGGGTGGCTCGGGTCACGCTCCCCGGCGGGTTGGCCCGTGCCCTTGCCGCGTGGGGCTGGCAGGTCCGCCGCTCCGGGACGCCCAAGGAGGCAGCGCCGTACCTGGTCCACCCCTGGGTGGTGGCCAACGACCGGCTGCGCGCTGCAGGGTGGGCGCCGGCGCACACCAACGAGGAGGCGCTCGTCGCCACCGACGAGCGCAGCCATTGGAGCGACATGCCACCGAGCCGCCGCCAGGAGGTGGCTTTGGCCGTTGCCGGCGTCGGAGTGGTCGCGGCCGGGGCCGGCCTGGTCAGCCTCGCCTGCGCGGTCGCCGCCCGGCTGCGGCGCCGCCAGCGCGACAGCGGCTGAGCGGCCGCCGGAACGGCCGCCGGGATCCCCCGGGATCTCAGGAGGTGAGGTGGGGTGGTCGCTCGGCGACGACCAGTGAGCTGCTGTGCGGCACGCCGCCGCGCAGATAGGTCAGTGCGACCCGGTCGCCCGGCTTGTGACGGCGAAGCGCAACGGTGATGTCCGCCATCGACGTGATCGGCTGGCCGTCGAGCCGGGTGATGACGTCCTGTGCCCGCAGCCCGGCGCGTGCGGCCGGACTGCTGTCGGTCACCTGGTCGACCTGTGCGCCGCCGTCGAGCCCGAGGGTCGCCTCGCGGACGTCATCGAGGTCGCTGCCCATGACGCCGATCCAGGCGTGGCTGACCCGCCCGGTCGACATCAGCTGCTGAGCCACGTCGCGGGCGACGTCGATCGGGGTGGCGAAGCCGGTCCCCGAGCCGGTCTGGGCGAACGCGGTGATCAGGCCGATCACCATCCCGTTGCTGTCGACGAGGATGCCGCCACTCGACCCCCGGGCGATCGCGGCGTCGGTCTGGATCATGTCGACGAGCAACGTGCCGTTGTCGGACTCGACCTCCCGGCCGAGCGCGCTGATCACCCCGACGGTCACCGACGGGCCGCCAGGGAGCCCGAGGGGGTTGCCGATGGCGATCGCCATCTGTCCGACCTTGAGGCCGACCGCGGAGCCGAGCTGCGCCTCCGGGGAGGTGACCGCCAGCTTGAGCACGGCGACGTCGGTCTCGGCGTCCGCGCCCACCAACACGGCCTTGACGGTGTGGCCATCGGACAGGGTGGCGGAGATCTGGGTCGCTCCCTGCACGACGTGGCTGTTGGTGAGGACGTAGCCGTCGTCCAAGAAGATGACTCCCGAGCCCGTGCTGGAGGTGCCGTTGGCGCTGGTCTTGACCTCCACGAGCGAGGGACTCAGCTTGGCGGCGGCGCGGATGACCTCGTTGTTCTGGTCCGCGTTGGAGGCCAGCGTGGCGGGCACCGACGTGTCGACCACCTGCTCGACGGGGCGCACGACGGTGGTCCGCACGCGCAGGTTGGTGGTCACCACCATCAAGCCGGAGGCGACGAGCGCGCCGAGCATGCCGGCGACGAGCGCAGTCGCCCACAGCCGGTGATCGGTCGTGTGGCCGAGCGCGGCCGCAGACGGCAGCGGGCTGGTCTGGAGCTCGGAAGGGTGCCGCCACAGCCGGTCATCGGGCGGCAGCCACGGGAAGATGGGTTCTTCCTCCTCGGCGCTGTCGTCGGGCTCCACCCGAGCGAGATTACCGGCGAGCTTCGCCGCGCTGAGGTCGGGTCCGACGATATCGACGCCCGCCACGGTCCCGCGACGGTTCTGGGCCTTACGATGAGGGGGTGCGACCTCCCACCGATGGCGACGACTGGATCGGGCTGAGCGATGAGCCGCTGCCGCTCCAAGAGGCATTGGCCTGGACCGTGCGACCCCACTGTGGCGCGCAGGTCCTCTTCAGTGGGACCGTGCGCGACCATGCCGAAGGCAGGGTCGGCGTCTCGGAGCTGGAGTACGAGGCCTACACCGAGCAGGTGTTGCCCCGCCTCGCCCGGATCGCGGGCGAGGCGCGGAGTCGCTGGCCGACCCTCGGGCGCCTCGTCCTGCTGCACCGGGTCGGGGTGCTCAGCCTCGGCTCGTGCTCGGTCGTCGTGGTCGCGTCGGCGCCGCATCGCGACGAGGCGTTCGCGGCGGCACGCTTCGGCATCGACACCCTGAAGGCGACGGTGCCCATCTGGAAGCGGGAGACGTGGCAAGATGGATCGGACTGGGGGCTGTGCGCCCAGGATGTCGCCGAGATCGGCGTCGAGAGCTGACGGAGGATCCGGCCGTGAGAGGGGCAGTCCTCGCTTCCCTGGTGCTCACCAACCTCCTCTATCTGGCCGGGGCGGTGGTGGTGGCGACGGTCGTGATCGTGCTGTACATGCTGCGGCACCGCAAGCCGCGCTCGATGGAGGCGGGGATCGAGTCCTTCAACCGGGAGCTGCGGGCGTTGTCGCCCGAGTACCGCCCGACCGGCGGCACCGACACCCGGACCTTGCTCTCCCAGCCCCCCGATGACACCGAGGTCCGGGTGATCGCGTCGGGAGGGGACCCGGGGACCGATGCCACCGGGTCGCCTCGTTCTCTGCCGGGAAAGGACCGCGATCGTCGAGGCGGCTCGGCTCGGCGGGCGGGAGGCCGGGCTGGCTAGGGACCTCGCCATCGACCTCGGCACCGCCAACACCCTCGTCTACACCAAGGGTCGGGGCATCGTGCTCAACGAGCCCACGGTGATCGCTCTCAACTCGCGCACCCAGGACGTGCTGGCGATGGGTCACGAGGCGTGGCAGATGATCGGCCGCACCCCCGGCTACATCGTCGCCGTACGGCCGCTGCGAAAAGGTGCGATCACCGACTTCGACATCACCCAGCGGATGATCCGCTTGCTGCTCCAGCGCGCCGGGGTCTCGCGCTTCAACCGGCCACGGGTGCTGATCTGCGTCCCCTCGGCCATCACCGAGGTCGAACGGCGGGCGGTCGAGGAGGCGGCCCGTGGCGCGGGCGCCAATGGCGCGTACCTGATCGAGCAGCCCATGGCGGCGGCGATCGGCGCGGGGCTGCCGATCCACGAGCCGCTCGGCAACATGGTCGTCGACGTGGGCGGTGGCACGACCGAGACCGCCGTGATCTCCCTCGGCGGGATCGTGGCGCTCCAGGCCATCCGGGTGGGGAGCTTCGACATCGACGCGTCGATCCAGTCCTACGTGCGCCGCGAGTACGGCATCGCCATCGGCGAGCGCACCGCGGAGGAGATCAAGGTCGCCATCGGGTCGGCGTGGCCGCTCAACGACGAGGTCAAAGCGGAGGTGCGCGGGCGGGACCTCATGAGCGGGCTGCCCAAGACGGTGATCCTGTCGCCCGAGGAGGTACGCGGGGCGATCGAGGAGCAGGTCGGCGCCATCGTCGACTCTGTCGTCAAGTGCCTGGGCATGGCGCCCCCCGAACTGGCGCAGGACCTCATCCTCCAGGGCATCCACCTCGTCGGCGGCGGCGGGATGCTCCGAGGCCTCGACCGGCGCCTCGCGGAGGAGACGGCGATCCCGGTGCACCTTGTCGATGCGCCGCTCGAGTGCGTGGTGCTCGGCGCGGGCAAGTGCCTGGAAGCCTTCGAGTCCCTGAAGGTCATGTTCATGGGGTCCGGCCGCTGAGCGGGCGCGTCGTGCGAAGGCGACCGCCGGTCAGGGCGGTGGCGCGGTGCCGTCCCCGCTGAGGTCCTCGGCCGCCTGACGCACCTGCCAGTCGCGGTCTTGCAGAGCGCGAGCGAGGGCCTCGTCGACCTCCGGCCCGGAGAACGGTGCCAGGGCGAGCACGGCTCGTCGGCGCACCGCCGCTCGGTCGCTGGTGGCGTCGAGGATGGCGGGCAGGCCGGCGGGATCGCCGATGGCCCCGAGTGCGGCCACCGCCGACTCGCGACACAGCGGGTCGCGGTGGTCACGCGCCAGCGTGGCCAGGGGACCGACTGCGGCGGGGTCGCCCAGCTCACCGAGCGCGGCGGAGACCGCCTCGACGACGAGGGTGTCGGGGTCCTCGAGAGCTGCGGTCAGCGCCGCGCAGAGGCGAGACCCGAACGGCGGAGCCAGATCGGCGGCGCGGCGGCGCACGCCCGGGTCGGGGTCGGCCAGCGCGCCCGCCACGTCCTCGACGTGCAGCTCGCCCATACGAGCCAGGGCGCCGAGCGCGCTGGCCCGCACCGTCGCGGCCGGGTCGGATCGGGCGGCCTCGGCCACGCCACGCTCGCCGCGGTGGCCCGCGATCGTCACCGCCCGCCGGCGTTCGGCGATCTGGGCCCCATCGTCGGTCGGCGACGGTCCCGTGCCCGGCTCGACGGTCACGGGCGCCGCCGGCCGGGCGGGGCGGGCGTCGACGGTGAGGGCGACGACGGCCACGGCGGCCGGGTCCCGCGCTCAGGCCTTGAGCGCGTGCTGGATGGCAACGACGATCACACCCACGATCGTGGCCAGCAACGCCGCGAGGATGATGCCGAGCACGGCGATGACGATCACCAGCTCGAACACCGACAGGATCTTGCGCCAGAGCGGGACCTTTTCGGTCACGCGGGGCCGGAACCGCAGGCGGGGCTGCTTGGGGGGTCTGGCAGCCCTGCCTGAGCGCGCCTTGCGGCCCGACCCGTTGACCACGACCGGCGGCGGGGTCCGGTTGCGCCACGGCGGCGGCGGTGCCGTGAGGGTGCCCCCGGGGCCGGGGATCTGACCGACGGGGCCGGGGATCTGGCTTGCGGGCCCGGCGTTCGCACCGACGGGGCCGACGATCGCGCCGATCCCCGCTGGTTGGGTC
>Ga0209698_10002379_pt1 | contig 21373 bp, 20 predicted proteins | sample LitLauG_LLR_2012_FD_187203 | JGI IMG/M metagenome (GOLD analysis project Ga0209698, IMG submission 187203) | Freshwater sediment microbial communities from Pennsylvania, USA - Little Laurel Run_MetaG_LLR_2012 (SPAdes) (version 2) | ecosystem: Environmental > Aquatic > Freshwater > Creek >...
GGCTTCGTGCATGCCGAGCCGGCCCGCCATCTGGAACGAATGCTCGCTTGAATCGACGTCGTGATAGGAGCCATCGATCAGCGTCACCGATACATCCACCACCGGAAACCCGATCGGCCCGCGCGTCATCGCATCCTTGACGCCTGCCTCGACCGCCGGAATCCATTGCCGTGGGATCGCCCCGCCGGTGATTTTGTCGACAAACTCAAAGCCTCGGCCGCGCGGCTGGGGCTTCACCTGGATGACGCAATCGCCGAATTGACCATGGCCGCCGGTTTGCTTCTTGTGGCGCCCGCGTTTCTCGGCGTTTTTGCGAATGGTTTCCTTGTATGGCGTCGACGGGCGTGCGGTTGAAACATCCACTCCGTAGCGCGCCTTCAGCCGGTCCAACACCGACCGCAGATGCGGATCGCCCTGGCCCTGCAGCAATATTTCGTGGGTTGTTTGATCGTGATGCACGCCAAGGCCTGCATCTTCTTCCACCAGCTTCTGCAACGCGCCTGACAAACGCACGTCATCCTTGCGGTCTTTAGTGGCGATGGCGAGCTGATAGACGGGATAACGCTTGGCGAAATTGAGCTTGACCTTCTGTTTACCGCTGGTGGCGAGTAAATCGCCGGCCGCCACAGGATCGAGTTTGCCTATGGCCACCACATCGCCTTCCGGCGCTGAGGCGATCTTTTTGGTTTGCGCGCCCTGCACCGCAAAAAGCGCGCCGGGGCGCCCGCTCGACCCATCGCTCAAGATGATCTGATCGCTATCGCTTAAGGCTTTGGCGAACACGCGCGCATAGGCCAGCTTGCCGGCTTGGCCTGCATGGGAAATGCGCATGACATAGGCGCCAGCGCCGCTCAGCCCCAGCCGCTCGGCGGCGTATTGCGGCGCCGGCGTATCGTGGCGCAGCGCCTTTAATAGACGCCGCACGCCGTTGCCTTGCGCCGTTGCGCCGAAGAACACCGGCGCAATCAATGCTTCGCGTGTCTCACGCACCAGATCCGCGTACACAAGATCGCGATCGGGGTCTGCGTCGGAAAGCAATTTTTCCATCAGCTCGTCGTCAAAATCAGCGAGCTGCTCGAGCATGTGAAACCGAGCTTCGGTTTCGCGCGCGCTCATGTCCTTAGGTATGTCGACGACCCGGGAGGGCTTGCCGGGCTCGTAATGATAGGCGCGCTCCAACGCGAGATCGACGAAGCCCGTGACTTTGTCGTTTTCCCAGATCGGGATCTGGCGCGCCACCAGCGGCACATTGCTTATCGGCTGCAGCGCCTCCAACAAATCGCGAATGCGTCCGTGGGCGGTATCGATCTTGTTGATGAATAGCGCATGCGGGATGGCCATCTCCTCCAGCGTCTTCAAGAAGGGCTGAGCCAAGATCGCTTTATCGGGATCGGGATCGGCGACGACGATCGCCAGATCGACCGCGGGAAGCGCGTAATCGGCGTCCGCCAAGAAATCCACAGCGCCGGGCGCATCGATCAGCGCATAATGGTCGCCCATAAAATCAATCTTTGTAAATTGCGTTTCAGTGGACTGGCCCGCCGCGGTCGGGACTGCGCCCGAACCGCCCGAGGCGGCGGATGCCAGGGCCTGTGTCAACGCCGTCTTGCCCGCCCCGGTCGGACCGACGACGGCGATTGCCCTCACTACATTTGCCGATTTGCTCGCAGCCATTGGCGCTCATCTCCCTTGGAAACGGGCGGCGCCACGTCGTGAAACGGCAGCGCCGCTTCTGGCTTATGACAGCCTGGTTCGCCCAGGCCGGAAGATCACTGTTTCACGATCGCAACAGACGTCAAGCCAGACCAAGCACGCCGGCTATGGTTAATAAGGGGTCAAATGCTGGGTCATAGCTTCGACGCTCGATCCGCAATTTGCCCGACTAATCGCTGCGGCGGCGCCGGCGCGTTTGGCCTTGATCCTCGCCTGGCTCGTTATTGGCCCCATGGGGGGACAGCACTTGGAGTTCGTCGTTGTCGGTGCTGCCGCGAACGAGATCGGCGCGCTCGATGACGCCGTCGCCATTGCTGTCATAGTCGTGGGCGCGCTGCCTCAGTTCTGCAGCAAACTCCGCGAAGGTGATCTGTCCATCGCCGTTGCGATCCATATCAGTCCGGTATGGCGCGTACGCGCCGCCGAGCGCGCGCAGGCTCCAGGCTTGGTACTCCTCTGGACTGATAAGGCCATCATGATTGGCGTCGGCGCGCGCGAACTCGCGGGCGATGCCGGCTTCTACTTCTGCTTGGGTGATCAACAAATCGCCGTCGCGATCGAAGCCTGCAAACAGAATTGCGTCAGCATTGGCGGTTCCAGCTCTGTGTGCGGGGTGGGCGGGTAATGAATATTGCGCCCCCGCTTCCATGCTTTCGCTCATTCGGCGGCCGCCGAAATCGCCGCCATGATGGCCCCGCTCGCCCGGCGCTGCGCAGCTGGCCAGCACGATTGTTAGAATGGCTAAGGTCGGTTTGTGCACAAACGCCTCCAATGGCCTCGGGCTAGGCGCCAAATTTGTCCGGCCTACGCCCAAATGTGTCGCGCCCGACAAGGCTTACCGCTTCCAGGTCTCGTTGACCTGATAGGTGGGCGCAGTGGTTGGTCCGGTTCGCATCGGCGTGATCAGACGCCTGCGCGCCAGGCGTCTGACCGCATTCTGCACGGACGATTTCGATAGCCCGGTAGCATGGGAAATATCGGCTAGGCTGGCGGTAAGCTTGGCGCGCCCTTGCGCGCGGGCGCCCCGCCAAAGCCACAGGAAGACTATAAAGGCGGTGGGGGCGCGATCATGGGCGACCAAATCGCGCATCAAGGTATCGACAATATAGGGATCCAGCTGCAGCCGCTTTGCCATTGCTTACTATAGTAAGCAATGACCCCCTTGCGCCAGCAGCGTAAGCTGGGAACATTCAGCCCATGATCACGCACTTGAAATTCGCCTCCATTCCTTGCCGCGACCAAGCCCGGGCCGTGAAATTCTGGACCGAGCAGGTAGGGTTTGAGATCCATACTGATCAACCGATGGGCGATCAGCGCTGGATCGAACTCAAGCTACGCGGCCAAGCTACCGCCATTGTCCTGTTTACCCCTGAAGGCCACGAAGATCGCATCGGCAGCTTCTTCAACGGTTCTTTCGCTTGCGACGATGTGCAGGCAACTTATCGCCAACTCAGCCAACGCGGCGTCGAGTTTGTGAAACCGCCCGAGAAACAGCCGTGGGGCGAATACGCCACTTTCAAAGACCCCGACGGCAATCAGTTCGTGATCAGCTCCAAATAAGCGCCCAAACGGCGCTTTGCCGGTTCGCTACAGACGCCGGTCCCACCACCGGCGCGATCCTGGCCCATATCAGCGCCCCATCGCAGCGGGCGCCCCATCACCAACGCTTGGCGCGCGCGCCCATGCCAAGCGCGGCGCTTGATTGTTGTGCTCATCACATGATCAAGTGCTGCGCGGGCTCAAACAGCGAGGTTTTGCCGTGCCAGATGCGACCACAATCTCAGCGCCTCCCGCATGGGACATCGGCGCAGGCGTCGTCGGCTATGCATGGCGCACCCCCGATGCAGGCGCCAACCTCTTGCTCGCACATGGCTTTGCCGAATATGCCGAGCGTTATCTCGCCCACTATTCACAGCTGATACCGCGCCTCAACGCAGCCGGCTTTGATGTTTACGCTTTCGATTACAAGGGCCATGGGCGCTCAAGCGGCCCGCGCGGGGTTTGCGACCTCAACCGAGAAGTCGCCCACCATCAAAGGGCGCGAAAAATCTTGGGCGGCCAAGCCAAGCCGCTCTTCCTGTTTGGGCACTCGCTGGGCGGACTCGTCACTGCCGCCAGCGTCGCAAACGATCCAAGCGGGGTGAGCGGGGTAATACTGAGTGCGCCAGCGCTGTTGGTAGAGGCGCCGGCGCATTTGCGCGCCGTCGCCGGCTTATTTTCCATCATCGCGCCCGGCGCTCGGCTGACCCCGCCCATCGAAGCTAGCGGCCTTTCACGTATTCCAGCCGAGGTCGCCGCCTATGTGAGCGACCCGATGGTTTCGGATCCGCGTGTGCCTGCGCGCACCGGCGCCACCGCCATCGCGGTCGCTGAAGCCGCCTGGAAAAACTATCCGAATTGGACTGCGCCGACGCTGGTGCTGCATGGTGAAAAGGACCGCGCCACGCCAGCTGAAGGCAGCAAGCGCTTCATCGCCGCCATTCAGTCCTCCGATAAGCGGCTTGAACTTTATCCAGAAGGCTATCACGAGCTGCTCAACGATCTCGATCGCGACGCGGCGTTTGCGCTGATCCTTGAGTGGCTCGGCGCACGCGCAAAGATCCGCTGATCTGCCGCTCAGCGCTCCGGCAGTGGTATGAATTCTTCCTCGTCGCCAGGGATTGTTCCGAACTTTCCCGCCTTCCAATCTTCTTTAGCCTGCTCGATCCGTTCTTTGCGCGAGGACACAAAGTTCCACCAGAGATGCCGCGCCCCGAGACTGGCGCCGCCCAGCAGCATGAAACGCGCGTCGGCCCCGGCTTTGATGGTGAGACGATCGCCGCTGCGAAACACCAGGAGGCGGCCCGGCGCGAACACATCGCCGGCTATCTCAATCTCGCCCGCGGCCAGATAGACGCCGCGTTCTTCGTGGTCGGCGTCAATCGGCATGGAGGCCTGAGCATCGAGGCGCACGTCGGCGTAGAATAAATCTGAAAACGTCCTTACCGGCGAAGTCTCGCCAAACAGCGACCCTGCAATCACGCGCACGCGTTTGCCGCCCTCTTCGATCAGCGGCAGCTCGCCTTCGTCGTGATGCACAAAAAATGGATCGCTCTCCTCATGCCCCTCGGGCAACGCGATCCATGATTGAATCCCCGCAATCGGAGAACCTGTCGCGCGCAATTCTGGTGCGGTGCGTTCTGAATGGGCGATGCCGCGCCCGGCATTCATCCAATTCACCGCGCCTGGCTTGATCGCTTGCGCCGAACCCAGCGTGTCGCGATGCATGATCTCACCCTCAAACAGATAGGTAATGGTCGCAAGATTGATGTGAGGGTGGGGCCGAACATCCAAGCCTTTGCCGACCGCAAACCGCGCCGGCCCAAACTCGTCCCAGAACACAAACGGCCCTACCATGCGCTTCTGGACCGCCGGAAGCGCGCGCCGCACCATGAAATTGTCGCCGAGATCGCGGGGTTTCGGAATGATCTCGGCAATGACGCAAGCAGCCGTCCGCTGAATATCGTCGTCGGGGCGAGAGCTCATGGGCGCCAATTTAGCGCGCCCGCAGCGCCGAAGCCAGTCGGCCGACAGGGCCGTTGAGACCCGCCTCGAGGGTCGCGCTTCAACCCTCTTGGCTTGGTCTAGAAAAGCTACGCCGCTTTCTTGTCGGCGGCGCCATTGAACAAGAAATCGTTGCCGTCGAAGCTTACACGCACCCTTTCGCCATCCTTTACCCGGCCTTCGAGAATGAGCCGCGCCAACGGATCTTGCAGGTCCTTTTGGACAACGCGCTTCAGAGGACGCGCGCCATAGGTTGGGTCGTAGCCGCGCTTGGCGAGTTCGGCCTTCGCACGCCCGTCGAGTTCCACGGTCATCGAGCGCGCCGCCAGAAGCTTCTCCAGCCGTTTCAGCTGGATATCGACGATTGAGGCCATTTGCGCGCGTTCTAGGCGCTTAAACAGGATAATCTCGTCGATGCGGTTCAAGAATTCGGGGCGGAAACGCAACCGCACCTCGTCCATGACCAGCTTGCGGACGTCGGTGACGTCAGCGCCCTCGGGCTGGTCAGCCAAATATTGCGCGCCGGCGTTCGAGGTCATGATCAAAATGGTGTTTTTAAAATCAACGGTGCGGCGTTGGCCATCGGTAAGGCGGCCATCGTCAAGCACCTGCAGCAAGACATTGAACACGTCTGGATGCGCCTTTTCGATCTCATCGAACAACACGACTTGATAGGGCCGCCTACGGACCGTTTCGGTGAGCGCCCCGCCCTCCTCGTAGCCGACATAGCCGGGCGGCGCGCCTATCAGGCGCGAAACCGAGTGCTTTTCCATATATTCCGACATGTCGACGCGGGTCAGAGCGTGTTCGTCATCGAACAGGAATTCGGCAAGCGCCTTGGTGAGTTCGGTCTTGCCGACCCCGGTTGGGCCCAAGAACATGAACGAACCGATCGGCCGGTGAGGATCCCGCAGCCCCGCGCGCGCGCGCCGCACCGCATCAGCCACCGCGCGGAGCGCCTGCTCCTGGCCGACCACGCGCTGACGCAGCTGGTCTTCCATCGCCAATAGCTTGGCGCGTTCGCCTTCCAACATTTTTTCGACCGGCACGCCGGTCCAGCGCGACACCACCGCCGCAATTTGCTCGGCGTCGACGACCTCCTTTACCAGGCCGCCCTCGCCGCCCGCCCTTTCAGCATCGGCGATGTGTTTTTCCAGTTGGGGGATACGCCCGTATTTGAGCTCCGAGGCACGCGCGAGATCGCCGGCGCGGACGGCGTTCTCATACTCGGTTTGAGCCCGCTCGAGCTCTTCCTTCGATTTCGACGTCGCCGCTAGTTTCTGCTTTTCCGCAGACCAGGTCGCAGTGAGTTCTTTGGAGCGGGTCTCCAGTTCGCCGATCTCGATTTCAAGCCTCTTCAGCCGTTCCTGCGAGGCAGGATCCTTTTCCTTTTTCAGCGCCACAAGCTCGATCTTCAGCTGCAAGGCGCGCCGATCGAGTTCGTCGAGCTCCTCGGGCTTGGAATCCACCTGCATGCGCAACCGTGCTCCCGCCTCGTCCATCAAGTCGATCGCCTTATCCGGCAAAAATCGATCGGCGATGTAGCGGTGCGACAGCTGTGCAGCGGCAACGATCGCGGCGTCGGAAATGCGCACGCCATGATGCTGTTCGTAGCGATCCTTTAACCCCCGCAAAATCGAGATTGTGTCCTCAACACTCGGTTCTTCCACGAAGACCGGCTGGAAGCGCCGCGCCAACGCTGCGTCCTTCTCCACATGCTTGCGATACTCGTCGAGGGTGGTGGCGCCAACGCAGTGCAATTCCCCGCGCGCCAACGCGGGCTTCAACAAATTCGAAGCGTCCATCGCGCCTTCGGCTTTGCCGGCCCCGACCAGCGTGTGCAGCTCGTCGATAAACAGGATGATGGCGCCCTCAGCGGCGGTGACTTCGTTCAAAACCGCCTTTAGCCGCTCTTCAAACTCGCCGCGGAATTTGGCGCCGGCGATTAAAGCGCCCATGTCTAGGGCGAGCAATTTTTTGTGCTTCAACCCTTCGGGCACGTCGCCATTTATGATCCGCAGCGCCAAGCCCTCGGCGATGGCGGTCTTACCGACCCCCGGCTCGCCGATCAGCACTGGATTGTTCTTGGTGCGGCGTGAGAGCACTTGAATTGTGCGGCGTATTTCTTCGTCACGGCCGATGACCGGATCGAGTTTTCCCTTTCGCGCATCGGCGGTGAGATCGCGCGTATATTTCTTCAGCGCATCATATTGATCTTCGGCGGAAGCGCTCTGGGCGGTGCGCCCCTTGCGCAGCTCGCCGATCGCCGCTTCCAATTTCTGGGGCGTCAACCCGGCCTTCTTCAAAAGCTCGGAAGCTTTGCCGTCGGCAATGAGCAATCCAAACAGCAAACGCTCGGCGGTGACATAGGAGTCCCCCGCCTTGGTCGCGGCTTGCTCGGCGCTATCCAAAGCGCGGGTAAACGAGGTCGCAGCATACAAGCGGTCACCGCCGCCTTGCACTTTCGGCAAGGCTTGCACGGCTTTGTCGGCCTCCTCGCCCACTTGGCGCGGGTTCACGCCTGCGCTGGTCAACAGCCCCGCGGCCAAACCTTCGCGATCATCCAGCAGCGCCTTTAAAAGATGCTGGGTTTCCAATTGTTGATTCTGTTCGCGTATAGCAATCGTCTGCGCGGCTTGAACAAATCCACGCGCCCGCTCTGTGAGCTTTTCCATATCCATGAGCGACCCCTAAGGCGTCCCCCGCCAATCCCCATAAAGGCGGATCAACGCGGCATGAGTTGTTTGCCGTAAGACGTAGTGTGGCGCCGCGAGCACACAAGAGCGGCGGGGCTTTCTTTTCGAGGCCATCACGTCGCATAGCAAACCCATGCGTGTGTTCATCATTTTGGCGCTTCTGAGCCTTATGGCCTGCGGTCGCGGCGCAACCCTAGTGTCCCCGCATGCGCCGACCGTGCTCAGCCCGCAGACCCGCACGGTCCTCACCGGCCCTCAAGCCTTGGCGCTCGCCCACCCTTGCAGCCGCGCTGCGCCCGGCCAAGTCAGCGGCCAATGGACGCCCAGCAGCGACGATCTCGAACCGCTCGAAAAGCTGCTTCAGTCGGTGTTGACCGGCCAACTCGTCATGGTTGGCCCGACAGCCGCGCCCGCCGACTATTATCGCCAATTCGCAGGCTTCATCGTCAACGGGCGTCGGGTCATTTACGTCAGCGGCGTCAGCAGACGCGGCGTTGGCGAGGAGGCTCGCGGCGCAAACCCCATCGATTGGCGAACCCAAGCCCTCAGCATCTGCGACGGCGGGCCGATCAGCTTCGGCGCTGAGTATGACGCTGACACCCACCAGCTCAGCAAGTTTAGCTTCAATGGCGCGCCCTAATGGGCCATGAGCAACGGGATGTGGGCCATGCGCAACAGGTCGCGGGTGGCCCCGCCGAACACCAACTCGCGCAAACGCGAGTGGGCATAGCCGCCCATGACCAGCAAATCAGCGCCGAGCCGGTCGGCCTCTTCCAAAATCGCTTCCGCGGGGGCGCGGCCCTTGCTTTCGACATTTTGCACATCAGCGTTTAAACCGCGCCGCTTTAGGTGCGCGGCGATGTTGGCGCCGGGCGCATCGCCATGTCCGAAGGCCTTTGGCCTGGCGTCGACGGTCAGCACCGTGACCTGTTCTGAGAATTCCAAAATATCGTCGGCTTCCGACAGCGCCCGCGTCGCTTCGCGGCTTGCGTCCCAAGCCACCACAGCGCGCCTGCCGACGAATTCGCCTTTCCATCCCGGCGGCGCTACCAATGCTGGACGCCCGGAATAGAACAAGACCCCCTCCACCACCTCCTCGCGCATCTCGATGCCGGCGCCGTCGGCAGGACGGGTCATCACCGCCACATCCGCGTAGCGGGCGTGCACAGCCGCCACCCGCCCGAGATCGCGGGCCAAAGCTTCCGCAGTGCGAATCTCGGTGGGCACCCCGCAATGGGTCAGCCGCGCCTCGACTTTCTTGCGCTCCTGCACAGCGTCGGCGCGCGCACGGCCCAACAACTCAGCCCAAACCCCGGCCACAACCGTCGGCTCATAGGCCAGCGGCTCATCCGGCAGCGGGGTCAGAAAGGCCGCCGCCAAACTTGCTTTCGATTGCTTTGCCAGCGTCTCAGCCAACGCAAACGCCGGCTCATCGGCGGCGGCGTCGGACACGATGACGAGAATGTCTTTCCAGCTCATAGGACCTCAACGCCTCAGCAAGATCCCAGGTTACCAGAAGCTGGCGCGCCTGCACATAAGAGACAAGCGCGACTTGAGTCTGATACCTGAGCTTGCAGCTTTAACAGGGAACCCCGCAAATGGCCCCCACCTTCCGCGCCGACGCCTTCATCAACGGCGAATGGATCAAAAGCGACCGCCGCTTCGAGGTCTTCAATCCCGCCACGCAGGCGCCAATCGCCCGCGTTCCTGACCTCGGTGCAGCTGAAACCGAAGCCGCCATCGCCGCGGCCGCAGCAGCACTTGCCCAGTGGTCGGCGAAGACCGCCAAGGAACGGGCGACGATCCTCAAACGTTGGTTCGACCTCGCCATGGCCGACATCGATCGGCTAGCGGAGCTTATTACCCTTGAAGGCGGCAAGCCTTTGGCCGAAGCGCGCGGCGAAGCCGCGTACGGCGCCGCATTTTTCGAGTGGTTCGCCGAAGAGGCCAAGCGCGTCTATGGCCACACCATCCCCACGACCACGCCGACGCGCCGCTATGTAACCATCAAACAACCGGTCGGGGTGTGCGCTGTGGTGACGCCGTGGAATTTTCCCATGGCGATGATCACCCGCAAAGTCGCCCCCGCTATCGCCGCGGGCTGCACCATCGTCGTAAAGCCGCCCCACCAAACCCCGCTCACGGCATTGGCGCTTGCCGAACTCGGCCAACAAGCCGGACTGCCAAATGGCGTTTTGAACATCGTCACCACCCATGACGCCGCCGCGGTCGGCAAGGTCATGTGCGAAAGCAAGACGGTGCGGAAATTCTCCTTCACCGGCTCGACCGCGGTGGGCAAGCGGCTCGCGGCGGCGTGCGTTGGGGCCAACGTCAAGAAAGTCTCGCTCGAACTCGGCGGCAACGCCCCCCTCATAGTGTTCGCCGACGCCGACATCGACAAGGCCGTTAAAGGCGCGGTAGCGTCGAAATTCCGCAATGCCGGCCAAACCTGCGTCTGCGCCAACCGCATCCTGGTTGAAGACCCCGTCTATGACGCGTTCTCCCAGAAGCTCGCCGCCGCAGTCGCCGAACTCAAAATCGGCAACGGCGCCGACGCCGGCGTCGAAATCGGCCCGCTGATCGATCAGCAAGCCATCGCCAAAGTCGAGCGCATGGTGGCTGAAGCGCTGGCCTCCGGGGCGGTCGCGCTCACCGGGGGTAAGAGAAATGGCGCCGGGGCGCAATTTTACACGCCGACCGTGCTCGCCAATGTCAGCCGCGACATGCGCGTCAACACCGAAGAAATCTTTGGTCCCGTCGCTCCGCTCATCCGCTTCAAAACCGAAGACGAAGCGGTCGCGATCGCCAACGACACCCCGTTTGGGCTCGCGGGCTATTTCTTCACCCGCGACCTCCACCGCGCTTGGCGCGTCGCCGAACGCCTCGAATACGGCATGGTCTCCATCAATGACGGGGTCTATTCCAACGAAGTCATTCCTTTCGGAGGCATCAAGGAATCTGGCCTCGGCCGCGAGGGCGGCGCCGAGGGCATCGAGGAATATCTGGAAACCAAATTTATCAATTTTGGCGGTTTCAGCTGAGCGACATCGCTTTCGTCTACGTGCTGGGCAGCGTGCGCGGGGCCGACAGGCGCACTTACGTCGGGTGGTGCGTTGATCTCGATCAGCGCCTAGCTGCCCACAATGGCGGCCGCGGGGCGCGCTCAACGCGGGGACGGGTTTGGCTATTGCTCTACGCCGAGCGCCATTTCAGCCGCCGCGAGGCGATGAGCCGCGAAGTCATGCTGAAGCGCAATCGTCGCTTCCGCGCCGCTCTCGCTGGGCTCTTAGAGCTGCGCGCGCCCTTGCCTTAAGAGCCCGCCCCTTGCTTAAACATGGCCTATGTTTGAGGCACTCCTACGCTCGGCGGAGCATGCGGCAGAGGCCGCCGGCGCCACGCTTTGGGGCGCCGTGGCGTCCCTCCTCGCGCCTGGGCTAATCGCCATAGGGCTAGGCTATGCGGCGCGCCGCCGACAATCCTTACAACGCGCCCGCGCCGCCGCCGGGGAAATCACCACCAATCTTTGCCTCTTCGGGTTCGACGTGATCGTCGTGACGCCGCTATTGGCGCTGCTGCTGGCCGCCATGGGCGCATGGATGCAACGCAATTCCATAGCCATCGTGCATCCCCATTTCTGGTCGCACCTGCCGGCTTGGCTCACGGGCTTTTTGGCCATCTTCATCGGCGACTTCATCGGCTATTGGCGCCATCGCCTCGAACACACCACCCCGCTCTGGCCCGCTCATGCTGTGCACCACAGCGACACAGCCATGACCTGGACGACCATTTTCCGCTTTCATCCCATCAACCGCCTCTCCACCGCGCTGATCGACACCGGCATGCTGGCTTTGTTTGGATTTCCACCTTGGGCGCTCGCGCTCAACAATATCGTGCGCCATTATTACGGCATGCTCGACCACATCGACCTGCCGTGGAGCTTCGGCCCGCTCGGGCGCATCTTCGTCTCACCGGTGATGCACCGCTGGCACCATATTCGCGAAGCGGCCGGGGCGGGGGTGAATTTCGCCACTGTGTTCTCGATCTTTGACCAAGCCTTCGCCACCTATTGGGCGCCCGGTCAATGCGACCTCCCCCTCGGGGTGCGCGACGCCATTGGCCAAAGCGCTCTGGCCCAATTGTGGCACCCACTCAAGGTCTTCCTGCGCTGGATGGCGCCGCGCCGGCCGGCGCCTGAGCCGTTGACGCCGCCGCTGGGCTGAGCCCTAGCGGCTTGGCTCACCTAGCCGGCGAGGGCCTAAAATCCAAATGCGCCGGCAGCAAACTGCCCGAAGCGCGTGTTGACGCCGGTAGGGATTTCGAACAGCGCAGCGATAATCTAAACCAAGCCCATGACGCCTATGTCGCTCCCCGCCTGGCTCTACAGCGACCCACGCTTTTTCGAACTTGAGCGCCAGGCCATCTTTCGCCAAGCCTGGCACATTGTCGGCCACCTCAACGAGGCCCCAAATCCGGGTGACTATCTCACCTTTGACATTCTGGGCGAGCGCGTGGTTGCGGTGCGCGGCCAAGACGGTCAAATCCGCAGCTTCCACAATGTGTGTCGCCACCGCGCCGGCAAAATCGCCCCCGATGCGCGCGGCGCCTGCGGGGCGCGCCTTGTTTGTCCCTATCACGCCTGGAGTTACCGGCTCGATGGCGGCTTCGCCGGCGCGCCAAAATGGCAGGGTTTTGAAAATCTTGACGCAGACTCACTTGGCTTGAAGCCGGTCGATCAAGAGATCGCCTTCGGCTTCGTCTTCGTCCGCTTTGCGCCAGGCCTGCCCAGCGTGCGCGAGATGATGGCGCCCTACCAAGACGAGCTGGCCGCATTCGAGCTCGAAAAGCTCGTGCCCAACGGCCGCGTCACGCTGCGCCCCCGCCCGGTAAACTGGAAAAACGTCGCCGACAATTATTCCGACGGCATGCACATCCCGGTCGCCCATCCCGGCCTGTCGCGGCTATTTGCCGGGACCTATCGCATCGAAGCCCAGGAATGGATCGATAAGATGTGGGGTTGGGTCAGCGAGACGCCCTCGAACAATTGGTCGGAAGGCGCCTACCAAAAACTGCTCGACGGCTTTCTGGACATCCCGCGCGAACGACGCCGGCTTTGGACCTATTATAAGCTCTGGCCCAATATCGCCTTCGACATTTATCCCGACCAGGTCGACTTCATGCAATTCATTCCGGTGAGCGCCGGCCAAACGCTTATCCGCGAGGTCGCCTACGCGCACCCAAATGCCGACCGCCAAATGCGCGCGGCGCGCTACCTGAACTGGCGCATCAATCGCCAAGTCAACGCCGAGGACACCGCCTTGATCGAAAGCGTGCAGCAGGGCATGGAAAGTTCGAGCTACGCCACCGGCCCGCTGTCGCCGTCGGAAGCGTGCCTCATCGCCTTCGGCAACCGCATGCGCACGCTTATTCCGGAGGCCAACCTCGAGCATGCGCCCCAAGGCGCGCTAGGGCGCTAAATGTTTGCCCCGCTCCGACCAGGTCGCGAAATAGGCCAGCACCACTGAGCAGCCAACCAGGGCAGCCGCCGCCAAGAACGGCGCGCCAGGTTGGCCCAAATGCGCCTCCTTGCCGATGAAGAGCGTGAATACCGTCGAAAAGAGTCCCGGCCCGATCATGCCGGCAATGCCGGTGAGCGAGGCGAGCGCACCCTGCAAATAGCCCTGCTCGCTGGCCCCCACCCGGCTGGTCATGATGGATTGATTGGCGGGGCCGGCCAGCCCCCAGAGCACCCCGATTGGCATAAAAATCAGCAACCACAAACCGGTTGGCGCCAGACCCAAAGCCGCAAAGCCGACCGCGCCGAAAGCAAGTCCCCAGATCACTGCAAGCCGCTCGCCGGCCCAATGCACCACTCGGCCTACCAAACCGGCCTGCACAACCCCGCTCAGCACCGCATAGAGCGTCAGCGTGAGGCCGATATCCTTTTTTTCCCAATGGTAGCGGTAAAGCGCATAAAGCGGGAACGCGTACTGGTAAGAAAGAAAAGCGATGTCGTTCAGGAATTTGACGATCGCCAACCAGCGCACATTCGCGCGCATGCGAAAGAAGACGAGGCTCGCAAACGGATTGATCCGTCTCAGTGTGAAAGCCACCCTTTTTTCGCGCGGCAACGATTCTGGCAGCACGAAGAGCCCATAAAGGCCATTCAGGCCAGAGAGCGCGCCGGCTACCCAGAACGGGGCCTTGGGGTCGAACTGCCCTAGCACGCCGCCAAGCCCCGGCCCGATCATGAAGCCAAGACCGAACGCTGCGCTTAAAGCCCCAAACGCGGCCGCCCGCTTGTTTGGCGCAGTCACGTCGGCGACGTAGGCCATCGCCGTCGACACCGACGAGGAGGTGACGCCGGAGATGATCTGGCCAACCAAGAGCCACCACAGGTTGGGCGCAAACCCGATAATGGTGTAGTTCACCGCTTGTCCAAACATCGACAACAGCATCACCGGGCGCCGGCCGATGGCGTCGGAAAGCGCGCCGACGCTGGCCATGGTCGCAAACTGCATCACCGCCCAAACCGTGCCGAACAGCCCCACCCAATGGGCAGCGCTCGCCGCGTCGCCGCCCTGCATCTGCAAAATAAGGCTCGGCAGCACCGGCGAAATGATGCCAAGCGCCAGCATGTCGAGGGTCAGCGCCGCAAAAATGAAGATAAAGGCCGAGCGTTTGGCCCCAGCGGCGCCTGCGCCAGCGCCGCCATCGTCAGGCGGGGCGGGGATATCGGGGACTGGCGCGTGAACCATCAGCGCTGGGTACCCAGCACGACGCGCGGCAAAAATCCAGGCTTAGCGGCTCCAGCCGCTCGCTTCTGGCCAGCACTTGCGCCGTTAGAGCGGCGCGAACTCCGCCGCTAGGAGGCCCAATAGCGCCTCTTCGTCACGAGCAAGCTCGAACGAAGAGCAGCACCGAGCGCAATAGGCGATGTCGCCGACGATGGTGCGAAACGTGGAGCGGCGCCGCTGCAACGGCGTCTCGCAGGTCGGGCACGGCTCGCCGATCTTCTTCTCGAGCATGGATCGTACTCCCAGCCTTCACGTTACTGCATTAATGCTGAACAGAACCTTTCAGCCTGATGCGGCGACGATTCAGATGCTCTGCGGGCGCGCTACAGACGCGGCCCGCACAGACACGTGATGCTGCGCCTCAAAACCGGTTGTTGCACGCCGCCTCGCCCCACTTCGCCACATTTCCTCCGACATGCGCGCCGGACGCGAAATGTGACGCCAAATGAGGCGAGCTTGCTCTGTGCGACGGCGCCCCCAGCGCCCAGGGTTATAAGAAGCCGGCGCGGAGCGCCTTCATGTCAGCATCCGCCAACACACCCAACTCACCACTGCGCTCACCAGTGCAAGTCCAAACAAATCCGCCCCCGTGAGCGACCATGGCGCATCGGCTTTGGCCGCCGGCGCCAAGCGGAGTTCGCGCGCAATCATGAAGAGCGGAAAGGCCACGCTGATGGCGATGAGCAAGCCGCCGGTCAAATAAAGCCACACCCAGCGCACGCTGAGCCGGCGCGCTTCGATCACCATGAACACCGCCGCTGCTTCCAGGAATAGCGCAATGTCGATGGCCAGCGAACGTCCGGCCGGGTTGGCCTTCGCGCCCTCTAGGAAAGCCTGGAAGGCGCCAAGCGGTCCGCCTTGGCCATGGAGCTGAAGGTTTTGGCTGAAGGTGCCCGCCAAAGCGAGGCCCGCTGTCAGCGCATAAAATCCGATCAGGAGTTTCTGGTTCGATTGCATCCCTGGCCCTGCCTCAAATGCGCCTACTTGGGTTGGCTCGTTTCGTTCGCGCCGTCAGCGCGCGCGTGGGCGGCCTTCCACGCCGATAAGCAAGTCGCAAGCATCGACGGTTCTCAAAATCACCGCGGGTCGCGCCTTTCCTGCCCCAAGCCTTCGCCAAGGGCGACATTGCCGTGGACTGCTCGGAGTAAAACTCTTGCATGGCGGGATCGAGCATGAAGTTCATATCGCGCCCGTTTAGACCCAGGCTCGCAAGATCCGCTTGGTCTTGAAGGCGATCCGATCGAGGCGCCCTCGGCTCGCGCCAGCAAGCGAAAGCGCCAGTTTGCGCGCCCTGGCGGCGGTTCATGGGCATGCGTAAAGCCTAGACCAGGTGGGCTCAAGATCACCTCACAAAAATAGCCCCCGCCGACGTTGCAGCGACGCACGCGCTATGGAAAAGAGGCCCCTATGCCGATCCTCGCCCGCGCGCGCAGAAGCCGCGCCTCGCGTAGCCAAGAGCCCGCATGGGCCGCCCTTCCAGACGGGGATTTGCTGCGCGTCCGGATCAAGGATCTGAAGCTCAAACTCGACGGCATCTGGCTTGAAACCTGCCTTGACAAGCTCAACGGGGAACTCAAATCGCACGGCCTGAGCGTACGCATCCATGGCTGGCTGTCGGACGAATGGTTTAGCCCGCCCGAAACCCCAGGCATCGCGTTTCCGTTCTATCTGGCGCACCCGCGGCTCACGCGATTGGAGCGCAAAATGATGCTGGAAGTAGAGGGCGGCTCACCCCGCGATTGCATGCGCCTGCTGCGCCATGAGGCCGGGCACGTGGTGCAGCACGCCTATGGCTTGCACCGGCGCCGACGCTGGCAGGCGCTGTTCGGCAATCCCAGCAAACCTTATCCGGCCTCCTACCGCGCCAATCCCGCCAGCAAATCCTATGTGCAGTACCTGCCGCGCTGGTATGCGCAGTGTCATCCCGACGAAGACTTCGCTGAGACCTTTGCGGTGTGGCTGACGCCGCGCGCGAACTGGAAGCAGCGTTATGCCGATTGGCCGGCGCTTAAGAAGCTTCTCTTCGTCGACGCCGTCATGGGCGAGCTCGACGGCCAAAAGCTTCCCACCGCGAAACGAACCCAGCGCGATCCGCTTTCCTCGCTGAACATGACGCTAGGCGAACATTACGAGGCCAAGCGCAAGCGTTACGCCCTCGATACGCCGACCGTTTTCGATCGCGACTTGAAGCGCATTTTCGTGCGCGAAACGATCAGCCCGCGTGCGCCGCTCGCCGCCGCGGTAATCAAGAAAAACCGCGCCAAGATCATCCGCACCGTGGCGCGCGACAGTGGCGAATACCCTATCGCGCTCGATGCGGCCTTGAATGACATGATTGCACGCACCCGTGCACTAAATCTGCGCGCCCCTAGATCGAATCAGGCAACGCGGCTTGAAATATCAGCAATGTTGACCTCGAAAGCGGTGTACTCGCACTACTCATCATCGTCGCGCCGTCATTGGTTCGCCGTATGAAGAATATGCGCGTCTTGGCGATTTGCCGGCCCGATCAATTGCCGCCCGCCTCGCTCGAAGGACTGAGCGACAAAGAGAAATACGCCTGCAAGACCGAATGGGCGGTCCACACCACGTTGAGCGAAGCCGGTCACGAAGTGCATTGGCTAGGCGTACAATACGACCTCGCGCCGCTACGCGAGAAGATCGAGGCTTGGCAGCCTGACATCGTCTTCAACTTGCTCGACCAGTTCCACGGCGAGACGCTCTATTGCCAGCACGTGGCGGCGTTTCTTGAGCTGATGAAGGTGCCTTACACCGGCTGCAACCCGCGCGGCATGGTGCTGTCGCAAGGCAAGGACCTTTCAAAAAAATTGCTGAAATACCATCGCATCCCAACCCCGGCTTTCGTGGTCTTTCCCATGGGTCGCAAGATCGTGCGACCGGGCCGGCTCAAATTCCCGCTAATTGTAAAAAGCCTCACCGAGGACGCCTCGTTCGGAATCTCGCAAGCCTCGGTGGTGCATTCCGACGAAAAGCTCGAGGAGCGCGTGAAATTCATTCATGAGCGCATCGGCACCGCCGCCATCGTTGAGCAATATATCGACGGGCGTGAAATCTATGTCGGCGTTCTAGGCGATGACCGCCTCACGGTGCTGCCGATTTGGGAATTGAAGTTTGGCCAGATGGCGCCCGACGCGCTGCCCATCGCCACCGAGACTGTGAAGCACAATGTCGAATACCAAAAGCGACGCGGCGTCCAAGACGGTCCAGCGGACGATCTGGCAAAGCCGCTGGTCTCCAAAATTCGCACCATGGTGAAGCGCATCTGCCGTACGCTCGAGCTCGACGGCTACGCCCGCGTCGACCTGCGCTTGGACAAGGACGGCACGCCCTATTTCATCGAAGCCAATCCCAATCCGGAAATCGCCGCCAGCGAGGAACTGGCGCAATCGGCCATGCATGACGGGATTAGCTATTCGGAATTGCTCGAGCGCATCCTAGCGCTTGGGCTGCGCCGCGCAGGCCAACAACCTGACTACGCCGAGCCCACCAACCAACGCGCGCGCGAGGTCATCCCCGAAGTGACCGCTCTCCCGCTCACAAAATAGCCTCGCTTGCCGAGGCGGAGCAGAGACCTAGAACCAGCCTTTTTTCTTTTTCGGCTCTTCTTTCTTGGGCTCCTCTCGCCTGGCCTGCTCTTTTTGCGCCTTCTGCTGGTCCTTTGCCGACATCTTGGCGGGCGCGACTTGGGCGCTGCGCTGGGCCATTTGGGGCTGAGCTTTTTGGCCGGGCTTTTGCTGGCGTTGACCTGAATTCGCCGATCCATCCGCGTTCGGCTGATGCGGGTTCAAGTAGCCAGGCAACGGGCCAAGCTTGTTTGCGAAAAACGACATTGCCGTGTCCCTCCGGGCCTCTTCGCAGGGGCCCCCTCCGGGGAACACTTTAGCGAAACGATTTTCCTGCGCTAGCCCAACCAGCGCCGATCAGGCCGCTCTTAGCGACCTAGCCCGCGCGGATCAAAAGCCCCCCGTCCACCGCGATCACTGCGCCGGTAATGAAAGATGCGGCTGGCAAACAGAGGCTTAGCGTTATTTGGGCGACCTCTTCTGGCTCTCCGTAGCGGCGCAAGGCTGTACGTCGGCGCGCGAATTTTTCTTTGTGCTCTTCCGGCACCAGCGCCGTCATCGCGGTGCGGATCGGACCGGGGCACACGCAATTAACCATAATGGCTTCGCGCCCAAGCTCGACGGCAAGCGAACGGGTGAGCCCGGTCACCCCCGCCTTGGCCGCCGCATAGACGCTGTGTCCGGGCGCTGAGCCCAATGCTTCGGTCGAAGCAATATTGACGATGCGCGGCGACGGCGACTGACGCAGAAAGGGCAGCGCTGCGCGGATGACGCGTTGATGGGCGCTCAAAAGGATTGCAACGCCGCGCGCCCAGCGTTCGTCATAATCAGGCGCATCGATCCCCAGCGCGACGCTGACGCCGGCATTGTTCACCACTGCGTCCAGCCGGCCGAAATGGGCCGCGATCTGCGGCACAACCTGCGCGATCGCTGCTTGGTCGGACACATCCAGCGCCCAGGCTCTGGCCACGCCGCCCTCGGCGGCAATTTCTGCGGCGACCCGCTCGGCCCCGGCTTGGTCGAAATCGGTCACCGCGGTGAGCGCCCCTTCGGCCGCAAACACATGCGCGGTCGCGCGTCCCATGCCGCTGGCCGCGCCGGTAATCAGCACCGCCAGTCCCTCAACCGACCGGGCCTTTCGCAATTGGTCGTGGATCATGGGAGCGCCTCCGTTATGGCGGCGCATACTTGCACGTCGGCGAACGACGACAAGTTTTCGCTAAGTCAGGCGCAACGCGCCATCAAGAAAGCCAAGCCGGAGGCTGGCACGGCTTGCCCAGATCCTTGGCCACCGCCTGGTGGGTGATCGCGCCTTCATAGACATTGAGACCGTTGGCCAGGTGCGGATCGTCTTGCAGCGCTTTCCGGTAGCCCTTGTTTGCAAGCGCCAACGTGAACGGCATGGTCGCGTTGTTGAGCGCAAAAGCGCTGGTGCGCGACACCGCACCTGGCATGTTGGCGACGCAATAATGGATGATGCCATCGACGGTGAACACCGGGTCGGAATGGGTCGTTGGCTTTGAGGTTTCAAAGCACCCGCCCTGATCAATCGAGATGTCCACCAAAACCGCGCCCGCACGCATGGTCTTTAACATCTCGCGCGTGATCAGCTTGGGTGCAGCCGCGCCCGCCACCAAGACCGCGCCCACCACCACATCGGCGTCTTTGATCGCCTCGCCGATTGCCGCCTTGGTCGAGTAAACGGTTTCCAGTCGGCCATTGAATTCGCGATCGAGCTCTTCCAAACGGCTCGGATTCTTGTCGAATACTTGCACGCGGGCGCGCATGCCGACTGCGATCTGGGCGGCGTTGTAGCCGGAAACGCCCGCCCCGAGGATCACCACGTTGGCCGGTTGCACCCCTGGCACGCCGCCCAACAATACCCCGCGCCCGCCTTGCGCCTTTTCCAGAAAGTGCGCGCCAACCTGGATGGACATGCGCCCCGCGACTTCGCTCATCGGCTTTAAGAGCGGCAGGCGCCCGTCGCGGTCGGTGACCGTTTCATAGGCGATGCAGGTCGCGCCCGATTTCATCAGCCCCTCCGCTTGCGCGGGATCGGGGGCCAGATGCAGATAGGTGAAGAGCACATGTTGGGGCTTCAGCCGGGCGATTTCGATCGCTTGCGGCTCCTTCACTTTGACGATCATCTCGGCTTCGTTGAACACCGCCTCCGCGGTGGGGAGGATCTTGGCCCCGATCCGTTTGTAGATATCGTCGGACGCGCCGATGCCCTCCCCGGCTTTAGTCTCGATCAACACCTCGTGGCCGGCATGCACCAATTCAGCGGCGCTCTCCGGGGTCAACCCAACGCGATATTCGTGGACCTTGATTTCCTTCGGGCAGCCGACGCGCATGAGGTTTCCTCCAGTCGGCGCTGAAATATCGCAAAAACCCTGCACGATCTTGGATATTTCCCTATATTTTTGCCGTAAAGCGCGGAAATATACGCAACCATGCCAGCTGCCGTGCATAATTCTCCCGTTGCGCTCGACGCATTCGACCATAAAATCCTGGTCGAGCTCGAGCGTGACGGGGTCGCCACGGCTGCAGCGCTTGCTGAAAAAGTCGGTCTTTCTCCCTCCGCCTGCCACCGCCGCGTGAAAGCCATGGAGGCGGCCGGCGTGATCGAGGGATACGCTGCCATTTTGTCGGAGAAAGCGCTTGGCCGCAGCGCCACGGTATTTGTCGCGGTTACGCTCGACAATCAGCGTAGCGAAACCATGAAGAAGTTCGAGGACGCCGTCTCCCGCTGCCGCGAAGTGCAGGACTGCCATCTGATGACCGGCGAAAGCGATTATCTGCTGCGGATCGTCATCACCGACGATGACCGCTACGAGCGCGTCCACCAAGAAACGCTCTCAAAGCTCCCCGGGGTCCGCCGACTTGTCAGCAATTTCACTATTCGCACCGTGTTTAGGCGCGCCGCCTCGGTTGCGCACTAGGCGCTTAGGCGGCGCAGTTCTCGGCGTCGGAAAAGCCGATCATTTGGCTCATCAGCCGATCCACCCACGCCGACTGGATCAATACGCGCGTGTGCTTGGCA
>Ga0209698_10002380_pt1 | contig 21372 bp, 21 predicted proteins | sample LitLauG_LLR_2012_FD_187203 | JGI IMG/M metagenome (GOLD analysis project Ga0209698, IMG submission 187203) | Freshwater sediment microbial communities from Pennsylvania, USA - Little Laurel Run_MetaG_LLR_2012 (SPAdes) (version 2) | ecosystem: Environmental > Aquatic > Freshwater > Creek >...
GCGACGTGCGCGAGTTCGTCGTGGAACTATGGCACGTATATGAAGCAGCGGTTAAACCAGCAAGGATGGACGGTGAACTTCGACAGCGCGGCGGCGTCGCCTTACCTGACCAACAGCACGATTCCGGGGATCATCACCTATGACGGAGTGGAATCCACGGCGGCGAAAGTACGCTGGGTGATGAAGAAGCGCGGGTTCGGCGGCGTGTTCACGTGGGAGTTGAGCGCTGACTACGATGGGCATTCGCAGGATTTGCTGGACGCGATGTATGGGGAGTGGAAGACGGCGCAGTAGACATTCACTTCGTGTTTCTGAGGGACGTTCCGCAAAATCTTAAACCACAGAGGACACTGAGGATTCGCAGAGGACGCAGAGAACTGCAAACGCTGCGTTTACGCCTGACGCTTTCCGAACAGGATAGGCAGAACACCATCACACGCGAGCGACTTCGTGTGCGACCCACTCGCCCGCTTGTTTCGTACCTAGATCTCCGCCGATGTCTGTCGTGGTTTTCTTGTGGTGTACGGCTTTCAAAACCGTCGCTTCGATCTTGTCCGCTTCTTTCGTACAACCTAAATGACGCAGCATCATGGCCGCAGTCAGAATCGCGCCGAACGGATTCGCAATGTTCTTCCCTGCGATCGGTGGGGCGGAGCCATGCACCGGTTCGAACATCGACGTTTTGCCGGGATGGATGTTGCCGCTGGCTGCCATCCCTAGACCCCCCTGAAGGCCGGCGGCGAGGTCTGTGATGATGTCGCCGAACATGTTATTCGTGACGATCACGTCGAATTGCCGCGGGTCGCGGACCATCTGCATGCAGAGCGCGTCCACGTACATGTGCTGCGCGGAGATATGCGGGTGCTCGCTCGCGACCTGCTTGAAGACGCGCTGCCAGAGGCCTCCGGCGTGGGTCATCGCGTTGGACTTGTCGCACATCAGGACCTTGTTGCGGCGGGATCCGTCTAACTTCGTGTGGTTCGTGCAGTATTCAAACGCATAGCGGATGATGCGCTCGACGCCTCTACGCGTGTTGATGTCTTCCTGTATGGCGATCTCGTCCGCAGTTCCCTGCTTGAAGACGCCCCCGGCATCTGTATAGACGCCTTCGGTGTTTTCGCGGAGGACGACGAAGTCGACGTCTTTCGGCTCGACGCCTTTTAGGGGACATAGCGCGGAGTCGAGCAACCGCACGGGCCTCACGTTCGCGTAAAGATCCATCTGAAAGCGCATACCGAGGAGGATTTCCTTGGCGTGAATGTTGGTTTTGACGCGGGGGTCGCCAAAGGCGCCCACGAAGATGGCATCGAAATCACGGGCGAGCATGGCAAAGCCGTCTGGCGGGACGGTGACTCCGTCGCGAAGATAGCGGTCGGCGCCCCAGTCGAATTGGGTGAATTCCACGGGTGCGGCAACGGCCTGCATGACTTTTATTGCCTGCGGGATGACTTCCTGACCGATGCCGTCGCCGGGGATGACGGCGATGCGTTTTCTGTTTTGATGGCTGGAGTTCACCGTTGGGAAGTTAGCACAAAGAAAGACTTTTACCACAGGGGTCACGGGGGAGCACAGAGAAAATCCTTCGTTATAATCGAAGGAAGGGTATGGGAAATACGGCATTATTGGCGCAGAACTTGGGATTGGGCGCGGCTGCTACCGGCGAGTATCGCGGAGCCCTCACGGCCACGCGTTTTAGCGATCCGCAGGCGGAGCTTGAGGCTCTGCATGCTGGCTGTGGTGTGTATGACCTCGGCTATCGCGCCAAGTTGGTGATTACCGGTAGCGACCGCGTGCGCTGGCTGAACGGGATGGTCACGAACAACATTCGTGATCTAGCCGTGGGACAGGGAGTGTACGCGTTCCTGCTGAATCCGCAGGGGCGTATCCTGGGCGATCTCTACGCTTACAATCGCGGCGAATCCATCGTGATTGAGACCGATCAGAGCCAGGTGGAGAAGATTCTGGCGACGTTCGATCACTACATCATCATGGATGATGTGGAGGTCAAAAATATCAGCGGGGAAATGACTGCGCTCGGGATTAGCGGGCCTCGATCACGCGAGGTTGCGAGGGCTGCCGGCATTGAGATTGCGGAATCTATGCCGTTGCAGATTTTTGATGCCACCTGTACTTGCGATTGCGACTGCACCCGATGCACTTGCGTTCGCGGAGAAAACGCTCAGCACGAGAGCTATGAGTTATGGCTTAGTCCCGGCGATACGAAAAAGACGTGGGACGCGCTGGTGGCACATGGGGCAACGCCGGCGGGATCGGACGCTCTGGAACTACTGCGTATCCAGTCGGGCATTCCCCTATACGGCGTCGACATTCGCGAGCGCGATCTGCCGCAGGAAACCGAGCAGGCACGAGCTTTGAACTTCAATAAAGGCTGTTACATCGGGCAAGAGATCGTGGAGCGCATACGCTCCCGGGGCGCAGTGCATCGCAAATTCACGGGGTTTGTGTGGACCAACGGCGATACGGTCGCTCCGGGCAGCAAGGTGGTCGTCGGTGAAAAGGAAGCGGGCGAAATCACCAGCGCGCGGCTTACTGGAGAACATCATCCCGGCCTGGCATTGGGTTATCTTCGGCGCGAGGCGGCCATTCCGGGCAAAGAAGTCGTGATCGGTGGCACCCCAGCCCGGGTTGCCGAGTTGCCCTTCGGAACGCTATGAGCGCCAGCGCGCCGCCCCCGGACGAATGCGTCCGGGGCCACACGAGCAATCGGTCGAAGTAAAATAGGGATCTACATTTATGGCAGACAAGAAACAGGAACCATCGTTCACCGTAACAGATCGCCGACTATTTACCGCTGAGGGTGAGTTGCGCAGCGAAGTGCCGGAAGAAGCCGAGGCACCCAAGCCGGCGGCAAACACTGTCAAGGAAGCGCCACCCGTGCAGGAGATACCAAAGGCTGGCGCCGACTCGCCGATGGATCGAGAGATGCCTCCTCCGCCGACCTCGGCGGAGCAAGAGGCGCAAGCGGCGGCTTACAAGCAGTCGTCCAAAGATCTCGATTCAGAAGTGGAATTGAGCGGGCATTCGGCAAAGGATTTTGAGATCACGTTCGAGCGCTTCCTCGCGTCGCTTTATATGACTGCGATGCTGCAGCTGGGGCTGATGCGCCAACAGGGCGAGCAGCCGCGCGTGGACCTGATCGGGGCGCGGCAGACCATCGATACGCTCACGCTGATCGCGGAGAAGACCAAAGGGAATCTCACTCCGCAAGAACAGGGCTTCTTGCAGAACAGCCTTTACGAACTGCGCATGGCTTATGTTGAGGTGACGAACGCGCTGGCGCGGCCGCCGCAGGCGGGACCGGCCACGGGAACCGGCGGCAGGTAAGAACAAAGAATGAAAGCCATTCTGACGGTGCTGGGCAGCGGGACTTCGATGGGCGTGCCCACACTGGGATGTGACTGCCAGGTCTGCCACTCCAGCGATCCACACGACCGGCGCACGCGTCCTTCCATCATGATCGAGTACGGCGGCAAAGTCGTGCTCATCGATACGACTCCTGACTTTTATGGGCAGGCGATTCGCGAGAACATCACGCGGGTAGACGCGGTCCTGTACACGCACACCCATGCGGATCACATTCTGGGAATCGACGACCTGCGACCCCTGAGCTATCGGCACAAGCCGGACAAGCTCCCGCTATATGCGCGCCCGGACGCGGCGGCCTTCTTGCGCAAGATGTTTACGTACATTTTTGACGCGGACTACAAGTTTGGTGGGTTGCCTCTGCTCGAGCTGCGGCCGATTGACGGGCCGGTGGATGTTTTCGGTGTGACCTTTGACCCAGTCACGCTGATTCACGGCGAAACGCAGATTTACGGATACCGGTTTGGATCGGCGGCATACCTGACCGATCACAGCGAGATACCGGAATCGTCGATGCATCAGCTTGAGGACCTCGACATTCTGTTTCTCGATGCGCTGCGTCACAACCCGCATCCGACGCACTCGACGGTGAAAAACTCGCTGAGCATTGTGGAGCGGTTGAAGCCGCGGCGGGCGTTCTTCACGCACATCTGCCACGATCTGCCGCATGAGGCTACGAATGCTTCCCTGCCGCGGAATGTTCGGCTGGCGCACGACGGGTTGAAACTGGAATTTGAGATTTGATGACTTGGTGAAGACAGGTTCGAAATCACCAAGGAGTTGATGGTGAGCAGAGCGCCCACAATCGCGCATGAAGATGGCGCGAACAAGCAGAGGGAACTCAAGGTCCACTCCGTGCGGCGGTTCGCTTCGCTCGCCGACGCACTCCGGTCGGGATGACAAAGCTCGGTGCTTCAATGGTCTCCGTGGTGAATCTCTAACGCATGCAGGTTTTCCGCAAACTCGATGAGGTTCCGGCGGGATTCGGGCCGTCGCTGGTCAGCGTGGGGAATTTCGACGGCGTCCATCGGGCCCATGCGCATGTGCTGCGCGAGATCGTCGGCCGGGCACGAACACAGGGAGCCAAGGCGGTCGCCGTGACGTTTGAGCCGCATCCCGCACGCGTTCTTCGACCCGATATGGAGTTCAAGCTGCTGAGCCCGATCGCCGAGAAACTCCATCTGCTCGAGGCCACAGGAATAGATGCCGTCGTGCTGCTGCGGTTTGGGCGCGATCTGTCGCTCATGACGCCGCGTCAGTTTGCCGAACGCATCCTGAAGAAGAAGCTGCACGCGCGTGAGGTGCACGAGGGCTATAACTTCCGCTTCGGGCACAAGGCCGCGGGAGACATGAAGTTGCTTGCTGAATTCGGGCGGGAGATGGGGTTTGAGGTCCGGGAATATCCGGAGATGAAGCTCCGTGGAGTAACGGTTTCAAGCAGCCAGATCCGGAAACTGGTGGCCGACGGGCGTGTGAGGCGGGCGCGGCATCTGCTGGCGCGGCCTTTCTGCATTCTGAGCAATGCCGGAAGAGGGCGGGGGTACGGGTCAAAGTACACCGTGCCGACCATCAACCTGTCGCGCTATGACGAACTGGTGCCCAAGGATGGTGTTTACATCACCTGTACTCGAGTGGGAGCGGAACGGTTTGAGTCGGTAACCAATGTGGGAAACCGGCCTACCTTTGGGGCGGAGCTGTTCGCGATCGAAACCCACCTGCTGAACTTTCATCCCATCGAACTGACGCCGGACACAGAGGTCGAAATCTTCTTCCTGGACCGTCTGCGGGACGAGGTGAAGTTTCCATCGGTTGAGGCCCTGCGGGAACAGATTGCACGAGACGTCAAGAAGTCGCGGCGGTACTTTCGTCTCTTAGGGACTAAAGGATAAGCCGAGTGCGCCAGGCGTAACACCTGAAAACGTCAGGACTTACAGTTCCTCTTCCAGCAACGACAGCACGGACACCAGTTTGTCGCTCAGTTCTTCGGAGTACCAGGAAGGACCATATTCCTCCAAGAGATCATGAATTTCAGTGAGAAGGGCGTGGGTCGACAACAGGTTTTGCCGGGGTAGGGTGACTTGTTGTTGTTCAAATTTCTGCTGACCGTCCAAAGATCGACCATCAGACGAAGCCTTGCGAAGTGCCATGGGTTTACCGTTTCCCGAGCCGCTCCTTGGGAGCAAGCGGATTGCCGTTGAGTGCCTCATCGTTGAAAAACCCGAAAATCGGGAGCCTAACTAAGAAACCCCGACGAGCGGGCAGCGTCAATACAGCGATCTACGTAGGCAGGACGGCTTGGAATGGTCAATCGTGCGGACTCAAAATCACACCACAATTAGCAGCGATGCTGCAAAAATTTCAGTACACCGACTACAAATTTCTTTCTCAATCACCGAGCCTGCCCCTTTGCCTTGATATGGAGCAACTATGACGCCAAACCGGTAGAGAGCCGGAGGTCCTGCGTCGTGAAACGAGCTTTCAAGGCGACCACCGATCCAGCCCGACATTGACACCCCCTCATTCGATGGGTTCAACCATTACTGATCCGCCTTCCCCCCTTCCCCCACCCGGCAACTGGACGATCACAATCGCGGACAGCACAAGGAGAATTCCCAACGTCTGGATCGGTCGTACGCCTTCGCTCAGCAAGGCGGCGGCCAGCAGGATCGAGAAGACCGGCTCGAGGCAGCTGGCGATGATGGCGCGGGTTGGCTCCAGGTGCTGGAGTCCGAGGAAATAGAGCGAGAAAGATCCTAGGACCGAGAGCATCGAGAATACGAAGAGAAATCCCCACTGCTGGGCCGAATAGTCCGCCGCCAAGACTTTCCACGGCGGATTGATAATCAACCAGAACACTGCGGCCGAGGCCAGCGTCCACGTGAGCACGCGCCAGCGGTCGTAGCGGGCAAGGATGCGGTGACCGCCAACGTTGTAGAACGCGAAGGAAAAAGACGCAATCACGGCGGCGGTTAAGCCCCACGGGTCGAAGTGCAGGCCCGATTTGCCTCCGACAATCCCGATGGTCAGAGCGATGCCGGTGATCGCAACTCCGACGGCGGCGACTTTCTGCAATGTGAGCTTCTGCTGACCTCGGGCGACGACGTAAAGCAGAACCCAGACGGGCGCGGTGTATTGAATGACGATGGCGATAGCGACGCTCGTCCTCTGGATGGCGACGTAGTAGAAGTAGTTCGAAGCGGCCACGCCGAGCATGCCGAGGACAAGGCATTGGATCAGGTCCGGTCGCGGCAGCTTGATGCGCTGCCATCCGCCGCGTCCGACCAGCAGCGGCAGCAATACCAGCAACGAAAAGGATGTGCGCGTTTGCGAGAGGATCAGTGGGTTGATCGGATGCTGAGCCTCACCGACGAGGGGTAGCTGTCCCGTGAATACGGCGCGTCCGAGCGCTGCTGATACTCCCCACAAGAACGCGGCAGAGGCGATGAAAAAATAGCCGCGCAGTGCATGGGGTGCGGGTTGGTTTTGGACTGGAGAATTCAGGGTTCGTTCACCGAATCCGATGATGTGGCCGGGTGAAGCAACTGGTCAAGGCGCACCGGATCAAATCCGACGACGACTTCGAAGGCATCCTCAGAGACGAAGACGACGGTGGGAGTTTCAGTGCTGCCGTGCTCGTCAACCATTTCGCGGCGTGCGTCGGAGTCGGTCGTAATATCGCGCTCCTCGACCGCGACCTCGTTCGCCTCAAAATAGATGCGCATGAGTTCGCAAGAGAGGCAACCGGGTTGCGTGAACATGAGGATGCGAGCGGTCATTTGGCAGCCACCGGTTCATGCTCGTGCTCATATTGAATTTCGAAAATGATCTTCGCCGACTTCTCCAGCATGGCGGAGACTGAGCAATATTTTTCTTTGGACAGGCGGACGGCATCTTCCATGGCTTTGTGCGAGACTTTCCCGCCGACGCGATAGACGAGTTTGATCTCGGTGTAGACCGCGGGATAGCCCGAGGCCCGTTCGCCTTCGGCACTCACGTGCAAGCTGGTGAAGGGCTCGCGCTTTTTGCGCAGGATACCGACGACGTCCGAGGCGGTACATCCGCAGAGGGCGATAAGCACGAGCTCCATCGGAGTGTTAGCGGTCTTTTCGGAGGCGGTGTCCATCACAATCGCGTGGCGAGAGTTGGCCTCACCGATGTAGCGCTCGTTGTCGGTCCAGATCACTTTGGCGGCAATCATACGTTTCTTCCTTGTCCTTCCGATGGTCCTCAACCGCTTTACGGCTCAAAAGCTTTTCACCACCGAGGACACAGGGGAACACAGAGAACGTTCTATTGGCTCTTGCTCGGCTGTTTTGTACCGGGAGCATGCGGATTGGGCATACCGGGAGTCATGGCACCGGCGGCATGGCTGCCGCTCATGGAACCCATGTCGCCGGGGGCGAAGCAGGTAACGCGCCCGCTGGAAGCGACACGCAATTGCGAGGGACAGTTCCCCGCCGTAACGGGCGCGGAGGGGTCGGACCCCTGCGACTGCGCCGTGGACAACTTCCCTTCCGCGTTGCCTGCGACTCCAACCCTCATGCCGGGCATGGTGTATTCCACCGAGAATGCATGCTTCGCCTGGCTCGCCTGCATGGCGCAATCGCTGGCGGTTTTGAGTTGGTCGGCGGTGGCGTGCACATCGAGGCGTCCGCAGTCGGTAGCGCCGGATCCGGCGGCCTCTTTTAATTTCTGCTGCAGTGAATCAGAGGAGCTTGCGGCAGCCGACATCGGGCTGGCATTGCTGGCATTGGAAGACGGACTTGGAGCCGACGACTTGTTGCAGGCCACCAACAGGGGAAGGGCGAGGAGAAGGATCGAACAGGTTGTCTTCATAGCACGTGATTGTAAATCGAGGATCGCGGAATGTAACGGGGTCACGGGGTGTGCTCCCCCGCGAGGCCGGGACGGCCTTGCGGACAGCCAGCCCAAAGGCGCTACGGTCGAGTGAGCTGTTTGATCAGGTCAACTTCAGCCTGGCGGTAGGGCTTGCCGTCCGGATGGAAAATCTCGTGGAACCACACCGGAGGCTGCTCGTGAACATAAGGATGGCGCCAGGATTCCCAGGGAAGATTGGTTTGCGTCTTGCCTACGACGAATCCCCAGTTGATGGCGCCAACTTTTTCCTGTTTAGCAATGGGAAGGATTAAGTCGAACGTGCTGCCAACCGAGCGCGCCATGAATTCCGTACAGATAATGGGACGATGGAATTGACGCAACCACTCGATTTCATTCTTGAATGATTCCGGCCAGCTGTAATTGTGAAATGAGAGGACGTCGGATTCGCGAAGCTGAATCCGTTCCAGTTCGTCTTGCGCAGCTTCGTCCTTCGAGGTATCGACCTCGTAGACGCCGCTGGTTAGAGGCTGCGTCGGATTCCCTTCGCGCGCCCATGCAAACGCTTGCGGCAGGAGCGTGGCGACGCGGGCAATCTTCTGCTTGTTCTTTAGTTCCTTTTTTGGATAGTTGTCCGTCTGATCGGAACCGGGCTCATTCCAGATGTCCCACGCGAGAATCCGATCATCCTTGGCGAATGCCCCTACAACTCCCTGAACGTAGGCTTTGAGGCGGGGAACCTGGTTGGGATCAGCGAGTGCCTTTGCGCCGGGGCTCTGTACCCATCCCGAATTGTGCACGCCCGGGGTCGGGTCGTGCTGTTTGCCGAGGTGCGGAGCGGGATCCCAGCAGGAATCGAAGAGCACGAGCATGGGCCGAATGTGATGGCGCGCGGCGATCGTCAGGAACTGGTCGAGGCGTTTGCGGAAACCGTCCGCGTCGTGCTGCCAAAGCAGATCGTGGAGGAAGACGCGCATCGTGTTCATGCCGAGCGATTCCGCCCAGCCGAGTTCTTTGTCGATTTCCGTCGGATCGAACGTGGATTCCTGCCACATTTCAAGTTCGTTGATGGCGGAATTCGGAATGTAGTCGCTGCCGACGAGCCACGGCTGCTGCGCGTACCAGTCGTTGGCTTTCTGCTCGGACCACCGCTGGGACTGAGCAAAAGTCGCCGAGGGCAAGAGGAACAGAAGGGAGAGAAAGACGGACTTCAGAAGCTGGCAGCACTGGTGCCTGACCACAACCATGGCGCAACCTCGATCTCCAGGAATTGACACGGACTCGGCCTGTGCAGTCGACGTCAGCATTCGTGCAGTGCCTTCTGCTCGATGGATCGATTGATCTCAATCAACTCCGGCTCGCGCTCCAAAACCTGGAGAACATCGGTCCAGAGAAACGCCGGCTTGTCTTTCAGCCGCGCATAGACGGCACGAATGAATTCGAGATCTTCGGGTGTGTCGACGGTCCAGCGGTGACTGCTGTAGTCCTTGTCGCCGGTGACAGACAGAACCCGGAATTCCTGAGGATGTTCGTAGATGTAGGGCGTGACGTGCACGCGTTCGTACGGTTTGGTGGCAACGCGCCAAGTGCGGGCTAACGTATCGAAGGTGAACACTTCCGCATCGAGCCCGCGCGGATAAGTCCGTTCGCGCACGTTGGAAGCATAGTCCGGCTTCGCTTCCAGAAAGGCAGCTGTAGTTTTGTCGGTAATTTCGGGATCGATGAGCGGGCAATCCGATGTAACACGGACGACTACATCCGCCTTGAAGAGCTGGGCAGCGCGGTAGTAGCGATCGAGGACATTTTCTTCATCGCCGCGCGAAACCGACGTTGAAAGACGGCGGCACTCCTGAACAATGATGTCGTCGGCCGGGCGGTCGGTGGTCGCGATCACGACATCATTGACGAGACGGGCGCGACGCAGGCGCTCGACGACTCGCGCCAGCACGGACTTGCCGTCAAGGTCCTTGAGCACCTTGCCCGGCAACCGCGTGCTGCCCATCCGGGTCTGGACAATAGCAACGACTTTCACGGCGACTCCTGTCTTGTTCGCTGGGTACGCACGTTGATCTTAATTAGAAACTCAATTCGCTTACGCTGGAACGCGAGCTGGATCGGGTTGCTCATCGCCGACAGCGGGAGCGATCAGCTCTTGCAGTTCGCGGTTGGTGAGCCAACGATCGTTAGAATCGCTGGCGTAGCGGAATCCTTCAGGAAGCGGGCGCGCGTTGACCCAGTTTTCACGCCGCCACCAAGGATGCGCCGGCTGGATGATGTAACGGTCTTCGACTTCAACTGTATTGCGCGCTTCATCCTCGGAGACCAGGACCTCGTGCAGTTTCTCGCCAGGACGGATGCCGATGGTTTCGATCTCGCATCCGGGAGCGATAGTTTCGGCTAAATCGACGAGGCGCATGCTGGGAATCTTGGGGACGAAGATTTCTCCGCCATGCATCTGCTCGATACAGCTCACGACGAACTGAACGCCCTGCTCCAGTGTTAGCCAAAAACGGGTCATGCGAGGATCGGTGAGTGTGATCTTGCCGCGACGTTTCTGCTCGAGGAAGACCGGAATGACGCTGCCGCGGCTGCCTACCACGTTGCCGTAGCGGGCACAACTGAATCGAGAATCCTGAGCGCCGGCATAGGCATTGGCCTGCACGAACATTTTCTCAGCGCAGAGCTTGGTCGCGCCGTACAGATTGATGGGGTTGACGGCCTTGTCGGTGCTGAGGGCAAGCACCCGTCGCACGCCGCGATTGATGGCGGCATCGATCACATTGCGGCCGCCCATAATATTCGTCTGGATGGCTTCAAAGGGGTTGTACTCGCAGGCCGGGACCTGCTTGAGCGCGGCCGCATGGACGACGACGGTGACGCCGGCGAGGGCCCGTTCCACGCGCTGGGGATCTCGAACGTCTCCGATAAAGTAGCGCAGCGAGGCGTGGTCTAAGCCTGACGTACGCATGTCATGCTGCTTGAGCTCGTCCCGGCTGAATATCACCAGCCGTTTCGGCCGATACTCTCGGAGCATGATCTCGACAAATTTCTTGCCAAACGAACCGGTTCCGCCCGTGACCAGAACCACCTGTTCCGACCAATTCATCCCGTCTGCCTCACTACGATTTTCATTAGAAAGCCATGCCGCGCTGAGTGGAAATGCAGTCCTTGCGTGTATCGCGCTGCCTCGACTACGGCTCCTGGCGCTCCTGGCTGGCCCTTACGTTGCACGCTAGTATAGCGGAGTTTCGTAGCACGCGGCGCAGGAACGTTCATACGTTGAGTCGAACATTGAAAATTCGGTTCGGTTCGGGCGCATTCCGATGCTAAAATGACGGACGAACTCTTCCCAGTTCCCTGTGCAAAATATAGTTCCCCGCGCGCGACGAACCAGCCTCTTCGAACCGGGACACAGTGTTGCGTTGACAGCCCGCTCAATCCGGGCTGGTAAGCATTTTTAGACTCGTCGAGGAGAAGGCATGGATTTTGGACCCCTGGTGCAAGCGAATCATCCCATTCGCGAAATACAGCCCGCTTCAGGTGTAGACCTGGGCAGGCCCGGGGCGCCGCAGTTCTATCCTCAGATTCCCAGTCACGAGTCGGCCATCGGCGAGTATTTACGCGTCCTGGTGAAGCGGAAGTGGATCGTTTTGGGATGTCTGGCGACGATCTTCTCCGTAGTTGCCATTGCCACGCTTCGGACTACGAAGGTTTATGAGGCCAGCGGTACGATTGCCATCAACAAGCCCGATAACAGCCTCAACTTTCAGAACGCCGCGACCTTCAGTTTCGACTACTACGACCCCTCCGAGTTGGAGACAGAAGTCCGGATTCTCCAGAGCGATGTTCTGGCGCTGGAAGTGATCCGGGAACTCAACCTCGATCGCAAGGCGGATACCGGAGGTCAACCCACTCCATCTTCGTCGCTGGACCTTGCTCCCGACCCGCTGCAGGTGGACCCGGCGAAAGCCTCCGCTATGCTAGGCGGATTTCGCGGGAGCTTACGGGTGGCTTTAAGCCAGAACTCCCGGATTATTGAAGTTCACTACCGCAGCGCAGATCCACAATTGGCTGCCAACGTAGTGAACAAGTTGATGGAGACCTACGTCGAGGACAATCGGAAAGCGCGCTTTGAGTCCACCATGCAGGCGTCGGACTGGCTGCAGAAACAACTCGTGGACCTGCAGATGAAAGTGGAGACGTCGCAGGAGAAACTCGTCCGGTACCAGAAGGAACACGAAATCCTGGGCATGGACGAGAAACAGAACATCATCACCTCGAAACTCGACGAACTCAATAAGTCGCTGACCCAGGCCGAGAGCGAGCGAATGGACAAAGAGGCGTTGTATCAGCTCGTGCAGTCGGGCGATGCAGATGCCGTTGCTGCGAGCACGTCCGGAGCTGATGCGGACTCGGGATTGCAGTCCTCGTCTGGACTCCTGGAGACCCTCCGCACCAGGCAAGCCGATTTGAAGATTCAAGCGGCGGACCTCAACACGCAATTCGGCCCTGCCTACCCCAAGCTGGCGCAGTTGAACAACCAGCTGAAGGAAATTGATTTGCAGATCGAGGCCGAGTTGAAGAAGGTCGTCAGCAAGGTGCGCGGACAATATATGACGGCGCTGCGCCGCGAGGGGATGTTGCGGGACGCTCTGGAAAAGCAGAAGCAAGAGGCGAACAAGCTGAATGAAAGCGCGATCGAGTACAACCTGCTGAAGCGGGACTCCGACACCTATCGCACTCTTTATGAAGGCATCCTGGAGAAGTTGAAGGAGGCCGGGGTATCGGCGGGCCTGAAGTCCAACAATTTTCGCATTGTGGATAGCGCGCGGCCGCCCTCCTATCCCATTGAGCCAAACATTCCGCGCAACCTGGGATTCGCGCTGCTCCTGGGGCTGACTACCGGCGTGGGTTTGGCCTTCTTGCTGGAAGGGCTGGACAATACCATCCGAACAACCGAGCAGGCCCAGAATATCTCCGGACTGCCATCGTTGGGCATGATTCCGCTGGGATCGAGGTCGGCGGGAGAGGGAGCGAACTCAAAGCGGCTGGTGATCGCGTCGTCGAAGGAAGCGGTGGAATTGATCACGCAAGTGCGGCCGCAATCGCAAATGGCGGAGTCCTATCGCGCACTTCGCACTTCCCTGCTGCTTTCCAGTATTGGAGCGCCGCCAAAAGTGATTTTGGTGACCAGCGCTCTTCCTCAAGAGGGCAAAACCACCACCAGCATTAATACGGCAGTGGTCTTGGCGCAGAAGGGTGTTCGGGTGCTGTTGGTCGATGCGGACCTGCGCCGTCCGAGTATTCACAAGACGCTAGGATTGGGACCACGGAGCGGCCTGAGCAACGTCCTGACGGGAAGTACGACGCTCGATCAGACCATCACCCGGACTTCGATTTTGCCCAACCTGTTTATCTTGCCGGCCGGGACGCCTCCACCGAATCCGGCCGAGTTGCTGGCGTCGTCTGCGATGCGCGATATTTTGGGGCAACTGTCGGAGCAATATGACCACATCGTCGTGGATACTCCGCCGACACTTTCCGTAACCGACGCGGTGGTCATGTCGCCGCGAGCCGACGCGGTGGTCCTGGTCATCCGGTCAGGACAGACGACCAAACAGACTCTCCGCCGTGCCCGCGACATTCTGGCACAGGTCAATGCCAAGGTGGTGGGAGTCCTGCTTAACGCGGTCGATTTAAGTTCACCGGATTACTACTACTATTACGAATATCAAGGTAAGTATTCCTCGTATTACCGTGACGGAGACTCATCCCGTCATGATGATGAGGAAGATGACGATCTTGAGGAGACGTCCCCCGCTTCCTCGAGTAGCGCGTAATCTGGTGTCGCCACCAGCATGAAGATCGCACTGAATACCCCAATTCGGAAGTGGCTCACTGCGGCCACCGTATTGCCCGCTGTGGTCTACGTTGGGCTCGCAGCACGAGATTTTGTTGCGTCGTGGCTGGGAGGCCGGCCGCAGTTGCAGAGTCTGCAAAGGGCGGCCTGGCTGGATCCGCGCAATGCCGACTACCGGAACCATGTCGGCCGCTATTACGACCTTGTCGCGCGTGACCCGGTGACTGCCATTCGCTACTACAAAGAAGCGGTGCTGTTGAATCCGCACTCTGCGCGGTATTGGTTCGATCTCGCAGGGGCGTACCAAATCCTGGGCGATACGCAAAATCAGACAGCAGCATTGGAGCGGGCGATCGAAGCCGACGCAACTACTCCCGACGTTGCCTGGGAAGCAGCGAACGTGTACCTGGTTCAGGGAGAATATGAAAAAGCGTTACGCGAATTCAGCGTGGTGCTGGCGAATGATCCCTCCCTCGCGAACATTGCAGTGAGCTACTGCTGGCGCATCAGCTCAGATGTGGATCGCATGCTGGCTGATGTGGTTCCGCACACTGCCGACGGCGAGGTCGCATTCTTGAATTTCCTGCAAGCGAAGGAGGAGACGGCAGCGACATTTAAGGTCTGGGATGCGCTGATGCAGACCAGCCAGCCGTTTGACCGGCGAACGGCGTACGACTACTTCCAGTACCTGATTGTTCACAAAGAAGTGGATGAAGCAGTTTTGGTCTGGAAGGAAACGGCAAGCCGTTTCGGATTGTCCTCGTACTTGCCGGTAGGCGGGAACCTGGTGGTAAATGGAACGCTTGACTATGATCCGCTAAATGCCGGATTAGACTGGCATTACAATAAGCAGCCCGCCGTGACTCTCACCCTCGATCCCACTGATTTTCATGCCGGACGGCGCTCGCTGCTGATCAACTTTGATGGGCCGGGAATTACCGATGCAGGAATTTTCCAATTGATTGCCGTCCAACCCAACACTACTTATGAGTTCTCGGGTTACTACAAGAACGGGGACATTGAGGGCGCGGGTGGACCTCATTTCACCGTTCAGGACATGTATTCCCAAGCCGTTTATTACGAAAGCGACGAACTGAAAGATGCGGGATTCTGGAAATCGGTTACGAGCGAGTTCACGACCGGGCCAGATTGCAAGCTAGTGATGCTGCACGTCCGACGGTTGCCAGCCGGCAGTCCGATGCGCGGCAAGCTCTGGATTGACGACTTCCGAATCACGAGAAAACCGTCTTAATCGAGTTACGACATTATTTCATGCCCGCTCCGATCAAAAAACTCGCCTCTCATACACTGTCGCTTCGCCTGACCAGCGTGCTGCTGTATGGCACGTTTGGCCTGCTCATGTTCGGTCCCTTAGCTTTCGGAGCGGTCGAGCCGTGGTCGATCTTCGTGCTGGAAGCGGGAACGGTGCTGCTCTTTCTGGTCTGGCTAGCCAAACAATGGATCGACGAAGAACTGATCCTGCGCTGGAACCCGTTATTCCTGCCGATGGCGGCATTTGCCGTTCTCATCGCACTGCAACTCGCGCTTCGTAGAAGCTCGTATCCTCATGACACCATAGCCACGGCCCTTTTGTACGGTGCATACGGGATACTGTGCTTCCTGTCGCAGCAGGTCCTTCGACGCAGTTCGCAAGCGCGCAAACTCGCCGTGATCTTCTCTGTCTATGGCGCGGCGGTTGCGGCATTCGCCTTAGTCCAGGGAATTGCTCCGAACGGCAAACTGTATTGGGTACGGGAGCCTCATCTGGGCGGGTGGAACTACGGTCCTTACGTGAATCACAACCATTACGCCGGCCTGATGGAACTTCTGGTGCCGATTCCACTGGTGCTGGCCCTCACGCGCCTGGCGGAAGACAAGGAACGTATCGCCGCCGCGATCGTAGCCGCGGTGATGGTCGGTACCCTGTTTCTGTCTGGTTCGCGCGGCGGCATGCTGGCCATACTCGTCGAATTGGCAGTGCTGGCGGTGGTACTGTTCCGCCATAAGCGTGGGCTGCGAACGGTGGTGGGAGTGGCTGCATTTGCCATTGTGCTCGTCAGTTTGCTGGCGTGGCTCGGCGGCAAAGAACTGACCGCCCGTGTATCAAGCATCTCGAAGGAATCGAAGTCCGAGATTTCAGGTGGAATGCGCACCTCCATCTACCGCGACACGGTACACATGTTCCGCCAGAGGCCCGTGCTCGGGTGGGGCCTGGGCACGTTCCCGGTGGTGTTCCCCAAATTCCGTTCGTTCTACACGAACTTCTTTGTAAACGAAGCGCACAACGACTTCCTGCAACTCCTGGCAGAGACCGGAATCGCCGGTTTTGCCATCATGCTGTGGTTCCTGGTCGTGGCGTATCGACAAGCGTCCACCAAAATGGCCAACTGGATGACCGACGTGAGCGGGGCAGTCACATTGGCATGCATGGTAGGAATCACAGGAATTCTGGTGCACAGCCTGGTTGATTTTAATTTGCAGATACCGGCGAATGCGGCTTTGTTTTACGTCTTCTGCACGCTGGCGGCGGCGCCGCCACTGTATCAGCGTTCGCGAAAACGCAAGCCAGCCACGCCCAGCGACGAAGGACAGGCCGAACCCGTGATGCCCGCGACTGAAGTCGTGTAAGCGGCTACTCTACCCCCAGGATCGAGAGGGCTTCTTCCAACAGCGCAGAGTCGATTGTCAGACGGCGGCCCTGCGCCTTCACGTCGTTCAACTCGTCAAAGGCGCGAAACAGGCGCAATTTCACTGCAGCGTATTGCTCGGCGTCGTTCAAAGGACGTCCGTGATCTTGGCTCCAAGTAGCCAGAGTACCCTCGGGTAAGAAGATGCTCACTGCAAACGTAAGCTTTCGATCCGAGGTAACGTCGAAGATGAATTCGGTCGCGGGCGCTTCGGGATCGTCGGCGAGGGCGGGACGTTTCCCCACAAAGTAGTACTGGTAGACGTAGCCTTGAGCGCCGGCGTAAGTCTTGAGGCGTCGAACCGTCATGCGGACATTATGGACCGGAGAGACTAGAAGTTATCAAGCTATCTCACAAATGAACGAGACCGTGGATGTTGTTTTCCCTCAGGGGCTAAAGCCCACGTCGTTTGGGGCTAAGCTTGCGGCATCACTAAAGCGATGCCCTGATACGAAAAGCGAGCCCTGATCCGAATCCTCACTTTTTCCGCAGCCTCTGAAAGCCTTGCCCTTCCCAAAAGCATTTATGAGGTGGCCAAACACCGCTAAATTCCCGTGACTTTCTGCCGATAGGAATACTCAGGAAGACTTTGCATGCAGCATGAATGGTTCTGGTTTGCCTTCGGAAGCCTCACGCTGGTGGTAATGTACCAGCAGTTTCTGCTCTTCAAACACCAGCGGGACAACCGAAACCGCGAGGAATTGTTCCAGATTGTCACCGAGAATGCCGCCGACATGATTGCCCTGGTGGACGTGAAAGGGCGCCGCCTCTACAACAGCCCTGCGTACAAGCGAATCCTGGGATACTCGGCGGCGGAGCTGGGGGAAACCTCTGCCTTTGAGCAGATTCATCCGGACGACCGTTTTAAGGTGCTCGACGCAGCGCGAGAGGCACGCGAGACCGGCGTGGGAAAACGCCTGGAGTACCGGATCAAGCACAAGGACGGGCGCTGGCTTGTGCTGGAATCGGTGGCCAGTACGGTTCGGGACGCCAAAGGGGAGGTTACGAAGCTGGTCATAGTGAATCGCGACGTCACGGAGCGCAAACGGGCGGAGGAGCAACTCGAACACAACCTCTTTCATGACCCGATGACCGGCTTGCCCAATCGACGCTCGTTTGTCGACCGGCTCCAGCAAGCGTTTGTTCACGTCCGGCGGGATGCCGCGCGCCCCTATGCGCTCTTACTGGCCAACGTGGATCATTTCAAAGTGTTCAACGAGATCCTCGGAACGGAGGCAGGAGACCAACTGTTGCAGGAGATTGGAAGGCGGATCGGAAGCTGTTTGCGGCAAGATGACCTGCTGGCCCGCGCGGAAGCACAAAAGAATGGCATGGGATCCGGGTTGTCCCGACTAGGGGGCGACGAGTTCGCCATCATCCTGGACAGCATTCACGATCCAAGCGATGCCATGCGAATTGCCCAGAGAATTCAAGCCACAGTGGCGGAGCCTTTTTTTTGCGGCAAGCGGGAAGTGCGTCCAGCGTTGAGTGTTGGAATTGCCCTGAGCAGCGCCGAACACAATCATCCTGACGACATTTTGAAAGATGCTGCCGCCGCGATCCGGCGGGCCAAAGCACTCGGGGGATCACGCTGCGAGGTGTTCGATGAAGCTATGCATAGCCGCGCCGAAGGACGTCTGCGCCTGGAATCGGATTTGCGTGCGGCTCTGGCCGCCAAGCAGTTCCGCATTCACTATCAGCCGGTCTTGCAATTGGAATCGCGAACCATTGTAAGTTTCGAAGCCTTGTTGCGCTGGGAACATCCGACCCAGGGCCTGATCTCGCCCTATCGCTTCATCGAGGCGGCGGAAGACTCCGGCATTCTCGTTTCAATCGGGTACTGGTTGATGTTGCAGGCATGCAGGCAAGTACGCGAGTGGGAGTGTACAAGCTCATGGCCGCAGCCGATCCGCATCGCGGTCAATGTTTCCGCCCGGCAGTTCGCGGATGGCCGGCTGGTGAATGACATTCAGGATGCTCTGCGGGAAACTGGCGTCGATCCATCGCGCTTGCAACTGGAGATCACCGAGAGTGTGGCTGCCGCCGATCCTAAGCTGACCATGACCGTCCTTTCCCACCTCAAGCACATGGGGATTGGCATCATCCTCGATGGCTTTGGGGTCGGGTCCGCTTCCCTGCGTGGTTTGTGGCAATTTCCCGTGGACGCGTTGAAGATCGACAGGTCACTGGTGATGGAGATGCAAACGGATCAATCGAGTAAGGAAATTGTCGAAGCCATCATCACCCTGGCGCACCAGAGGGGCCTGCAAGTCATCGCTCAAGGGATCGAGACAGCACGCCAGGTCGAACGTCTGCGCGAGTTAGGATGCGAGTTCGGGCAGGGGTACTACTTCTCGCAACCACTGGACGCGAAGGGGTTATTACAGTTTGTGCGAGGACAAGCAGCGGCGCGAGCAGCGGCGAAGTAGCCAATCGCGCGCAGCTCACCGGGTTCCGTTGCCGGGCGAGACAACCCTTCCGTATTCAGTGGCGCGGCTGAGTCGATCAAACATGCGCCAGGTCTCCAGCGAAACCTTTGAGATTGCCTCCTCCCCTTCCCGTTCACTGCGCAGGAATGCCGTCATCACAGAGATGACATAAGGCCGCCCTTCGACAAAGACGATGCCGGAGTCGTTGCGCACGGCCTCCAAGGCTCCGGGCTTGTTGGCGATCTTCAGGTCGGCAGGAAGATCGCGCGGAATCCACGAGTCTTTGTTGGTGCTGAGCATCTTGAAGAAGTCAGCGGTCATTTCCTTGTTCAACACCTTGCCGTGATAGATCGCGTCCAGCAAGCTCATCATCTCGCGGGGCGTCGAGATGTTCTCGCGACCTTCTTTTGCCGCTTGCAGGTCCATCATCTTGCGGCGAAGACGGGTGTGCGCAAGTCCGAGCGAATCGAGCATGGTATCCACGTTTTGCATGCCAACGCGGTCGATCAGCACGTTGGTCGCGGAATTGTCGCTGACCGCAACCATCATTGTGGCCAAGTCACGCAGGGTAATGCGTGTGACTCCAGGTGTGAGACCGTTCATGATGTCGCTGTCCGGAACCAGATCGGAAGACTGCACTATGTATAGGTCGGTGAGCTTGAGCTTTCCTTCCTGCGCCTGCAAGTAAAGATTGGCCAGGACGGCAATCTTGATCGAACTGGCCTGGGCAAAGACTTCGTCCTCGCGAAGGAAGAAATGATCCCCAGTAGCGAGGTCCTCGATCGCAACTCCCATCACACCGTCAAGATGTTCATCGACCCGGCTAATGCTGCCTTCGAGTTTCTGCCAGAGAACTTTCTGTTTCCCGGGGGAAGGCGCGGCAGTCTGGGCGAAGCAAGCGGAAAGCAAAAAGACGGCACAAAGGAAGCGTCTCAAGGCAGCGTCTCCTGAACGGCAGGATTGTAGCAGGCGGTTACCAGCGCTATCCGTCGATCTTCGCTTCGCGCAGTTGCTTTACGGCGGTCTCTGAACTCACGGGCGAATAGTAGACCTCTTTGAACGTATAGGATTTGGCCTTTGCAGCCAGGATGGGAAGGATTTCGATGTGCCAATGGTAGTCGTCATCGATGGTCTTCCAATAGCCGAGATTCTTGAGCGGGTGACTCGCACTCGGGGAGGTATGCAAAACGAGATGGAAGTCCTCGGTTTGCGACCGGACGCGTTGCAGGGTGCGGCGCAACAAGGCAGCAAGGTTGGTGCGCAGCCCGGGTTTGTTCAAGCCGGTGCGCTCGAAAGATGCTTCGTGATTGCGTGGAAGAATCCACGCCTCGTACGGGACGCGCGGAGCGTAGGGTCCGATTGCCACGTAGTCGCCGCGCGCTTCGATCACGCGATGAGCCTCGCGTTCCTCCTGCTGAATGATGTCGCAGAACACACACCGTTCCTTACCGCTGAAATACTCACGTCCAGCGCGAAGTTCATAGAGTACGCGTCGCGGCACAAACATGGTTGCGGTCAGCTGAGAGGTCGGATGGCTGAACTCCTGTCCCGCGTCCTTGCCGTAATCCTTGAACAAACTGACGTACTTGATCCTGGGATCCCGCTTCAGGTCGAGGATCCGCTCCGCGGCGAGACGAAGGAAGTGGCCGATCTCTTCATCACTCGCCGTCCACAAATGCCGGTCATGGCGCGGATTCTCGACTAGCACCTCATGGGCGCCGATCGAATGCATGCGATCGTAAATCCCGTCGCCACGGCGACCGGGCTCGCCTTCAATGCGGTACAGCGGCTTGGGATGAACCACGGAACGTGCCGCCCAGGGCGTACCCGGTCCGGTAGAGGTGGAACCAATGACCTGTAGTGGCGACTTGGAGTCGGCACAAAAGCGACAGGCTGTTTCCGGCTGCGGGACGAACTCGGCTCCATCGTCGCCGGTGATGACCCAGGAACGGGTAATGGGATCCTTGCGAAGTTCCATGCAAGAAAAGAAGAACACCGGGAAGAACTGGAGTCAACTGCGATCTGTTGCGGGAATTTTCCACCGTGCGATGGGAAATGCCGCACGAACAGAACGCGGCGCTTTGTTATAATCCGCCGAAGCCTGCTTCGATGACCGAGCCGTCCACTCCGCTGATGCGGCAGTATGCTGCCGTCAAGAAAGAACATCCCACCGCGC